>Ga0209417_1000786_pt1 | contig 66566 bp, 68 predicted proteins | sample RifGroF2_FD_184002 | JGI IMG/M metagenome (GOLD analysis project Ga0209417, IMG submission 184002) | Groundwater microbial communities from Rifle, Colorado, USA - Groundwater F2 (SPAdes) (version 2) | ecosystem: Environmental > Aquatic > Deep subsurface > Groundwater | place: Rifle, Colorado... | reverse complement strand
CGGCGCGTTGCCAGGATCCGAACGCTTTGCGCGCGGCATTGTACAGGGGTTGGTTTTGAGACTTGCCTTTAGTCAGGTCGGATACGCTGAGCGGCAATCCTTCCCGTTCGCGTTCTTGAATGGCTTTAATCAGTTGTTGTTGTTCTTTCGACGGTTTCTTTTTCATGTCTGCTGCCTTCAATACGCATGCCTCCTGTTGCCGAATGCGGTGAATCGTAATGTGTCGGCATTGAACTGCCAACATCAAAGCGGCTTCAACAAATCTGTAATCTGCAAAGATTCGTAAACGCGACCTTGACTTATAGAGACGATCTCCTTAGTCTCACCCGGATTGTTGAAAAAAACAAAGGGGAAGCGGCGCTGAGTTTGCACGGCCGGCTTGTACGGCGGTTGCTCGCCTGAAGTGTTCTGTTCACCTGTTTTAGAACGGCGGGTGATATGTTGGGAGGCGCGCCTGGGGCGATTTAAGACGGTTACGGGAAGCGTAACCGGGACCGGCCGGTTTTAACCGGGCCGGTTGGCTGTTTTAATGTTGGTATTTTGTGTGACAGAGTTAAGACTGCCCGATGGTGTAATGGTAGCACACGGCCCTTTGGAGGCCAGAGTCATGGTTCAAATCCATGTCGGGCAACCACCGGGTGTGGAGTACGAGGAGAATCGACAGTGAGGATTTTTTCAGGAAATGCCAATCGACCGTTAGCGGAAAAGATTGCGGCCTATTTGAATCAACCGCTCGGCGATGTAGCGATCAGCCGGTTTCCCGATGGCGAAGTTTTTGTCAAGATCATCGACAATATCCGGGGCAAGGATGTCTTCATTGTTCAACCGACTTGTTTCCCCCCGAATGAAACTTTAATGGAGTTGCTGATCATGATCGACGCGGCGCGGCGGGCTTCCGCGGCGCGCATCACGGCGGTCATTCCCTTCTACGGCTACGCGAGGCAGGACCGCAAGGACCAACCGCGGGTGCCGATCACGGCCAAGCTGGTGGCCAACCTGCTGGTCGCCGCCGGAGCCAACCGATTGCTGACGATGGATCTTCACGCCCAGCAGATTCAAGGCTTCTTCGATATTCCCGTGGATCATTTGCATGCGGCGCCGGTCATTGTAAAATATCTTCAACAGAAGAATCTGAACGATGTCGTCGTGGTTTCTCCGGATCCCGGCGGATTGAAAATGACTTATGCCTATTCCAATATGCTCCAGGCCGGGCTGGCGATCGTAGCCAAGCAACGCCGCTCCGCGACCGAAGTCGAGGCCATCAACCTGGTGGGCGACGTCAAGGATTGCAATGCCCTGCTGGTCGATGACCTGACGACGACGGCCGGCACCTTGTGCGAAGCCGCCAAGCTGGTAAAGAAGCATGGAGCCAAATCGATTGTAGCCGCGGTCAGCCATGCGCCGATCACCCTCAAGGGCATCGAACGGTTGAAGCAGTCGGATATTTCGGAACTGGTCACGACGGACAGCATTCCCCCGCAGGACTGGAAAGGGTTTCCGGTTCATATCCTCTCCGTGGCGGAGTTGTTGGGCGAAGCCATCCTTCGGATTCACAACGATCAATCGGTGTCCTCGTTATTTAAAATTCAGTAAGGGAGAAGAGATGAAAACGATTAAATTAGCGGCCAAGCCGCGCAACGAAAATGGGTCGGCGGCGGTAGGACGGATTCGCCGCGGCGGATCGTTCCCGGCCGTAGTGTACGGAGCGGGCAATGGCAATCGGAACGTTCAACTCAACGAACACGATTTCCGGCAACTGTTGAAGGGCCATGCGGGCGAAAACCTGATCATGGACTTGGACATTGAGGGCGGCAACACCTGCAAAGTGCTCTTGAAAGAGCTGCAGCATCATCCTCTCAGCGGCCACATCCTGCACGCGGATTTCTTTGAAGTCTCGATGACGAAGAAACTGCGCATCGAATTGCCGATCTCTCTGGTGGGCGAGCCTTCCGGCGTGTCCCAACAAGGCGGCGTGCTCGAACACTTGCTGCGTACCGTGGAAGTGGAGTGCTTGCCGGGCGACATCATCGAAAAGGTCAACCTGGATGTCAGCGCGCTGAACATCGGCGACACCCTGACCGTTTCGAACATCCAACTGGATGCGGCGAAGTATCACATCATTTCGGATGCAACCCTGGCGGTAGCGACCGTGGCGGCGCCTCGTGCGGAAGAAGCGGCGCCGGTCGCGGAAGCGGGGGCGGCGGGTCCCGAAGTCCTTACGGAGAAGAAGGTCGAGGAAGGCGCGGCGGCCGAGGAAGGCAAGAAGGGCGGCAAGGAAGACGCCAAGAAGCCGGCCGGCAAGGAAGATGCCAAGGCCAAGGAGAAGAAATAGCAGCCTGAGGATCGGGGTATGTGCGCGTGAAAATGGTGGTTGGATTAGGCAACCCAGGCAGGAAGTACGAGCGCACGCGGCATAACGTCGGGTTCGAGGTGGTCGAAGAATTGGCGAGCCGGCTGTCGGGAAGGTTCAGAAAAGGCTGGCTGGCCGCGGCAGAAACGGCCAAAGTGCAAACCGACGGCGGGGTGGACCTGCTGTTGGTGAAGCCTCAGACCTACATGAACCTGAGCGGCACGGCGGTGGCCCCGCTGGCGCGAAAGCGCGGCTTGGCCCCGCAGGATGTGGTGGTGGTGGTGGACGACGCCGAATTGCCGGCAGGAAAGCTGCGCATCCGAGCGAAAGGAAGCGCGGGCGGGCATAACGGCCTGAAGTCCATCATCCAGGAGCTGGGCTCCGATGAGTTTCTGCGGGTACGCGTGGGCGTCGGGCGGAAGGACCCGGGCGGCGATCTGGCCGATCATGTGCTGTCGCCGTTCAGCCGGGAAGATCGCCGGGAGATCGACGAAGCGGTAACCCGGGCGGCGGATGCGGTTCTGTGCATCCTTCACGAAAACGTGGATGCGGCAATGAATAAGTTTAACTAGATATAAAGAGTGAGATGGAGGAGGGAGCATTGAACAAGTACGAAGCGATGATCATTTTAGCCGATGCGGTCAAGGATACGGCCATGGAAGACGCCATCGGACATGTCCGGGCGGAGATCAAAAAGCTCGGCGGCGAAGTGGACAGCACGACGCGTCTCGGTAAGCGCGCGTTTGCCCGTCCCTTGAACAAAAAAGATGCCGGCAATTACGTGTTGATCGTGTTCAGCATCGAAGGCGGCCAATTGAAGCCCTTGCAGGCCCGGCTTAAACTCAGCGAAGAAGTCTTCCGTACGCAGATCGTCCGGGCCCGTCCCCGCCCGGCCTCGCCGGCAAAGGTGGCGGAGGATGTATTGAATGACAACGCTTAACAAAGTTTTCCTGGCTGGCAATCTTACTCGCGATCCCGAAGTGCGTTATACGCCCAGCGGGACGGCGGTGGCCAAATTGGGGCTGGCGGTATCCGACAGCTACACCAACAAGGCCGGCGAAAAGGTGGAATCCACCTGTTTCGTGGATGTCGATGTGTGGGCTCGCCAGGCGGAAACGTGCGGCGAGTATCTGACCAAAGGCTCCCCGGTGCTCGTGGAAGGACGCCTGCAGCTCGACCAGTGGGAGTCCAAGGAAGGCGAGAAGCGCAGCAAGCTGAAAGTGCATGCCGATCGAGTGCAATTCCTGGGCCGGCCCCGCAAGGCCGAGATGGGCGATGCGCCGGAGGATGCCGGTTCCCGCGCCCCCCGCGAAAAGGCGCCCGCCATGGACGAGGAATCGGCCCGTTCGGCCGAGCCGTCCGGAAACGCGGACGATTTGCCGTTTTAAGCGAAAGTGATATCGGAGAGAAAAGGAAAGACGCATGAGAGAACAACAGACCAAGAACTCGCGGAATAACCTCCGCGACGCGGATCGCTTGGGTTTTCGGAAGAAATCCAAGTACATTGAAGGCTGGCAGGAAGTGGATTACCGGGATTACGAGCTGCTCCGGAAATTTATGACGGAACGCGGCAAGATTATGCCCGGCCGCATCACCGGCACGACGGCCAAACAGCAGCGTCAGATCAAGCGGGCCATTCGGCGCGCACGGGTAATGGGCTTGTTGCCGTAAGGACGAAAGGACAAACCAATGGCCAAAGAAGTAATTTTAATGTCGGATGTGAACGGTTTGGGAACCGAAGGGGACGTGGTTCGGGTGGCCGAAGGCTATGCCCGCAACTATCTGTTGCCCCGCAATCTTGCGGCTCCCATCACGGAAACCACGCGGCGTCGCCTGGAGAAGAAACGCAAGGAACGCGCCGATAAACTGGCTAGCGACCGCGACGGCGCGCTGGCGGTTCAGAAGTCGATCGAAGCGATTTCCTGCACCATCACGGTCAAGACGGGCGCCGAAGGCAAGTTGTTCGGTTCCGTTACTGTAACGGATATTCTTGGGGTGCTGAAGAAGCAGGGCGTCGAGTTGCAGAAACAGCAGCTTGTTCTCGCCGAAGCCATCCGGGAAACCGGCGTTTTCAATATTCCCGTGAAACTTCATCCCGAGGTGCAGGCCACACTTAAGGTGTGGGTGGTTGAGGAATAAGTCCCATGGCGTCGCAGATCGCTCCAGGTTCCACAATTAGAAGCGATCGCATTCCTCCCTACAGTGAAGAGGCCGAACGCGGTGTGCTCGGTTCGGCCCTTCTCGACGCCGCCCATGTTATGGACTGGTGCGTCGAGCGCCAGTTGATCGTCGAATCGTTTTTCATTCATTCCCATCAGGTCCTTTTCGAGACCCTGCTGGCTATGACGCACGACGGCCAGCCGATCGACCTGCTGACCGTCGGCGACCGCCTGCGCGGAATGAGCCTTCTCGACGAGATCGGGGGAGCGTTGTTTCTCGAGCAACTTGTGGACAGCACGCCCACATCGGCGCATGCGGGTTTCTACATCGACATCGTTCGCCAGAAACATCTGCTCCGGCGCATCATCGAACGCTCCCGGGATGCCATCGAAAACTGCTACGGTTTCGACGACGACGCTTTTTCCCTTCTGGGCCGCGTGGAGCAGTCCTTTTTCGAAATCGCCGACCAACAGCGCAGTACGGTTCATCCTTGGAACAAGCTGGTCAAGGATGTCATGGGCGAGTTCGAGCAGATCGCCCAATCCAAAAAGGGTTTGACGGGCATTCCGACCGGCTACAAAGATCTCGACAACGTTTTGCTGGGGCTGCAACCCAAGGATATGCTGATTCTGGCGGCCCGGCCCTCCATGGGCAAAACGGCGCTGGCCTTGAACATTGCGGAAAATATCGCGTTGGGGAAAGGCGATCACACGCCCCGATCCGTGGCGGTGTTCAGCTTGGAAATGTCGGCCGAATCGCTGGTGCGACGTATGATTTGCTCTCATGCGCGCGTCTGCATGCACGAAATTCACAAGGGCTTCCTTTCTACCACCAATCATCAATTGCTGACCCAGGCGGCCTCCGCGCTGATGAAAGCGCCCCTGTACATCGACGATACGGCCGGGTTGGAAGCGCTCGAACTGCGGTCCAGAGCCCGGCGCATGAAGCGGAAATTCGGCATTCAATTTATCGTGATCGACTATCTGCAAATGCTCAATTACTCTCAATTTGCCAAGGAAGGCCGCCAGCGGGAGACTGCGGCGATTTCCGGTACGCTCAAAGCGATGGCCAAGGAGTTGGAAGTGCCCGTGCTGGTCCTCAGTCAGTTGAGCCGCGCGCCCGAAACGCGCGACAAATTGGCGGTGCCCAAGCTGTCGGACTTGCGCGATTCCGGCTCCATCGAACAGGACGCGGATGTGGTCTGCCTTCTGCGACGGCCGTGCAAATATCCGAACGACAAGAACGCGGACGATGAGCGGTTGGCTATTGTCGATGTAGCCAAACATCGAAATGGGCCGACGGATGAAGTATATTTGAACTTTGATGCCGATTATACCCGGTTCGAAGACCGGGCCTTCGGCGTGGACCAAGACCATAGTGGGGGGAGCTCGACATGACGCCTTTGAAGACAATGCTGAAGCGGAGTGCCGTTTTGTGGCTCCTGATGTGGACAACCGGATGGGCGGCCATTGTGCAGGAAATCCGGGTGGAACAACAAGGCGCCGCTTTGATCGACCAGGAATATGTCCGGGCTCATATCAGCCTGGCGATCGGCGACGAATTTACGCGTTCGACGGTGACGCGAGACGTCAAGACGCTCCAGAAGACCGGACGTTTTACCTATGTCGAAACCAAGGCCGAGAATGCGCCGGGCGGCGTGCTGGTGACCTATGTGGTCGAAGGCAAGTACAAGATTGGACATTTGTTAATCGATGGCGCCGACTATCTTGGCAATAAGAAGATTCGGGAACTGTTGGAATTAAAGACAGGCGATCTGGCGGATGAAACGACCCTGGCCGTCAAGGCGCAGAAGGTGACTGATTCATATTCCAAAAAGTACTTCCCCGACGCCAAGTTAACGTGGAAAATCGTTCCTGATCCCGACCAGCCTGGCTTTGCCAAGGTTCATATCACCGTCAAGGAAGGCAAGCGGTCCATCGTTCGGCGCATTCTTTTCACCGGCAACAAGGATGTCCGCCGGAAGCCGCTGCTGAAGGTCATGAAGCAGAAGCAATCCAACTGGCTTTCCTGGATCACCAATGACGGCCGCTACAGTCCCGAGGATCTGGAGTTCGACATGGAGTCGCTGCGGCAGGTGTTTCTCGACAAGGGGTATCTGGACGTCAAAATCGGCGAGCCCCAAATCACGCCGATCGGTCGGCGCAAAATCGACATTCTGATTCCCATTCAGGAAGGACCTTTGTATCGTCTGGGGACCTTGCAGATGGAAGGGATCGCCTTGTTTCCCACCAATCAAGTGGCCGGGAATGTCACGCTTAAGTCCAACGACGTGGCTTCCTGGGCTCAGATCACCGCTGCGGCGCAAAGCATCCGGGATTTTTACGGCAGCCGCGGCTACATCCGGTCCATAATCGATCCGGTATTGGACACCGATACGAACACCCTGCGCGCCAATGTGGATTTCAAGATTACCGAGGGAACCCTGGCCTATATCAACAACATCCTGATTCGCGGTAATACGCGCACCAAGGACAAGGTGATCCGGCGCGAGCTTTCGGTGTATCCGGGCGACATTTACAACGAAGTCAAGGTGCGCACGAGCGAGAAGCGCCTGAAAAACCTGGGCTATTTCGACTATGTCAGCAGCAATCCGCAAAGCACGATGAAGTTGAACCAATACGACTTGATATTCGATGTGAACGAGCAGAAAACCGGCCAGTTCATGATTGGCGCCGGCTTCTCCAGCATCGACGAAGTCCTGGGCTTTGTGGAGCTTTCGCAGGGGAATTTCGACCTGTTCGGCTGGCCGTACTTCACTGGCGGCGGCCAGAAGCTCAAACTGCGCGCCCAGTTCGGCACCAAGCGTACGGACTACGAGATTTCTTTTGTGGAGCCCTGGTTCCTGAATCGCCGGTTGTCGTTGGGCGTCGATTTGTTCAGCCATGACAGCCGATTCCTGAGCGACGAGTACGATCAGAGCAACATAGGCGGCAACATTACGCTGGGCAAGCCGCTCACCAGTTACGACCGCATCAATCTGATCTATGGGTTGGAGGATATCGACGTCTACAACGTGTCGACAAATGCCAGCGACCTGATCAAGGAAGAAGAAGGCCGCCGGACCAAGAGTTCGATGACGTTGGAAGTGGTGCACGACTCCCGCGACAACGTCTTCATCCCGACCCGCGGCAACCGCAGTACGGCATCCGCCACATTGGCCGGCGGGCCCTTCGGCGGCAACACGGACCTTTACCAATTCCAGCTTCGCGGTTCGCAGTATTTTCCAATCTGGTTTGACCATGTGTTCAATCTGCGGGGCTGGGCCTCAATCGTCGAGGAATACGGAGACTCCGATCGCGTGCCTATTTTCGACCGGTTGTTCCTGGGCGGCGCTCGGACCCTGCGGGCATTTAAGTATCGTGACGTCGGTCCCAAGGACGAAAACGGCGAACCGATCGGCGGCAAGTCGGCGATCTACGGCACGGCCGAATATTCGATTCCGGTGGCCGAAAAACTTCGCCTGGCGGTCTTCTACGATACCGGTATGGTTTGGGCGGATGCGTACGAGTTTAATCTGGGCGATTTGAATTCCGGCGTGGGCACGGGGGTTCGATTGGACTTCCCGGGCTTCCCGATTCAGCTGGATTATTCCTGGCCGATCGAAGCGGACGAATTCAACGATCGTCCTTCGGGGCGGTTTAGTTTTTGGATTGGATATACGTATTAAGAGGCGGCTTCATGGGTTTCGAATAGGAGGAAAACAAGAAATGAAACGAATATCGACGACGATCATGGGTGTGGTGGCCAGTTTGGTGTTGAGCGGAGCGGTTGCGCAGGCCGCGGAACAGCAATTGGCTTTTGTGGATCTCGACAAGGTGTTCAACGAGCATCCGAAGACCAAACAGGCGGATACGCAGCTCAAGCAGCAGGGCGATGCCGTTATCAAGGAACGCAAAGTGCTGGTCGAAGATTACGAAAAGTTGCAGGAGGATTTCAACGCGGCCCGCGAGGAAGCTCAGAATACTGCCCTGAGCGAGGAAAAGCGCGACGAAAAACGCACCGAAGCGGAAGATAAACTGGTCTCGATCCGCGAGCAGGAAGCCAAAATCCGCCGGTTCGACGAATCCCGCCGCAAGCAGCTTGACGAGCAAAGCCGCCGGATGCGCAAGGGAATCGTCGAAGAGATCCGCACCGTGATTCGCGAGTATGCCGTGAAGCAGAACTATCTTGCGGTGGTGGATTCCTCGGGCCAAAGCTTCAACGCCGTCGAATTGATCCTCTACACCGATCCCAAAGTCGACATCACCGATGCGATTGTGGCGGAACTCCATAAAACGGCTTCAGAAAGCGGAAAGTAATCATTTGTCATGGAACTCACGGTTGCAGAGATCGGCTCCAAGCTGGGTTTGCCGGTTGAAGGAGATGGAAGCTGTCGCATCAAGGGGATAGCCGGGTTGCGTGAAGCGGAGACCGGCGATATCGCCTTTTTGGCCAATCGCAAGTATGCAGCGGACGTCGCGCGTACGCAGGCTTCGGCCGTTATTGTGCCCAAGGATTGGGATCGCCCTTGCGCGGCCCCGGCCCTGTTGCGCGCAGACGATCCCGACAAGGCTTTCACGCAAGTCGCGGGTTGGTTTGCGCCGCCGCCGATTTCCGTGGCGCCGGGCATTCACCCCACCGCCGTGGTGGCGGCGGATGTCCGTTTGGGCCGGGACGTCAGTATCGGACCTTATTGCGTCTTGGAGCCCGGCGTCGAAATCGGCGACCGCTCGGTTCTTTTTGCGGGATGCTATCTGGGGCATGGCGTGAAGGTAGGGGCCGACTGCCGGTTTTATCCTCACGTCAGCATTCGGGAATATTGCTGTATCGGCGATCGCGCCATCTTGCATAGCGGAGTGGTGATTGGCAGCGACGGCTTCGGGTATAATGTCGATGCCAAGGGCGTTCGTACCAAGATTCCCCAGATCGGCATTGTGGCCATCGGCAACGACGTGGAGATCGGCTCGAACACGACGGTGGACCGCGCGCGCTTCGGGCGGACCCGGATTGGCGACGGGGTCAAGATCGACAATCTGGTGCAGATTGCGCATAACGTGGTGATCGGCGATCACGCGGTCATTGTGGCGCAGGTCGGCATTTCCGGCAGCTCCGAGATTGGCAAGCATGCGATTCTGGCAGGGCAGGTGGGTGTGGCGGGTCATATCGTCATCGGCGAAGGGGCCGTGGTCGGCGCGCAATCCGGCGTTCCGAACGACATCCCCCCCAAGACCTTCGTTTTAGGCGCCCCGGCCGTGCCCCGAATGGAGTTTGCCCGAAACGTCGCCAACGTCTCGCGCCTCCCGATTCTTAAGGAAAAAGTTGCCGCCCTGGAAAAACGCTTGGCGGAGTTGGAAAAGAAGCTGGCTTGAGTTCCTGTTTCAGGTAGAGCTGGGCCAATAAGGATCGCCGCTACAAAAAGAATTGCTTTTTGGAGGGTCGCGCTCCGTCGCGACCGGAAGAAGATGGAAAACGTGGCGTCGATGACCTCCAGATACAGGATCTTGCTGATATCGGACAATCCGGTTTGGCCGCTGAGCATGCGTTGCTCCATCTTCTCCGCATTCTCTTGGAATTCTGTTGTGATGAAGAAGGCCGTCGAGCCGATGACCGCGCTGAAAGCCATCATGGGGTTGAGCCGAATGGAATGCCACACCAGAACGGACAGCACAATGGAAACGATCGCGTAAAACCAGACCCCATGCCGTTCGATGAAGGCTTCTCCTCTCAGCCCATAGTGCTTCGGTTCAAGAAACAGCCAGTGGAAGAATAGGAACACGAGGAAAACTCCGCCGCCGATCAACAGCACCGGCGCCGACTGCTCAACCGCCGTCGCCACCGTCGGATTTGCGCTGAAGAGCAAGCCCAAAAGTTTCCCGACAGAAAGGCCCGGACTGCTCATCCACAAGATTAAAAACGGCAGCAAGCCCCGGACAAGGAACACGGCAATGAGGATGCCCCACACCAGGAACCAGCGCCGCGCCCGGGCCGAAACCGTAGAGAGCACCTCGCCGTTGATGATTGCATTGTCGATGCTGCTGATCACTTCAAAGAGGCTGAGGCCCACGACGATCATAATCATTTCAAAATAGTTCATATCACTCTCCGGAAAAAGAAGTCGGATCGTAAGCAAATGCCATAAACCGGTAAAGCGAAACCGGTATTGACATCAAAGACCTCAGGGGCATAATCAAAACATGAAATCGGAGCCAGGGCATAGGAGGGGTGCTCGAGGAGGGTTTATCTGAAAAAACAAGGGTTGGTTCTTAAAATTGGCTGCAGCTTCCTATTAATGGCTGTGCTAAGCGGCTGCCAAACGCCCCCGCCGCCCGCTCCCACGTCGGAAATCTCGCTGCCGCCCCCTCGGGTCATGTTGCTGCTAAGCGTACGCGGCTTTGATTCGACATTTAGCGTCGAAACCGAGTCTTTGGTAACCCAGAGCTTGCTGGAGCAGGAGATTCCCGTGGTCGACCAAACCGTGGTGGATGCCAATATTCAAAAAATCAAGTCGGTGCTTTCCGCTTCCGGCGACGATCAGGGCGCCGTTATGCTAGGGACCCAGTTTGGCGCCGATGTCATCGTTCGGGGGGAAGCGGTCGTTCGGTCTCTCGCCAGTCATATTGCCAACAGCAAGCTTCAAAGTTTTCAGGCCCAGATTAAACTGCAGGCCATATCAACCGACAACGGTCAGCTCCTGGCTTCGGCCGCGGACGCGGCTACGGTTCTGGCGCTCGATGCCGAAACCGGCGGACCCAGGGCTTTGCAAAGCGCCACCTCCAAAATGCTGGGAACGTTTATCCCGGCCCTGCTTTCTTCATGGGAACAGCAAGTCAGCGAGGGCCATATTAGGCCCGCCTCGGACGGCGGAGCGGTCTCTCTCGCCCGCGCTCTTCAATCGGATAGCTCAACGGATGAAGCTTCGCTGCCTTCTTTGCCCGCAGATTATACGCCTCCCGTGGCTGCTATCTGGCAACTGACGCCGCAAAACGGCGTGCCGTCCGATTGGATGGCCCTTATCACGGACAAATTGCATGCCATGATCGTGAAAAGCGGTTGGTTTCGCCTCGTGACGCGCGATGATATGGAAAAGCTGCTCGCGGAGCATAATGTCCAGATGAGCGATGCCTGCGACAGCACCGCTCAGGCGGTGGAATACGGCAAGATTCTCAGCGCTAATCAAATTATCATCGGCGCCGTAGGCCGGCTGGGCCAGACCTATCAGGTGGTGCTCAAGCAAGTCAACGTGGAAAGCGGCGAAATCGAGCATGTGGGACAAGCCGAAGGCCGCGGCGGGGCGGAAGTGCTTTTACGCCTGGTCAAAATGGCCGCCGCCGACCTGCTCCGGAACGAAACAGCCGCTGCTCCAACTACGGATCCCGCTGTTATGCAAGCTTTGGAAAAAGAGAGTTCGAGCCAATAACCAGACAAGAATAACCAGCAGGAGGAAACGATGACAAAAAAATGTTTGCTGGCCATGGGGATGCTGCTATTAGCCTGGCCGTGCACAAGCCCGGTGTTTGCGCAGGCAGCCAAGGAAAGCGTGACGGTCATTCGGCAGGGTGCTGGAGGCGAATTGCAAGTGCTCTCCCGGGAACAGCCGGTCAAGGATGAATCGGTCGGAGCTGCCGCCGCTCAATCCGAAGAGGTTCAGGCTCGTCGGGCCGTGGTTGCGGACGAGACTCCTCGCAAAGCCCGGGTCGTGGTGACGCCGGCGATTTTTGCGCAAGAGCGCCGCCGCCGCATTGATCGCGAACTCAACGAACGCTTCGGCATCACGGATCCCGGGGTGATCGAAAGCCCTGGCTATACCAGCTATCTGGTTGATGCGCTGGTCAACGCGCGAAAATTCGATATGCTCGAACGCGAGGAGCTTAAGCAGATCGTTCGAGAATTGGATTTTGGGGAAAGCGATTACGTCGATCTCGAAAAGGTCGTCAAAATCGGCAACATGGCGGGCGCCGACTATATGGTCATTCCGCTCATTCGTTACCTTGAAGTCGATCGCGAAGAGAAAGATGTGCCCTATGTGGGCGGCAGGCAGATTACCGTCAAATGCAAGCTGGCGACTAATGTCCGCACGGTGGATGTGGCGACGGGCAAAATCATTTCTTCCAGCGTGCGCGAGGTCGAAAAGAAACGCCGCCAACGCCAGCAGGATTCCGAACGCATCCTGGTCATGGACGTCATCTCCGAGTGTTTCAAGGAATCGTCGTTGATCGATGCCGCCAAATTGGTCGATGTGGCCTACCCGATTCGCGTCATGAGCATCGATGGCGATCAGGTGATGCTCAACCGTGGAGAAGGCGCTCTGCTCAACGGCGAGATTCTTAAGGTGTATGCCACGGGCGAAGTCATGATCGATCCCGAAACCAGAGACAATTTGGGGTATCACGAAGCCTATGTGGGCGCCATCCAAGTCACGGAGGTGGATAACAAAACCAGCAAAGGCGTGATCGTTGACCGTGCTGGAACCATCGAGCGGCTTTCGATTTGTCGCCGGGTTGAAAACCCCACGCTGGAAGATCCACAACTTAAAAAAGGGCCTTCTCCCGCGCCAAAAATCGATTAGACCTTTAGGGCAGCCGGCCTCAAGCCGCCTAAGCAGCCGGCGGCTTGAGGAGGGCTGCGGATTAATTCCTTATGAAACATCCATCTAGACAAATCATCGCCGCGGCGGGTCTGATAGCGGCCCTCTCCTTGACCAGCGCTTGCCGCACCCACATCACCTCGGCCGGGGTGACGATGGAGAGCTACCCCAGTAATCGGGTCACGGTCAATTCCCGTCTGTTCGGCGGTTGGTTCGCCGTCGTGAACAGCGCCTTAGCCAAGGGCGACAATGAGTTGCTCCAGGCCACGGTATCGCTGGAAAACCTGAAGAACGACGATGCCCAGATCGAATTCCGTTTTCGCTGGATCGATGCCCAGGGCATTGAAGTTACCAGTGGATCAAGCGTTTGGAGGGCTCGCGGCGCCGGCGCGCGGGAAACCCTTTTGCTTTCCGGAATTGCCCCGGCTAAAACAGCCGTCGATTTCATTTTGGATGTTCGTTTTGTGCACAACAGCAGGCGCTGGTAATAAAGTTGTTTCTTGAAGGATAGGCCTATGAACAGATTCCGACCGCTGGGTTTTGTGTTAAGCTTGATGCTCATGCCGTTTCTCTGGGTCAGTTGCCGCTCGCCGGAGCCGCCCAGGAGCGGATATGTGCCGGCCGAAGAAGAGGGGGCCATGACCATCGCCTTGGATGACCATGATTATGACCTGGCCGTGGCCGGCATCACCCGCGAGCTGTTCACCCGGGGGTTGCCCAAAGACTATACGGTGGTGCTGGGGCCGGTGGATACCCGCGAGTCTCCGTATGACGTGCGCGTCCGCCAGATTCAAAAATCGTTGCAGGTGGCGCTCAATAAAGAGGGCACGCTCCACTTTATGACCGCGGTGGATGCCATGGCCGGCAATAGCGCCGTCGAAGAGATATATAAATTAATCCAATTTAATTGGATGAACAGCAACCCGATCGATGTCGAGGATATGCAAACCTTCGGGCGTCTATTGCGCGTGAACGGCATTCTTTTCGGACGGGTTTCCTCGCTCGAACGCGAATTGCCGGGGCGCATGCGCGAAATCACCTATCGTTTTGTCTGGGAGCTTTCCAATACCGATACGGGCTTGCTTGAAATCTCTCATGAGGAAAAAATCCGTAAGAACGTTCGAGTGAGGTAACGATGAACATAGTCATGCGCATGGTATTCGTTTTGGGGATCGCCGCGCTCTGTTTGGCCGCAGGCTGCCGGACGCACGAGCATCACAGCAGGGCGCCTGTGCCTTCCTGGATTGATTATCCCAAAACGTCGGACAGCGTTTTTATGTATGTGATCGGTGCGGCAGCCGATCAGCCGTCGGGCGCCATTGCACGCGAAGAAGCGTATAAAGACGCCCTCCGCCAAATTTCGCGCCGCATACTTACTGAAGCCGGCTTAGGCATCGATGTCTTGCCTGCCGACGGCGTCTTAACCCCTTTGGAAGGCGCCGAAGTCATGCCGGACTGCACCTATATTCAGCCTGATGGCTGGAGCTTTGCTGCGTGGGTGCAAGTCAGTTTCCCGATCGCCGAGAAACGCAAGGTGGTCGAAGAGTTGCGAGGCCGTTAAACGAACCGCAGGCATTCCTTCCTGCGATGCGCAGATCGGTCCCGAATGAATTACTTGAACTCCAGAACTTCGCTGGTGGCTGTGGGGGCATAGCCCTCATCCATAAACAGCCGGAAATTATACTGTCCCGGCTCCTCAATCTGTACGTCGTATTTGCAATCCGTTAAATTCTTAAGGAACGTATAGCTGATATACTCGTTGTTCGGCGCATCCGCCCGATAGAATCCAATCCACGATTGGAGGTTGCTGGCGGACCCGGCGGAGTGCTGAACTACCACCCGGCCCGGCAAGGCCGGCGCGCGTTCAATCACCTTCAACGCGGGTTGGGTGGGTTGTTGTCGAGTAACGGTATTCATGGCGTCGGTCAAGGCGGCGTTGAGCGCCTGCTCGTTCTTGTCCGCCATGATGACTTTCCCGGCGCCTCCCGCGGCTCTGGCCGCTTCGCCCATTCGATTCAATACATCCATGGCCGCCGCGTTGTTGGCGAGATCATAACCGACGACCACCAGTTGCCTTTTGACCTCTTGCTTGTTCAAAGCAAAACCCGACTGAACGCTGCTCCCCAGAAAGAGCAGGCCCAGCAGCATCCTGGCAGGACGCGATCTAATTATTGATATTCCCGGCCGCTTTAACTGGGTCCCCATTGCAGGTCTCCATCCCATCGGTTAATTCAATGACCCCTTGGTTCACGCTTCGCGCGTGCTCGTCCAAATATTTCCAGGCAAAATCGGTCGCTTCCGCCAGATTCGTGTCGCCATTGGGCTCGATTCCGTTGATTTTATCTTGAAGAGTTTTCTTGTTGGCCGGCGTCATCATGAGGAAATCCGACAACACATGAATGCTGCCGCAACCGTTGAACAGGACCAACGCCACCTCGACGTTCTCTTTTAATGCTTCAATCTGATGGACGGCGACCTTTTTGAAAATCGCGATTTTTTCGCCTTTCATGCTGCCGGAGCCGTCGATCAGGACGACAATCGATTGGTCCGGTTTCACTTTGCGTTGGGCCAGGTTGGCGCGCAATTGGTTCAAGGTCAGTTGCGAGTTTCCGCAAATGCCAATCATCTTGTCCAGCGGGTCGACTATCGCGGGATTGGCGAAATTCTTTTTCCAGGCTTCGTAGCCCAATTTGACGGCCTGTTCGACGGTCACATGGCCCTTGCCGAATTCCTCGTAGAATTTGGACTGGAAAGCTGTTTCGGCATAGGACCCCACGTCGATTTTGGGGGCGATATAGACCTTGGTCTTGCTGTTGCAATCGATGCCAAAACCTGTGGCATAGGCCTCCAGTAGATTGACGACGGTCCCGTTCGTTTTTACGTAATGGTCGTTACCATTTTGACAACCCCAGTTCAGGATGAGACTGGGCCCCTTGTCTTCTTCTTTCGGAAACATCAGATTCGTTATGGCATACTCATAACCCACCGTAATTAAAAAGGGGATCGCATGGGTGGTGACTTTGCCGCCGTGGTTTTCGACGTAAACCACATCGGAGTTTTTCATCTTATCGATACTGCCGTAGGTGGGATACCAGTCCACATCGGAACGGTCGTTGCCATTGGTCATCAGCTTGGATTGATTTACATCCGAAGACCAACCAGAGCCCGGACCTTGCCAGGTAAATATTTTGATGGATTGATCCGGATCGTCTGCTCCCCAGCAGACGTTGCCTAGCAAAAACATCGACATCAACAACCGAAACCCATTTATTTTCATGACGTTGCCGGGAACATTAGGACGAAACGGGCGTCGTGTAAAGATTGGAAGATGCCAAAACGGCCGCGCATAATGATCGACATCGATGTCATGAGTTCGCTATGTTTTGTCTCTGCATGGTATTAATGAAAAGCGCCTTAATTCATCAATAGGAGGTGTAGAATGAAGAGCTTTATTCGATGGATGGCGATCGGAATCGTGGTCTGGGGTTGGGGAACGATGACTCCCGCGGCCCAACTGGGTCGATCCGTTCCGGAGGTCGTGGATAATGTGCGGGCCGGTGGCGGCGAGGGGAGGATCAGCGGCAACCCCGCCACAGGACTGCAATTGGCTTTATTCGCGCCCGTACAAATATTTCCCGCCAACTACGACGTTTATGGCTTTCGCCTCAATCTGCTCTATGGGCTCAACCAGAATCTGCGCGGGTTGGATCTGGGAGTGTTCAATGACATCGAGGGCCTCGTCGAAGGCCTTCAACTGGGCGTGGTAGGCAATCGCGCGCAATCGTTGTCCGGCGTTCAAATCGGCCTCTACAATTCCATAGGCGGTTCGGAAAATGGATGTTTGCAGCTCGGTATTTTCAATCAGGCGGACGATGTCATGGGGTGCCAACTGGGCCCCGTGAATTTTGCGCGCCAAGCCAACGGCGCCCAAATCGGGCTCATCAACATCTGCGACACAATGACCGGCGTTCAAGTTGGCCTCATCAATATTATTTCGCAAAGCTCATTCCTCGTTTTTTGCCCGATCGTCAATGCACAATTCTGATCCCGATTTGCCCATCATGCACAGAACCCTGTCGTCGTTTAAAAGGTACTCGCTGTGCTTTTTCCTGGCGTGCAGCGTGTGGGCTGTTTTGCCGGCGGCCGCCGGCGCGGAAGACGCCGGCTTAGCCCGTAAACGTCCGGTTTGGATTGAGCACCCGAAAACCGACGACAGCGTTTTTATGTATCGCATCGGCTATGCCAGCGGCCAAGCCTCCGCCGTAAGCGCGCAACAGAAGGCCCTGGCGCAGGCCACGCAAGGCATTCTCGACGAAATGCTGATGTGCAGCGGGGTTGACGAAGCCGATCGTCCGCTTCTGCGCAGGCGATTAGCTATAACGGGAGTCGAGCCCATTCCCGATGCCGTATATTACGAGTCGTCCGTCGCCGGGTATTTTTGCTGGATTCAGGTAAGCTATCCGTTGGCCGGCAAAAACAAATTGCTTCAGGAGATATCCCAGGCCAAGCAGGAATTCTTAAAGGAACGCGATGCGCAAAACGAACGCGACCGCCGCCTGAACGACGCCTGGCGGAACGCCAAGGCTTCCGCGCTGCAAGGCCATGCCGCGGACGCGTTCGAAGCGCTTCGCGAACCGATGGAGCAATATGGAAATATGACGCAGCCGGACTTTGCGTTGGAGGAAGCGCAACTCCTGCTGGGGGACCTGCATCGAGACCTCAACGATCAGTTGGCCGCGCGCGCCCAGTATGAACTTGTTGTTGGAACTTCGACCGCTAAAATTTGGAAAACTCAAGCCCAGCAACGGCTGGCGAAACTGCCCAAGCCGCCCCGTTTTTGGCCCATGTACATACGGTTAGGCGGTAAGCCGGTCGCCGTGCTCTGCGCTTATCAGAGGGATAACGACCCTCGAACTTCTTTTCAGGCTTTGCATACGGTGATCGCTCGGGATCTCTCGGAATGCAAGATGACGGAAACGGAGCTGGGCTCTCTCGATTCGGCGCAAATGGACGCCTTCTTCGATAAGAAACAAATTGAATCGCTATGCCTGACGGCCGCGAATAAGGGGGCCGCTGTGTTGCTGGCCGTCATCTGCCGGGTTGACTCCGCGCTGCAAGGCAAGACTCAAGACTTTGCCGGCGTCAAAATGCCGACGCCCGATTCGATTGTGGAAATCATGGTCATCGATCCAGCCCGGCAGAAGGTTCTGTATGCGGACCAGTTTAAAGACAGGACGGCCTCTCAAACCCAGTCCAAGGCGGCGGAACGCATGGCTTCCATCATGATCAACAAATACCTGATTCCCAAATGCCCGGCCCCGTGAGAACTGTGGGCTAATCCTGCCAACCCTGATACAAAGCCGCCATCATTTGATGTACCACGATGCGCGCCTGCTCGGGCAAGGTTCCTCGCTTGTCCTGTGAACGCTCCGCCAAGTCCACGCTCCAAACGACTTTGCCGCTCTGGCAATCGATGAGTCGCGCCGTAATGCCCACCACCGGGAACTCGTAGCCCCGATAGGCCACGGTGCTGTAGTTGTCCACCGTGCCAATCATCATCGCGTCGGCGCCCATCATGGCGCCGACTTCAGCGGCCTTGGCCGCCGAAAGGCCGGCCAAAGACAACTCCGATTCGCCCAGCACCTGCGCCATTTGGCTGCGTTCCACCAGTTCGTATCTGCCGGCCTTGAGCATCTCCGTAACAAACAGATCGGAAATCGAGGCCCCAATCAACTCGGTCGGCGCTTTGAAGGGCATGATGGCGATCTTCTTGATGTTCATTTGTTCGGGGGACACATAAACATTGGCCCGTGTTTCGGTATCTAGGAAATATTTCTCTTGGGGGGTTGCGCAGCCGTTAAAAAACAAGGCGCCCACGCTTAACCCTATCGCCATCAAAACCGGTCTTTTAAACATCATCATACTCCTTTTTCGACCTGCGATTTAGCTGAGGAATCTCTTGTCGCCTGTTCAAGGCGCCTGCATTTTTCGATCTTTGATGGCCGTTTCGATCCGGGCGAAAATCCGGCTGTAAGCAAGAGGTTCTTCCTCCATAACGTGATCTTCACGAGTGGGACTGTTGACAAAAAATTCCTTGCCGGAAAGTTTTTCCATATAAGTCACCGAGGGCAAAGCGCCGAATTTCAAGATGGAAATGCGGTTGCGCGACTTGCCCGCGCCCCAAGGCTCAATGTGCGCCGTCAGTTTTTCCCATCGCATCCATTGGTTGATGACCTGCCGCTTTTTTTCTTTCTTAAACTTGGCGATCGCTTGGGGGTCGGAGGCATAGCGCCAGTCGTCAGACGGGCCCCAATACGCTTCGCGGCGTTTGGTCATAGCTTGGATCACGCCGCTGTCTTTCCTGATTTCCTGCAAATCCCAGCCTTCGTCCTGCAGCACCGCGATCGTAGCGGCAAAGGCGGTATCCATACTGGCATTCAGGGTGCGGGCTTGGATTTCTTCACGTTCCGCCGGGGTTAATGGGCCGGGTTGATAAACGATGGGTGGGGACGCACAGCCCGTTAGCCATCCGATGCTCAAAACAACCAGCAAAACGCCGATGGGGTTTGGCTTTTGGATGGGCAACAGGTTCGAGCTATTGTTGGTATGCTGTTTCACGGGATCGTTCATATCGGCATAGTAAGTACGGCGATAGGAAAGTTCAAGCTGTTTGCAACGGGCTTGGGGGATGTCTTGACGCTGCTCCCGCGCATATGAATAAGAATCCACGCCCTTATCCTGTTTCGTTGGACGGCGACGTAGTCGCCGGCGTAAGCCGGTGGTTTCTTTTCAGTCCGCCATTAGGCGGCGCCCGTCCTCCCGGTCGTTAACCGTTGCTGAATGAGTTGTCCGGCATACCGGCCGGCTTCCCAGCAGGCCAGCCAGGAGGCAGCGATGTCCGACTCGAGTTGCCGGGTGAAGCCTTCCAGCGTGGGGGAGGCCACCATGACGATCCAGAGGCCGACGCCCAGCGCATTGAACAGGTAAATCACGGCATAGGAAAAGAGCCAGCCGTTTTCCTGGATGTCGGGTTGATGGGTCAGCAGCATGGTGACGGTGAAGGTGAGATGGAAGCCCCAGGTCAGTCCGATCAAGCCCAGCCAAAAAGGTTCGTAGGCGCGCAGGTCGAAGAAAATCGAGAGCAGGTAGTAACCGGCGATGGCCAGGACCGTATAGAAGGGGAAAAAATAGGGGGCCAGGGTGATGAGGAAGTTATTTTTGCTCAGTTGCACGCTGCCGCCTTTTTTCGACACCTTGACGCGCGCGACGCGCGCGCCCATCAAGGCGCCCCAAAGGGCATGGGTCAGCTCGTGAGCCAGCACATAGGTTCGTACCGGTCGCGGCAGGGCCAGGAATAGGAACAGCCAAAGGCCAAAACCCAACGCCAGTCCCCAGACCGACAGCGGCAGCTCGCTGTAGGAAGGGGGGCGAATGGAGACGATCACGTTGATCAGCGTGCGGGTAGCGGCATAGCAAAACGGCAGCAACAGCAGCCCCATGAGCGTTTTCAGCACTTTTGTCATAAATTTTCAGTGAAATGCAAGTTGACTTCGTATCAATCGCGGGTAGTATTGCACCACTTTTTCACGCGGGAATCAATCGTGGACGATTTCCGGCATGAAGTTTTGGCCGGCCGTGATGGAAAAAGATCAATCGTGCGGGATGCCTGATCGAAGGAGAGTCCCGTCAAGAAGTTAGGGAGTGATTGGAATGCCGAATATCAAGAGTGCCGAAAAACGCGTGCGGAAGTCTGCCAAGGCTCGTCTGCGCAATGTCGAAGCCAAAACGAAGATCAAGGGCGGTCGTCGCGAGTTGTTTTCTTTGTTCGATAAAAAGGACAAGGAAGGCGCGACCAAAGCGTTCAGCGAGTATTGTTCCGTCTTGGACAAGTCCGTCAAGCGGGGCATCATTACCAAGAATACGGCGGTTCGCCGTAAGTCCCGCGCCAGCGACCGGCTCAAAGCCCTTTAGGCCGAGCAGCTTGGTTCGTTGTTTTTCCCGCAGGTTTTGGGATGAAATGCCAAAGCCGCGTCGTAACCCTTTTCAGGGAACGAACGCGGCTTTTTGCGTTGCCGGAAAGAGCTGGGCGTCCCTTTTGGCCTCTGGTCGTGATTCCTGAAGACCTGGCGGTGACTCTGCAAGGGGTTTGTGTTCGCGCACGGAGAAGACCACCGGCTTACGCCGGCGGCTACGTATAGGACCGCGGCCATTTTTATCCCCGGATTGATCGGGGTCTGGCCGCGCATCGCAGGCAAGAATGCCTGCGGTCCTTATGCCTAAAAAGGCCCACGCTGCAACGTGAGTCGCAAGAGTCGGCACGCCGGGTCGCAGACCCGGCCTACAACGGCAAGATTCCTACCAGGCTTCCACGACCCGTTCGACGATCGAATGGGCCAGATCGGCTGCCGCAGCGGGAAGTCCTCGCTGCTTGGAAGTGGTGAAATCCCCTTCCATCAGGAACGTGGATTCCCCTTGGACGGACGGCGCCTCCACGACAACTTCATCGGGGCTCAGCCGTCGCAGCACAACGGCCGCGGTCAGCCGGATGCGGTATTCGTTGGCGGTGGTTTTGTCCACTTCGCTGTAGGCCAGGGGCTCCAGCTCGTAATTTTTGACTGTCACTTCCAATACGGCGTCGGCTTCTTCGCTGCTTACCACTTTCATCGAGCCGTCTTGTTGAAGTTGTCGGATGACCGCGGCGGTGGTCTCGGTTTCGATCATCGGTTCGGTCGTTCGGTTGATGAACGTGGGCACATAGACGGTCTTGATGTCAGGTGGGAGCATGGAGCCCAGACGATAACCTGCGCAACCGGTGAGTCCGAGCATCAGCGCCACGGCGCCGCATAATACATTACGGATTTTTGTCATGGGTGTTCTCCACAGTTATCTTAAGCGCTTCGAGGCGAACCTGGGCGAGCCCGGTCCAATCGGAATCCGGAAATAGCTTAACCAGGTTTTCGTAGGCAATCAGAGCGGCTTTGGGTTTCTTGGCGATGCGGTCGTAATAATAGGCCAGGTTGTAAGCGGCGCGCGCCCTTTGGCGAAAGATGGTTTTGCGATATTCCTGGATCGTGGGGCTGAACTCGGATTTGGGATAGGTGTTTTGGAACAATGTAATGGCCGCCCAGGCTTCGTCGCGGGCTTGATCGTCGTTGGGATTCTCCTGCGCGAGCAGGTAAAGGCTTTGAGTTTTCCCAAAGGCGGATTTTTCCGCAAAGGCGCTGTGAGGATAGCGATATTCCGAGGCCATGTAGGCTACGACCGCCAGTTCATACTGGCCGGACAGCTCGTAGGCCTGCCCGATCAGGTACTGGGCCTCCGGCGCGCGAGTCCATTCCGGCGCGTTGGCCACGATTTTTTCGAACAGGGGAACGCCCCGTTCCGGCGCGCTGAAGCCGGGAAAGAGAAAGAATTTCCCTTTCTTCGTGGTCATGAGATGGAAGGCAATGTTGAATTGCCGCTGGAGCACGTCGTCGAAAGGAAAGGCCCCGGTATAATGCTCGATGAGATACTGGTATTCGTCGAAAGCCTTGAATAAGTTGCCGCGCTCTTCCAGCAGCTTGGCATATTCGTACTGGGCCGGGGCGGCTTCCGGAGCGCCGGTCCAGAAAACCGACAAGGCCTTGAATTGTTTCAAAGCGCCCTTCTTGTTGCCTTCGCGCAAAAGTTGTTGCGCATAGGCCATTTGATCTTGGGGATTCGTTTTGGCGGGATGCAGAATCAGCGTCCAGCCCCGCTTGCCCAGCGTTTCCTCGTAAGGGCGTTCCGTGGCGCAGCCCATGAGCACGGCGCAAAGCGTCAGCAACGCGCAAAAACCCTGGCATCGAATGAAGTGAATATTATGCATGGGCGTAGACATTAAAAGTGGTGGGCATGGGGGTCAAGCGGGAAAGAGGGGAAAACAGCCGCTGGTTGAAGCTTTTAAGAATCATGGCGGGCTTGCTTCTTGCCGGGAAGCCTTGTAGATTTGCGCGTCTTCAAGTGAGGGAGATCGATTTACAACGAGAGGATGATCCATGAAAAAGGTACTTATTCCTACCAAGTTGGATGCCATAGCGAAGAATTTGCTCGAAGGGCGCGGAGCCTATAGCGTGGTGCAGGAGGACAAGGCCGATCTGCTGGAATTGGCCGGCCGGCATTCCGATGCGTATGCCTTGATCGTTCGCAGCGAAAAGGTGACGCCGGAGATCATCGACGCGCTGCCGGGTTTGAAGCTGATTATTCGGGCCGGCGCGGGATACAACACCATTGACATCAAATATGCCCGCAAAAAGGGCATTGACGTCATGAATACCCCCGGAGCCAATTCCAACGCGGTGGCGGAGGAAGTCGCGGCCCTGATGCTGGCCGATGCGCGGCATTTGATCGAGGCGGACGCCTCCTGCCGGCGCGGCGAATGGGAAAAGACCAAATTCATGGGGCGTGAAATCACCGGCAAGACGATCGGCATCGTGGGCTTGGGCTACATCGGCCAATTGGTCGCCAAGCGGCTGACGGGGTTCGAGATGAACCTGATCGGCTACGATCCGGTGATTTCCTCGGAACGCGCCAGCCAGATGAGCGTGGAATTGATGGATCTGCCCACGCTCTTCGAGCGCAGCGATTACATCACCCTGCACATCCCTGAAAACAGCGAGACCAAGGGGATGATCAACTACGCCTTGCTTTCGAAGATGAAAAAAGGCGCGACGCTGATCAATTGCGCCCGTTCGGGCGTGGTGAACGAGGACGATTTGCGCAAGGCCAAAGCCGAGAAAGGCATCCGGTTCCTGAACGACGTGTATGCCAAGGACGAACCGGGGCCCAAGAGCGTTGCGGATATTGCGGATATCATGGCGCCTCATCTGGGAGCGAGCACCAAGGAGGCCAATGCCAATGCGGCCCGGTTGGCGGCTCAGCAGTTGATCGATTACGACGACAAGGGCATCATCAGTTCCGTGGTCAACCGCGACATTCCTGCCGGGCTGGACGAAGCCTTCAGCGATCTGGCCTTCACGTTGGCCAAGCTTTGCCGCCAGGTGATTGGGCGCGAACTCAAGCTGAAGCTGGTGGAAACGAGCTTCTACGGCAATCTGAAGCCTTTTGCGAATTGGCTGATCATTCCGGTTGTGGCCGCCCTCAGCGACGATTTCGACCGCTCGATGGACGCGAAAGCTGCCCGCCAGTTTTTGAAAGACATGGGCATCGATTACAACGACCGCGAAACCGACGAGCACAAGAAGTACGGCAGTTCGATCACCGTGGACATGACGGGAAATCTGGATGCGGACCATCTGCGCCATGCCAGCATTCGCGGAACGTTGACCGAAGGCAACCTGATGATTTCGCGAATCAACGACTTCGACAAGTTGTACTTCGAGCCGAAGGGTCATACGGTGTTTTTCACCTATGACGACCGCCCCGGCATTTTGGGCCGGATCGGCGCCGCCATGGCGGCCGCCGGCATCAACATCGACGATGTCCGCAATCCGCACGATTCCAAGGGCAAGCAATCCCTGGCTTTTCTGAAGGTCAACAAGCCCGTGCCGGAAGAAGTAATCAAAAGCGTCGCCAAAGAGATTAACGCACACAGCGCGTTCTACGCGGAACTGTAATTCCTAAGCAAAAAACAAAAGCAAACGGCCGGGCTTAAACCCCGGCCGTTTTGTTTGGCGCTTGGTCGAGCGGCCCGCCAAAAACTCTTCCCTTGCTTTGGTCTTTAGACTTTGGACCTTGGACTCCTCTTTAGTTCAGCGCCACTTTTCAAACAGGTCGTCAAACAAATCGTGCTGTTTGCGGAGGGGGCGGGCAAAAAAAGCCGAAGCCTGGCCGCCTTGCCGATAGGGCGGGGGGCTCACGTGAATGTCGCGGTCGGCAGAGGACCAGCGCCCGCCGGGAAACGGCCAGGGGCTGGCGCGATTCTGGTTGTGGGCCTCCTGAATCAGGACCATCCGATATTCCGCGCCGGCGGCTTGATAGATGAAGACGGCGATCACCAACAGAAATGGATTCCAGTTGAAGAGCGCCCAAATTCCAAACCCGAGGGCCATCATTTGTCCGACCTTGGCCGCCATACGCGTGGCGTTGAGCCGTCCGATGCGCGGCGACAGCCACGCCCGGAATACGCGTCCGCCGTCCATGGGAAAGGAGGGCAGCAGATTGAACAGCACCAGCATCAGATTAAAGCTGCCCAGCGACGCGAAAACCACAGATAGATACGGCAGGCCGAGGGCGGCAAACAAATGCCCCAAAAGCGTACCAACCATCGCCAGCGCCAGGCTGACGGCCGGACCGGCGATGGCCATCAGCATTTCGTCGCGAGGGTCGCGGGGAATCGAATTGAGTTGCGCCACGCCGCCGATCGGCAACAGCAGAATCTCGCGAACGCTGCAGCCCTTGGCGATGGCCACCATCGAATGCCCCAATTCGTGCAGGGCAATGCAGGCGAAAAGCCCGGCGGCGGTCAAAAGGCCCCAGAAGAACGATAGGACGCCCAGCCCTTGTGCAAAAGTGATCGCAAAGAGCGGCAAGAGGATCAACAGGGTGATATGCACCCGGATCGGAATGCCTCGCACGGTCATGATTTGATATGAACCCATCACAACATATTCTCCATTTGTTTTGTAGGCCGCTTCTGCGAACCGGCGGCGTCTTCGCAAAGTTAAATTAACACATTTGCCGCGTTATTTCATCTTTCATAAGAAGACGTGACGTATTTTCAGGTTTTATGATTAAATAACGCCGCGATTTTTTCAATAGAGAGTTGAGGTTGAATGAAAAAGACGAGCAAGCCGGTGAAGATTTTATCGGATGGGAAATACATCCGCCACATGATCCGCAACGGATGGGAATATGTGCAACGGAAAAACATTGCAGGCATTGTCGCCATCCTGGCCGTGACGGACGAAGGCAAGCTGCTGCTGGTAGAGCAATATCGGGAGCCGGTGGCCAGCCGGGTGTTGGAATTGCCCGCCGGGTTGGCGGGAGATGCTCATGGCCGGCGCCGCGAGGCTTTTGAAGAAGCCGCCCGCCGGGAATTGCTCGAAGAAACCGGTTATGCGGCTCGTAAAATGAAGTTTCTGATGGAGGGACCCCCGTCATGCGGCCTGAGCGCGGAGATTGTCACCTTCTTCCAGGCCGGCGGATTGAAGAAGGTTGGGCCGGGCGGCGGCGACGAGGAAGAAGACATCCTGGTGCATGAAGTGGCCCTGGCGCAGGCGGAGAAGTGGTTGAAGAAGATGGAGAAAAAAGGCTTGATGGTCGACCCCAAGGTTTATTCGGGCTTGTACTTCGCGATGAAAAACCTGTCATGAGAACGGGGTGTCTTTTCATGTTTTCAGGCGATTTTCGCCTGTTTTAAAGGAGCGGTCTGCTTTTTTTCTTTTTTCCGCGGCGAAGAACGGTAGGATTTGCCGGTCGGTGAGGGGCAAGGAGCGTCGTCCTTCGGCCTATATTTCCAACTTCGCGACGATGATCAACAGGAGAACGTGTAAATGAGAAGCGATACAGTCAAGTCGGGTTTTGAACGCGCGCCGCATCGGAGCCTTTTGCGGGCGACGGGACTTCAGTCGGATGCGATAGACAATCCGTTCATTGCCGTGTGCAATTCCTATAACGATGTGATTCCCGGGCATGTTCACCTGCGCCGCGTGGCTGAATTGGTCAAAGAGGCCATCCGGCAGGCGGGAGGGACGCCTTTCGAATTTAATACCATCGGAGTTTGCGACGGCATTGCCATGGGACATTCGGGCATGAAATTCTCCCTGCCCAGCCGCGAATTGATTGCCGATTGCGTGGAAACCATGGTGCAAGCCCACCAGTTTGACGGCATGATCTGTATTCCCAATTGCGACAAGATCGTCCCGGGCATGATGATGGCGGCGATGCGCTGCAACATTCCGACCCTTTTCGTCAGCGGCGGGCCGATGGCGGCCGGCAAGATGCCGGATGGCCGCGCGGTGGACCTGATCAGCGTGTTCGAGGGCGTGGGGGCGTATAAGGTCGGCAAAATCGACGAGCGCGAGCTGCTCGCCCTGGAGTGCGCCGCCTGTCCGGGGCCGGGGTCCTGTTCGGGCATGTTCACGGCCAACTCCATGAACTGCCTGGCCGAGGCCATCGGCTTGGGGCTGCCCGGCAACGGAACGATCCTGGCAATGGATCCCCGCCGAAACGATTTGTGGAAACAGGCCGGCCGTCGCATTGTCGAAATGGTGAAAGAGGACTTGAAGCCCCTCGACATCGTCACGCGCGAAGCCCTCGACAACGCCTTCATTCTCGATATGGCGATGGGCGGCAGCACCAATACGGTTCTGCATACGCTGGCTATCGCACAGGAAGCCGGCATTCCCTACGATCTAAGCCGGATCAACGAGTTGTCGCACCGTTGCGCGAACATCTGCAAGGTGTCGCCGTCGTCGCGTTTTCATATCGAAGACGTCGATAGAGCCGGGGGCATCAGCGCCATTCTCAAGGAGATCAGCAAGATCCCAGGCTTGTTGAACACAGGCACGAAGACTTGTACCGGCAAGACCCTGGGCGAGAACATCGCGGCGGCGGAGATCAAGGACTTCGATTGCATCCGCTCGCTCGACAAGGCTTACAGCAGCCAGGGCGGCCTGTTTATTTTGACGGGAAATCTGGCGCCCGACGGCGCCGTCATCAAGACGGCCGGCGTCGATCCCAAGATGCTCAAGCATAGCGGGCCGGCGGTGATCTTCGAATCGCAGGAACAAGCCTGCGAAGGCATTCTGGGCGGCCAGGTCAAGGCGGGCGATGTGGTGATCATCCGCTACGAAGGCCCCAAAGGCGGTCCGGGCATGCAGGAGATGCTGGGACCGACGAGCTACATCATGGGCCAGGGCTTGGGCGACAAGGTCGCCCTGATTACCGATGGCCGGTTCAGCGGCGGAACCCGCGGCGCCTGCATCGGGCACGTTTCGCCGGAGGCGGCGGAAGGCGGTCCGATCGGGTTGCTCAAGAACGGCGATATGATCGACATCGATCTGACGGAGCGGAAGCTGAACGTGCGCCTGACCGACCAGGAATTGGCTGCACGGAAAACACAATGGACGGCGCCTGAACCCCGATTTAAATCCGGCTGGCTGGCCCGCTACACCCGTATGGCCTGCAGCGCCAACACCGGCGGCGTCCTGAAGTAATCGAGAACGCCGTCAACAAACAAGCCGTGATCGCCCCCGATCACGGCTTGTTGCTTTTCTACTGTTTACTGATCACTGATCACTGTTTACTGATTACTGCTCACTGCCTACTTCTTTTACTCTCTCCCCCTCACTTCGCAGCCGGCTTAAGACCCGCCAATTTATTCAGGTCGACTTTCTGCGCGGCGGCCTTGAGCGCGTCAAAGTCCACGTCGTTGCCGCTGACTTCAACCATGAAGCGGTTGTTGACCAGGATCTGGATTTCGCCGCTGCGCGAAGAGGTGTCGAATTTTTCGAGGGCCTTGTGGTTTCCGTACATGACGGTGCGCTCGAAACCGGTGTCGGTTTCCCGATCGATCTCTGAGGAGGCCCAGCCGGCCTGCGCCATGGCCATGAACCCGCCCATGCCGCCCATGTCCGAAATCTTGATTTCGACGGCGCCGCCATCCGTGCCTTCGTAGGAGCCTTCGGCATAGGAGATTTTCATTCCCATCGCGCCCGATTTCTCGCCGCTGGCCTTGGTGCGCTTCATGCCCTCCAATTCGAGGGGCAACAAGGCCTTCATTTCGCGGAAATCAGCGGTTGGGGCGGCATTGGTGCCGCCGCCCATCAGGGAGGTCATGGCTTTCATCATGTCCTGCATATCCGACTCCTTCGGCATTTGCTGGGCATAAACGGACGCACTGGCGCACACCGCGGCCGTGATAGCCGCCCATCCATATCGTTTCATTCTTTTCATGGGGTTCTCCTTTAATAGATCGGTTGTCAGACCGGCGAAACCATACGATGGGTCGTTTCGAAATGCAAGCGCCTCCAACTAGGTTAGATGGGCTTGTGGGGGAATTCCGACGGCTTTCTGAGACAGCGGGCACTGCCTGTAGCAATACTCTTCTCCATCATGAAAAGAGCGACAGCGATGAACGGACCTATCGTTCGCCAAAAAACAACAAACTCTAAGATTTTGGAGGGTTCCGCTCTGTCGGAACCTTCTTCTTTCGGTCGCGACGGAGCGCGCCCCTCCAAAACACCCATCGAAGAAGGGAGATAAGAGGTGTTCCAACGAATAAAAATAAGCAACGAATGGGGGAAGGGGACATTTCTTGGCGTAAACGACATTTGTTAAGGCGGCGGTCCAATCGAATTTATGCGCTTTTCCCTCCTCATTCGTTGGAACCCCTTCTTTCTTGGAGGACATAAAAGAGCCTTCCTCGCTCTCGATGCTGCCGGTTCGCTCCACCCCGCCCTCGCTGCCGGCACATCAATTTTCATTGAAAAATACATCTCGAAACTTTTCGCGGATCACCCCAAATCGTCCAGCGGACTGCGCACACCTTGCCCGCCTTGTCGCAAGGCATGCGTGTAAATCATGGTCGTGCTGACATCGGTGTGCCTAAGCAGCGCTTGAATCGTGCGAATACCGTTGAACCCGAAGCCGTTCCCGAACTTCCTCCACTAAACCCTTTTTGCTTGGCTCAATCATACGTTCTTCACTATGTTCTCATCTATTGGAATAAAGAAAACTTTCCGGAATTTCTGTCCAATAGCAATATCACAGAAAATATTCCGGTCAATCAATGGTTGGGATATAGGAAATGACAGGGTCAATCCAAATTGGGATACTGCTGATATTGGGGTTCTTTATCGCTCTTGCGATTATTCCATTTGAAAGGGAGCGCAAGCGCCGACTCGCTTTATATTGGTCCCGCACATGCACTGGAACTGAATGGCATAAACGTTTTCCCAATGTCCCCAAGCAAGACATCCGTGAGTTTCTCCAAACGTTCGTGGATGGATTTGCGTTCAAGAGTATTAATCGTCTCAAGTTCAAGCCCGACGATAAAGTGATGGATATTTATAGCGCCTTGTATCCTTCCACAGATTGGCCAGATGCTTTGGAACTTGAAACATTTGGACGACTTCTTGAAGAGAAGTATAAACTCGATCTTAATAAGAAGGAAGAACCCGAGATTACACTTGGCCAACTATTCGAAATGACAAGGAATCCCAACAAAAATTCCAGCGTACAGCGTAAACGCTGCCGCTGAAATTGGTCGTTGGCTGAATTACTGATGAAACTTGTTAAGATCTTACTTGCCTGCGTTCTGACGGTGATCCTTTTCGCCGTAGCGCCCGCTCTCCTGATCACTGGACCTCGTGTGTACCGCATCAGACATGCCGTCGACCACAGCGAACTCTTGGTCGCATGCAAAGGCATAGTCAGAGAGAAGGTAAAACTCAAAACACGATCCCATCAGAATCTCGACAGGATAGAGATAGACGTGGATGACCAGAACCTTCCATCTATTGTTCGAAACCTTCATCCTTCTTATCTCTTCGTCAAAGACGACGTAGTGGAAATCGAAATGGGCGGCGGATTTGGACATTACGGCCTCATTGTCTTTACCCTGGGAAATACCCCGACAAATGATACGCTTGGTTTACCTGAGAAGATGGAGAAACTTCATGATGGGGTCTGGTACTATACGCGCTAATCCAAATATGAAAGAACATGAGGACAGCCAACCAAATGCTCGGTACGGCGTAAACGCCGCCCGAGGTTTGTGACGTTCGATTAAAGAGATCATTGACGATCACAGCAAGTGACACTATAGTATCACTATGAAAACTGAACTTGTCACTACATTGAAACGACGGGCTACGCATCTCATCTCAGAAGTCCATAAGGATCGCACCCCTATCTTGATTACAGAACACGGACGACCCGCGGCGTATTTAGTAGACGTTGAGAGCTTTGAAACGCAGCAGAACCGTATCCGCATTCTGGAGGGGATAGCGCGAGGAGAGCGCGCGCTTCAGGATGAGCGTGTGATGACACATGACCAGGCCAAGAAAAGGATGAAAAAATGGCTCAGCTGATATGGACAGAGCCTGCCCTAAATGATTTGCAGACCATTGCTGAATACATTGCGTTGGACAAGCCCGACGCAGCCCAACGATTCGTTCAACAAGTGTTTACTGCCGTAGAGAGGCTTACACGCTTCCCCCGATCCGGATCCATACCTTCCGAGATTCCTCACCTACCCTATCGACAGATCGTTGTTCCTCCGTGCAGGATTTTCTACAGGCTGAACGATGATGACATCGTGATCATCTTCGTGATGCGCTCTGAGCAGCTTTTTCAGCCTGAGATATTGAGCGAAAGAACAGAAGAGAATCGAACAAAAATTTCCAGCGTACGGCGTAAACGCCGCCGCTGAAATTCGACGTGTGCGCCGGGCATGCGGCGTGACTAGGAGGTGAAAGACCTCTGCCCAGGTAAATTACAGTAGAACCGAAGGGCTAGCGAAAGGGCAAGGGCGGCGTCGCGAGGCGCGTCTGGAGGAAGCCCACCGCAAAAGCATGGGACGATGAACAAGAACCGGATATGAGGTGTGGTACAACTCGGACGAGCGGGCACGTGACTGCGAAGTCCACTATCTACTGTTGGGGTTGTGCTTTATAAATCCGGCGTCTATGTGTGGAAAGTCACGACGCTTACCCCGGGAGACCTGCGGGACTCTGTCTGGCGAGGGCCGGACTGGGCGACGGGAGACCGGAGCCGAACGGGCCACAGGGGTCAGCAGAAGGCGTAGTAGGAGAGCGCAGGCTAAGCTAGTGAGGCACTCCAAAGCTCAAGAGGCGGAGTCAACCGATAGGCCCAAGCCGCAACGCGAACCCCGAAGGCCTGAACCATTGAACGGGAAAAGCAAAACAGGAAGACGTGAACAATAGGCCGGTCAAACAATTGTGGCTGTCCCTGACGATTGGGGACGAATGGGGCACGTACGACCTCATGCTGCAAGCGTGGCTCATGCGACGCCTGCGCTGCTACCAATGGAAGCAATGGGGCCGTCGGGGCTACCGGGAGCTGCGCCGAAGGGGCGTCAGTCGAAAGTTGGCCTGGAACACCAGCAAATCGGCGCATGGGCCGTGGCGACTGAGCCAAAGCCCGGCGCTGTGCTTCGCACTTCCCTCTGGCTTCTTCATTAAGCTCGGGTTACCATCGCTTATCGTTAACGGAATGGAATCGCCCGGTACGTGATCCGTCCGCCGGGTGGTGTGGGAGGGGGGCGGCCGCAAGGCTCCTCCCTATCCCGATTGGGCAGAGATGATATGAGCAAGAACTGGAACATCTCGGGGCTGATCGTGGAAGGCATTTGCGGCACAGGAAAGAGCACCGTGTTCCGTTCCATCACACGATCCCCACAGTTCAACCAACGGACAGCTCCAACGTTGATCGCGTTGACCGAACATCACACCCAACGGGTCCTTGAAGAGCGAGAGAGGAACGAAGACTTGTCCCCTTCTCGGAATGGATTGCTCCTCGACAGCCACGTAGCATACCTCGAACTCCTCAACCGACGCCTTGAAGAGATGCCATGGCGGGAGAACGGCCGTACCAACATGAGGGTGTGCTATCTCCTGGAACGATTCCATTTCACTCACGTATACCACTATCCCCATATGCGATGGGAACACGTTGAACCCATCGACGAACGACTTGCCCAACTCAATTGCAGACTGTGCCTGTTAACCATCGACGAATCCGACTTCGAGAAACGAATCATCCTTGACCGAGATGACGGCTGGCGTGAGTACCTCAAGAGATATGGCCAGACCAACGCACAGATTGCAGCCCACTATGCGAAACAGCAGAAACTCCTGATAGACCTGTGCAAACGATCCAGACTTGAGACAACTATTCTCAACACATCCGCTCTGTCTGAGGCCGACGTGCTGAATCATGTCTTGGAGTTCTGGAAGGACATCTGATGAAAGGAACTGCACAACCAGCGGGTGGAGCGTTGGACAAAAGAGAAAATGAACAGACCTAGAACGATCATTTTGATCCTTACGATGCGCAGTCTCTTTGCCATCACTAGTAGCATTGCCCAAACAAACCAAATGGCCTATGCGAAATCAGTTAACGTTCATTCTATTATCTTCAAGAACAAGCCTGTTATTGAAGTATTCAACTTTCTTCGAGACGCAAGCGTTCAATGCTGTCCAGATGGCAATCAAATAAACCTTGTTCTAAACGTTACAGATGAAAGTATCGTGGGGACAAATCCTATGACTCGTGTGACTGTTAAGTTCGACAACATCAACCTTTATGAGGCGCTCATTTACCTGGCAGAGGCCACAGACCTTGATTTAAGATTTGATGAGAATGCTGTTGTTCTTTCAGACAGGAAAAGAAAATAGAAGAGTCCAACGATCCTGATGAGACTCAACTTTTCGCGCCAGCGAAAAGTTGAGTTTCATCGCCATCGTTGGCAGTCTTGATTCGAAAGCCTGCCCGTGGTAGCTTCTTTGGTGACGGAGGTGAGCAAAATGGTGCTTGTTCAGGCAAAAGTCTTGGATCCGACTCACTTGGAACTGGCCCGGCCCATTGCGGTCGGCCGCGGCGGCAATGTGTTCGTGGTGGTCACTGAATCGACAAACGCTGAGGCTGAGCGGCAGCCGTGGCTTGACGGCTCCTCTGAGTCGTTGCGCAACGCATACGGCGATTCTGAACCGGAATATACCCCTTCGCTGGTCCGTGAGACCAACCCTGGTTACGGAGCATGAAGGACGGTGACGTCATTCTGACGCCGCTGCCTCAGGCGGGCGGCGCAACGAAAAACCGCCCAGCCCTCCTGCTTCGGGAACTTCCGCCCTTCGGAGATTACCTCGCCTGCGGCATCAGCACCCAGCTTCATCAGGCGGTACCGGAGTTTGACGACATCATAGCCAAGGGCGACGCGGACTTCGCGGATTCCGGCCTCCTTTCAAGCTTCGTCATTCGGCTCGGTTTCCTCGCCGTCCTTCCGAGTCAGAGAATTGTCGGCGCCATCGGTCGGATTGCGCCTGATCGTCACGCGCGTCTGCTGCGAACACTCAGCAACCATCTGGTCGCCAATCTGAAAGAACCTGCCAACCAGGCAATCGACAGCGACAAGAAATAGCCGCGCTTCGCGCGGCCATTTCTTGCGCGTCATTGCAGGCGTTTCGCTCAAGAGATGAAAAATGAAATAAGTCGTATCAGGATGCGCACCCGGCCGGCAAGATGCCGGGCTTTTTATGGGTACAAAACCCGGCAATCCGAGTATAATGCATAACAATTGGAGGCCTGAATCGGAAACCACGCGACATGAAGAAATGGACCATTCTTATTCTTTTCATGATGTTGTACGCCTGGGCTATGTTCCTTTTCTTCAGAAACTTCAAAGGATTGTCCGGCCGCAAGGAACCTGCCGCAACCTCGTCCCCGCCCGCCTCGATATCGAAGCTTATGCCGCCCCGCCTGAATGCTCCGCTGAAGGAAGAATCCCTCGTCGCGATCCAACAGCTCGGCGATGGGACCTTCAAGGGAACTCTTCCGTATCGAGCCGTGACAGAACTTTTGCTGGCCTATGTAGGTCTTCACAAAGCCACGCCTCAGACGGGCGCCTTGGTGGAAATTTCGACGAAGGAGCGGTATGTCCCTGCCGCGGATGCCCGCCAGTTCCTGGCGAAATCGCAACCTGAGATCAAGGGCTCCATTCAGTTGCGTCCGCCCGGCGAGGAGCCTTCCACCATCAAATTCGACAGCCGTTCCGTGCCGTCGGACGATTCGACGAACCCGGTTACCATGGAAAGCGTCTTCAATAATACTTTTCCGCCGAAGATGGCCGAGATTGCAGGGCGTTATGCCGGGCCGACGGCTCTAATTCCGGTGCTGGGCAATACCGATCCGGTCATTCGAAATGCGGCCGAGCAAGCCTTGCTGGCCATTGCCGGTTCCAGCAGCATTGACATTAAACTGGCGGAAAGTCTGGCCGATCTGATGGAGAGCAAGGATCCGCTTCTTCGCGACATTGCCGTGCGGGTGCTGGGCGCCATGACCGATCCGCGGATTGTGCCCTTGCTCGTGGCCATTCTTTCCGACGAATCGCCGGAGGTCCGAGCCAGCGCCTTGGAAGCGTTGGGGAAGGTGAAGGACCTGCGCGCCATGAATCCCGTCATGAGTTCGGCCGCCGACTCCAGCGCCGCGGTGCGATTGCAGGCGGTGCGGACGCTCGGCCACATGGGCAGCACGCAGGCCGTGGAGGTGCTGATCGACGTTTTGAGCGACGAAGATCCGAATGTGCGCCAGGCTTCGGTCGAAGCGTTGGAGAAAATCCGCGATCCGGGACTGTGCGACCGACTGCTAGCGGTGGCGAACGGGGGAGACCCGGCGCTGCAGAAAGTATACGTTAAAGCTTTGGGCGATACTCAGGCGGCCCAAGCTCTTGGCTACTTGTCGGAAGCTTTGAAGAGCCCCCAACCCGACATTCGAGATGCGGCCGCGGAAGCATTGGGAAAGTTGCGGAATCCGGCCGCCGTAAATGCCCTGGCCGCGGCTTTGCAGGACGAAGATGTCTTTGTTCGTTCCGGCGCGGTTTCAGCTCTGGAAAAAATACCCGACCGCCGCGTGATACAACCGCTGATCGGCGCTTTGCAGGATAAAGGGCTGGTCCAGCTCAGCGTGGCGATGGCCCTAAATCGGCTGACGGGGCAAAACTTCGGGACGAATCAGGCCTCCTGGCAAGTCTGGTGGGAGCAGGCCCGGACGCTTCCATTGCCTTCTCTGCCTTGCGATCGGGAACAACCGGCCCTGATGGAAGTCGCTCCTCCGAAAGCCGACGAGCCCGAAGAAGCCTACGACGGCTCCATCGCTTGGCCCTCGGTTCGTCTGGCCGGAGTCCTGCGAGGTTCGGCCCGTCGGCGGGGTGCGGCCGTCATCAACAGCCGCATTATCCGGGAAGGCGATGTGTTGGCTGGCATTGTTTTGCAGGAAGTTCTCGAAGATTCGGTCAAGCTGCGATATCGCCATCAGACGCGCATTCTTCGTGTCAACGAAGCCTTTGGGGAGTAGTATTTCTCGCCTCGAAAAAAGATAACCCTTTTTCGCGCGCAGTGATTCATCATGAGCTGGAAACGTAATTTGGTCGTCATTTGGCTGTCGCAGTTCCTATCGATCATGGGCTTCGCCTTTGCGTTGCCCTTCGCTCCGTATTTCATTCAGGAATTGGGCGTAAGCGATCCGTCCGAACTGACGATGTGGATTGCTGCCTTTGCGGCGGCCACGCCGCTTTCCCTGGCCATTTTCTCGCCCATCTGGGGAGCGTTGGCCGATCGCTATGGCCGACGCGCGATGCTCATGCGGGCCAACTTTGCGGGGTGGATCGTGATGTCGATGATGGGCGGCGTGCAATCGGTACAAGCGTTGATTCTGTTGCGGTTTCTTCAAGGCGTATTCACCGGCACGATGACGGCGGCGCAGGCGTTGGTGGCCAGTACGGCGCCCGAGGAGCGCAGCGGGTTGGCGCTGGGCGCGTTGAGCGCCGCGGTTTTTTCCGGCGGCATGGTGGGGAGTTTTCTGGGCGGAGTTTGCTCCTATTACCTGGGCTACCGCGCCGCATTTTTCGCCTCGGGATTTTTGCTGCTGGCCTCCGGGTTGCTCGTGCTGTTTGGAACGCGTGAACATTTCGTCAGGCCGTTGCCGGCGCATCACGCGCCGCTGGAGGATATCCGTCACATGCTGCGCGGCGCCTCCCTGCCGATCCTTCTGTTGATCATGGCCATCGCCTTCGTGCGCCAATTCGATTCCGCGTACGTGCCGCTGTTGGTGCAGGAAATTCATGGGAAACTGGAAGGCGTTTCGTTGTGGTCCGGGTTTTTGGCGGCATCCTGCGGAATTGCCGGACTCTTGGCGGGCGTGATCCTGGGGCGCCTGTCCGACCGATATCCCCCGGCGCGCATTGGACAGCTCTCCGCATTCGGCGCGGCCCTGCTCATGATTCCCCAAGGCTTGGCGCAGGGATTTCTCCTGTTGTTCGCCGCGCGCTTCGGCATGGTGTTTTGGTCCGGCGGCTTGGATCCGGTTTTCCAGATCTGGCTTTCGCGGGTGACGCCTCCGAAACGGCACGGCATGGTCTTCGGCTGGGCCGCCACAGCCCGATCCCTCGGCTGGATGGCCTCTCCGATCGTGGCCGCCGCCGTGGTGTCCCAGCTCGGCATCCGCTGGATCTTTTTCATCGGCGGCGTGATGTTCCTGGCGCTGATCCCCGGCATCAGCCTCGTCGTGCATCACGCCCTGCGCCGCGGGCATTCGGCAAAGTAAAGTGTGGTGGCCCGGCTTCTCCGAAGACGGGCTTTCATCCTTAGATGCTGGGTTCCAACGAATGCAGAGGCGCAACGAATAATGAAGAATTTTGTTTGAGCGGTTGTCGAAGCAGTGACCAAAAGAAAGACCGATTCTTCATCTCCCCATTCGTTGCGCTTCCTATTCGTTGGAAACTTTCTTTATCTCCTCTTCGAACGGCGCCGCTCCCAGGTCGGACGCGACAAGAGGGCTGCGGTTCGCAAAGCTTTTCCTCTTCTGGCGGCCGTACGCGGGAAAATCCCGCCAAAAATCTTCCAACCCTTGGAAAATTTTGCCTTCCTTTTTCCAAACCCTGGAACTCTTTTGGAACCTGATGCCCTTCGCCATCATTAGGAGATCGATAGCGATGAACGGACGACGCTCCGAATACTCTTTTATCCGTGGGACCGCTTTGCCATCCGTGGGGTAATTTTTATCGGGGTTAGGGAGGGACAAGGGATTCAGGCATACGGAGTTCCTGTACGACGGAGTTGATCCGTTCCGGGGCCAACCTCTACCACGTTAAAGAACTACTCGGCCACGAATCCCTCGACACGGACCTCGAAAACCAATAGTCCGGCGCGCGTCGCATCTTTTGGACCTACGGACCCGGACGCAAAGAGATTAGCGTCTTGGGCATCGAACCCCATCCGAATGAGGCGCATCAGCGCGCGTACGATCGAATTCGTCTATCCGATCTGCCACCCGCGAAGTAATCGCTGGTTGGAAAAACACGGACGGAGTGCTTGGGTTCAGCGGTTGTCTTCCGTCCATTTCAGGAACTGTTGCTGCTCCTCTTCGGAGGCGTCGAACCAGTTTTTCTTCAGGTTTTTTAATGCGGGGGAGTTTTTTTGTTTTTTCTTTTCTTCCGGGGGTGGAAGTTCGGCTTGGGCGACGGCGGCGGGGGGAGCGGCGGCATCGGTTACGTCCAGGATTTGGAGTGCGGCGTTATCGAGGGTCTTTCCGTCGAGGCCTTGGTCCCCGGGCAACCGGACGTCGAAGCGGTACGTTTGCCCGGCTTCCGCTTGCAGCGTGAAAAGCTCGGGGCTGGTTTTCCCGGCGGGCCGGTCGGCGCGAGGGGGCTCTTCGTAGGGGTTGGAATAACGGGCTAGCAGGGTGTGTTGGCCGGGTTCAAGCGTCAGGCGCGTTTCCTTGACGGCCGAGAACAGGGAGCCCGGATCGAGCTTGTGGCCGTCGTACTCCAGGAGATCGACGGTGAACGGCACGATTAAGGTGGCCGTTTCAGCGGCCGGCTTTTGGGGCCCGTCATACATCTGGCGTACGGATACGGTTCCGCAGCCGGTTGCAAGCAGCCCGATGAATCCCAGGACGCAAAAAAAAGTCGTTTTCATGGCAACCGCCTTTGTTAAAAAAGTTTATAAGAAACGTGCGGCTTCTCATAAACCTTTTGAGCTCGGGGAGCAATCCCGAAACGATTGGAAGATCGTGAGCGCGGATGAACTTTGCCGTCGGCGATTTGTCCGATGCGTTCTTGAAAATGCGGCCAGATTTAAGTATTTAATCGGTCTATGCCGATACTCAGCGCACCGAATAAGGAGGCGTGGAATGCGTTTTAGTCTGAAGACGAAGGTCATCGCTTTGGCCGTTGTGGTTTCTCTCCTGCCGATCCTAGCCATGTTTTATCTGACCCGAGACGAAAAAGGTCATGTGATTACCGCTGTCAGCAAGGAACTCGATTCGCTGGCGCAGATGAATATCGCGCAGATCGTCAAGGACGTCTACAGCATGTGCGAGACCTCCATCGAAATGATGATGGGGCGTTTGGACCAAGGGCTGAAGGCCACGCATGCGATTTTGCGGCAGGGCGGGGGGGTTGTGACGGCGCCCATGGAGACGCAGACCTGGCCAGTCTCGTGGCCGCAAAACCCGGAGATTACCAACATGGTTTTGCCGGTGTTGAAGTTCGGCGGCGAAGCCTTCGTTCCCAATCGCGACTTCGACGTCCCCACGCCGGTGGCCGACGAGGTGAAGGAAGTCGCCGGCATGGTGTGTTCCATTTTTCAGCGGATCAACGAAGCGGGGGACATGTTGCGCGTGGGCAGTTGCGTTCCGGGCGCGGACGGCCAGCGCGCCATCGGAACCGTGATCTCCGCCGTGCGGGCGGACGGCAAGTCCGATCCGGTGGTGGCCGCGGTGTTGAGCGGGCAGACCTACCGGGGTTTAAATCCGGCGCTGGGCGACATGTACCTGACGGGGTATGAGCCGCTGAAAGACGAAAATGGACGCGTCATAGGCATGCTGGGCGTAGGCTGGAAAATGGACGCGGCCAACAGCCTGATGAAGGCGATTTCCCAAATCAAGGTCGGAAAGACGGGATATGTCTGGATTGTCGGCGGCAAGGGCGCCCTCAAAGGCACGTACATTGTTTCCAAAGACGGCGCGCGAAATGGCGAGAATATTCTAGCGTCGACCGATGCCGACGGGCGGAAATTCATTCAAGCCATCGTCGAAAAAGCCGTCAGCCAGCCCAGCGGCAAAATTCAGATGGAGCGATATCCTTGGAAGAACGAAGGCGATTCGGTTCCCCGGATGAAGGTGGCGGCTTTCACGTATTTCGACACGTGGGATTGGATTATTGCCGCGGGCGCCTATGAAGACGATTACTACGATGCGCGCGAGCATGTGCAAGGCATGATGAACAAGCAGGCGAGGATGCTGGCCTACGACGGCGGCGTGGCGGTCCTGCTGGCCCTGGCGCTGGCGTTCGTGCTGGGCTGGCGCATGACGCGGCCCATCAGCCGGATCAATGCGCTGGCTTCTCAAATCGCCGACGGCAATTTGCAGGGCGCCTCTGAACAACTGGCCCAAGCCGGCTTTTCGTCGGACGATTGCGACCAGCGCCGCGCCAGCCGGGACGAGGCCGATCAGTTGGGTTGTTCGTTCCGGCGCATGACTCAATCGCTCATCGGGCTGATCGGCCAGGTGCAGCGCTCGGGCATTCAGGTGACGACCTCGGCGACGGAAATCGCCGCCTCCGCCCGGCAGTTGGAGGCGACGGTGTCCGAACAGGCCGCATCGACCAATCAGGTGACGGCGACGACGAAGGAAATTTCGCAGACCTCCCAGCACTTGGTGCAGACGATGGAAAGCGTGGCCGGCGGGGCCGCCCAGACCGCATCGCTGGCCGACGACAGCCGCCAGGGGCTCCAAGGCATGGAGTCGACCATGCGGCAGTTGATGGATGCGACCGGCTCGATTTCGTCGCGGTTGTCGACCATCAGCGTCAAGGCCAACAACATCGAGAGCATTGTCACGACGATTACGAAGGTGGCGGATCAGACGAATTTGCTGTCGCTGAATGCGGCGATCGAAGCGGAGAAGGCCGGGGAGTACGGCCTGGGCTTTTCGGTGGTGGCGCAGGAAATCCGACGACTGGCCGACCAAACGGCCGTGGCCACCCTGAACATCGAAGGCATGGTCAAGGAGATGCACTCCGCGGTTTCGGCGGGGGTCATGGAGATGGATAAATTCATCGATCAGGTACGGCGCGGCGTCGACGAGGTGGCCCGGATCGGCGGACGCCTGGGCGGGATTATCAACCAGATTCAAACGCTGACGCCGCAATTCGAGCAAGTCCGACAGGGCATGCAGGCGCAGAGCGAAGGCGCCGAACAGATCAGCCATGCGATGGTGCAGTTGAGCGAAACAGCCACTCAGACCAAAGGCTCGCTGCAAGAATTTAACAAGGCCACCACGCAGTTGACGACCGCCGTGAAAGATTTGCGGCAGGAAGTGTCCAAGTTCAAGGTGGGATGAAAGAGGAAACTGAAACCTGAAAGGGAACACGGGCGCGCATAACGGCTTTTGGATGCATAAAGGGCGATCATGCTGCAAATTCTTTTTCATATCGGCGAAGAGCGGTACGCGTTGGACAGCCGCGATGTCGCGGAAATTGTTCCCATGGTGCATTTCAAGGAGATTCCCCGCGCGCCGGACTATGTCTTGGGCGTGTTTTTGTACCGCGGAGAAGTGGTCCCGGCGCTCGACCTCAGTCTGTTGGCCGGCAAGGCGCGTTGCCGGGCCTTGATGAGTACGCGCATCCTCCTGGTTCATTACCAAGTGCGGGAGGGCGTTGTTCGCCTGTTGGGGTTGGTGGCGGAACAAGTGACGGATACGGCCCATGTTTCCGAGGGCCGGATTTCCGCAGCGGGCGTGGCCGCGAAGGAGGCTCCCTGGCTGGGCGGCGTGGCCGCCGATGCCGGCGGCTTGATTCAAACCGTTCGCGTGGAGCAGTTGCTCCCTGACCCGGTGCGCGCGATTTTATTTCCGGAGGGGGGCGGCCTGTCGTGAGCGACGTCATGGACCGGATCGAAAAAATGCTGCGGGAGGCCGTCGGGTTCGATCAGGAGGCTCTGTCCTCCCGGCTCATCCGACAATGCATTGACGGGCGGATGTTTCTTTTGGGGCTTCGCGAGGAGCAGGATTATCTGGCCGCCCTTGGGCGCGAGCCGGAGGAGCTGGCCGATTTGATCAATTCCGTTGTCGTGCCCGAAACCTGGTTTTTCCGCGATCATGCGCCTTTCGAGTTTTTACGTCTTTATATCCGGGAAGAATGGCTGCCGCGGCATGCGGTCAAAACGTTGCGCATTCTATCGATTCCCTGCTCCACGGGGGAGGAGCCTTATTCCATTGCCATTTCCCTAAAAGAATTGGGCCTGGAGCGGCGGCAGTTTAAAATCGATGCGGTGGATATCAGCGAGCGGGCCTTGGAGAGGGCGCGGTTGGGACTGTATAATCGGAACTCGTTCCGCGGCGCGCGACAGGACGGCTTGATGCGCTTTTTCGAGGAAGTCCCCGGAGGCTTTCAGTTGGAGGATGGCATTAGGCGGTCGGTACATTTCATCCGGGCCAATGCCATGAAGTTTGCTGCCGAGGTTTCGGACGGCGCTTACGACATCGTGTTTTGCCGCAATTTATTGATTTATCTGAACGAAGAGTCGCGCCGGACGCTCCTTTCGCAGTTGGATCGGGCGCTCGTGCCCAACGGGCTCTTTTTTCTGGGGCATGCCGAAGCGCCCTGTATGTTTCTGCCCGTTTATGAAGCGGTTGCTTTTCCGGGTTCCTTTGCCGTGCGGAAGAGGACTCCGTCCGTCCGCTCTCCCGAGTTGGTTGCTGCGCCTCTCCGGAAATGGACGGCTCCGGCCATGCCCGCCCCGATCGTGGTCAAGCCGTCTCCCGCTGCGGCGCTCGCGGCGCCCGAGTCGTTCGGGAGTTTGTTGTCGGACGCCCGGCAGTGCGCGGATCGCGGCGACTACCCGAAAGCCCGTATGCTGTGCTCGCAAGTTTTGAGGCATAATCCGGCCTGCACGGAGGCTTTTTATATTTCCGGCGTGGCCGCTTTGGCCGATGGGAATGAGGAGGAGGCGATGAACTTTTTCCATAAAACCCTGTATTTGGAGCCGGATCATGAAGAGGCGTTGGTGCATCTGAGCCTTCTGATGGAGAAAGCCGGAAATGCCGGGCAGGCGGCTCGCTATCGCCGGATGATGGAACGGGGCGCCCGGAGCGAACCGGCGGATATGCGGGGACATGGATCATGACAAATAATCAGGAAACCTGCTGGTCGATAACGGGCATCGGCGGCAATGCGAGCTGCCCCCAGTTGAAGGAGGCGATCCATTGCCGGAATTGCGCGTCGTATGCCGAGAGCGGACGCGGTCTGCTCGACCGCGAACCGCCCGCCGGCTATTTGCGGGAATGGACCGAACTACTGGCCCGAGCCAAGGAAAAGGCGCCCGCGGACATGATTTCACTGATTGTCTTTCGCGTGGGTTCCGAATGGTTCGGATTGAACACCGCGCTGTTCCAGCGCATTGCTCCGCTCAAGGAGATTCACCGGATTCCTCATCGCTCCGGCCGCATTCTGTTGGGGCTGGCCAATGTCGACGGCGAGCTGCTGCTTTGCGCATCGCTAACCGGCCTGCTGGGCTTGGAGCCGGCGCCTGTAGTGAAAGACGCGGCCAATTCGACCGGCCGGCTGATGGTGGTGGGGCAGGGCGAACGATGGGCCTTCCCGGTGGACGAGGTGGATGCGATTTGCCATGTGAGCTTGTCGGTCATGACTCCGCCCCCGGCCACGTTGACCAAATCGGTGCAGTCCTTTACGAAACAATTGTTCGAGCATAATAAGAATGCCGTGGCTTTGCTGGACGAAAAACGCATGATGGAAGCCTTGAAAAAGAGCGTGAAAGCATGAGCGGCGAAAACGACAGCCTGGCGGATGCCGGTATGCTGGATCTCTTCCGCATGGAAGTGGAGACGCATGTGTCCGCGCTGGAAGCAGGATTGCTCAGTCTTGAAAACGGCGTCGTCACGCGCGAATCGATCGAGCCGCTGATGCGGGCCGCCCATTCGATCAAGGGCGCGGCGCGCATCATGGGCCTGAATAATGCCGTCAGCCTGGCTCATGTCATGGAAGACATTTTCGTGGCCGCCCAGGAAGGGCGGCGCGGGCTGGATACCTTCATCGTCGATCTCCTGTTGAAGGGCGTGGATTTTTTTAAGCGGTTGTCGAAAGTTGCGCCGGAAGCGATCGTTTCCTGGCTGGAGCAACAGGACGTCGAAATCGAGGGGCTGCGGAAGAATTTGGCGGACGCCATGACCGGCGAAGCGGCTCCTCCGAGTCCTATGCCCCCCCCGCCGACTCCAGCGGTCGTCCCGACACCCAAAGAAGCGCCGCCGCCGGCAGCGGCTCCCCGCGAGGAGGACCCCTCTGCCGTCGATAGCGCCGTGCTGGTGACCGCCGAAACCTTGAATCGTTTGATGGGGTTGGCGGGCGAATGCATGGTGGAATCTCATCGCCTTCAGCAATTCACCAAGCGTTTTTTGCAGTTGAAGGATCAGCAATTCGGCGTGCGGGCATCCCTGGCCCATTTAAGCGAACGAATGGGCGACGAGGGCCATCGGGGCGGTGTGCAATCCCTGCTGTTCGAACTGGCTGAAAAGTCGGGAAAATCGATGGCGTTCCTGGGCGAGACGCTCACGATGTACGAGGAGTATTCCCTGCGAGCGGAGGAGCTGACGACCCGTTTGTACAACGAAGCCATTGCCGCCAAGATGCGGCCGTTTCGCGACGGGATCAAGGGCTTTCCGCGTTTGGTGCGCGATCTGGCCCGGCAGTTAGGCAAGAAAATACGGCTGAAAACGACAGGCGAATCGACGCGGGTGGATCGCGAGATCCTGGTCCGGCTCGAAGCGCCGCTGACGCATCTGTTGCGCAACGCTTGCGATCACGGCATCGAATCGCCCGCGGATCGGTTTGCCGCCGGCAAGGCGGACGAGGGCACGATCGTTTTGGAAGCAGCTCATAAGGCCGGTATGTTGTTTATCTCGGTGTCGGACGACGGACGGGGCATCGACCCGGAATCCGTCCGGCGCAAGGTGATCGACCGAAAATTGGCGGCGCCCGACATGGCCGAACGGATGACCGAGGCGGAGTTGATGGAATTTTTGTTCCTGCCGGGATTTTCTACCGCCAAGGCGGTAACCGAAATTTCCGGCCGCGGCGTGGGCATGGATGTCGTTCAGAGCATGATCCAGGAAGTGGGCGGTTCGGTGCGCGTCAATTCGAAGCCCGGCAAGGGCTCCGCCATCCAGTTGCAGTTGCCGCTGACGCTGTCCGTGATGCGCGCGTTGATCGTGGATATCGCGGGGCAGCCGTACGCATTCCATTTGTCGCGGGTCGACCGCATTCTCAAGACGCCCCGGGACTCCATCCAGTTGGTGGAGGATCGACAGTATATCCGCTATGACGGCGAGAACATCGGTTTGGCGCCCGGTTATTTGCCGCTGGGGCTGGAGGCGTCGCGGCGGGACGACGAGCTGTTGTCGGTGGTGGTGATCAGCGACCGCCTTAACCGGTATGGCTTGGTGGTGGATCAATTGCGAGGGGAACGGGAATTGGTCGTGCGTCCGCTCGATCCCCGGCTCGGAAAGATTGCGGATATCAGCTCGGCCGCGGTGCTGGAGGATGGAACGCCGGTCTTGATTGTCGATGTCGAGGATGTGGTGCGTTCGATCGATCACTTGCTGTCCTCCGGCGCATCGAGCCGCGTGGCCCGGGTGGAGTCGGCTCATAAGGGCGCGCCCGCACGGCGCATTTTGGTTGTGGACGATTCGATCACGGTGCGCGAAGTCGAACGCCGCCTGTTGGAAAATCACGGCTACAAGGTCGATGTGGCGGTGGACGGCATGGATGGCTGGAATCGCATCCGCGAAGGGCAATACGACCTGATCATTTCGGACATCGACATGCCGCGCATGAACGGCATCGAAATGGTCGCCCGCATCAAGAATGATCCCTCGCACAAGGAATTGCCGGTGATGATCGTCTCCTACAAGGACCGGGAAGAAGACCGCCTGCGCGGGCTGGAAGCCGGCGCGAATTACTATTTGACCAAAAGCAGTTTCCATGACGAGAGCCTCCTGGAAGCCGTACGAAATTTGCTGGGGGAGGTTTGAGTTGCGGATAGGCATTGTTAACGATATGCGGCTGGCCGTGGAGGCCTTGAAAAGAGTGGTGCTCAGCGTGCCCGGCTATGAAGTGGCCTGGATCGCGCTGGACGGCGCCGAGGCGGTTCGGAAATGCGCGGCGGACGTTCCGGATGTTCTGCTGATGGATTTGATCATGCCGGTCATGGATGGGGTGGAGGCGACGCGGCAAATCATGCGGGCCAATCCCTGCGCCATTCTGGTCGTCACGGCTACCGTGGCGGGAAATGCCGCCAAGGTGTTCGAAGCGATGGGGCATGGCGCGCTGGATGCGGTTTGTACCCCGGTGCTCGGACCCCAAGGCCGTATCGACGGCGCCGAACCCCTGCTGACGAAAATCGGTACGCTGGGCCGTTTGATTGCGCGAAGCACGGTGGTCGAACCTGCGACAGAGATGCCGTCGCCCCAACCGGCTGCCGGATCGCAACCCCGGCTGGTGGTCATCGGCGCTTCGACCGGCGGGCCGAAGGCCGTGGCCGATACGCTGCAAGGGCTTTCTCCCGATCTGGGGCTGGCCTATTTGCTGGTTCAGCACGTGGACGAACAGTTTGCCCCGGGGTTGGCCGAATGGCTGGGCACGCAGTGCTCCCTGCCCATTGCGTTGGCCAAGTCGGGCGACCGTCCCCGCGCCGGCGCCGTTTTGATGGCCGCCAGCAACGATCATTTGGTGATCGGACCCGACTTGGCGCTGCTCTACACGGCGGAGCCCCGCGCCTGTTCCTACCGCCCTTCCGTGGATGCTTTATTTCACAGCCTGGTTAGATATTGGCCTGCCCGCGGCATGGCGATCTTGCTGACCGGCATGGGCAAAGACGGCGCCAAGGGACTTTTGGCCTTGCGCAAGGCCGGCTGGCATACCGTGGCCCAGAACGAACAAACCAGTGTGCTGTACGGCATGCCCCGTGCCGCCGTGGAACTGAACGCCGCCTGCGAGGTGCTCTCGCCGTCGGATATCCGAGATGCGATACGCCGATTCGCTGGAAAAGGAGTTGCCGAATGACCGAAGAACACAAACAGGAAGAGGCTCCCGCCTCGTTGACCGAACACACGATCAGCGTGCTGCTGATCGACGACCAAGCGATGGTGGGTGAAGCGGTGCGCCGCATGCTGCAGCCCGAAAAAGACATCCGGTTCCTTTACTGCAAAGATCCCGCCGCCGCCGTCAAGACCGCGGAGGAATTCGGTCCCACGGTCATTTTGCAGGATCTGGTCATGCCCGACATCGACGGGTTGACGTTGGTAAAGTATTTCCGGGCGAACGCCAAAACGCGCGACGTGCCCTTGATTGTGCTCTCCACCAAGGAGGAGCCCCGCGTCAAAGCCGATGCCTTCGCCTTGGGCGCCAACGATTATCTTGTCAAGCTGCCCGACCGGATCGAACTGATCGCCCGCATCCGCTACCACTCCCGCGGCTACATCAACCTGCTTCAGCGCAACGAAGTCATGCAGCGGCTCGTGGACGAACTCTCCGAGGCCGCCCAATACGTGAAGAACATCCTGCCGGCGCCGGTGAGCGAAGGACCCATCGCCACCGACTGGCGATTCATTTCGTCCACCTCGCTCGGGGGCGACGCGTTCGGCTATCACTGGCTCGACGCCGACCATTTTGCCCTGTACCTGCTCGATGTGTGCGGGCATGGGGTGGGGGCGGCCTTGCTCTCCGTGACCGTAATGAACGTGCTGCGGTCCCAGACGCTGCCCCATACCGATTTCCAGCAGCCGGAGCAGGTACTCTCCGCGTTGAACGAGAATTTCCAGATGGAAAACCAAAACGGAATGTACTTCACCATCTGGTACGGCGTTTACAACAAGAGCACGCGGCGCATGGCGTATGCCAGCGGCGGCCATCCCGCTGCGTTGTACATGGTCGGCGGCGGCCCGACGCCTTCGACGGTCCAACGTTTGGAAACCCGCAACATGGTCATCGGCGGCATGCCGGGAATCCCCTTCCGCAAGGCCGAGTGCGAACTCTCGTTGCCGGGGCGGCTCTACATTTTCAGCGACGGCTGCTATGAAGTCACCAAGCCCGACGGCAAAGTGTGGACCTTCGACGAATTCGCCGCGTTCATGACCGAAGCTCCCGCCGCGAACGAATCCCGCATGGATCGGCTCCTCCATCAGGCGCGAGCCTACGAAGGGACGGAAAACCTGCCCGACGATTTTTCCATTTTGGAAGTGGTTTTCAAATAGGGTTCACTGCATCAACCCCCATCCCACGCAATGAACGGACGAGATCCGCCCCGGAAATGTCCCTTGGAAGCCTCATGCGGTCATCACTTCATCCCGGACAAAGTGCAACCGAATGATCTTGGGCATTTCGTCCGGCTGTTCAAAGTGACAAGACATGGCATCACGGATATTCGTCTTCAGTTCTTCCAGCGTGTCGCCTTCCGTGTGAATGCCATAACCGAGAGCGGAAGCCACATATCCGCCGTCTACCTCGTCGCTTGTGATCTCAAAAATAATTTCTTTCATAGGTTCACCTGACAAAACTATACACCGGAATGGATTGGCTTTTCCAGTTCTGTTTTCAAGGGCCATTAGGGTCAAACCTAGAAACTAGCACTTCAGGATGTTTTTGCGTTTTTTTCGCGTGGTTAGCGGGTTTTTCTCTTCTGATGTGCCGAAAAACGCCATTTTAAACTATTGTGCGTTTTTTGCGCCTTTTCGCGGCCATTTTGTAGCGTTCTAAAGCTATTAGGGTCAACAAAAAGAGGGCAAAACATTGGCCTTTTGTTGTAGGCCCACTCTGCAAGTCGGCGTTCTTTGGATATGTTCGGATGGAAATGGACGGCCGACCGGTTCTTGTGGCCGAACCTGAGAAAGCGCTGCTCGACTTCTGGTATCTGTCCAGAGGGCGCTGGTCGATGCAGCGGATGGGCGAGATGCGATTTCAAAACTTCGAGGCCGTGAAAGTAACGCGCTTGAGGCAACAGGCCCCTGCCCCGCCTGCGGGAAGCGGTTCGTCTTTGGACCGTCATCGCTGAAGAGGCGGGAAAGGGGACGGTATCGCTATGAAGGATCTGGCGCTTTCCCTGGCTCGCGAGCAAGCGGCGCCTGCGCGCCGACTCAACGTATTGCGCGAGTATCTTCAGACCTGGGGAAAAGAGGCGTTTGATCTCACGCTCACGAAAACCCTGGCGGCTGTCTAATCGGGTTCGGCGGCAGCGCCCTTGCGCCGGATATAGATTTCCAAAATGTTCCGCCCCTCGATGCGGGTGTAGCGGATGTCGTCGCACATGTTTTTCACCAGATGAATGCCCAGGCCTCCGATTTCGCGTTCGGCGATCGGTTTCTCGGTGTCCGGTGCTGGCAGGGTTAACGGGTTAAATTCATGGCCGTCGTCTTCGATGCGTAGATGAATAAGGTCGGTCTCCAGGGCCACCGCCACGTTGATGTCATGCTCGTCCGCATCGTCAAAGCCATATTTGATGACGTTGGACACCATTTCTTCCAGCGCCAGACTCAATTTGTAGGCCTGATCGGGAGCGACATGGTGCTCTTCGGTAAATTGATTGACCGAGGCGGCCAATAGCTCCATCTGGGGAAATTCGTTGCGTATGGTAAGGTTGAGCGTTTTCATCATATGGCCGCTTCTGTTGCAAGGTGCGGGTGCCGGTACATAAGAGCATCAAACTAGCACACTTTCATGCGCTTGGACAGTCGGCAAATGAAAAAACTATCTGTGGGCAGGCGATACTTGCACGTCCACCGCGATTTCAGTATGGTACCGTCCGATTATGAATTCTTTATTCGATGTTTCCCATGTAGTGGAGGAGTCGACCATCCAGTTGCGGCTGAGCGGTCGGCTGGACGGCATTACCGCCCCCGTGTTCGAGAAGAAACTCGACGAGCTGCTGACGGCCGGGCATCGGCAATTGACCATGGACTGCGAGCAAATGGTTTATGTCAGCAGTGCCGGCCTGCGCGTTTTCTTGTCGTTTGCCAAAAAGATCAAGAAGACCGGCGGACGAATGGCTCTCTACAACGTGCCTCCGGTCATTCATTCGGTCTTCGAGGCCACCGGGTTTGTGGACTTCCTGAATTTGTGCGCAACGCGCGAGGAAGCGCTGGCGGCCGTGAAGATTGGATGACGCGATGAGTTTTCCCATGCATTCCGGTTCGGGGGTGTCCAGGGAATCCGCGGCGCGTACGGCCGTTATGGCCGGCTTGATCGATACGTTCATCACGCTGGCGGCTTTGATTGCCGCCCGTTCGTCGGTGATTCTGGCCGATTTCTTCAAGACGGGGTTGGAGTTTGTTGCCGTGCTTCTGGCTTGGCTGGCCATTCGCCGGATTCAACGCGGCGCCGATTCTCGTTTCCAGTATGGCGTGGGCAAGCTGGAGAATTTATCGAGCTTGTTTGTGGGCGTGATCATGATCGCCAGCATCCTGATCATCATGATCAATGCCATTCGGAATATCCGCGACCCGCACGCGGTTTCCGGCCTGGGCGTTTGGATCAGCGCCATTTCGCAAATAGTGTACATGCTGATCAACGGCTTCCTTTGCTGGCGGGCGCGGCGCTCTGCCGCGGCGGAGCCCTCGCCGATCATGTCGTCGCAAATCCGGCTGTTCATGAGCAAGGCCTTTGCGAACCTGTTCATCCTGCTGTCGCTGGCGCTTAGCCTTGCTTTGCAGGATCATTTCACATGGGCTCATTACATCGACTCGATTTCGTCCATGATTATTGCCTTGTTTATCCTGCTGGCGGCGACCGGAATCTTTTCCAGCTCGTTTTACGATCTGCTCGATCGCACCTTGGACGAAGAGCTTCAGATTGTCATCCTGCGCGAATTGGCCCGGCACTTCGAGTCGTACGATGCCTTGCACGGCGTGCGCTCCCGCCGTTCGGGCAGTCATGTCTTTATCGAAATCTATCTTGAATTTGACATGGAAAAGAAGATGTCGGAGGTGCAGCCCGTGGTGGATGAGTTGCGTCAGAGTATCGAAAGGCAAATCCAGGGCAGCCGGGTGACGGTGGGGCTAACTACCGAATCAATCGCTTGATGGACAATATTTGGCCGACATGCTAGCATGCGGTTCTTGAGATGGAGGAGGATTTCTTTATGGCCGCTACCGTATGGATCGTAGACGACGACGAGTCGGTGCGAGGTGTTCTAGGTGCGATGATCCGGGAACTGGGCTATGAGGTTCAGGTCTATGAGCAGGCCGAATCCGCGCTCAAGGCTTACCAGCCCGCTGCGGCCGATGTCATCATCACCGATGTCCGCATGCCTGGCATGAGCGGCATGGATCTGACCCGCGCGCTGTTGGAAATCGATCCGGATTTGATCATCATGGTGCTCACAGGCTTTCCGTCGATTCCCGATGCCGTCGAAGCGGTTCGCGCGGGAGCGTGCGATTTTCTTTCCAAGCCCTGCCGGATCGAAGAAATTCGCATCCGCATTTCGCGCGCGCTGGAAAACCGGGCGGTGCATGAGCGTCTGCGGCGCACCCGCATGATGACTTGGGGGCTGATCGCCTCCCTGCCGGTGTGGTTCATCCTGGGCATCCTGCTGGCGATTTTCCTGATCAAGGCTTGATGCGGTGCGGCAGAGTACGTACCCAAATCCTCAGAGAATGGCAAAGCTTCTTAAGCTACAAAGATCACAGCGCGGCGAAGCCGCAACCAAAAAGAAAAAGCGAAGAATTTTAGCCACAAAGATCACAAAGACCACAGAGATAAAATTTCTGTCGTAAATTCTTTGTTTTCTAAACAAGAAGTCAGAAGAAGGTGAACCACAAAGATCAGCTTAAATAGCTCATATTCATATTCTTTCTATGTGTTCTTTGTGATCTTTGTGGCTGAAGAATCTTCGTTGTTTGGTTAAATCTGTTTTGCAAAGAACGCCTGCCAGTCTTGTATTCGCTTCGTGGGGTTATCCGTTGCCGCCAAATCCGAAATCACGGCCATGCCCTCGGCGCCGGCTTGCTTCAGCGCTTCGGCCCGTTCCAAGGTAATGCCGCCAATGGCGACGACCGGCACATCGGTCATGGCCCGCAACCGACGGAATTCGTCCACGCCGAGAGGGGCGTAATCGATGGCTTTCGAGCCCGTCGAAAAGACGGCGCCGATGCCGATATAGGAGGGTCTCACTCGTCCCAGTTTGGCCAGATCGGTCCACGAACTGGCGCTGATTCCCAGCCGCAGGCCCGAAGCCTGCAGAGCGGCGAGATCAGCGGCATCCAAATCCGTTTGCCCCAGATGAACTCCATACGCGCCGAATTGCAGGGCTTCCTTCCAGTAATCGTTGATGTACACGGCGGCCTGCGGATGGCGGCGTCCGACCTCGATGGCCGTGCGTATTTCGTGTTCGAGCGCGGCGCCGGCAAGATCTTTTACACGGAGCTGGATCACGGTGATGCCATGAGCGAGCAGGGGATCAATTTGTTCAGCTCGTTCCACCAGCGGATATAAACCCAAGGGGCCGGCCGATGGAAAAGAAAGCCGGTTCAGTGAGGCTGGTCGTTCGCCGGTAATCCAGGGCAAATCCTCGGGCCGTGTCGGCCAGCCTTCGTGGGCCAGCGGGCCATGTCCATGACCAATGCCGCCTCCGCGGCGAAGCCCCTGGTTCACATACGCCTTGCCAATGACCAGGCTGTCCGACTCGCCATACCCCAGCGCCCGGCAAGAGGCGATGGCTGACGACAAGGTGCAGCCGGTTCCATGCGTGTGCGTGACGTTCCTTCGAGGACTGCTGATCCAGCAGCCCTCCCGGCCATTCGTCCAGTAATCGCTGCACAAGTCCGAGTTCGCATGCCCGCCCTTGAGCAAGACCGCCCCGGGCCCCAGCTTCAACAGATCGCGAGCGGCCTGTTCAACTTGATCCCCGCTCCGGATCGTTCGCTCCAGCAATTGTTCCGCTTCAGGGATATTCGGCGTCAGCAGGCTGACCTGCGGCAGTAGTTCATTTTTCAAGACGGCCAACGCATCCGGTTCCATCAAGCGGTGACCGCTGGACGAAATCATGACCGGGTCGTACACGATGGGGCAGGGTTGCCGGCGAAGGTTTTCTGCAACGTACAGGATGGTCGCGACGGACCCCAGCATGCCGATCTTGATGGCCGCCGGCGGCAAATCTTCCGTCAATACTTCCAACTGGGCCTGGATCATGTCTTCAGCGACGTAATCGCACCGCTTCACGCCCAGGGTGTTTTGCGCGATCAAGGCCGTGATCACGGAACATCCGTGGACGCCCAGCGAATTCATCGTCTTGAGGTCGCCCTGAATTCCTGCGCCTCCGCCCGGATCGGTTCCGGCGATGGTCCAGACGATGGGCTTCATCGGCGCATCTCGCCGATGAACTTATGAAAAGCCAACATCGAACATCCAACATCGAACATCCAACGTCGAACTGTAATGATCGTGCAATCTTCATTCGAAGTTCGATGTTCGATGTTGGATGTTCGATGTTGGCTTCGTTCTTTCATGGTTCTAATTATTGAAGAAGAACTCAGTCGGCCTGGACTTCCTCGATTTCACGGCTGATCCTCATGGAGCAGAATTTCGGTCCGCACATGGTGCAGTGGTCGCTTTTTTCAGCCATATCCGGGTGCTTGCAGACGGCTTTTTGGCGCATTTTACGGGCATGATCGGGATCAAGCGCCAGGGAAAATTGCTGTTCCCAATCGAAGGCTACGCGAGCCTTGGAGATGGCGTCGTCACGGTCGCGCGCATGGGGCCGCTTCAAGGCGATATCGGCCGCGTGCGCGGCGATCTTATAGGCCACTACGCCCTCGCGGACGTCCTGGGCGTCCGGGAGTCCGAGGTGTTCCATGGGCGTGACATAGCAAAGCATCGAGGCGCCGTAGAAGGCGCCCAGCGTGGCGCCGATGGCGGAGGTGATGTGGTCGTAGCCGGGCGCGCAGTCGATGACCACGGGGCCGAGAATGTAAAAGGGGGCGTCGTCGCAAATTTCACGTTCGCGGCGCATGTTCATTTCGATTTGATCCAGGGGGATGTGGCCGGGGCCTTCCACCATCGCTTGAACTCCGGCGTCGCGCGAGCGGCGGACAAGTTCGCCGAGGGTTTCCAGTTCCGCAAATTGCGCTTCGTCGGAGGCATCCGCCAGGCAGCCGGGCCGCAGGCCGTCGCCCAAGGAAATGGTTACGTCGTGAGCCCGGCAGATTTCCAGCAGGCGGTCAAAGTGTACGTACAGCGGATTTTCCTCGTTGTGCCGGGCCATCCACTTGGCCAGGATCGCACCCCCGCGGCTCACGATGCCCGTCAGCCGCCGGCGTGCGGCAGGCACATGGCGCTTCAGCAATCCCGCGTGGAGGGTCATGTAGTCGACGCCTTGTTCTGCCTGCTGCCGAATGACGTCGAGGAGCAACTCGATGGATAAATCCATGGGATCGTCAACGAGGGTCAGGGCTTGATAAATCGGTACGGTGCCTATGGGAACCGTGCTGTGTCGAACGATCAGCGCCCGGATATTGTTCACGTCCGCGCCGGTGCTGAGATCCATGACCGTGTCGGCCCCATGACGGACGGCCATGTTCAGCTTGTCCAATTCTAGTTGGGCGTCGCTGGAAAGGGCGGAATTGCCGATGTTGGCATTGATCTTGGTGCGAAGGGCTCGTCCGATGCCGATGGGTTTCAAGCCGGCATGGGCCGGATTCGCCGGGATGACCAGGCGTCCCGCCGCTGTTTCGTCGCGTACGAACTCGGGAGAGACATATTCCGAAGCGGCCACTTCGCACATCGCCGGGGTGACGAGGCCCGCGCGGGCGGCCATGATTTGTGTTGTTGTCTTCATAATAAAAAAAATACCGGCCAACCTGGGGGGTGAGCCGGCGATCCTAGAAAAATTAGCCGCCGCTTCCCTCCGTTGGCATTACCCAAACAGGTTCAAAGGGTCATCCGGTACACCCGGAAATCTCAGTTCCCATCAGGAACTCCCCCAGCAAACAGAAAGAATCTGAAGGGAAACCCGGCGCTTGTCAAGCGAGTCGATTTGAGGATCGTCGGATGGGTGCATCTCGACACGGCCGCAGGTCGTATGAGGAAAAGAAGGCGCTCAGCGTCCGCCTGCACCTGCCCGCAATGCTGCGCATAGCGCTGCAGGCGGGACGCTATGCGCAGCATTGCGGGCAGGGAGTGAGCGCTCTCCCAACGACAAAGAAAGGTAGGGAGCCCGATCCGGATCGGGGTCGCCGTCCGAAGAGGCGCTCAGCGGAGTGAGCGCCCTACCCACGACGAAGAGCTGTAGGTGTTTCGATTCGATAGGGATCGGAAAAGCAAAAAGGCCGCACGGGGGTGCGGCCTTTTTGCGAACAACGATCACGCAGCGTTATTTCTTGATCAACGCGCGTACGGCTTCGAGTTGGCCGGCGCTGCCGAGCACCTTGTTCTTGCCGACGATATACTTGGCGTATTCGGCCATGAACACTTTGCCGGGCGGACGGAGGTCGAAGTTTTCGGGATAGATCGCGAACTGTTCGCGATGCACGCGGCACCAGACCAGACGGCCGTCGGTGTCGATGTTGACCTTCGTGACGCCCATCTTGCCGGCCTTGGTGATGTCCTTTTCGCTGACGCCTTTGGCATCCTTCATCTTGCCGCCGAAGAAATTAATGCGGCGAACTTCGTCTTCGGGGACCGAGCTGGACCCGTGCATGACGAGCGGGAAGTTCGGAAGACGGCTGGCGATTTCCTTGATCACGTCGAAGTGCAGGCCTTGCTTGCCCGAGAACTTGAACGCGCCGTGGCTGGTTCCGATGGCGCAGGCGAGGCTGTCGCAACCGCTTCTTTTCACGAATTCTTCCGCCTGAGCGGGGTCGGTGAGCTTGGCATCGGCTTCGGAAACCGAGACGTGCTCTTCGACGCCGCCGAGCTTGCCGAGTTCGGCTTCGACGACGATGCCCTTCGCGTGGGCCGCGTCGGCCACGCGTTTGGTGATCGCGATGTTTTGATCGAACGATTCGGCGCTGGCGTCAATCATGACGGAGCTGTAGAAGCCGCTGGCGATGCAATCCATGCAGGTGGCTTCGTCGCCGTGATCCAAGTGCACCGCAAAAATCGCATCCGGAAAAATTTCGTCGGCCGCTTTGATCATGGCTTCGAGCATTTTCTTATGGGTGTAGGACCGGGCGCCCTTGGACAACTGAATGATGAAGGGGGCCTTGCTGTCCATGCAGCCTTGGAACAGGCCCATGGTCTGCTCGAGGTTGTTGATGTTGTATGCGCCGACGGCGTACTTGCCATATGCGTGCGCGAACAATTGCTTGGTTGTTACGATCACGGAACTGCTCCTTATGGTTGTATTAGCTTCTATGGAAAAACAGACGCATGCTAATCAAAGAGCGGCGGGGTAGTCAAATAAAGAAGTCGGGCAAATGCCCGGGAAAGAAAGGGGCGACTGGACGGCGGGCCAGGTTTCTTGCTGGAAATACATGCGTTACGTCGATAACAGCCCGAGTTTGGATATTTGTTCGACCAATTGGCTCTTGCGGAAGGGCTTGATCAAGTAGGCCTCGCAGTTATCCCGGAAAGAACCCATGATTTCCTTGGGATCGTCGCGTCCCGTGGTCATGATGATCTTTGCGCCGTCTCCCAGGGCGATTCCCGCATCTTGTTCCATTTTGCGGATTTCCTTGAGAGCCTGGCGTCCATCCATCAGCGGCATGGAAATATCCATGCAGATCAAGGCATAAGGCTGTTGGTCATGCAGCGCCTTGGCCACGGCTACCAGGGCTCGGACTCCATCGGTGGCTATGTCGCAAGGACCGTAGGCCTCCAAATAGGAAGCGAGCAATTGTTGAGATGTATTATCGTCTTCGACTATCAAGGTCCTCACATCGAGTATCCTTTCTCTGACATCAACCTTGCGGAAAAAATATGTTTTTACGATTACTCTGCCGCAGAGCCCTGACTCGTCACTTCGGCAATACATGGCTTTATTTGTTCGAAGGCGGCGGAAATGGCATTTGCCAGCTCAACAAATTCGCTCAAAGGGCTTTGTTCATTCTTATATTCGAGTTCTTTGCACAATCTGGCCATTTCTTTGGCCCCAACGATGCCGCAACTGCCTCTAAGTTTGTGGCCCAGCGCCTTGGCAGACCATTTATCGTTCTTTTGCAACATATCGAATAATTCGATAATTCTCAAGGCCGTATCGTCGATCATTTTATTGAAGATGATGGCGGTTTTGTCCGGTCCGACATCCTGCATGATTTTATAGCCGGCTTCCGCGACCGTGTCGCCTGGAGCTCGTTCGCTCTCCGGTAGAGAGAGCAGGGGAGCCGATTCCTGGGCGACCGGCCGGCTGACGCGCTTCAAGACGGCGAGCAGGTCCGCCTGCCGGAAGGGCTTGGAAATATAGTCATTCATGCCGGAGGCCAGGCAACGCTCTTTTTCTTCCTGAAAAGCATTGGCCGTGCAGGCTATAATATGCGACAGGGGGCCCTGGGTTTGCTCGCGGGTGCGGATGCTCCGAGTGGCTTCGATGCCGTCCACCTCGGGCATTTGGATGTCCATCAGCACGGCATCGTAAGCTTTCTTGCCGGTGAACTCGATCGCCTCTCGTCCGTTCACAGCGGGGTCGACGACGCACCCCAGTTGTTCGAGAATGGCCGTGGCCACTTCGCGGGAGACGGGATTGTCTTCCACCAGCAGAATGGTCATATCCTGTAAGGTGTGGAGTTGTCCATCCCCGGGCATATGGGAGACGCTCGTTAATGGATGAACCCTATTCCCGGCGTCCACGTCGAGCATGCGATGCAGCGCTTCGGCCAGAACCGTGGGGCGAATCGGCTTGTGGATGGTCAGGGCGATATTGGCGGCCGACCACTCGTGGATTTGCGGTTGCGTCTTGTAGGACGACATGATCAGCGAGGGGATCTTTTCCACGACTTCGTTGAAAACGCAGAGGGATTCCAGGTTCATATCGGCATGCGTTTTCAGATCGGTAGAGTCCATTATGATGGCTTGGAACTTGGCCAGAACGGCCAAAGACGAGCCATACGCATTCATGACGGAAAGGCAATCGGCATGAACGGTCGCCTGGCCGTTCCAGTGCCGGATATACTCGGCAATGATTTCACGATTTCGTTGATTGCCTATGACCAGCAATAGGCTGGCGCCTTTTAAGTCGACCAAGGGATGTTCTGACCGTTCGTTCTTCGGCGGAACAGGCAGGGAAGCGGTGAACCAGAAGGACGAGCCCTTTCCCGTGGAGCTTTCAAAGTCGATGGCCCCTCCCATCAAGGCGGCCAGCCGGCGGGTGATCACCAAGCCCATGCCGGTGCCGGCATATCGCCGCGTCATGGAACTGTCCACCTGGGAAAACGGCTTGAACAATTGGCTGAACTTTGAGGCGTCGATTCCGATGCCGGTGTCGCGCACGGTAAACCGGATCGCATAAGCGCCCGGCGATTTCGCGTCGTGCTCTCCGCTCGACGCGTCGCAAGGAGAACTCGCAGGCGACGACTCCACGACGATATTCAATTCCACCTCGCCTTGGTCCGTGTATTTAACGGCATTGCTCAGCAGGTTGTTCAGCACCTGCTTGATTCGAAGCATATCGCCGATCGCTTCCCGGGGCGTCAACGGATCGATCCGGCAAAGCAGCTCCACCCCTTTGGCTTCGGCCGCGTAAATATGCGTGGCCAGGACTCGATCCACCATGTCGTACAAATCGAAGGGGGCGTTTCGGATTTCCAGGCGATCCGCTTCGATTTTCGCCAAATCCAGGACATTATTCAGCAACGCATGCAGGGTTTCTCCCGAGGAATAGATGATTTCCGCATATCGTTTCTGAACGGGCTGAAGGGAGGTTTTCATCAAAAGCTCCGTCATGCCGATAATGCCGGTCATGGGGGTGCGCAGCTCATGGCTGACATTGGCGAGGAATCCGCTCTTGGCCCGATTGGCCGTATCCGCGGCCTGTGCCAGTTCCTCCGCCCGCCGCAACGCCTGCGCCAGCTTATTGTTGGCTTCCTGCAATTGTTCTTCGGCGCGTTTGCGTTCCGTGATGTCGCGCCCGACGGAGTGAATCTCGATTAAGCGCCCTTCGACATCGCTGATGGGGCAATCTACCCATTCCAGCCACTGTATCTGGCCGTCGGGTTTGACCAGTTGCTGTTCGAACCGATGCGTGTTCCGGTCCCGTACGAGTCTCTCGACGCGCGCTTGAGAGAGCGCTTGCGCGTCGGTCGTCAACAGTTGCATCCACTTTTTCCCGATGAGCTCTTGGCGGTCCTTGCTGAATAGATTGCAGTAGTACTGATTGACAAAGGTCAACAGCGTATTCGGAAGCCACCGGCAGATCGCTTCGGTTTGGGCCTCGATCATCGTGCGGTAACGCAGTTCGCTGTTCTTCAGCGAATCGTTGGCTTCCGTCAATTCCAACGTGCGTTCGGCAATGCGCTGCTGCAGTCCGGCGTTTAGTTTTTCGATGGTCTTGATGGTCTCCAATAGCGAACGGGCCTGTCCGTCATTATGATCATAAACCTCCACAAGCCGTTTTTTGTACTCGAAGATGCGGCCGATAGAAAAACCCGTCAGTGCGGTTGACGGCAACAACAACAAAGAAAGAAGCGTAAAATCGAAAAAATAACTGACGGCGCCGCTCAGGACCAGGCCTAGAATCGCGCCCAGAATGCTCTTGAGGTGAGAAGGCTTGTTGATCCAATGGATATGATAAATGCAGGCCTCTGCTCCATCGCAAGTGCAGGATTCTTCCTTGATTTCCGCATACGGCAGATCAAAGGCTCGCGAGATGTTGACTAAACAACCCTGAAGAGCCAGGCAGTTGTTTTTTGTTTGGCGATGACGGGGGTACTTAATGCTTAAAACGCAATTGTTGTTGTGCAGCGACAGCATCTTCCATTCGCTGATGCGATTCCAGAGAGAATTGAACTGTACCACCAATCCCATGACATCTCTCGGAGAAAAAAGATGCTTGAGGAAAAAGCCGACGCTGCCAAACGCTTCGACGCTCGTCTGGCATTTTGTGGCCTCGAAAGGCGCTTGTGGATTGTGGGTGACATCCACCATTTTCTGGAGCAAGCGAGTGTAATAATCGAAGCTTACCCAATGATTGGGATTGGTCAAATGCTCGATGGACATCCCGGTCTCTTCGATTACGGAGTTGGTCTGTTCTTCGCCCAGTTGTTTTTTTAGGTAGCGTACAATAGGGATGGTAACCACGCATTTGAGTTCAAGCGTGGTGTCAGCCGGATTAATTGACCTGACTGGTTTCTTACTCATTCTTTCTTAAACACATTGCGGCGCTGTAATGGGGCAGGCGGCGTCATTCGAGCAAAGATCTGTGGCACGATCCTATTCAGGATTGGATGTCGATGCTTCATATACATGAATAACGGAACCGCAACAGCCCCAAGATCAAGCTTTGGGGCAAGGGTCGTAATGCCAAAGTCTATCTCTTTGAACCCTCGCTGAATAGCCAAATCTACCGCAAAATAAAACATGTTGAAATAAACTCCCGTCTCACGACTTTGAGAATAGTCCAAGCCCGAAAAAATAGTGGTCAGCGTTTCATCGTCAAGGAAGAGCAGAAGAAAGCCGATAAGCTGTTCTTGCTTGCGAGCTGCAATAATAGAAGTCTTGGGGCCCAGATGAAGGTGTACGTTTCGAAAGAAGTCCTCCAAGAGCATTTCGCGGCGATATTCTTGTGCGTGATCATACGCTTGACGCCATAGTTGCGCCAGTTGCGGGGCATACTTGGCAAAATCGGATTCTTCCGTCAGCGTGACGCCCGTATCCTGGCCTTTTTTTGTTGTGGCAAGAAGCTTGCTGCGATATTCGCTTCGCATGGCCTGTAGATATTCGTCAAAGCTTTTCCAACGAAGGTTGAGGCGAGCGCAGGGAAGATTTTGTATGCGGGAATAGCCGAACGTGCAAAGCGGTTCTGCCCACCCCGCGTCTTCATCCTGGAAATCCCGAAATAATAGAACATGAATGCCCAGTTTTGCGGCAAGGGACTCCGTCGCATTCACAAGCGCTTCCATCAGTTTGGCTCGGTCTGCTCCTGCTCTGAACGAAAACGTGTTGCCCAATGCGACCGGCGTTCCGCATTCCAACGAATGGAGGACCATAAAGTTCGGCCAACGCCGACGAATAAGCGTAATGAGCCTTTTGAGCGCTCCTCGTGCAAAAGAGTCCAATTCGGTTGTTATGGTGTAAAGACAGGCGTGAGCAAGAATTTGGCCGTCCTCTACGACGATGGGATAATAGTAGCGGCATTGGTTGATTTGCGACGATTCTACAGCCCTTAAATAACTATGCCGGCAAATCAAGCGATTCGGAACGACGATCTCGTTCCATTGATGTTCGTCAATTTGAGTAATGCTGGTTAATAGGTTAACGGAGATCATGTTGGGTCTGAGCTTAGCCCCAGAGAGAACGGGTGCAATTTGTTGACCACGGCATGACGCATGTGTAATTGAAAGAAAATTTCCTCAAAGGCGTTATCTCGCGGAAAATACTGCGTATACTGGCGCTTGAAGCGCCATGCGCGTTTAAAGATGTTTTTAACGGCGTAAAACTTGGCGAACATCTCCCACATGAGGTTTTCCAGTTCTTTTGGACTCATGGCTTGAGGTTGGAAAACGACATGGGTTAGATCGTATAACGACCAATCGGTCTCGAGTATTCTTTTATCCTGCAACAATCGATCGTACAAGCGCGTCCCGGGAAGAGGCGTTACCAGCGAGATGATTAAATAGTTGATGTCCATATCGAGCAGTTCTTCGACCATTCTGCGAAGGCCGTCGGGATTATCAAAATCCAAGCCAAACATGATGGCTATTTGGGCTAGGATGCCGACATCCGCCAAACGCTTGAAGAGATCGCGGTATTCCTGCACCTTATTGAACCCCTTCCGGACCGTCTTGAGGCTTTCGGTATTAAACGACTCGATCCCCAGGTAAGTTTCGTGGCATCCGGATTCGGCAGCGGCTTTAATGAGTTCCGGGTGTTGTCCCACCGTGGTGCTCATTTGGCTGGCCCATCGTAGTCGAAGGGGCTTGAGTTCCCTGAACAATTCCATGGCGTGTTGGGGATCCGCGGTGATGTTGTCGTCGACAAAAAATGCGCGAGAGGGCTGAAGCGCTTCGAGTTCTCTTACGACAAGGGCTGCGGGCTTGGTTCGAAGCTTTTGCCCCCAGAACTGGGTTACAGAGCAGAAATCGCAGCCATGAGGACATCCTCGCGTGGTTTGAAAAGGGAGCAGAGGCGTTCGCGCAAAGGGCGGAATCATGTATTGATTGTAATCAAGAAGATCAAATCGAGGGATCACCAATTTATCGAGCGAAGGTTTTGCCTCGGGAGTGTAAAGAGGCTTAAGCTGCCCGGCTTTTGCATCGTTAACAACTTCCGGCCAGATATCGTCCGCCTCGCCGACCACAACAGAATCGAAGTGCTTCAAGGCTTCTTGAGGTCTAACGAATGCATGATTGCCGCCTAAGACCGTCTTGCGGCCTCGCTTGCGAAATTCTTGGGCGATCTGGTAGGCGCGGGGGGCTTCGCAGGTTTGTGCCGTGACGCCCACCAAATCGACCTCCTCATCAAAATCGATGTCTTCAATGTATTCGATCGTGATCCCAATATCGATGCCCGAGGGCGTTAATGCGGCCAAAAGCGGCAAACCTAAGTTCGGGAGAAACAACTTCGTATACTTCGTCGGCTGGCCTTGCTGATTAAGCACAGACGGGCGAATTAGCCGGATTTTCATGCGGACCCCTTTCGACTACCTTATGTTTCACCCCGATGAAGGTAAGGATTTCCAATGCCTGGTCGAGATCCTCGCGAGTATGCGAGGCCGAGAGGCTGATTCTCAATCGCGATGCGTTCTTGCTTACCGCCGGATAGACGACGGAATTGACGAACAAGTTGGCTTCATGGATTTCGCGGCTTATGGTTCGCAGCAACTTGTCGCTGCCGATGACGATGACAACGATGGCCGACTCCGGCGTTTCGGGAAACAGTTTGAAGCCGCGCGCTTTCAAGGCCCCATGAAAATACCGGACGTTTTCCCAGAGTTTATCCCTCAAGGCGGGCTCCTGCTCAATCAGCGTCAGGGCGGTGTGTGCAGCGGCTACATTGGCCGGCGTGGGGCTGGCGGAGAAAATATAGGAACGCGCGTAATGGCGGATGTAGTTAATCACCTTCCGCGAGCCGGCGACAAAGCCGCCGGTGGACGCGAGCGATTTGCTGAACGTTCCCAACACCAAATCCACCTGGCCGTGAAGGTTGAAGTGTTCCACCGCACCGCCGCCCGTCGGGCCCAGTACCCCGGTGCCATGTGCTTCGTCGACCAGGATGCGCGCCCCGTAGCGCTTGGCGACGCCCACGATTTCCGGCAGGCGCGCTCGATCGCCGTCCATGCTGAACACGCCTTCCACGATCACCAATTTGCCCGCGTGTTTTTCGTTGGTGGCTTTCAGCAGGCGCTCCAGGCTCTTGGGATCGTTGTGCTTGAAACTGCGCACCGCGCAGCCGGCCAGATGGCAGCCGTCCACGACGCTGGCATGGGCCAGGCGGTCGATCAAGACAAGGTCCTTGGCTCGGGCCAGCGCGGAAATCGTGCCGACGTTGGCTTGGTATCCCGTGCTGAAAACCATGGCCTCTTCGCAATGTTCGAAATGGGCCAGTTTCTTTTCCAACTGCTGCAGCAACTCATAGGTCCCGCTTAAAAACGGCGCACTGCACATGCTCGATCCGTACTTCTGCACGGCATCGCAAACGGCCTGCTTTACTTCCGGGCGGCAGTTGAGCCCCAGATAATTGTTGGAGGCCATCATGATCATGTGCCGAAGAGGATGAAGCGGCTCATCCTCAACGGCGACACGAGTGCCGGCGGCGGTTTTCAGCAGCCGGCGGTAGGTGTAAGTTTTCTTGCTCCGCCAGTCGTCGATGAAGTGGTACAGCGGTTCGGCCTTGGCAAACAAATCGGGTTCCGGGCAATCGTAGAAATCCGCCATGGTGAAATGGTCTGAATTGACCGCTGATTTATTCATGCCTTGACGCCCTCCCTTTTAGAATGCGTAAGCTGCCCCGACCGACAAGCAAGGTGCGAATGTTCGATATGTACCGTCTATGCTGGAAGATGTAAAGGTTTCATTCATACCCACATTGTTGTCGATGGTGCGGGTCTCGTAGAAGACGAGTTGCGCGGCGGTGTTCAGCGTGAAGTCCTTGTATTTATACCCAAAGCCGGCCAACGCAAAATGCGTGTCCGTATCGGGCAGGCTGGGACTCCAGGTTTCTTCCGGCGTGGCGTTTTGATTGTAGATATAGCCGCACCGCAGAGCCCATTGATCGTTCAGCAAATACTCGACGCCGAACTTGTAGGCCATGGTGTTCATCAGGTCTTCTTCGGTCACGCTGTCCGGCATGCCCGGGGTTTCGAAATGAACGGTAATGTCGTCCACCGTGTTCCAGCGGGTCCAGTCGGCATTGAACTCTAGTTTCAACTTGGGCGTCGGACGGAAGGCATAGCCGGCCACGACGTAGGCGGGGAAATCGATCGAAGCGGTGATGTCGTTTTCCGTTCCGGCCATGCTGACGTCGCCGTCATAATCGATTGTGTAAGGCGCATGATAGGTGAGCGCAAGGCTGTGCTTCTCGTTGATTTGATACAAGCTTCCCAAATTGTAGCCCCAGGCGGTCCCCGTGCCCTTCAATACGCTTTTGACGTCCATCGCGCCCGGTGCGCCCGACATGGCGCCCAGGTCCACCATCCGCTCCAGTCGAGCGTCCGAATAATAGAAATCCAATCCGCCGCCGACCATCAGGCGCTCGAAGAGGCGAACGCCAACCGCCGGACTGAAATCCACGACGGTCAGTCGCGAATACGTGGCGACATACCGAGCGAAGCTGTCTTCGCCCCATTCGCTGGATATGCCGTTGGGCATCGATACGCCAAAGCCCAAACCCAGTTTGTCATAGCCCAGATTGGAGGCCGCAAAAAAGGCGGGAACCAGTTGCCATTGATCGTTGTTGTCGGTTTTCTGTCCTGTGGAAGATTCTCGTTCGGTATAGGAATTTAGCACGGTGCCTTCCACCCCGACCTCGGTTCCTACAATTTGAGCTAGTCCGGCTGGATTGAACGCAACGGCGGACGCGTCATCCGCCTGGGCAATGAAGGCTTCGCCCATGGCTGTGGCTTTGATGCCTTTTAAGCAAAGAACTCGATAACCGTTCGCAAAAGATGGGGGAGAGATCACAACAGAAGCGCAAACCGTAAAGACACAGACCAACATTCTTGTTCGTTTCATCGATTTCCTTGTGTTTTCCTTGTTCCCAAGCGGGCGGCATGATTCTTGCCCTCCATGCCGATGGCTGACCTGCTTTTTCTTATTTTTCGGCTCATTTACAAGATTGTTAAGCTCCACAGGCTTCTTTATGCGAAGCGGCACTTCTTGCTCATGAGCAAGAATAATCGATGCCGCTGAAAAAACCCGAAAAGAGCCGACACACGGCCGATAATGGTCTCTTTTTGTAGGCCGGTTCTTCGAACCGGCGATTTTTTCAACAGAATCGCCAATCGCAACTGCATCAAACGTATCCTGAAATTCTATCGTTGTATATGTGTGCTGCTTACAAAGAAGCAAAAAAATTATGCCGCCGCAGTTCTTGCATCGAGAGTGTTCGAACGGAAAGTGGTGCGCACCGGGTTTTGGTCGACTCGTCGACGTGTTTGTGGCTGAATGGTCGCCGAACAAGAAGGGGTGGGGTCATGGTTCAAAAAATTGGGCGCCTCATGGGGCGGGTCGATGTGCGCATGTTGTATCTCGTATTTCTTATGGCCTTCATCGGCAGTCTCGCCTTCGCCGCCGTCCAGTTGAGCAAAGAGCAAGCCGAAGATTTCAATGCCCGGACGCTCAACACCTGGGCGCAGCTAACCAAAGAGTTCGCCGACTTCCGCGAGAGTTCTTATGCTTTGGTCATTCCGGCTGTGTTGCCCGACGAGGCCTCGATAGATTGGGCGGCCCTCCAAAATGACGACCCCGAATGGTATTGGGACTTCGATGGTGGGACCTACTACTTCGACCCCGGCAGCGAAATCTCCAAACAGATTCCGCACGATACAGAATTGATGGTCTATGAAGACATCGCCACCGAAGAACTTCTTGTCCTGAACGTGCCCAAAGTAGCGAGTGAGCTTTATAAAGAGGAAATGGTGTTCCGCGCTCTTGCTTGGCCACAGCCTTCGAAATACGAGAGTGAGCAACGATACCTCGACCGCGAACTCTGCAAGCGCCGGATCGTCTGGCATATCACGTTGAAGTCCCTCCGTGTGGCCGAACGCGAGGTCTCCTTGGCTGCGAGCCAACCCGTCATGGCCTTGGATGAGGGCGGAGGCTCCATGCAGATGATGTACATGGAATCGTTGACCGAGCTTAAAATCACCCACATCAAGAACATTTCCAATAGCCTGCAACTCGAAATTTCTTATCCCATATCCGGTTATTCTGGTTCTGTTTGGTCAGTTTATTCCTATGATGCCCCCGCGGGCGCAGACAGCGAAACCGACTTTTCCAAACGATTCCAAGGCTTGGACAATGTCTGGACTTTGGCCAAGAGCAACCTGGTTTTGTCGGGGGTCTCCAACACCCTTTGGCTCGATGCCCGTCCGATGGCGGTGGATACCAACGGCGAGCCGTGTAATCGTTTTCTGGGGCTTGGAAATAACGGCATTAATCCGG
>Ga0209417_1000784_pt1 | contig 66685 bp, 64 predicted proteins | sample RifGroF2_FD_184002 | JGI IMG/M metagenome (GOLD analysis project Ga0209417, IMG submission 184002) | Groundwater microbial communities from Rifle, Colorado, USA - Groundwater F2 (SPAdes) (version 2) | ecosystem: Environmental > Aquatic > Deep subsurface > Groundwater | place: Rifle, Colorado... | reverse complement strand
TCGATCAAGATTTATAACGAAGAACGTTATCATATGGCATTAAATTTGAAAACACCTGATGAGGTGCATTTTAACTTAAATTAAAGTGTCAACTATTTCAGGACACTTATGGCTTAAGGCTTATAGCTTACTGCTGTTCAAAACATTAATTTGAAAGGATTCAAAATGAGCAAGTATCTAGTCGCCGGAGGGGCGGGGTTTATCGGGTCTAACATTGTTGAGAAGCTTGTTAAGCAGGGTGATAAGGTCCGCGTCCTGGATAACTTTTCTTCCGGAAAGGAAGCTAATCTTGAATTCACTAAAGGCTTGGGCGCTGATAAATATGAGCTTATCAAAGGTGATATACGGCAAAAGGCCGATTGCCTAAAGGCTTGTGACGGAATTGATCATGTCCTGCTTTTGGCGGCCCTGAGGTCTGTCCCAAGATCCCTTAAAGACCCGGCAAGCTATAATGACGTTAATATTAATGGCGTGCTGTGCATGCTCCAGGCAGCGTCCCAGTGCGGGGTAAAGCGCCTGGTGTTCTCCTCCTCGAGCTCGGTTTACGGAGATACCGACCAGTTCCCCCAGAAGGAAACGCAGCTTCCACTTTTAAAATCGCCTTATGCGTTAAGCAAGCTCGCCGGCGAATACTACTGCAAGATATTCTCAGAGTTCTTCAATGTTGAGACAGTTTCATTGCGGTATTTCAACGTCTTTGGGCCCAAGCAGGCCTTGGATGATGAATATGCCGTCGTAATACCTAAGTTCATTGATTGCATCATGAAGGACAAAGAGCCGCCGGTCTTCGGCGACGGCCTTCAGTCCAGGGATTTTACATACATAGATAATGTTGTCAGCGCAAATATCCTTGCTGCCACGGCCCCCGGCATCAAAAGCGAGGTCTTTAACGTGGCCGTTGGCACGAACAATACCGTATTAAATATCGTTAAGGAAGTAAATGACATTTTAGGCAAGAACGTAAAGCCCAAATTCCTTGATAAACGCCCCGGAGACGTATATAAGACCCACGCGGATATCAAGAGCATAAAACAAAAACTCGGTTACAAGCCCCTAGTTAATTTCAGGGAAGGGCTTGAAAGAACGGTGGAGTATTTTAAAAAAAAATAAGAATAGGAAGAATAGGGGTCAAGAATAGGGGTCAGCGCCCTAAATAGGGCGCTGACCCCTATTCTTCAGGGGACAGAGCCGTGGCTCTGTCCCCAACACCCAACACTAACAATATTATGGCAAAAATACTTATTACCGGGGGATGCGGGTTTATCGGGTCTAATTTTATCCGCTATTATTTAAAACGGCATGACGATGTTGAAATAGTTAATTTTGACAAGCTGACCTATGCCGGCAAAAAGAAGAACCTGTCTGATGTCGAGGATGACAGGCGCTACAGCTTTGTCAAAGGCGATGTGGCGGTGATGAGCCAGGTCAAGGAGGTAATGGAAGGCATAGACAGCGTCGTGCATTTTGCCGCAGAATCCCATGTTGACCGCAGCATAATTGACCCGGGAATATTTATCCAGACCAATATCACGGGCACATATAACCTGCTTGAATGCGCCAGGGAGAACGGCGTAAGGAAGCTCATCCATATTTCAACAGATGAGGTTTATGGGAGCTTGGGCGCAGAGGGAAGCTTTACTGAAAATAGCCCGCTATTGCCCAACAGCCCTTATTCCGCAAGCAAGGCAAGCAGCGACCTTTTGGTCAGGTCATATTGCAATACTTTCGGCCTGCCAGCTGTTATATGCCGCTGCTCGAACAATTACGGCCCATATCAATTTACCGAAAAACTGATCCCGCTTACTATTACAAATGCAATGAACGACAAGCTTCTGCCAGTTTACGGCGACGGCCTTCAGTCACGCGACTGGATATACGTCGAGGACCAATGCCGCGCGCTTGATGCGGTCTTAATGTCCGGACGAAACGGCGAGATCTATAACATAGGCGGTAATTGCGAATGGGCGAACATTGATGTGGTCAAGCTGATACTGGATATTTTAAATAAGCCGCACTCTCTGATAGAGCATGTAAAAGACCGCCTTGGCCATGACAGAAGATACGCCCTTGATTCGACAAAGATAAAGAATGAACTGGATTGGAAGCCATTGGTAGATTTTCAGGATGGAATCGAGCGGACAGTGGCGTGGTATGGGAATCTATAAGGGGTCAAGTCTCGACTTGACTACACCTTTTAAACATGTAGTCAAGTCGAGACTTGACCCCCCTATTTAGACTATATGAAAACTATATTAGTTATAATAACAGTTACTTTTTGTTGCCATTACTGCTTCGCAGACCAGGCGATCGTTGCGGCTAAGGTCCCTGAGGCGCCTGTGGTCGACGGGGTCGGCAATGATGCTGTTTGGCGCGGGGCCGGACCAATAATAACCCATGACAAAGTCGCTGATATCGATGTTGCCCTTAAGGCGGTTTATACGGACCGGGAGATATTTTTTCTAGTTGAATACCCGGATGTAGATGAATCAAGGGAACATAAATCATGGGTATGGGACAAGGAAATGGAGGTCTACAGGATAGGCCCTGCACGCGAAGATTCTTTTGTCCTGAAGTGGAGCATGGAGCCGGGGCCTGTTGACCTGAGCGTCTATTCCGATGATAATTATAAGGCGGATATCTGGTTCTGGAAAGCCTCAAGGACAGACCCTTCGGGATTTGCCGATGATAAAATGCATATTTACGGCGAAAGCGAGCAGAAGCATTCAGCAGATATGACCAGCCGTTTGGGGTATAGTAAATATTTAAGCCGCCCTGCAGATAAAGGCAGGGCTGCTTTTGAGGACCTGGTATATATCGAATACGAGGGGGATGTGATGCCCCATTTCAAGAAGGGCCAGCCGACGGGAAGCAGGGCGGATGTAAGGGCCAAGGGCCAATGGGCCGGCGGTAAATGGACCATAGAGTTCGCAAGGCTTCTGGACACGGAAAATGAGGACGATATTATATTTGATATAGAAAAGGAGTACCTGTTCGGCATCTCTAAATTTGAGATAGCGGGGAGGGGTGAGGACCCAAAGTCCGACATGCCGCTTTACGGGACAGGCGATGTATCTGAAAGGCTTATATTGCAGTTCGATAAAAAATGATCTTGGTAATTAAGAGGGAATTAATATGACAGTATCTTTTCGTACAGTGCGAAACAGCGGGCTTGGGGTCATGATGCTGATCGTTTTTTTGGTGGGCATTTTGCCGACGTTAAGTTTGGTCAGGGTCGCCAAGCCTGAAGCAAGGATATCGAACGAGCTGGATAGCTTGTTAAAGATAATCAAGATCAACGGCCTTTTCTATGAAGTGGTTGACCAGCTGGATGGCCTGGTTATCGAGGAAAGCAGCGATATCGATAGTATATTAAGGTCTTTGGATAAAGTTATTGTCTATGCCAATGAAATAGAAAAGCAGAGCGATCAGGGTAATAATAGAAGAAGGCAGGCGATAAAAAGTTTTATAAAAAGCGCTAAGATATTCAAGGTGGCGGTCGTGGCTTATGTCGAAGAGATCAAATATGACCCCTCAGGCGCCAGCGTTATTGAGATGGAAAAATTGATGAAGGGGGCCCTGGGCGATACCCAGCAGGCGCTGACCGTCAGCGTAAAGGATGTTTATGAGGATATACAGTCGTCGCGTTTAGTGATGTCTTATGTCCTGAGGGAAAGCCAGAACATATCCCTGATCGGATTATTCTCGGGGATAATAGCGGCTATCCTTGTTTCTGTGGTATTCGCAAAGATGCTCAGTAAGCCGATCCGCGACCTGGTAAACGGTACCAAAAGGATCGCAAAGGGTGACCTTGCATTTCGATTGGATGTGGGATCTAAAGATGAGATAGGCGACCTCGCCGAAGCGTTCAACCAGATGGGGGAGCGGCTGCAAAAGCATATTGACAATGAGAAAGAGTATGCAGCCTCAAAATTAATAGTGGCGTTTGAAAAGGAAAGGGTCAAGGAGCTCGAGAATATTTCTGTTGAGACCATCCTTAAGCTTTCCAAGACAGCCGAATATAAGGACCAGGACACAGGCTCGCACATCCTTCGTATAAGTTATTACGCCCAGGCACTGGCAAAAAAAATGAAAATGAGCAGCAGGTTCATAAAGGATATTTTTTACGCCGCGCCGATGCATGATATAGGGAAGATCGGTATCCCGGAAAAGATCCTGTTAAAGCGCGGGAAGCTTTCAAAAGAGGAATTTGAGATAATAAAGACGCACACGTCGATAGGTGCTGCGATCCTGAACGGCTCATCCTCCGAGTTCCTGCAAATGGCTTTCGTTATCGCGCTGACCCATCATGAAAGATGGGACGGCAGCGGTTATCCGCAGGGATTGAAGGGCGAGGACATTCCGATGGAGGGAAGGATAGTCGCCATTGTTGACGCCTTTGATGCGCTCGTTTCCAGGCGGCCGTATAAAGAGCCCTATGAAGATTCAAGCGCTATAGAAATAATCGCCGCATCACGTGGCACCCATTTCGACCCCACAGTCTGCGACAGCTTTTTAGCCATAAAAGAAGAGATCCTTTCCATAGAAAGGATCTACCAGGACAAAAACCCGGGCTATATTTACCAGTTTGAATAGGGGGGTCAAGTCTCGACTTGACTACACCTTTGTGCTTTCCGGAAAAGATTACCCAATTAATTCTGTAATTTTTATATTAAGTCTTAAACATGTAGTCAAGTCGAGACTTGACCCCCTTGACAATTTACATGATTTCTTGTAGATTAATATTTCTCCCAAAGAAAACCGCAGTAGACCTCTATATCCTAATATAATAAAATCAAAAATGGTTAGACAAATACGAATATTGTTTGAAGGTGCTTATTACCATGTTTTAAATCGGGGACAAGGTAAAAGAGATATCTTCTTAGACGATAATGATTATAAAACATTTCTGAGAATAATAAAAGAAACATGCGAATTGCATGAAGTTACGATTGTGTCTTATTGCTTGATGCCGAACCATTATCATTTGTTGGTTCACACGCCGCATGCTAATCTGCCTGATTTTATGAGACAGCTCAACGGTGTTTATACTCAGAATTTTAACAGGCGCTATAAACATGATGGCCCATTATTTAAGGGCCGATATAAAGCAATAGTTGTTCAGGAGGGGAGTTATTTGCTGCAATTAATAAGATATTTTCACAATAATCCTGTTAAAGCCGGAATTGTCAAGGAGCGTACCTTTTATGCTTATTCAAGTCATAATAATTATATAAAGCAAGAAGAGGCTGAATGGTTAATATTTTTGGACCTGCTAAAAGATCAGTTTGCGCAGAAAAAAGATTTCAGGAATGCTTATATTGATTTCATGGAACAAAACAATGATGAGGCGGAAGAATTTTTAAGTCAAAAGAGCAAAAAAGCTGATCATGCGATTATTTACGGTGACGAGGCGTATATGGATGAAATAAAAATAAAGTATCTGCATAGCAACAGTTTGTCCTCAGAGATCCCTCAGTCTAAACAGATATCTGATGAGTTAAAGATAAAAAAAATAAAAAAAGAGGTGGTTGAGGTTTTTAAGATCAAAGAAAAAGATCTGTATTGTTCGGTAAGGGGCAGGGAAAATATTCCAAGGATAATGGCTATCAGTTTGTCAAGGGAGTGCAGTGGGTTGCCTTATGATAAGATTGCTCGGATCTTTGGGGGAATAAATTATAAAAGTGCAGCGAAGTATTGTGAGCGAATTAAGCAAAGGTGTGAATGCGATGGAAGGTTTAAACGTTTGTTTGATGAGTTAAAGAGGAGATGTAGTCAAGTCGAGACTTGACCCCAGTTATTTATTGCATTAAGTTAACAAAAATGTTAAACTAATGCTATGAAATATGAAGAATTTGTAAAATTAGTTAAAGATCTTCCGGTTATTGATACTGAGTTGCTTTTTAGTGGAGTATCAAATCCATCTGGAATTAAGGTTCAGATTTCTCGTTGGCATAAATCTGGAAAGTTGATCCAGCTTAAACGAGGTGTGTACTTATTGGCTGAACCATTTGTTAAAGTTGAGGCTTTGGCATCGCATGTCGCTTCAGTATTGAAACAACCATCTTATATCAGCTTAGAAAAGTCTTTAGAGTTTCATGGGTTAATTCCCGAGGCGGTCAAAGTTTATACTTGTGTAACAACTAAAAGAGCAGGTAGATTTATCAATCCGGCTGGTGATTTTGATTTTAGGCATATTCAAAGATCATTGTTTTGGGGTTATGAATCAGTAAATAATAAACAACAAACAGCATTCATGGCTACTGCTGAAAAAGCATTGCTTGATATGTTTTATTTGAAAAATATTAATGTAACATTAGATTATTTGGAAGAACTTAGACTACAGAATGTAGAAAATATCAATATTGATAGATTATTTGAATATGCCAAACGTTTTAAAAAGCCGAGCATGTTAAAGTATGCAAGAACAATTGAAAAATATGTGAATGACTATAAAAGCGGAGAAAAAATTTTATGAAAGATTATGTTTTAGAATTAGCGGCATCTAAAAAAACTTCTGATGATAAATTCAACACGATCAGGGAATATCTGCAGTCCTATATCTTAAGGATCATGCAGGATTTTGGAGCGTTTCATTATTGTGCATTCTTGGGTGGAACTGCGTTGAGATTTTTGTATGATCTTCCCAGGTTTTCAGAGGACCTTGATTTTTCTTTAGCTAATAAACAAGAGAAAACATTTGTTGAAATGATCAAGCATATTAAAAAGGAATTGGAGCTGTCCGGCTATAATGTTGAAGTCTCTTATAAAGATAATAGAGCTGTTCATTCTGCGATGATCAAATTTTCCAATTTGATGTATGAGGCAGGGCTTTCAGGACTTAAAGATCAAAAGATCTCGATCAAGCTGGATATTGATACTAATCCACCTGATGGGGCAAAGTTAGATACTAAGATCATTAATAAATTTTTCCCGCTTTCTTTTTTGACCTATGATCTTTCATCATTATTTGCAGGAAAAATGCATGCAATTTTAAATCGTAAATATACAAAAGGCAGAGATTTTTATGATGTTTTTTGGTATTTATCTCGAATGAAAGATCTTAAGCCTAATATTGTTTTACTTCAGAATGCATTGAAACAATCTGGCTGGGATAAGCCAATGCCTCAAGAATCTGACTGGAAGGATTTCCTAATAAAAGTTGTTGAGGGTGTTAATTGGGATTCTGTAGATAAAGATGTTCGTAGTTTTTTGGAGCAACCTTTAGATATGAAGGTTTTTAATAAAGAGAATTTGCTAAGGATCATTAAGTAAGAGAAGGGGTCAAGTCTCGACTTGACTACACCTTAACATGTAGTCAAGTCGAGACCTGACCCCCTATTTTCTTAAAATAATCTTTAATAGGATATATTTGTTTGATATACTCTTACTATGATAAAAAAAGTTATAAAAAAAATAGGACTAAAGGATTCACAAGGGATCAAAGAAGATTTGCAATATTGGTTGCGGCTTAAACCTGAAGAGAGGGTGGCGGCTGTCGACCATTTGAGGTTTCAAAGTTATGGATATTCAATCAGACTTCAAAGATCTGCTCGAGTTATTCAACAAATATCAAGTTAAGTTCTTGATCGTTGGTGGATATGCGCTCGCTTTTCACGGTGCTCCTCGTATGACAGGAGATATAGATTTATTTATTGATACAAACAGTCAAAATGCGCAAAGAATAATGCAGGCTTTGGGTGAATTTGGTTTTGGTGATGTTGGATTAACTTTGCAAGATTTTATTCTGCCTGAGAAAGTCATTCAATTAGGTGTTCCGCCAGTTCGAGTCGACATCCTTACTTCTTTATCCGGGGTTTCTTGGGAGAAAGCATATAGATCAAAAGAGAGCGGGAAGTATGGAAATGTTCCAGTTTTCTATATAAATAAAGAATTATTTTTGTTTAATAAAAGAGCAATTGGCCGAAAGAAAGACGAAGCAGATATTGAAGCTTTAGGAGAATAGGGGAGAATAGGGCGCTGACCCCTATTCTCCCCTATTCTATTCCCAATACCCCTCATCCATCTCATAATTATACTCCGCTGCAAAATTTTTCATTGCTTCTATCTTCTTTTTAAGGGCGGGGTCTTTTTGCATCCATTTTTCGATCAGGTCTCTATGGTTTTTTTGCATTAGGCAGGCGAAGACTTCGGCGCGGTCTTCTTCAATGGACGTCATTGCATAATATGTAACAAATCCCAGTTGATTTGGGGCATATGGATTTACAGGGTTTGTATTGCGCAGGGACTTGGTTTGTTTGCCATAGGAGAAGCCTTCATTGTTAAAGGAGGCCCATTTCTCGTCGGATAAGACCTGCAGGCCCTGGTCCTGCTGCGACATCATGTGATAGATCTCATGATGAATGCTGTGCCTTTGCTGTGCTTTGTTGTCGCCGAAGCGGGAAATATCAAAGAACATAATATGCGAGGATGAGTTGTATAGCCCTTGCGCCGGAGTTTCTCCTGAAAACAAATTATTGACCAGCCCGATCCCGCGAACATCCCGGCCTTTAAAAAATCCCCTCGGATATTTATTGATCTCTTCCTCGAACAAGATCAGATAATTATTTAAGGCGCGATATTCTTCAGGCGTCACCTCTAAAAATTTAATATAATATTTCCCGGGAGGAAAGCCGTCATACTTAAAAGGTATCCCGTAACGCGCCTGAAATCCCTCGATACGCCTTTCAATAGAAGCCAAAACCTCGCCCTGCCCATAAACAGGAATAACCCCCGCTGCCAGGATCAGCACAGAAAAGAATAAGCTTAAAAGTCTTTTGGTTGGGAACATGGAAGTATTATAGCATAACAGAATATAGAATATAACAGAATAGGGGTCAGCGCCCTACGTAGGGCGCTGACCCCTATTCTGAAAAAAAAGGGGGGACAGAGCCACAGCTCTGTCCCCTTCAAAACTATTCTACTATTTACGCCTTCTTCTTAAAACCGCACCGACTAAACCAGTACCGAATAACAACATTGATGCTGGTTCTGGGACTGCATTTGCATCTGCAGTACCGCTTAAACCTGATATCAATAAACTTGTAGGATTGGCATGACCACTATTATAATAATTATCCACACGATATTTCAATGTGTTCACCCCAGCTTGAAAACCACTGGTCAAGTTAAAACTTGTCAATGTGGCAAAACCAACAACGCCTAATCCCGTGTCTATATCATTTAAAAATAAATTAACATCATTATCTGCTGCCCATTTTCCCGATATCGAAGCAGTTGTATAGTCCAAGCCGGTTAGGTCAAAGGTTGTTGTATAAAAATATACCCCGTCTGTACCTACAGAATTTCCGTTAAGAGGGCCGATCCACTCAGAACCAGCCGGAGCAACTGCCCATGCAGGATGGTTATTTATTGCATAAGCAGGAGCAGATGAACCAGTTGGCGGGACTACTAAAGCATAATGGTTGTCCACACTTCCAATGCTTAATTCAACACCAGAATCGTTCACGCCCGTGTTATACAGCCCGGGAATGATAAGGGCTTGAGCATTTGTTGAAACAGCTAATACAAAACTAAAAATTACGAGTGTTAAAAGTATTTTCTTCATTTTTGCTGCCTTTCGTTATTTATGCCTTTGTTTTATATTTTTATAATAGTGAAGGGTGAATTATTAAATCACACCAATTCGTTATCTATTTATACTTAAATACAAGCAATAATCGTGCCAGTTTTTTAAATAATAAATAAAAAGATCAAGAAATGACCGCCAAAACATAATATGCTCATTTGTATTGCTTTCCAATTACGCAAATTTATGTTTAATGGAAGTTTGCTGTGTCCCTGTATAAGACACACCCTGACAGTAACGGTCAACCGGCCATGATCAGTTGTTGATTTCTATCGACATAATGTTAAATATAATAGACATAATAAGGGGCAGAATATGGGGCAGAGGCCTACGAGAATAGGGGTCAGCGCCCTACGTAGGGCGCTGACCCCTATTCTCGACCCCTATTCTCCTATTCTCCCCCTATTCCAATTCATTTCTAAATATCTTTTTATTTCCTTTATATTCTGGCATGGAAATTGCTGCTAATCTCTTTGTACTTTATATATCTAACATATTAAGGAGAAAAAATGTTTAAAAGAATTTTAGTTTTTGCAATTGCATTTGTTATTCCTATGATAATTGCCTCACAGGCATTTGCCGATCCTTATAAACCGATAACATCTACATATTTGCCGGATCCTTTGACCCCTGTACCGGGAAGTGGACAGTGTACTGTTTATGACCCTTCTTTTTCGGGGGGTTCATTTACATACGATTGTACGGTTGCTTCTACTCATGATGATTTCATTTCATTTTCGGCTGACTTAATGGCTCATATGGATCCGAATGATCCTTATAATCAATCTGTTTATCATGGATCCACAGGAACAGGAGGATTGGATCTGATAGTTTTTACCGGTGCTAATGGCACAAAAAATGATCCTATCAGTAATGGCACTCCAAAACAAGATTTTGCTTTTCCTGATCCTTTAGATGCTCCGACAGGAAATACAACTGATTTTGGCCTTCCTAATTCTATAGCAACAGAATGGGGATTTTCAACAACAGATCATCAAAATGGTGCTTTAGTTGATGATATTTTGGCCTATTTGCATACATTTGACCCAAATCTTAATATTCCTGTCTTTAATTTTGATATGACTGAGCCTGGCAAGGATTCTGACGGGGCTCAAAATCTGTATATAACCGGTAAGGCCTACATATGGGACCCTTGTGCGGTTGAAGTTTCTGGTATTTGTCAGGGTGCACCTGTTGCTAATGCTTTTTGGTCCTTTGATTCTGATGATGATGGGGGTGCTAAGCAGTACGATCCAGAAGCCTGGGTTACTGCTTTTGGCGTCATGACAGCCGGGCCTTATGACCTTGAACATAATGTAGGGGGTGGTAAGCTTGATTTTATTTCTTACGCTCCATCTATGGACCTTAGCGAATATTCGGGTGAGGGTTATCAGTTAATTGTTGATTTTAATCTTCAGGGAATAAAGGCTGGCGGCGAAGAATTGTTCATTTCAGGAAGATTTGCCCCATATGATACATCCACTATCCCTGAACCTGCAACGATGCTTTTATTTGGAACAGGTTTGGTAGGTTTTGCCGTTAGACGAAGAAAAATATAATTATTTTTATATTTGAAAAAGAGGGGGACAGAGCTATGGCTCAGTCCCTCTTTTTTTTGACTTTACTTTTTCGCTTTAGGCGGCGATAGGTCTATGATATTTTCAACCTCTATCTCGATCAAATATTGAGGCCGAAGGGGTAATTCTACTTCGTGGAGCTTTGCAGACTTGGTACATTTTTGGATACCTTTTATCACTCTATTAGAAATCCTTCTTGTGATCCTTTCTTCATATTTTTCAAGTACGTCTTGGGTTATTTTCTTTTGTAATATAAGTTTTGCTTTCCCTTGAAGAGTGTACCCTTTAAACTTTTGTTCATCTACTGCGGTTATGCTGACTTTCGGATTTCTTTTAAGGTTTTTGTATGTCCTTTTCTTGTAAACGTCGATGATGAATATCTTTTCGGCTTCTTCACTGCCAATAATGCCTTTAACAGAGCAATGTATGTTCTCGTTCTCGTCAAAGGTTGAAACAATGACGATGTTTTGTTCATCCAGGAACCTGACTATTTCATCAGGTAATTTCATTTTCATTGAAAGCGGCTGTAATTTTTCTGTCATGATTTTCTCCTCAGATTAATTAGTGTGAGGTATTTTCTCATAAAGGAAAAAAGTAGTCAACTGATGAATAAAGAAAAGGGGGACAGAGCCATGGCTCTGTCCCCCTTTTTGGCGACAAAAATAAATTGGCATTTCTGCGATTTACATGTTATATTTCCTTTACTATTTGATTCAACAACTATTTAAACAGTTTTACGTGATTTACTTTTTTTTTAATTAATAAAAAACGATTTTAGTCGAAAATAGGCGATTAACCTTTTAGGTTTATCGCTGATAAGGCGTTGCCTAACGGATTAGCGCTATGTTTTAAAGCGCTAATAGGGGACAGAGCCGTGGCTCTGTCCCCAACCTTTCACATGAAAAAAAAACAACCACCAAAAAACAAAGAAACATTTTTAACGACGGCTCAGGCGGCTGAATTTCTGAACATCAGCGTCTCGACCTTAAAAAAGTACATTTACAGCAGCAAGATCAAGACCCTAAAGACACCCGGCGGCCATTATAGAATAAGGGAAAGCGATCTGTTGGGGATGATAAACTAAAATCTATAAGCCTTAAGCCATAAGCCTTAAGCTCACAACTTTTTAGCTTTTTGCTTACGTCTTACGACTTACGGTTATTTAAAAATAATTATTTACAGGCCTTTATGTTTTTGCTTAAAGCTTAAAGCTTACAGCTCTTTATAATTAATTACTTATTTCTTGCGGCCTCAGCCAACATTTAATTGTTCTGTAAACATCTGATGTATATAATTTTGGGGAGTTTTGATACCATTTATTTACCATTTATTCAATTACAATTGACTCTGATGCATAAAAATGGTATATTTTATGCAACAGGAAACATAATATGAACAAAATAGACCTAAAACAGATCATAATTGATCAAAAAGCTGAAATTGATATTTTATTGAAAAAGCATATCATAGAACGGACTGCTGTGTCATTTTCAGAATTAGATATGAAAAATGACCTGATAAAAGTTATTATGGGTGTCAGGCGTAGCGGTAAATCAGTTTTTAGCCATCTCATGTTGAAAGGCCAATTGTATGGGTATATAAACTTTGATGACGAGCGGTTGCTAGGCTTGAAGTCGGATGGATTAAATGATATTTATCAGCTTATCCTTGAGATAGATCCGGATGTTAAGGCGGTCATTTTTGATGAGATCCAGAATATAAAAGGGTGGGAACTTTTTGTGAACAGATTAAAACGAAAAGGGCTGCAGATAATTATCACAGGAAGCAATTCAAATCTTTTAAGCCAGGAATTGGCAACACACCTTACGGGGAGGCATCTTTCTTACGAGATCTTCCCGTTCTCGTTCAAAGAATATCTTACATATTTGAACAAAGGCCACCTGATAAGCTCAAGCCTGACAACCGAACAAAAAGCCCAAACAATAAATCTTCTTGACCAATATATTCAAAGAGGCGGATTTCCGGAAACCCTGGGCCTTGACCCTGTTTATCTGTATTTAAGGGAGTTGTACGATAAGCTTATTACCCGCGATATTGTTACGCGCTACGGTTTAAAGAATGTCAGCCAGCTTAAAAATGTAGCGTTATATCTTGTATCAAATTTTGGCAATAGATTCAGTTATAACCGGATAAATAATATTTTAGAGGCCAAAAGCGTGCATACTGTTCAGAATTATGTAGATCATCTGGAGCAGGTTTACCTTGCTTTTCAATTAAAGCCTTTTTCTTTCAAAGTCTCAGAGTCGGTCAAACACCCCCGAAAAACTTATTGTATTGATACCGGCATGATACATGCATTAGCACCGAAAACAACTCTGGACAGTGGCAGGCTTATGGAAAATATTGTATTCTTAGAGCTTAAAAGACGGTCAAAAGATATCTTTTTTTATCCCGGCAAAAAAGGTGAAATTGATTTTATCGTGCGTAACGGCACCAAAATAGAAACATTGCTGCAAGTATGTTTTGATATTAATGACCCTCAAACATACAAACGTGAAACTCGGGCACTTTTAGCGGCATCAACTGAATTATCGTGTGGCCATCTTGTCATGATCACCAGAGATGAAAGAAAAGACATAAAGGAAAATGAAAGAACGATCCACTGCATACCAGTGTGGCAGTGGTTGTTGGAAAAGGTTTGAAAAAAGGTTTGAAAAAAAGGTTTGCTAACGTTAGCTAAGGTTAGCTAAGGTTCGCAGAGGTACGTTTCTAACCTCAGCCAACATTTAATTGTTCTGTAAACATCTGATGTATATAATTTTGGGGAGTTTTGATACTAGTTATTCATAAAGTGCGCTTTTGTTTAATAGTTAAACTAATTGTATATCATTTTGTTTAACTATTTGACAAAATGATACTATATGGTATTCTTTTTAAGGAAGGATTTGCCATGGAATTAATCCATTTAATAGAATTAGATCGCTTAGCAAAGTTAGAAGGGCAGAAATATTCTAAAAAACGCTACCTGCTTAATCAATTAGATCTTACTGCAGGGAAACATTTTACGGGTATTGTAGGCCCTAGAGGAAGCGGCAAAACGATCATTCTTAAACAAATTGCGATAAGCACCAATAATTCATTTTATTTATCATTAGATACTTTTAAAGATGATCTATTTACGGTAATTCAATCTATCCATAGAGAACTAGGGATAGAAAATTTTTTATTAGATGAAGTTCATGTTCACTCAGATTTTGATGAGGTATTAAAAAAAGTTTATGATTTTTTAAAGATTAAAATTGTTTTCACGAGTTCAATGGCGCTTTCGATGTATGCCTCTAGTTATGATCTTTCTCGAAGAGTTATTCTTAAAACTCTTTATCCTTTTTCTTTTAGAGAATTTTTAGATCTTAAACATAATATAACTTTCCCTGAAGTTCAATTAGACCAGATCATTGATGGAAGCTGGAACACAAAATTGTTACAAGCTGCTGATTTTTTTAATGATTTTTTAAGAGGCGGGAATCTGCCGTTCGCATTAGAAGAGCCGTCACCTTTACCATTACTATCCAACATTGTTCAAACGGTTATTCAAAAAGATATCACTAAAGTTGCGCGCTTAACGCTTGATGAATTAGAATCAATAGATAAATTATTGGCCTTTATTGGGCGATCTTCAGTAGACGGCATTAATTATTCTACTATTTCAGGTAATCTTAAGATCACAAAATATAAATCTGAACAATATGTTTCTCTTTTGGAAAGAGCGTTTATTCTTCATAGGATTTTTCCTAAAGGAACAAATCTTATGAAAGAGCCGAAGATCGTGATGGCTTTGCCGTATCGCCTTTTGTATAGATCATTTGAGGATTCTTTAGGAGGATTAAGAGAAGATTTTTTTATTGAAATGGTAAGATCATTAGGATTGGATCTATCATACTTAAAATCTACCAGAGGAACAAAAACACCAGATTATGTTTTAAAATCTAAAAATAATATTGTATTGGAGATTGGCGGAAAAACTAAAGGGCGCACACAATTTAAAGGAATTCAAATTGATAAAAAAATTATTTTATCGCATTCAATAGAAGTAAGAGGAATAAAAAGGCCTCTTTTTTTAATAGGTATGTTGTAACGTGAAGCGGGGTCAAGTCTCGACTTGAGCACTTTGGCTCAAGTCGAGACTTGACCCCCTATTGACTATTTTATTATGAAAAAAAATCTACAAAATATTGAAGGCGGAAAAGTAGTTTTATACAAAAAAGGGCTTGAAGTCCAACTAAGGGATGATACTGTTTGGATAAACCAGAAGCAAATGGCGGAGCTTTTTAATACAGAACGAAGTGTTATAACAAAACATCTTGGCAATATTTTTACTAGTAAGGAATTAGATCAAAAGTCAGTATGTGCAAATTTTGCACATACTGCTTCTGATGGAAAGCTATATAAGACAAAGTTTTATAATCTTGATGCTATTATTTCTGTAGGGTATCGCGTAAATTCCAAACAAGGCACACAATTCCGTATCTGGGCTACAGATGTCCTTAAAAAGCATTTAGTTGATGGATATACGATAAATGAAAAAAGGTTAAAGTGTATTGAATCTAAGTATAGAGAATTGCAGAATGCAGTTTCTCTGATAGGTAATGTTATTATGGAAACAAACGTATTGCAGCAGCTCTTTTCGTATATTTTCTTAATGAAAATGGGATTTTGTATTACAAGAACGGATCATGCCGTATAGATGAAAATGCGCTTGTTGCGCTTACTCTTATGGTCGCAGCAAGCAAGCCGTCAGAAAAAGATATAATGATCAAAGTTATTCTTAACTTAATTAAGGTTACTGTAGGTAGGTGACAGTTAGAAAAGGTTTGCTGACGTTCGCTAAGGTTCGAAGAGGTTACGTTTCTAACCTCAGCCAACAAAGCGATAAGATTTTTTGATCTTATTGCTAATAGGGAATTTCAAACCTCGAAGAGATCTCAATGCTTTAATGAGTTTCTTCGAACAAAAATTCCCGTAAAAATAAAGTAAATACTTTTATGATCAACCCACTAAAAAAAATAAGATCCATCCTCTCGAACATCGATGACTCTATGGAAGATGATGCCAAGCTGGCTATGGTCAAGGGGTATTGGGAGGTCGGCAAGATCGCCTCAGAGTATAAGGACTCAACAGGTAAAGTGATCAAAGATATCGCCGATGAGGTTGAAGCACCAACCCACGCCATGCAAAGATATATCCAGTTTTATAAGGAATTTCCGCAAGGATACCCCGGCAAATATTATGACCGGGTCATTCACTGGACATATATTTGCTGCATATTGCCTGTTCACGATAAGGAAGCGCGTGATTTTTATTTGAAGGAAGCCTGCAAGAATAAATGGAATAAACATCAATTGGTCGAGCGCATAAACAACGGATACTATCAGTCGGTTAAAGAGTCTACAGAATACAATGTTAAAAGCAGTAAAAAAAAGAATATTGTCGAGACCAAAGAACAGCAATTATATAGGTACACTGCTGAAGTAATAAAGATCGTTGACGGCGATACGCTGGACTTGGATATTGATGTAGGGTTTAAGCTCAAACTGGAGCACAGGGTAAGGTTCAGAGGCATTAACTGCCCTGAAATAGGCACCCCAAAAGGCCAGAAAGCAAAAGAATTTTTAGAGTCTGAATTCGCCAAATGCGTAGTTGAAAAGCTGGCATCCAAAGGAGAGCACGCCGCCAGGCCGGTAGTGGTGGTAAAAACCTACAAACGCGGCATTTACGGCAGGTACATCGTAGACATTTACTATCTACCCGGAGAAAGCAACCCGGAAGTGATAGCAAAAAAAGGAAAGCTGCTGAACCAGGTGTTGTTAGATAAAGGGCTTGCCAGCAAAGCATAAAAGCAAGCCCGAAAAGGTGATTTAATATCTAATAAACGTCGAAGCTTCAACGGCGTTTATTGAACAAAAATCACCGCGGAATATATGCTTGCCAGCAAAGCATAAAAGCAAGCCCGAAAAGGTAGGCGATAAGATTGAAAATCTTATCGCTGATAGGGAATTTCAAATCTCGAAGAAATCTCAATGTTTTAATGAGTTTCTTCGAACAAAAATTCCCGCGGTATATTGTCATTTTGACGAAGCGACACCGCGGATTATATGTTTGCCAGCAAAGCATAAGGTTTGACAAATAACGATATGAATGTTAAAATTTAGTTAAAATTAACTAAAAAGCGACACTGTAAATGAATTTTATAGAATTTTCAAAAATTGTTGATCAACAAAATGTAATAGATATACGCAATGTTGGTATTTATTTTAATGGTATTGACAGGCGAAGATTGTATGAGTGGCAGGAAAAGGGGCATATTGTTAAGATAGCCAATAATTTTTATTGTATGGCTGATGCTGATATAGATGATGACTTTTTAAGAAGCGCCGCAGGCAAAATATACAGCCCGTCATATATCGGATTAGAATCAGCGTTATCTTATTACAACTTTATTCCGGATGCTGTTTTTCAAACAATTGCAATTACAACAAGGCGTAATAGAACAATGACAACCAAGATCGGCGACTTTAATTATAGGTCAATAAAAAATCCTCTATTTTTCGGGTACAGGCTGATCGAGTCAAAGCAAAGGGCTTTTTTTATTTCTGACCCGGAAAAAACATTGTTGGATTATTTTTATTTTAAGGCAGGATCAGAGCAAAGGGATCTTATAAATGAAATGCGTTTTAATTTGACTGAAATTTCAGAAATAGTTAATACTGAGAAGTTAAAAGATTATTTGCGATTGTTTGCTTCTAAAAAATTAGATCAGGCATGCGCACAATTAATGGATGCCGCCAATGTTGAATTTTGAAGATGCTATAAATAGTTATCCTGTTAAGTTGCGGGGATTTAGGTCCAATATATTGAAGGAGTATCTTCAGTATAGAATATTGGATATAATTTATTCATCCCGCTATGCCTCAGAGCTGGTATTTCTTGGAGGAACAGCGATCAGGATCGTGCATCAGGGCCAGCGTTTCTCTGAAGACCTTGATTTTGATAATAAGGGTTTGGATGAGGGTGGTTTTGAAGGTGTTTCAAGGTTAATAAAGCAGGAATTATCCAAAGAGGGCTATACCGTAGAGGTCAAAAATGTTTTTAAGGATGCTTATCATTGTTATATAAAATTTCCAGGAATACTTTTTGACCATAATTTGTCGGGCCATAAGCAGGAAAGGATATTGATCCAAATTGATGCCCAGTCCCAGGGATATGATTATAGTCCTGATAAGTATTTGATCAATAAATTCGGTATATTCCGTTATGTGAATGCTGTTCCTGTTTCTCTTTTGCTTTCTCAAAAGATATTTACCTGCTTAAACAGAAAAAGAGAAAAGGGCCGGGATTTTTTCGATGTGGTTTACTTAATGTCAAAAACAGAACCTGATTATGCGTATCTTAAAGTCAAGGCTGGCATAAATAACAAGGAAGAAATGAAGATCGCGCTTAGAGAGAGGGCGGATATGTTGAATTTGGTTTCGCTTGCAAAAGATATTGAGCCGTTCTTGTTCGAGCCTTCCCAAAAGGATAGAGTTGAGTTGTTCAAGGAGTGGTTAGATACAATATAAAATGAAGAGGGCTCAAGTCGAGACTTGACCCCACATCTTACAAAGATGGTTAAGTTCATCATTAACAGCATTTATAGCTATTAATGATTGCTATATACATCATTGACATTTGTTTATAAATGGAATATACTTTAAACATAGAAACATCCTTAACTTACAGTTTTCAACAAAGAATATTATCATGAAAGATCTATACGCAATAAATAACAAAGCAATTTTATCTGAAATAGGCGAGCGCTTAAAACGTAAGCGGCTCGAAAAAAATATGTCGCAACAAAGCCTGGCAGATATAACAGGATTAGACAGGACAACTATCGGGTATGCTGAAAAAGGGAAAACCTTTAGTATTTTAACCCTCATCGAGATCATGCGCGGATTAAAGATATTAGATGAACTGAACCTGTTTTTATCAGATCCAGGGCTAAGCCCCCTTGAATTAGTTAAATTAAAAGGAAAACAAAGAGTAAGGGCTTCACGTAATTTAAAAAAGGAGAGCTTCCTTGAAGCATAAGGTTGAGGCAGCAGAAATATATTTATGGTCTTCAAAGGTAGGCGCTGTTGCCTGGGACCATCAAAATGACTGTGCAATATTTGAATTTGAAAAAAAATTCTTTGAAAAAGATCTCGATATTGCACCGCTATGGATGCCTCTGGAAGAAGCCCTCCGGGGAAATACAAAATTTTCATTTCCTGCGTTAAGAAAAGAAACCTTTAAAGGCTTGCCTGGTATGCTTGCGGATGCATTGCCTGATAATTATGGAAATAGCATTATTCATGTTTGGCTTGCCGCTCAAGGGCGAAGCATAGAAGATTTCAGCCCTGTTGAACGGCTTTGCTATATGGGAAAACGCGCGATGGGCGCCTTGGAATTTAAGCCTTCCCTCCGCACAGGGCTAGATGCGTCTGTCCCTATTCAAATTAATGATCTGCTTATTTTAGCTGAAAAGATCATTCACCAAAAAAAACAACTTCAGGCACAGTTAACAGATGATCAAACAAAGGCTCTCATCGATATTATTCGCGTAGGGTCTTCTGCCGGAGGAAATCGTCCCAAAGCGGTCATTGCATTAAACGACAAAACAAAACAAATTCGTTCTGGACAACTAAAAGTGCCCGAAGGGTTTACTCATTGGATACTAAAATTTGACGGGCTCCAGGATAACGGCCTAGGTGATCCAAAAGGATACGGAACAATTGAATACGTGTACTTTCAAATGGCTACTGCGGCAGGGATCCAAATGAACGAATGCAGGCTGCTAAAAGAAAATAACCGTGCCCATTTTATGACAAGGCGATTTGACCGGGCTCAAAACAATGAGAAGCTGCACATGCAAACACTCTGCGCGCTTGCTCATTTTGATTATAATGCCCCGGGGGAATATTCCTATGAACAAGCGTTTGAAGTGATCAGAAAATTAAAATTGCCCTACTCTGATAGAGAGCAGATGTTTAGAAGAATGGCCTTTAACATTGTTGCAAGGAACCAGGATGACCACACAAAGAATATTTCTTTCTTAATGAATGAACAGGGCCAGTGGCAACTTGCACCAGCCTATGATGTTATTTTCGCATGCAATTTATCAGGGGAATGGACCAACAAACACCAAATGTCAGCAAACGGAAAACGCGATCATTTTACAAAAGAAGACTTAAAGAAGGTCGGCGACACAGCTGAAATAAAAGCACATATAAAGATCATTGATGAAATTATTGATGCCGTTAAACAATGGCCGGACCTTGCAAAAAAGGAAGGTGTTGGTGAAGAACAAATAAAACTGATAGGAGATCAACACCGGTTATTAAAAAGGTGAAAAAAGGTGACGGACCTTAGCTAACATTAGCCAACTTAAGCCAAAATAAACTGTATCCATAACAACCAGGTATTTTATGAACAAAAAAAATAAAAAAAAGAAAAACCTAAAAGATTCCCCTGCATACCAGGATCTGCTTAGCGAAATAACGAAAATTGTTGATGATGCCAAGGCAAAAGGCGTTGACTTCGGTGAACGTGATGACCTATTAACCTGCCGGGCATGCGGGGCATATGAAGATTGTGCTGTAAAAGAAGGCTGGGTGATCTGCGATGAAGATGGAAATATCTTAAAGCAGGAAAGATTTATTATTATCGATTCAAGATCAAGGTCATACCATCGCAACAAAACGACTTATTTCAAGAATACATATATGTTCATCTGCACCAAGTGCGGCGCGCAGCAGGAGGAGATCGTTAGGAATAGGTATGAAGATGATTGATAGAAAAAGAAGAAGTTAAAGGGCAACATTGCTAGCTTAAAAAAGAGGAAGATAAATGAAAAAAATAAAAGGAATTATTTTAGCAGGTGGAAAGGCAACGCGGTTATTTCCAATTACTAAAGGTGTTAGTAAACAGCTTTTGCCTGTTTATGATAAGCCTATGATCTATTATCCACTGTCTGTTCTTATGCTCGCAGGAATAAAGGATATTCTTATTATATCCACACCAGAGGCACTGCCTTCATTTGAAAACCTGTTTGGAAATGGAAAAGATCTTGGAATTAATATCGAATATGCTCAGCAGGATCAGCCTAGAGGCCTGGCAGATGCTTTTATTGTTGGTGAGCAATTTATCAGCAGCGACCCTGTTTGTCTGATATTGGGAGATAATATTTTTTACGGCCATGGGATGCAGGAGCTTCTTAAACAGGCTGTTTCAAGTGATAATGCTACGGTCTTTGCCTATTATGTCAAAGACCCGCAAAGATATGGAATTGTTGATTTTGACAAGGATTTTAAGGCATTATCAATAGAAGAAAAACCAGCAAAACCAAGATCAAGCTGGGCGGTAACGGGTTTATATTTTTACAATAATGATGTTGTGAAAATAGCCAAAAATATTAAGCCGTCAAAAAGAGGCGAAATAGAAATTACAGATATTAACAATGAGTATCTTAAACAGGGAAAATTAAGTGTTTTACCTATGGGGCGCGGGTATGCATGGCTTGACACGGGAACATACACGTCTTTAATTGATGCGTCACTTTTTATTAAGACGATCGAAGACAGGCAGGGCCTCAAGATCGGCTGCATTGAAGAAATAGCCTATAGGAAAAAATTTATAACAAAAGATCAATTACTTTCTTTAGCACAAATTTATAATACTGAATATGGCGATTATCTAAAGAATATTGGAAACGAGGGAAAAAATGGCATTTAAATTTACAAAAATGAATATACCGGATGTTTTACTTATTGAAACAGATGTTCATGGGGACAATAGAGGATTTTTTATCGAGACTTTTAAAGCTTCTGACTTTATAGCCGCTGGTGCTGAATATAATTTTGTCCAGATCAATCATTCTAAAAGCCAGAAAAATGTTTTAAGGGGTTTACATTGTCAAAAAGAACCATATGCACAAGGAAAATTGATTACAGTTGTAGCTGGCACTATCTTTGATGTAGCTGTGGATCTTAGAGAGTCGTCGGAGTACTATGGCAAATGGGTAGGGGTCGAACTAAATGCAGAGAAAAAAAATATGTTGTTTGTGCCTTGCGGGTTTGCGCACGGCTTTTGTGTTCTTTCTGAATACTCAGAAATAATCTATTACTGCACCAATAGTGAGTATTCTCCCAAGAGTGAGCAAAGTATTTTATGGAATGATCCGGATGTTGGGATCAACTGGCCGATAGATGATCCGATTTTGTCTGAAAAAGACAGAAAGGCAATACCTTTTAAGGATTTAAGAAAGTAATAATGAAAAACCTAAAAGACAAAAAATTTTTAATATCAGGTGCCAATGGGCAGTTAGGCAAAGAATTTTCACGTTTTTTTAGCCTAGAACAAATTAATTATTATTCGCCGGATGAATCCGTCTTTGATATTACAGATAAAGAGAAGACAGATAAAATTATATCTAATTATAAGCCAGATTATCTATTGAACTGTGCTGCCTATAATCTGGTTGACAATGCAGAAGATGACACAGCTTTAGCATTTAAAATAAATTCAGATGCTCCTGGATTATTAGCTGAAAAATGCAAAGAAAAAGGTATATTCTTAGTCCATTACAGCAGTGATTATGTTTTTGATGGAACTAAAGGGGCACCTTATTCAGAAAAAGATTCTCCCAATCCATTAAATGTTTACGGTCAAAGCAAGCTAAAAGGTGAAAAGGTTATTCAGGAAAAATTAGATGATCATTTGATCTTTCGTATGAGTTGGGTCATTGGACCGGGCCAACAGAACTTTTTATATAAGTTATCTCAGTGGGCACAAAAAAATAAAGAGCTTAATATCAGCGATGATGAAATATCTGTTCCGACTTTTTCAGCTGACATTGTAAATTTAACCCTATTAAGTTTAGGCCATAACCTGAGAGGATTGTACCATCTTGTATCAAGCGGTTATGCATCAAGATATGAATTGGCAAAATATTATATTGAAAAAACAGGGTTAGATACTGTTGTTAATCCGGTATCAATAACTACATTCAATACAAAAGCCCAAAGGCCGAAGTTCTCAGCTATGTCCAATAAAAAACTCAGCGATGAGCTGAGAATCACCATTGCATCGTGGGAAGAGTCTTTGGATAAATATTGCAAGGATAACATTAATGAATAGGAAAACACTTTTAGTAACAGGCGGAGCAGGATTTATAGGTTCAAATTTTATAATTTATATGCTTGATAAGTATCCTAACCATAAAATAATAAACTTTGATGTATTAACGTATGCCGGTAATTTAGATAACCTGCGATCTGTTGAGAATAATCGAAATTACAAATTCGTAAAAGGGGATATTTCAAACGGGCAGTACGTTGCAGCCATAATGAAAGAAGTCGACTATGTTATCCATTTTGCCGCAGAATCACATGTTGACAGAAGCATTGAAGGCCCTGAAATATTTGTAAAGACAAATGTTCTGGGAACACAGGTTTTATTAGACCACGCAAAAGCAAACAAAATAAAAAAGTTTGTTCATGTTTCTACGGATGAAGTTTATGGATCTTTAGGTAAAACAGGTTATTTTACAGAATCAACCCCGATATCACCAAACAGCCCATACTCTGCGAGTAAAGCGGGAAGTGATCTGATAGTCCGTTCATACTATGAAACATTTGGTTTTCCTGCCGTGATCACAAGATGCTCTAATAATTATGGGCCTTTTCAATTCCCTGAGAAATTGATACCTCTTATGATAACAAATGCTTTAGAAAACAAGCCGCTGCCTGTTTATGGTGATGGTATGAACGTGAGAGATTGGTTGTACGTTGAAGATCATTGTTCAGCTATTGATAGAGTTCTGCATGATGGAAAACTTGGCGAAGTTTATAACATAGGTGGAAACAATGAATGGCATAATATTGATATTGTTAAACTCATCCTAAAAGAACTTAATAAACCGGAAACATTAATTAAATATGTTGAGGATCGTTTGGGACATGACAGGCGCTATGCGATAGATGCTGCGAAGATAAAGAATGAGCTGGGCTGGGAACCTTCTGTGCAGTTTGAGGAAGGGATAAAAAAGACAATACAGTGGTATTTGGATAATGATGAGTGGATTATAAATGTCAAATGTCATTCTGAGGCGCGATAGCAACGAAGAATCTCTTATTAAATAGGTCAATTGATGAATTGTAAGAGTTAATGGTATCAATAAAATTATATAAAGGTAGCATATGAAAGAAATTGAGAAGAATATTTATGAGATGAACGACAATTTGTTCTCAGGAGCAAAAATAATACAATTACCAAGAATAGAGGATAAAAGAGGGAATCTGACTTTTTTAGAAAGCAATAGACATCTGCCATTTTCATTTGAAAGGGTATATTATCTTTATGATGTGCCTGGTGGAGAAGCTCGGGGTGGCCATGCCCATAAAGATCTGGAACAGTTTATTATTGCTGTTAGTGGAAGTTTTGATGTGACGTTGGATGATGGCTTTAATAAGAAAAAATATCATCTAAATCGATCATATTATGGTTTGTATATTACAAAGATGATCTGGAGGGAATTAGATAATTTTTCTTCGGGGTCTTTTTGTCTGGTTTTTACATCAGCATATTATGATCAAAATGATTATATTTGCAATTATGATGAATATTTAGAAGCTGTAGGGGCTTTATAACGAAATGCTATATAAAACCAAAAGTCTGTATAAGAAGAAAAAGGATAGTTATTATTCTGTTTATAGAGAAGGAATGAAAGAATATCTTCCTGAAGCTTATTCTAATGTTTTGGAAATTGGATGTGGTGATGGTAGTTTTTCTAAAGTTTTGAATAAAGGTTGTGTTGTTTGGGGCATTGAACCCCACATTTCATCAGCAGAAATTGCGAAAAGTAATATGGATCAAGTATTAGTAGGTACTTATGAGGATGTTTTTGAAAAAATACCTAATGAATATTTTGATTTAGTGATATGTAATGATGTCATAGAACATATGAAGAATCATGAATGGTTTTTTAGTTCAATAAAGTGCAAGATGAAAAAAGAAAGCTTTTTAGTTGCATCTATACCAAATGTTAGACACTGTCATAATTTGTTCAATTTGTTAGTTAAAAAGGATTGGAAATATCTAGATTCGGGATTATTGGATCGTACACATTTGAGGTTCTTTACAGAAAAATCAATTAAAGAAACAGCAAAAAAATATAGTTTTAAAATAAATAAATTTAAAGGAATAAACAAAACAAAATTTCCAATGAGTATATTCTGTTGGATATTAAATATTATAACCATTGGGTATTATTGGGACATACATTATCTGCAGTTTGCCATGACTTTGCAAAAAAGATGAAAAAGTTTATTCTTATGAAAACGCTAAAAGATAATTCAAAGTATTATAGGATTGTGACAGTTTTATATATGGTTGTATTGGCATGGTTACAGCTAAAAGATTTATCGCAGTCAAGCGGGAAAGGTGTGCATTCGGTTAGTCAGCTTTTGCATAATTTGGCGCATATTCCTGCATATGCAATATTGACATTTTTATTATTAAGAAGTGTTGAAAATATAAATTTAAAAACAAAATTAACTTCTTTTGCAATTGCATTTATATATGGAATATTTATGGAAATATGCCAATCGTTAAATCCTCAGCGTTTTGCATCTTTTGGGGATATTTGTCTTAATACTGTTGGAATATTTCTGATTATTTATTTGCAAGATAAGGTTAGGTTAAAAGCATAAGATATTAAATGGAAACAGTATTTAATAGAAGATAAAAATGATGATAAAAAACATAAAAATTGCAGCTTTACTGGTTGTTTATAGAGACAAAATTGCGGCTACAAATTGTATAAATGCATTATTAAAGCAGGATTATGCTTTAGATAAAGTAGTTGTAGTTGATAATTCAGAAGAAAAAGTTTTTAACTTGAATTCTTTCGAAGATAAAAGAATTGTAATAATTGCTGCTGAAGAGAATTTTGGCGTGGCGGGTGGACTTTTGTTAGGTTTCGAGTATGCAATAAAACATGGAATTGACTGGTGCTGGACATTTGACCAGGATAGTGAGCCTTATACTAATGCATTATCTGAATTAATAAATCAACTAGAGTTAATACAAGTTAAGAATGAAAAGATTGGTATTATTGCTTCAACTGGGATATCGAGACTATATAATACGTTATATAGTGGTAATTATGCAAAGTGGTTAAGGCATAAAAAACCTTTGAATAGAAGGAAGGCTACCTTTGAATGTGATTTAGTTTTAACTGCAGGTAGTTTAACTAATATGATATTCATAAAAGAATTTGGCGCAACTGCAAAAAACTTTTTTATAGATTGGGTTGATTTCGAATTATGTATGAGGATGAGGAAAAATAAATACAAGGTTTTTAGTTGCCAAACCAGTTTTTATTCGCATCAGATAGGTGGTGATGAAATATTGTATAGCAAAGGGGAGAGGGATGAAAAGAATATTAATTATTTACGTTTTTATTGTTCTATTAGAAATGCAACTTATGTGATCTGTTATTTATCAAGTGGTTGTAGGTTATTTATGTATTTGATGTATTTTTTGAGTCGAGAATATTTAAAAATAATGTTTGATTCAAATAGTAGGTGCTTGTTTTTTTTGGGAGTTTATCATGGAATTATCAAGAAGATAAATAATCCAGTAGTCGTTCTTAATAGTGAAAAAAAGGGTTGAAATTATGACAAAAAAAATAGGTACGATAATCCACGGGGCATTAGGTGATTGTTATGAACAATTGTGGTCTATTAGAGAATTGAGAAAACAAAGATTTGATGAAAAGTGGATTGGCTTTTTTGCTGTTAAAAACCGTTATGATTCAATGAAACATTTTGAATTAGATATGTTGGATGAGGTTTATTTGGCTAATGAAATCCGAAATATTGATATTGATAGTTTCTATCAGTTTCAGATAAATGATAATGAGTTGCGTTTGTTAGTGATTGATCCTCTGCCAATAAATATTAAACAAAAGTTTGATTTTAAAAGAGTAAATAAACCTTGGCATCAATTAAGGAAACACGACTTTATTAAGTCTCCATCATTTTTGCTTTTGAGTGAAAGTGGCAAAGAATATTTACCTGAATGTATGAAATATAATGAAGTTTCTGATGAGTTGTTTAAGGATAAATTTACAATTGGTTTTCTGTGGAGGTATAGGGACAATGTTGGAGGGGCAAAAAGTTATTTTAATAGATCAAAAGAATGGGTTTTAAAGACCAAAAATGAATTGTTTAATAGGTTGATTGATGATTATGGCTCGCATATTATTGTTGCTGGAATGAGTAAGGATAAGTCAAAAATAGTATCTTTACCTGATGAAATTAGACAAAAAGCTGCTTTTGTTGAAGGAGAGTATAGATGTAAGGTCGCTGAAGATTTACTGGATATACCTGCTCAGCGGTCCACATTTTTAAAAGGGTTAGGATATGCCCAAGAAATGGAAATAATGTCCAAGTGTGATATTTTGCTTGTAATGCCATCAGGATTTTCAGAGCCTTTATGGATGAGATATCCCAAAAAAACAATTTTGGTAGATCCCATATCTTTGTATTCAATGAAAGTATTGGGAAATAGAATGCCTTTATATCAAAGTAAGAATCGGGAATTCATTTTATATAATTATTTCACAAGCCATACAGCTAGTAATGTTATTAAATTTTTAAAAAAACAAGGACTTTTGAAATGAGTTTTTTCTTTTTTGTTTTATATTTGGTATGTACGTATTTAAGGCCACAGGAATGGGTGGTGGGATTATACGGCTTAAGATTGGTTAATATTTTAAGCATTATAATTTTAATATCGCTTTTATTTGAAAATTTTTCAAAAAAAGGAAATAAATCCCCATCAAATGCAACTTTTATTAAATGTATATTAGGGTTTTTTATAGCGATCTTAATGTCACATGTTTCTCATTTTTATTTATGGGGTGTTCAATCTTCTTTTTCAAATTTTCTTCCGCTATTTATTCTTTTTTTAATGACAATATTTGTGCTTAATTCTAAAAAGAAATTAAAACTATCTATGTGGTTGATAATTGGTTTGCATGTATTACTGGTTTTTCAAGGAATATATCAGGTGAAAAATGGTTTTGGTTGGGCGGGACAACCTTTTTTGGGGGATTTTCAAGATTTTAGAATAACATGGATTGGAATATTCAATGATCCCAATGATTTGGCTTTATCTTTTGTTGTTGCTGTTGGTTTTTTAATTCCATTTGTTTTCATTAGAAAAAATTTGTTTTTAAGATTGATAAATTTTGCTCTTATTGTGTTACTGTCTTATGGAATATTTTTAACTAATTCTAGAGGAGGAATGCTGGCTCTTCTTGCAACCGCATTTTCCTTTTTTATTATAAAAACACGTAAAATAATTATAGGGTCAATATTGGGTGGGACACTTGCCTCTATCATTTTGTTTCTTGGACCATCTAGAATGACTACGATTGATTCTGCTGAAGAATCAGCGGCTAATAGATTAGATCTATGGTATGAGGGATTGCAGTTATTTAGATATAATCCTGTATTTGGTGTTGGGCATAATATGTTTGGAGATTTTTTGCCGTTAACTGCGCATAATACATATGTTTTGATTTTGGCAGAATTAGGATTTGTTGGACTATTTTTTTGGATGGCATTTATTTATTTATCATTTATCAATTTGAACAAAATTAGTAAATTAAAATTAAATTGTATGAACTATTCTATGGGGATTCAATCTGCCCTTGTTGGATATTGTACAGCATCATTTTTTTTATCAAGAGCTTATATAATAATACCATATATGTTATTTGCATTTTCTGGTGCTTATATTTCTTTGAATAGCAAAGATATTCAATTTGAAGGTTTTAGCTCCAGAAATTTGTTTATAATACTTCTGCTTACTGTAGGAATTATAATGGTTACTTATTTAACAATTAAAATAGGATAAACAAATTGTAATCAATAAATATGTTGAGAATAATTAAAGGTAGTATCAAGAATTTATTATGAAGGGTTAAAGAATTAATAGGTGATAGTATGAGGGATATGATTATATATGGCGCATTTGATCGACATAATTATGGAGACTTATTGTTCCCTTTAGTTTTAGACCGTTTAATTAAAGAAAAAACATATAATAAAATATATATTGCTGGATTAATTAATAGTGATTTAACAAAATATGGTTCATTGAAAACTTTTAGCATCAAAAAAGTTTTAAAAGAATCTAATGAAAAGGCTGCTGTGATTTTAGGAGGAGGGGATATTATTGGCTGTGATTGGCAGTCAGCCGTAAGTTATTTGTTACCTAAAACAATAAGCGCGCTTTTTGAAAGGTTTTTTTGCAGAATTGCCCCACAATACACTGAAAAGTTCATAAAAAGAATATTTGGAGTTAATTACGCAATGCCTTTTTGCCCAGAATTTTTTGAGATGGGAGAGAGTCGCAAAATTATTTATAATTCAGTTGGGGCAACAGCAATATCAAATTTTAATGATGATGATATAAAAAAAGTTACAAATGTCCTTAACCAGGCAACATATATTTCTGTTAGGGACAATTTTTCTAGTGACCAGATTGAACGAATTTTGGGTGTTGTTCCCGTTTTAGCTCCAGATTCAGCACAAATGATGTCTGAATTGTTTACCACAGAAGAGATTGATAAAAAAACAAGTAGGCTGGCATGTAATATTATTAAAAAATTTAGAAATAAATATTTGGTGTTTCAAATATCGAAGATACATGCGTTTGAAAAAGAAAGAGATTTTGCAAAAAGTCTAGATGAAATATTTTTTAAATTACAAATGCCAATTATATTTGTCGCAATTGGCAATGCTACAAATCATGAGGATAGAGAGGGAATAAGACGGGTTGCGGCCCTTCTTGATAAGAAAACAGTGTTTCAGATTTATAAAATAGGCGATATTTTTAGTATTATGAATATTATAAAAAACTCAAAATGTTATTGTGGAACAAGTCTTCATGGTTTAATAACAGCGATAGCCTTTAGTGTTCCAAGAGTTGGATTATTGCCTAAATTGCGAAAACAGGTGAATTATATGAATACATGGGATCTAGATGCAATGCCTAGGGGAATTAATGCAGAAAATTTGTATAAATCAGTTAAGCAAGTTCTTATTGTAGAGAAAGAAAAATTAATTAAAAAAAGTGAATATTTGGTTAATGAATATAGGGCTAATTTTGAAAGAATTTATCAACTTTTGGAGTAAATTTTGTTAAATAATACAAGTCTAAAAACTATAGCAGTCAAAGGTGCTTTTTGGGGAATGTTTAGTAATATTTTTGTTAGTGCGGTTAGTTTTTTAGGTACTGCAATATTAGCACGTATGATAGAGCCTGAAGACTTTGGGCTAGTTGGAATGTCTAGTTTGATTTATGGGGTAGTTGCTTTATTTAGAAATTTGGGGTTGGGTCAGGCTTTAATACAAAAAAAGGATGCTGACCAATTGTATTGGTCAACAGCTTATTGGGCTAATGTTTTTGTTGGCATATTTTTAGCAATAGTTACAGTTTTTGCGGCACCTTTGTTTGCTAACTTTTTTAAAGAACCCAGATTGGTTTGGGTTGTTCGATGCTGTTCTATCGAGTTTATAATTATTGCGCTGTATTCTACACATACAACTGTTTTGTCAAAAGAAATTAAAATGAAGCTTAATGCAAAGATTGAAGTGGGTACCAGAATTATTAGAATTGTAGTAATATTAACTTGTGCAGCTTTTGGTCTAAAATATTGGAGTATTATAATTGGGGTGCTGACAGAGAGAGTTTTACGTGCAATTGCTTTTAATGTTTTTGTTGATTGGAATCCGAAATTTGTATTTTGCAAAAAAAGATTTTCCGAATTATTTAAATTTAGCAAACATTTATATGGTCAGAATTTTTTAAATTATTTTAACCAAAACATGGATTTTATAGTTACAGGTAAAGTTTTAGGCGCACAAATGCTTGGTTTTTATCAATTTTCTTATAATTTGCCTCATTTAGTAAGACAGTACATTTTTGATGGTGTAACACCAATTAGTTATCCTGTTTTTTGTAAGGTTAATGATGATCTCGATGTATTAGCTAGCGGGTATCTTAGAATTGTGAAATTAATATCAATTATCACATTTCCTATATTGTTTGGTTTAAGTTTTTGCGCTAAGGACTTTATTATTGTTGTTTATGGACAAAAATGGTTAATGGCAATAGAACCTCTTAAATTGCTTTGTTTTTCTGCAGCTATTGCATCTGTTCATTCTATAGTCAATTCTTTGTTTAATTCTTTGGGGAGGCCAGATATTGGTTTTAAGTGGAATTTAGTAAAATTGCCAATGACAATTGGATTTATTTATTTGTTTTCAAGGTTTTGGGGATTAGTTGGAGTTGCTTTTGCAATGTTTATGGTTGAGATGATATCTGTAATTCAAGTATATCTTGCTATAAAATTGTTAAAAACAAAAATGAGTCGGTATTATTTTTCTTTGTTGCCAGCAACTATATGTTCGATATTAATGATTCTGGTAGTTGGTCTTTTACACTATTTTGTATTATTAGACCCAGATTGGTATTTTTTGAGGCTATTGTTTAGTTTTGTAGTTGGGGCAGGTGCTTATTTTGTATTTTTAAGACAGTGGTATAGAAGTGATTTAAATTATTTAATTGATACAATTAAACATGTAAAGAAATAATTATGAAAAAACCTTTAATTTCAATTATTTTACCTACATATAATGGTGAAAAATATGTAGAGGAAGCTTTAAATTCTATATTTAACCAATCATTTTCTGATTATGAAATTATTGTGATTGATAATGGATCAAAAGATTCTACTTTAGAAATATTGTCAAAATATACCAAGAAGATAACTATTTTAAAAGAGAGTCAGCCCGGAGTATCGTTTGCAAGAAATAAAGGGATAAAGGCCTCAAAAGGGAAGTATATAGCATTTATTGACCAGGATGATATTTGGCATAGAGATAAGCTATTAGAACAAAAACAATTGTTAGCGTCTGATTTAGGGGTTGGTATGGTTGGGTCGGGATATGATGTTATTAATAGCTATGGCAAAATTATAGATATTATTAAAAAGAAAAATCAAAATAAAGAGAATTTCATTCAAGAGTTATTTGTACGAAATTTAATCGGTCCACCAGCTTGTATGATGATTAAAAAGGAGTGTTTTGATTCTGTTGGTTGTTTTGACACGGAATTAAATGGTGTTGAAGATAAAGATTTGTGGATAAGGATCTTGGAAAAGTATGATATTAAATATTTTGAAAATTCTTTAATAAAATATCGAGTGCATGATGATAATGCACATAAAAATGTCATATTTATGAAGAAGTCTCAAAAGAAGTTTTTGATGAAGCATTTAAAAAAAATTAATTTTAAAAATATTAATAAAGCTTTTGGTTATGTTTATTTAGATGGGGCAAGAGAGTATTTTGCAGCATCATGTAAATTGCAAGCATTCGTTGAGCTTATTAAAGCAATTTTTGTTTGTCCTTGGCCAATTTATTCCAAAGATGATAAATGGAAATTATTTGTAAAAATATTTTTACCTACGGGTTTGATTGAAAATCTTAAGAAATTGAAAAAGAGTTAAAAAATATATTATGTATTTTCAAATTTATAAAAATATACTAGGTCCTTTTTTTGAAAAAGTTATTAAAAAACGCAAAATGTATGATTATCTTAAGTTTCTTAAAGAAAGCCAAAGGTGGTCTAATGAACAATTGAAAGATTATCAGTGGAATGAACTTAAGAAGTTATTACTACATTCATATGAGCAGGTTCCGTATTGGAAGGATATATTTAATAAGCTTGGAATAAGTTTGGATGATATCAGAAATCATGAAGATTTTAGAAAATTGCCAATCATAACAAAGGAAAATATTAGGACAAATAAATACCGAATGATCTCAAATAATTTGCGTGGTAAGACATGGACAAAAGCAACTGGAGGTTCAACAGGGGTTCCTTTGGAGTTAGATTATACTCCTGATAGCTATGATTGGCGGGTTGCATGCTCTAAGAGAGGTTACGCTTGGGCTGGGTCTGAGGATGGTGTTAAGCAGGGATATATTTGGGGTGTTGCTATTGGCAAAGTTAGTAAAAAACAATATTTCAAAGAATTGATTCATCATGCTGTATTAAGACAGAAGTATTTTAATTGTTTTGAATTTAATGAAGAAAAGATGAAAGAGTGTTTGGATAAATTGAATAAATTTAAGCCTGAGATTTTGGTGGGGTATACAAATCCTCTTTGTAATTTTGCGCAATTTGTTAAGAACAACGGAAAATTGAATTTTAAACCTAAGGGAATAATTTCAGCAGCTGAGAAGCTTCATGAATATCAGAGGGAAATTATCAATGAAGTTTTCGATTGTCCAGTATTTAATACATATGGCAGTCGTGAATTTATGCTTATTGCTTCTGAATGTGAAAGGCATGAGGGTCTGCATATTAATTCGGAAAACTTATTGGTAGAGATCATTAAGGATGATGGTACACCGGCAAAGAATGGTGAATTGGGCAATATTGTAATAACAGATCTGCATAATTATGGGATGCCGTTTATTAGGTATCAAATTGGCGATATGGCTATTGCTTCCGACAAGGTATGTTCTTGTGGGCGGGGTTTGCCGATGCTTGCGGATGTTGTGGGGCGCAGGTTGGACATGATTAAGACTCCTGATGGTCGAAATATTCCAGGTGAATTTTTTCCGCATTTGATGAAAGAGTTTAAGGCTGTTAAACAATTTCAGGTTGTTCAGGATAAAATTGATGAGTTAGTAATTACAATTGTAAAAGAAAAAGATCTCAGAGATTCTGATTTTGAGTTTATGAGTAAAGAGATTTTAAAGGTTGTTGGTGAACAAATTAAAATTGATTTTAAATTTGTTGATGAAATACCGCTTACAAAAACAGGAAAGCATCGTGTTACGATATCGAATTTAGAGCAGTAGTTATTTAGGAACATAAAATGAACATTGCACATTTTGTATATAGTTTGGATATGGGAGGGATGGAGAGGATTGTTGTGGACATTTCGAAGGCACAGAGAGATAGAGGTCATAAAGTATATATCTTCTCTATGACAACGGCAGAACCATCTTTCGAAGAAGAAGTGAAGGAAAAAGATATTGAGCTCTTTAAGTTTTATAAAACAGGAGGCTTTGATTTAAGGTTATTTTTTAAAATAGTCGGACTTTTGCGCTCAAAAAAAATTAATGTTGTTCACACTCATAATCCTGTTGCCAACTTCTATGGTGCGATATGTGCGAGAATGGCATTTGTAAAAGCAGTCATAAATACCCGTCATGGAATGGGGAATTATCCATACAATAAAAAGGGTGAGAGTATTTTTAAGTTTAGTTCTTTGTTTGTTAATAAAGTTGTATTTGTTTGTGAGCTTGCTAGAAAAAGATTTGTGGATCTTAAAATAGTATCTGCTGAAAAAAGTATCACTATTTACAACGGAATACCGCAGAAGGCATTTCTTGCAATGCAAAGTCAAAATCAAGGTGATATTAAGGAGCAATTGAATATAATAAAATATAAACAAATGGTGGGGACTGTTGCACGTTTGGAGCCTGCTAAAGATATTTCGAACTTTATAAAGGCAGCACGATTGGTACTTGATGTAAATAGGGATGTGTTTTTTGTTGTTGTGGGAGATGGAAGTGAAATAGATTGTCTTAAGTCTTTGGCTGAAAAATTGAAAATAGGTAAGAATTTATTGTTTCTAGGGAAAAGGATGGATGTCGCGAGGATAGTATCAATGTTTGATGTTTTTGTTCTATCCTCTATCAGCGAAGGAGCGTCTATAACTTTGATAGAAGCCATGATATTGAAGAAGGCGATTGTTGCAACAAAGGTAGGGGGGAATCCAGAGCTTGTTTTAGATGGAAAAACGGGTTTGTTGGTTCCTTCACAGGATGCAGAAAGTTTGTCTAAGGCTGTATTGAGTTTGCTTAGTGATGAAGAAAAGAGAATTGCAATGGGAAATGAAGGTTGTGCCAGGGCAAAGGAATTATTTGATGTAAATACTATGAATATGCAATATGAATCATTGTATGAAGAAAGTTTAAGGTAAGAATGATGGAGAAAGATGAAAGATCAACTAACTTTTGTTCAATAGTAAAAGATGATTTTCTTCAATACTATAGGGAAAATCATACTTTGAAAAGCAAGATTGGTTCGACAATTTATGTTTTATTAGAACCGGGATTTTGGGCAGTTTTTAATCATCGTATTGCACATTGGTTGTTTTTAAAAAATTTAGGGATTTTGGCTTTATTCATTATGAGGCTTAATAAGTTTTTTCATAATGTAGACATTAGCTATGAGGCTAAAATTGGAAAAGCGTTGCGTCTTCCGCATTGTATGGATATTGTGATTGGTTCATCGGCTATAATTGGGGATAATGTTGAGATCTTAAATGGTGTAACTTTGGGTGCAGTTAAAATAAGGACTGAAGGGAAGCGACATCCAACAATAGGTGGTGGTGTTTTAATAGGTGCAGGGGCAAAGGTTTTAGGTGATATTTATATAGGTAATAATTCGATAATAGGGGCGAATGCTGTCGTAATTGACTCGTTTCCTGAAAATGTGAAGGTAGGTGGGATTCCAGCCAAAGAAATTGGGAAGGTTTTATAGTCTTTAAAACAAACTGTAGTATATGAATTGTCTATCTGTTATGAAAATATTAATAATTACAAATCTATTTCCTAACAAAAAAGAGCCTAACAGGGCGGTGTTTAATAAGCAGCAGTTTTTAGGATTATCTAAGTTTTGTGAACTAAAGGTTGTTGCTCCCATTCCTTATTTTAGTTATTCAAAAAAGCAAGTGCCTGAGGTAGAAATAATTGACGGGATAGAGGTTTATTATCCTAGATATTTAGTTATACCTAAGATCTTAAGGGCTCTATATAGTTTGTTTTTTTTCTTTGGGGTTAAAGGAATGGTTAGGAATATTTATAAAGAGTTTCGGTTTGAAAAAATTTTAGCGAGCTGGGCTTATCCTGATGGCTGTGCGTCTGCAAAAATAGCAAGTGATATGAAAATGCCATTAATTATGAAGGTGCATGGCAGTGATATTAATTATGCTGAAAAATATTTTATGCGAAAGGCTATGATTGTTAAAGCGTTTAATAAAGCGTCAAGGATAATAGCTGTCAGTAGTAATTTAATTGATAAGATTACGTCTTGGGGAATTCCTCAGTTAAAAATTGTGTTGCTTCCTAACGGTGTGGATAAAAGCAAATTTTATCCTATGGACAAGAAGGAGGCTAGAAATATGCTGGGTTTAGCTGATAATAAGAAATATATTTTGTTCATCGGTAATTTTGTTGAGGTTAAGGGAATAGAATATTTGATCGAGGCATTTATGGAAGTTCAGGGTCTTGTTGCGCACGATCAGGCAAATGTTGAGCTTGTCCTCATTGGTGATGGAATTTTAAAGAAAAAATTAAAAGAAACGGCTGAGGGTCTGGGTGTGATTTCAAAAGTGCATTTTAAGGGAAGGGTTGCCCATTCAGAGATCCCTGTTTGGTTGAATGCAGTGGATGTTTTTTGTTTGCCATCTTTAAATGAGGGATGTCCGAATGTTGTTCTTGAGGCATTAGCTTGCGGGACTCCGGTTGTGGCTAGTTGTGTTGGGGGTGTTCCTGACTTTATTAAACGAGGTGTAAATGGTTTTATGGTTGAGCCTAAAGATATTAATGCGCTTTCTGAGAAGCTCAAGGAAGTCTTGTTGAAAGATTGGCATAAAGAGGAAATAGCACTAAGTTCGGCTCAATTTGAATGGCGGGAAAATGCGGAGAAGTTGTTAGAGATTCTTCACTGCGTTCAGGATGACAGTCATTCTGAGTCCGTAGGGCGAAGAATCTAGTATTTATATAAGGTATAAACGAATGTTGTTGAAAAAGATTTTACAATTTTGTTTGGGTAACAGATTGATCTATCGGATGAATTGTAATGAGAAGGTGGTTGCTTTGACTTTTGATGATGGTCCTAATGCTCAATATACAGAAAAAATACTTGATGTTTTGAATGTGAATGAGGTTAAGGCTACGTTTTTTTTGGTAGGTGATCAGGTTGAAAAGAATAAAGTGATAGCTCAAAGAATTGTAGGGCAGGGCCATTGTATTGGAAGTCATACTGTTGATCATCGAGGCTTTGGATTGTTGTCTTTGAGTGAAAAACAAATACAAATAGAAAAAGGGATAAAGGTCTTAAAGGATTCCTTAGGAGTCAGCACCCGGTTGTTTCGTCCGCCACAAGGATGTTTATCGATCGGACATATTCTGTATTGTTTGAAAAAAGGCATTACAACTGCTATGTGGAGTTTAGACAGTATGGATTATAAACTAAAAGATTCCAATTGGATTATTAGTCGAATAAAAGATCAGACAATAAAAAATGGCGATATCATACTTTTTCATGATGATAATAAGGCAACGTTAGATGCGTTAGCTGTGATAATTCCTTATCTTCAAGATAAAGGTTTTGGATTTAGGACAATTGAGGAAATGATGTGATGAAAATTTTATATACTCATAGAACCCAGGGGGCTGGAGCGGAAGGGAATCATATTCGTGAAGTGGTTAAGGCTCTTTGCGAATTGGGTCATCAAGTTTATATTGTTTCTCCTCCTAGAGTTGATCCGTTTTGCTTGGCAAAAGAAGGAAGCAAAAAGAAAAAGAAGAAAAATGTTTTTAAAAGAATCGTCCTTTCATTGCCGCAGATAGTTTTTGAGTTTATGGAACTAGGATATAACATCTATGTAACTTCAAAAATAAACAAAATATTGAAAGAGAAAAAAATTGATTTTATATATGAGCGTTATTCGTTTTTTGGAGGGGCGAGTTCTAAAGTGGCACAGAAAAAGGGCATTCCAATTATTTTGGAAGTAAATGAAATAAGCGGGCTTAAAAGGCAAAGGCAGCAAGCTATGGTTGGTTTTTGCGGAAAAGTAGAGAGAGAAATATTTCTGAGAGTAGATGCGATCATAGTTATATCTCAGTATTTGAAAGATAAAATTGTCGAACGAGGGATTTCTGCTGAAAAAATTTATGTTATTTCAAATGCAGTTAATATTCAGGATTTTGATATAAAAACTGACATTTCGGATATAGAAGATCAATATGGTAAGAACGAAAAGATCAAACTGATGTTTGTTGGGATGTTTTCACATTGGGATAAACTGGAGTTTCTGCTAGAAGTTTTTAAAAATGTACACAGTAAAAGGGCGAATGCACATTTGATTATCGTAGGTGATGGTGTACAAAGAACCAGATTGCAAGAACAGGCTCAGGCGCTTGGAATCAGCGGTCATGTGACATTTACCGGAGAGGTCAATAAAAATGATATTCCTAAATTTATCCTTCTTGCAGATATTTGTTTGCTTTCTGATTCGAACCCTTTTGGTTCCCCGATGACATTATTTGAATATATGGCTCTAGGCAAACCAGTTGTAGTTCCGAGATATGGGCCTATTGAATGTATTGTTAAGCATGAAAATGAAGGCTGTCTTTTTGAGCCAGGAAATGCGACACAATTTGAGCAGTGTCTTATAGATCTTATTGATGATGAGAAGAAACGAAAAGATTATGGTACACGCGGACGTGAAAAAATTATAAAGTATTATTTGTGGGAACATAATGCTGAGAAAGTAATAGAGATATATAGAAATATAGGTAAAGGCCGTAAGCTTTAAGCAAAAGCAAAGGCAAAAGTACAAATTGAAGGCTTGTTATTCCCGCGAAGGTATTAGGTCAAGCCCGAGGATGCCAATAGGTAGAGGATAATATTAACAAAAGGATTTAAACATGAAAATTATTGCTGATTTAAAGCAGAAAAGCAGGTGTTATTTTGATCATGATAATTTTAGCGGTGTTTTGAGGGTTGCTCTTTCTGATGGAACTTCCGCTAATGTCTTGTATCGAATGGCGCAGTTTTTTAGAAAGATTTATCTGAGTATTGTTAGTTTTGTGTTACTTGATATAAACAAATTCTTAAATGGTTGCGTTATTGGAAGAAATGCTGAATTCGGAAAAGGATTTGTCCTTATGCATCCTGTTGGTGTTGTGATTAATGGCGGTGTAAAGGGTGGGGATAATGTTGTTATTGAAAGTGGCGTTGTTATTGGAGCTGCGCGTAATGGATTGCCGGTTGAAGTGCCTGTTATAGGTAATAATGTTTTTATCGGTGCGGGGGCGAAGGTTCTTGGAGGCATAAAGATCGGCAATAATGTAAAGATCGGGGCGAATGCGGTTGTAGTTAAGGATGTTTGTGACGGGGCGACGGTTGTGGGGATACCGGGGAGGATAATTAATTTGGAAGGATAGGATGGAAAGAGGTTTGCTGAGGTTGGATAAGGTTGGCTGAAGTTCACTGAGGTTGAAAAAATATTAAAAAACAGATTTTAACTTAAGCCAACGTTTGCAAACGTCAGCTAACCTAACCTAAGCTAACGTATAACAAAAGGATTTTTACTCGTGATATTTTTAAAATTTATATTTTGGACATGTTTATTTTTAGTGGGGTATTCGTATGTATTGTATCCGATCTTGCTGGTTGTTTTTGATAAAGTTTGGATACGAAAAAGATTTGAGAAGTCGGAGGAGTTGCCGGGGATCTCAATAGTTATTGCAGCATACAATGAAGAGAAAGTTATTAAAAGTAGGCTTGAGAATTGTTTGAAGGTTGATTATCCAATGGATAAATTGGAGATCATTATAGCTTCGGATGGGTCGGATGATAGGACTTGTGAAATTGTGCGAAAATATTCTGATAAAGGTATTGTTCTGTATGACTACAAAGAACGTCGGGGCAAAGTAAATGTTTTAAATGAGACAGTTCCAAAAGCTAAAAACGATATTATTGTTTTTAGCGATGCAAACACTATGTTTGCACACGATGCGCTAACTAAAATTGTACAGAATTTTGGTGACGATAGAGTTGGTTGTGTCTGCGGAGGCTTGCATTTTGTTAATCCTAAAAATGGCAATACCGGTGATCTTGAGGGATTTTATTGGAGGTATGAAACCGTTATGAAGATCGTGGAAGGGCGTCACGGTTTTCTTCTGGGTTGTAATGGCGCTATTTATGCTATTCGTAAAGAGCTTTATGAAAAGTGTGAGGAGGATACGATTATTGAAGATTTTGTGCTTCCAATGAGGATATTACAAAAGGGCCGCGCAGTTATTTATGATCCCAGTGCTGTTGCAATAGAAGAATCTGCTGCAAAGATAATAGAGGAAAAGCATAGGCGTATCAGGATAGGCGCAGGTGATTTTCAGGCATTATTCAGGTTGCTGCCTATGCTTAATCCAATGAGGGGCCTTTCAGCAATTGCATTTTTATCTCATAAAGTCTTAAGATGGTTTGCGCCTTTTTTTTTGATCCTTATATTTATTTTCAATTTATTCCTTTTAAAGGAAAAGCTGTATCTGATGTTCTACGCGGCACAATGCTTTTTTTATATGTCGTCAATAATAGGCCAATTATTTAACAGATTTGGTATTAATTTGAAGGGGTTCAGCCTTTGTTATTATTTCGTTTCGATGAATGTTGCGTTGTTTTGGGGATTTATTAGATATCTTAAGGGGTCGCAGAGTGCGGCTTGGAAGAGGACGGAGAGGTAAAAGAGGTTGGCTGAGGTTTGCTAATGTTGGGAAGCTAACGCCAGCCAACATCAAGTAACATTAGCGAACTTACATAATTATCATGAAAAAGTTTATTAGAAACATTACGTTTATTTATTCTGCGATTGTGGTACTTTTCTGCTTGTCGCCTTTTTGGATGGTGAAATTTTGGTGGTGGGCTAATTTGTTTCAAATATTACCTTTGTGGTTATTTTTTATTCCTTTGCTGGTGCTTTTTATTTGGGCTTTAAGTTTGCGATTATGGAAAATAGTTATTTTTCATGGTGCGCTTTCTGTTCTTATTCTAGTAGGCATCATGGGTTTTCAGTTTTCTCTCCTGTCGCTTGTAAAGGTCTCAAAACCATCCGCCACAAGTATCCGAATTTTAACTATGAATTTAGGACAAGCTATAGATTCCAAAAAGTTTAATGAGCTGATAAAAAATACTCATCCTGATATTCTGGCGTTTCAAGAAGTGGGAAGTTACCAGTTTCGTATAATTAACCAAAAATTCTCTCCAGATCAGTGGTACATTGTAAAGAAAGGTGAATTTGCTGTTGTTAGTCGGATCAAGATCGTTGATTCTGATGAAGAAATGAATCGTTTCTTAAATGTTCGTCCAGGTTTTATTGAAATGTTTCGCTTAAATGATGGACAGCGCGGACTTACTTTATTTAATCTTCATTTGGAAACACCTCGTGAGGGGGTCGAAGAAGTTATATCTCGAAGCAAAGGCGCTTTTGAAGCAATGAAAGTGGTTACGGGTATTCAGGAAAATGAATCGTCTGTTGCCTCGCAATGGGTAAGTTCACACAACAATGTTGTTGTCGCTGGCGATTTTAATATGCTGACACATAATCCTATTTTTCATAAGTTTTGGTCAAGATATACAGATGCTTTTTCATCTGTGGGTGATGGTTTTGGTTATACCAAATATACTAGCTGGTATGGTGTAAGGATAGATCATCTGCTATATGATGAGAATTGGAAGGCAATTAAGGCATTTGTTGGGCCTGATATTGGCGGTGACCATAGGCCATTGATCGTGGACCTGGAATTTATTGGCAAGCAAAATGTCTTTGTGAATAATGATGAATTGGGTGAGCATGGGTTGTTGACTGATAATAACGATTATTTAGTATATGAAGGATTTGAATCTTCAGTAGGCAGTTTTACAAGCAGCCCTTCTGGAGCTTTGAATATTGATTCTGGAAATACGAATATTAACGGAAAAGCATTAAAGGTCTTGGTTAAGCCAATTTATACGGAATTAACTGCCGGGACCAAGCGTGACGAATGGAATTTAAACAACTATAACGAGGTCAGCTTTGTTTACAGAATACCGCCAAAGGTGCCGATCAGTTTTCGCGTTCAAACAAGGATGGGTGATTGGATATGTTTGGGGGGAACAGAAACAGGTCAGTGTACTGGCGCACACGCGAATGTATTGGTAGAATTAATTGATGATAATATTTGGCATGAAGCAGTTGTAGATGTTCTATCATCGGTGGAAAGTGTCCTTCCTGAGATGCATAATGCCACAGAGTTTCAGTTTTACATTCCCGAAAACCGACATTTAGGTGATCATTTTTGGATCGATGATTTTGGTATCAGGGTAAAGTTAGATGTGTCTGAACTAAGATTAAAAAATATATCAACGTTTAAGCAGGATTTTGATGGTGTTACGGATGCAGTTGTGAAAGGGCAACCTATTCCCAAACGCTATGCCGTGAGTATCCCTGTTGTTGTGCCCGTTACAAAGGGGGAATACAAAAAAATACCGATCGTAAAACTGGATATGACAGAAAGTAATATGCCTTTGGTTTCGACAGGTGTTCCTTTTGCGCAGGGGCAACTGATTGATGAAAAGGACATTGCTTTTTTTAATGATAAAGAAGAAGAGATCCCGATAGCAGTTAAGGTTTTGGCTAGGTGGCCGCAGGATCAGTCGATACGTTCGATCTTAGTACAGTTTCCTTATGCAATAGAACATAATTTTGAATATGTAACTATGAGATGGGGGGAGACAAGAAAAACCAAAGATATCAGCATAGTTACTCCTGATTGGGATTATCCGCAGGCATATATTTTACTAGGTTCAAAGTGGTTATGTTTATCAGGTGTTATGGGTGAACAGTTGCCAATGGGCCGGCCTTTTGCCAGTGACTATGACCAGCGTATCATTAAGAATTTTCCCAGAATTGCAGCTCTCCCATTGACAGGAAAACTTGCTGATGATGGATATTATTCTACGCCTCATGGCTTTTATCAGTTTTATGTGCGTTCCGGTGAGATTAAATATTTTATGGCTGCACGAAAAGAATTGCTTTATTACCGTCAAGAGCAAATTATCCATGAAGGAAAAGATAAGGGCATGAGTACGGCTGGTAGAAATCCCCGATATCTTTATATACAGGCTATGCTTGATGATTATTTGTTAACAGGTGATCCACGCACCTATGAGGTTGCCACAGATATGGTAAAATTTTTAGAAAGGAATCATCCACCTGAGGATGCATTTTATTCAAAAAAACGGACGAATTTTTGGGCAGAAAGAAGGCAGGCCTTTCCAATGTTAGGGTTTATTACATATTATGAAATGTCAGGCGAAAAGAAATATTTGTTGCTCGCTGATAAGTTTATGGAGAATCTATATAAAACTCAAATGCAGTGGCCTGAACGTGGAGGCTTCGTTCATAATCTTTATGCTCATGACCCTGAAGAAGGCGCACGTCCCGATGAGTATGGCGGATCCCCATTTATGACTGGATTATTGCTAGAGGCAATCGTTAAGTATCACCAGATAACAGGAAGTGATATTGCGGCGGATTCGATCTTTAGGGCTTTGGATTGGCTAATAAATGAGGGATTGGCAAGCACTGGGGATTCCTTGAAATATTTAACAGCAGATAAATATGCAAGATCAAAAGGGGTACCCGATTTGAACTTGTTGGTGGTGCATGCCTTTGGTTATGGTTATAAAATAAGTGGTTATATGGATAAAAGGTATTTAGATGTCGGGATGAGATTATTTAAAAAAGGTGTTCAGTCTGGATATCTTGGGACACGCAAGCACTTTAACCAGGCACATCGTTCCAGCGGACATTTTTTGGCATATATTGCAGGGGGATTAAAAAGCAAACAGTATAAAGCTGTAAGCAATAAGCCATAAGCCATACAAAATGTTAAATGCAGTATGCTTAAGGCTTACAGCTTACGGCTAATAAAAATTGTATTATTAGGGGTTGTTATGGATAAAAGAGAAAGAATATTGAAAGTTATTTACGAAGGGATTGATGATTATAATTTAGATCTGCCTGAAACTGAACATATTCACAAGGCTTTGGATACGGTTCTTTTTGATACAATAGACGGGATTCTGGACTCGGTTGGATTTTTAACATTAAGCACTGCTATTGAAAAAAGGATCGCAGCTGAATTTTGTCAGGCATTTGCGCTTTTTACACCTGATATATTTTCACGAGAGGATAAGCCTCTTAGGACGGTAGGGTCGTTGGTGGGGTATTTGGAGGGGAAGTTATAAAAGGACAGAAGACAGATGACGGAATTCACAGGACAGAAGAATTTATCAATAAACAATATTGAATATTATTTGCCTCAGAAGGTTGTGACAAATGATGACTTGAGTGCTGAGAATCCCGAATGGGATATGGCTAGAGCTTTGAAGAATACGGGTGTTTATCGTCGTCATATTGCCTCTGATAATGAAACGGCTTTTGATCTAGGGTTAGCGGCCTGTAATAAATTATTAGATGGTCTTGAGCAAATGCCAACCATTGATGCGATTATTTTTTGCACGCAATCACCTGATCACATTATTCCTTCAAATGCTTTTCTTTTACACAAATCATTGAAATTGTCTCAGGATTGTCTGGCTTTTGATTACAACCTGGCTTGTTCAGGGTATGTTTATGGTTTGGCTATTGCTGAGGGATTGCTTGCGACAAAACGGGCTAAAAATATTTTACTGGTTACGGCAGATACGTATTCCAAATATATTTATGAGCAGGATCGTTCGGCGCGTTTGCTTTTTGGTGATGGTGCGTCCGCATCTTTATTGACGTCAGGGTCAGATGATCTATGTGTTTGCGATATATTATGTGGAACATCAGGTCAATACTACGACAAGTTTATTATTCCTGTTGGTGGTTTGAGGCAGCCTAAGACCCAGGATACAGATAAGGTTTTAATGGATCCTTGGGGTAACCCTAAGTCCGCATGTCATATAAATATGGATGGTATGGGCATTATGGCTTTTGTTAATTCTGAAATACCTAAACATGTTAAACAACTTTTAAAGCGAAACAATCTGGAGGTTTCAGATATCAGTCTTTTTGTTTTTCATCAGGCAAGTAGGTCGGTGCTGGATGCTCTTGCTCGGTTTATCGGTATAAAAGCTGAAAGAATGTACATCAATATTGAAAATATTGGAAATACAGTTTCAAGTTCAATACCGATCGCTTTAAAAGAAGCAATGGAACAAAAGCGAATTTCTAAGGGGAATAAGATAGTTATCTGTGGATTTGGGGCAGGTTTGTCTTGGGCTAGTGCTTTGATCGAGGTTTAATGAGGAAAATATTTTATGAATAAGGTTCGGGAAGTTGAAAAATTTATCGGAGATAAAAGGCTTTATTTGACTCATTATGAGGCAAAAGGTGAAAAATATGTTATATTTCTTCCGCCACTGTTTGAGGAGATGCCGCGTACTAGAAAATGTATGGTCAACACTGCGCGATATTTAGCTGATAAAGGGTTTGATGTTATTCGTTTTGATTATTATGGCACGGGGTTAAGTTATGGTAAATTTGAAGAATTTTATTTAGAGCAAGCAAGGGAAGATGTAGCACAAGTCGTTGATTTCTGTGTGAAGCTTGGTGCGCAAAATATATCTTTATTAGGTTTTAGGTTCGGGGCTTTTTTAGCGGCTGAATTTGCGGTAAAAGCTAATATTAAGAAGATAATTCTTTGGGAACCTGTTTGTGACCTGGGTCAATATTTGGATGAATGTTTTAAGTCATTAGCGATCGATCAGGTTGTGACCTATGGTAAGGTCAAATATACTAATGAGGAATTGATCAAAGAGCTCAAAAGTGAAGGGAAATTGCTGGTTGGTGGATATGCCTTGGGCCTTAAGGCATATGATGATCTTTGTCATTCTTTACCTTTGGGTAAAAGTGAATTGAGCTCTTGCCGCATAGTTGTTTGGCGCAGGAGCACATTGAATAGATATTCTTTTTTGTCAGAATTGGATGTGACATTTTGCGATACTGTTAAATTGGCATGGGACCATATTAAATATCTTTATCATGAATCGCAAGAATTGGGAGAGGTTACATGCAAATATCTCGGAGGTGGTATATGACGACCCGAGAGGTATTTTCTTTTTTAAATAAAAAAGGGCTGAAAGTTAAGGGTATAGTTTTTGTCCAGGATGGCCGTGCTGCGAATAAAACAGGCATAATATATTTGCCTGGGATAGTGCTTGGGTCTACGGCAGTTCATCGTTTGGGTGTTGATATTGCGTGTGAGTTTCAGTCGCTAGGTTATTCAGTATTGCTTTTTGATCATTCACGTATAGGTGAAAGTGAAGGAGAGCTTTCTTCCGGATCAAGCCAGGAATTTGCAAATTTTGTTAAAAGGGGTGAATTGGTTGATGATACAAAAGAGGCGATATCAGAATTTTGTTTAAAATATTCATTGAGCGATGTTGTCTTGATAGGTCATTGTGGAGGGGCTTTGAATGCTTTGTATACATCGGAAGATTGTGCGCTTGTTAAAAAGATGATCCTTCTTTCTCCGCCATTAATTGGTGAGAATTATGATGCAAAGGTTATGACAAAAGGCCAGTCGGATGAGTTTTTAAAGCTCTATAGTTTTAAATTGTTTTCATGGGATGCATGGAAACGTTTGTTATCTGGGAAAAGTGATTATCTCGGGATCCTTAAAACGCTGAGATTCAAAATAAAGAGTTCTCTGAAAAATAAAGATCTTGATGTGTCGATGCTGAATAAGAGATTTATTGATGGGCTAAAAGCAGTTTCAAAAAAGAAGGAAATTGCTATTGTTTACGGGGATAGGGATATTGGCTTTGAGGAATTTAAATCTAATCTGGATCTTTTTAAACAATGGGATATTGAAACAAGGATACTTCCTGATACTTCACATGGTTTTGTGACTAAAGAGAGTATTTCATTGTTATTTGAGGAGTTAAAAGAAAAAGTGAATAACTAGTATCAGAATTCCGCAAAGCTTTTAACTGCAATGATTTACAGACAAATTAGTTGTGCTTTGAGGACAGAGCCATTTAAATTTAGGGGACAGAGCCATGGCTCTGTCCCCTATACACAATTTTAAAGGAGATTTATCAATGAACGTATTCGAACAATTAAAGAACAAACAAACTAAACTAGCCGTAGTTGGGCTTGGTTATGTCGGGCTGCCTTTGGCGGTGGAATTTGGGAAGAAGGTACAGGTTATCGGGTTTGATGTTAAGGAGAGGCGCATCAGGGAGCTCAATGATCATTTTGATGAGACTAACGAGACAACGGCGGATGACCTTAAGCGCGCGAAGTTCCTTGAGTTCACATGTGACCCCGCCAGGCTTAAGGAGGCGAAATTTATTGTTGTGGCTGTGCCTACGCCGATAAACAAGAATAAGCAGCCTGACCTTATTTTTATGCAGAAGGCTTCCGAGACTGTGGGCAGTAATTTATCCAAGGGGGCGATAGTTGTTTTTGAATCCACTGTTTATCCGGGGGTCACTGAGGATATTTGTGTGCCGATCATTGAAAAGTGTTCGGGCCTGAAATGCGGCGGGGATTTTAAGATCGCTTATTCTCCCGAGCGTATCAATCCCGGGGATAAAGAGCATAATGTGACCAGTATTATAAAAGTTGTTTCGGGAATGGATGAAGAGACTTTGGACCAGGTGGCGAAGGTCTATGAGATGGTAGTTAAGGTTGGTGTATTCCGCGCGAAGTCGATCAAGAGCGCGGAGGCTGCGAAGGTCATTGAAAATACACAGCGCGACCTTAATATTGCATTGATAAATGAATTGTCAATTATATTTAATCTGATGAACATTGATACAAGGGGCGTGCTTGAAGCTGCGGGGACGAAATGGAACTTTATCAACATGAAACCGGGTTTGGTAGGCGGGCATTGTATCGGGGTTGACCCTTATTACCTGACTTTCAAAGCGGAGGAGATCGGGTACCATCCTCAGGTGATCTTAGCCGGCAGGCGCATAAATGATTCGATGGGCAAATATATCGCGGAACAGACGGTCAAGAAACTTATCGCGGCTGAAAAGAAAGTGCACGGGGCAAAGGTCATGGTGATGGGAATTACCTTCAAAGAGAATGTATCTGATATCCGCAATTCGAGGGTCATTGATGTTGTCAATGAGCTTAAGGATTATGGTGTAAGTGTATTTGTCGTGGACCCTCTGGCTTCAAAAGAGGAAGTTATGCATGAATACGGCCTGGAGCTTGTGGATTATTCAAAGGATATCAAGGCCGATGCGATAGTGCTTGCCGTGAACCATAAAAAGTTCGTTGATGAACTTTCAGTCGAAACGGTAAAAAAGCATTTTGACCTGCGGGAAGGCAAGGGTGTGCTGATCGATGTTAAGGCAGTTTTTGAGCTTGGGGAGTTTGATGCGGGGGAAGTGTTGTATTGGAGGTTGTAGAAAAGAATAGGAAGAATAGGGAAGAATAGGGGACAGAGCCATGGCCCTGTCCCTTATCACATTAATCGTATGAAAAATGTGATAAAAATCACAATTAGTTGACAAATACGATCGGTCAGGATATACTGGTAGCATGAAAAGAGATATTTATCAAAAATTATTTGAGTGGAAAACTTCCTTAAGAAGGAAGCCATTGCTTTTGCAAGGTGCCAGGCAGACAGGGAAAACTTATATTCTAAAAGAATTTGGAAATAAGGAGTATTCGCAAGTTCATTATTTTAATTTTGAACAAGATAGCCGGTTATCACATTTCTTTGATAAAAGCATGAAGCCTTCGCGCATTATTGATGACCTGTCGGTCTACAGCGGTAAAGCTATTGCTCCCGGGAAAGATCTGATTATTTTTGACGAGATACAAGTTTCCAATAATGCGCTGAACTCTTTAAAGTATTTTCAAGAAGAAGCTAATGAATATCATGTTGCGGCGGCAGGTTCTCTCTTGGGGGTAAAAATGTCCTCTCCCGGATCTTTTCCTGTAGGGAAAGTTAATTTTCTTAAGATCCATCCTTTAAGTTTTTATGAATTTCTTGATGCATTATCTGAGGGTCGTTATCGTGAAATGCTGGAAAACAAAAAAGATCTTTCTCCTTTATCTGTGCCTTACCATGAAAGATTGATAGAATGCCTCAGGTCATATTATTTTGTCGGAGGTATGCCGGAGGCCGTCAAGCATTACGTCTTATCGAAGGATATGAAAGTTGTTAGGGATGTTCAGGAGGAGATCCTTATTTCATATGTGTATGATTTTGCCAAACATGCGCCTGCATCGGATATCCCGAAGCTTAATCTTATCTGGGAATCGCTTGTGAAATATTTGTCTAAAGAAAACAAGAAATTTATGTTTTCAGCATTGAAAAATGGGGCAAGGGCAAGAGAGTATGAGAATGCTATTGTTTGGCTTGAGAATGCCGGGCTGGTCCATCGTGCTTATTCTGTTGATAAAAGTTGTTTCCCTTTATCTCATTATGCCGATAGAGGGTGTTTTAAGATCTATTGTCTTGATATTGGGCTGTTAGGTGCTTTGGCTAAAACTCCGGTGAATATCTCGAGTTTTCAAGAGGGTCTTTTTACGGAATATGCCGGTGCGTTCGTTGAGAATTATACTGCTCAACAGTTGATCGGTGCGGGGAAAGAGAGTTTGTATTATTGGAGCAACAAAGGGGGCCAGGCAGAAGTTGATTTTATTATCGAGGGGAAAGATGCTGTTTTTCCTTTAGAGGTAAAGGCAGGGGTAAATGTTAAAAGTAAAAGTTTAATGGTCTACAATGAAAAATTTAATCCTCCTCTTTTGACCCGGACATCACTGTTGAATTTCAGCCAAGACGGCAGATCTGTAAATATTCCTTTATACTCGGTGAGTGCTTTTGTGAAAAATAAAGGGTAGTTATAGGGGACAAAGCCATGGCTCTGTCCCCTATTCTAAAATTATGAACCTGATCAAGAACACAGACAAATGGATATTCAGTTACATTAAGCAGGAATTAAAGCGTTTGATATTTCCTGTCAAAGTGGACGGGCTTGTGCATATTATGTTCGGGTGTGTTGATCATTATGAGCCGGACCTGGATAATGCGCCTGCTGATCTTCAGATGGAGAGGGTTGACAGGTGGATGAAGGGTTATCCTGTATTAGCTGATAAACACAGGGATTCGGATGGGAAGTGCCCTCGGCATACATTCTTTTATCCTGCGGAAACATATGTAAAAGAACATCTTGATCTTTTAGCTGATCTTTGCAAAAGGGGTTATGGCGAGGTTGAGGTGCACCTTCATCATGATGGGGATACTGAAGGGTCTTTGATGGAAAAGCTGAATAAGGCAAAGAAGGATTTTTCGAGGCATGGTTTTCTGGGTAAGCGTAAACTTAGCGATTCGATAAAATTCGCTTTTATTCACGGCAACTGGAGCCTGAACAATTCGCGCAGCGACGGAAAATGGTGCGGGGTAAATAACGAGTCGCATATTCTAAGCGAGGCAGGCTGTTATGCCGATTTTACTTTTCCTTCTGCGCCAAGCGAGACCCAGCCGAAAAAAATAAATAGTATATACTATACCAGTTCAAGCAGTAAGAAGCCGAAAACGCATAATAAAGGATCTGATGCCCAGGTGGGAAAATATTGGAATAAGGACCTTTTGATCGTGCAGGGGCCGCTGACATTGAATTGGAAGGGCAGGAAAAAAGGGATATTCCCCGCAATTGAAAATGGCGAGATAACGGGCGTTAATCATCCTACGCTGCAAAGGGTTGACCTTTGGGTCAAACAGGGAATTTGTGTCAGGGGTAAGGAAAATTGGGTCTTTGTAAAGGTCCATACGCACGGCGCCCCCGAAAAGAACGCCGCCGCATTATTAGGCGAGCCGATGGACAGGATGTTCTCGTACCTGGAAAGCAAATACAACGACGGCAAAAAATACGCCCTGCATTATGTGACAGCAAGGGAAATGTACAATATCATCAAAGCCGCAGAAGCAGGCGAAAGCGGTGAACCGGGGGGGTATAGGGATTATTTGGTAGAATAGGGGTCAGCGCCCTGCATAGGGCGCTGACCCCTATTCTGACCAAAACTCGGCTAAAATACCCTTGTATTTTAGCCATTTGATGGTATATTTGAATTGTAAGAACTAACGGAGTTGATCTGATCTTGAAAAGAGATATTGAAAAAGATCTAAAGCAATGGAAACTGGAGACCAATAGGCTGCCGCTTTTATTAAGAGGTGCGCGTCAGACGGGAAAGACCTATATTATTGAAAAATTCGGCAATGAGAATTTTAAAAATATTGTTACGGTCAATTTTGAATTTCAGAGGGAAATAAGCAGATGCTTCGAGAAGCTGGACCCTGCAGATATTATTAATAACCTGCAATTGATCTTAAATGTCAATATTATTCCAGGAGAGACATTATTATTCCTTGATGAGATCCAGGAATGCCCTGATGCGATCATGTCCCTTAGGTACTTTAGGGAGAAGATGCCTGATCTGCATGTTATCGGGGCAGGGTCTTTGCTTGAATTTGCGCTTAATGAAAAAAATTTCCGGATGCCCGTAGGCAGAGTCCAGTTCTTATATTTAAAGCCTTTGTCATTTTCGGAATTTCTTGATGCTTTAGATGATGGCAGGTTGCGGTCTTATTTGTCTAAAATAAATTTGAATGATCCTGTCGATGAGGCCATACATGATCAATTGATCGAGCTGGTCCGAAAATATTTCATTCTTGGCGGAATGCCGGCGGTTTTGAGTGAATATATACATTCAAAAGATATGAAAAAATGTCAGAATATATTGTCCGGTATTCTTGAAACATACAGAAGTGATTTTGGTAAATATGCTAAAAATGTACAGCACAAATATTTACATAAGTTGTTTGATGCTGCGCCGCGCATTGTCGGCCAGAGATTTAAGTTCGTTAATGTAGACCCATTAATAAGGTCCAGAGAACTGAAAAATGCGCTTGATCTACTGGTTCTTTCAGGGGTTATTAATCCTGTGTATGCTTCATCTTCTTCAGGTTTGCCGTTAGGGGCACAAATAAATGAGCAAAAGTTCAAGCTTATTTTTCTCGACATAGGTTTAGTCCAGAATGCGTGCGGTCTGCAGGCAGAAATAAGTATCCAGAAAGATGTTCTTCAGATCAATTCAGGTTTGATCGCAGAGCAGTTTGTAGGGCAGGAGTTGATGGCGTATTCGGATAAATACAAGCGTGATAATCTATATTTTTGGACAAGAGAGCAACGGAGCAGCTCAGCAGAAGTTGATTTTGTTGTTAGTATTAATTCAAAAATTTTTCCAGTAGAAGTGAAATCCGGTAAAACGGGTACGTTAAGGTCATTAAAATTATTTTTAACAGAAAAAAAAGCATTTCTGGGTATTAGGATCTCAAGAAATGCTTTATCATATCATGATGATGTCTTGTCCGTGCCTTTGTATATGATCGAGCAGCTTTCACGTTTGGTTGAAGAAATATAGAATAGGGGTCAGCGCCCTATACAGGGCGCTGACCCCTATTCTGACCCCTGAGGAATTATATGAAAAAAAAGATAATAGTCACCGGAGGCGCAGGTTATATCGGTTCTCATACTGTTGTTGAATTGTTCAACGCGGGGTTTGAGCCTGTTATTGTGGATAATTTCAGTAATGCTGATAAAAGTGTTGTTGCGCGGATAAATGAGATCACTGGCAGCAACATTGAACTGCACGAGGGGGATTGTTGTGATGAGGTTTTTTTGAAGGGGGTGATCGAAGCTGAAGGTGCTGTGGATGGTTTTATTCACTTTGCGGCGTACAAGGCTGTAGGTGAATCGGTAAAAAAGCCGTTGGATTATTACCGCAATAATTTTGATTCTCTGCTTACTGTTTTAAAGGCCATGATGGAATATTCGATACCCCATTTTGTTTTCTCATCATCATGCACTGTTTACGGGCAGGCAGCGGTCTTGCCGGTCACGGAAGAGACGCCTGTCCAGAAACAGGAGTCGCCGTATGGCAATACAAAAAAAGTCTGTGAAGAGATGATCAATGATGCGGTCAATAGCGGCGCAAAATTAAAATGTATTTCTCTTAGATATTTCAATCCTATTGGCGCGCATGCATCTGCCAAGATAGGTGAACTTCCCTTGGGTGTTCCGCAGAATTTAGTGCCCTTTATAACCCAAGCCGCAGCAGGGATAAGGCGGCAGCTGACAGTATTCGGCAACGATTACGATACCCCCGACGGAACTTGTATACGCGATTATATCCATGTGGTCGACCTCGCAAAGGCGCATGTTAAGTCTTTAGAATATTTAGGGTCCCGGAAGGCAGATAATTTTTATGATGTCTTTAATGTCGGCACAGGCAAGGGCAATAGCGTCCTTGAAGTGATCAAGGCATTTGAAAAAGCATCCGGACAGAAATTAATATACAGAATAGGCCCCAGGCGCACAGGCGATATTGTCCAAATTTACGGAAATGTCAACAAAGCAAATAAATTGCTGGACTGGAAAACAGAAATGACGTTAGAGGATTCGCTGAGGGATGCATGGGAGTGGCAGAAGGGGTTAGGAAGGTCTTAATTAGCCATATGCTTTAAGCCATAAGCTTTAAGCTTTAAGCTATAAGCCTTAAGCAAAAGATTTAAGTTATAAACTTTAAGCTGTAAGCAAGAGCAAAAAGATAAAAAGAGGCAGGTTGTAAGAGCAGGTGTTATTCTGAAGATAGCTTAAGCTCGAGGAAGAAACTAGGTTATTCACTCTGCTTTGTGTTACAGAAAATTTAGTTGTTTTATTTTTATTGTTATTTATGCTATAAAACACAAAAGCTTTTAAAGCTTATGGCTTAAAGCTTATAGCTTAAGTCTATTAAAAAAATAATCGGAGAATTTTGTTATGAAAAAGGATCTCTTCAAAAATTACCAAAAAGAAATACTTTCCCTTGTAGTCCTTCTCATCGCGTATATCCCGTCTTTTATGTGGATGTGGGAGAGGTGGTTCGCCCGTGATTCTTATTACAGCCACGGGATACTTGTCCCTTTTGTTTCTTTGTTCTTTGTGTGGCAGATGAGGGGGGAGCTCGCGAAGATACAGCGAAGCTGTTCTCCGTGGGGGATGAAGCTGATCATTGCGGGTATTATCGTTCATATTGTGAGCAGTATGTTCAGGGTTAATTTCTCTTCAGCGTTCTCTTTTCTGGTAGTGTTTTATGGAATGGTCCTTCATTTCTTTGGCGGCAAAATATTTAAGAAAGTATTGTTCCCGCTAATGTTCCTGTTCTTCATGGTGCCTCTGCCTATGGCGGTCATATCAAATATAAGCTTTCGCCTGAAGATGTTCGCCGCACAGCTGGCCGAGATAGTGATAAACAAAATGGGTATTCCCGCGATAAGAAAAGGCAGCATGATCCTGATGAGGGATTCATATGTTGTCGTCGATGATGTCTGCAGCGGCCTGAGGTCGCTCATCTCATTGACAGCCCTGGGAAGTATTTTTGCATACATGTTCAACAAAGGCACTGTTAAGCGCGTAGTTTTGTTCTTGTCTACGGTCCCAATAGCAGTTTTCACGAACATGTGCCGTGTCGTAGCATTATCCGTGATCAGCGAGGTCTGGGGTTCACAATATGCAGCTGGATTGGTGCATGATATTACAGGGTTCATGGTGTTCGCGGTGGCGTTCGTATTATTATTGGCAGTTCAAAATTTGCTGGAATAGATAAAAAGGTTTGCTGGGGTAAAAGAGGTTGGCTGAGGTTGGCTGAGGTTGGCTGAGGTTGGCTGGGGTTAGCTAACGTCAGCTAACATTATTAAATATTTTTTTGTAACTTTAGTCAACCTCAGCCAACATTGTTAAGATTACATTGCGATTGGAGGTTATCTATGCGTGAACAGCCATATGAGAAGCTTAAGTTTTATCAGGTTATTTGTGAAATTCGGAAGATGGTTTATTCGCTAACGGAAAAATTTGACAGATCAAATTTGCGGTTGGTTTCACAGATGAAAGATGCAGCACGGTCAGCAAAGCAGAATATACGAGAAGGTTATCGCAGGGGTTCGCTAGGCCATATGATAAATGGTATAAGGATCAGTCAGGGATCTTTAGAAGAGTTAAGCGGTGACATGGAAGATTGTGCTGAAGATAAGCTGATAACCGAGAATGAGTATAAAAAGTTTGAAGAGTTGTACCAAAGCGCCATGTACTTGAGCTCAAGATATATTCAAACAATGAGTAAATCTGAAAATAAAGAAAAATGGAAAACTATGGGCAAAGAATAATCTTTGGTTTTCTTTTGTAACCTTAGCCAACCTTAGCTAACCTTAGCTAACGTTAGCCAACATTTAATAAACGAGGACCTATGAACAAAAATTCCCAACCCCCTCTTGACAAAAAATTTTTATCAGTTATTATCCTTCTTGCTGTTGCTGCTGTGTTCTCGTGGAAGTTCTCGTTTCAGCAGTATATCCAGGCGGATACGGTTAGCATTCATTCTTTTCCTAAGGAGATCAATGGGTGGACTGCTGTTGAGATGGACATAACTGAGGATGAGTATGCGATACTTGAGACACGTAATGCGTTTGTAAGGCGCTACACTTCCCCTGACGGCAGGGCGGTCACTCTTTTCGTAATTTATTCACAGAACAACAGGAAAGTTTCTCATCCTCCGGAAATATGTTATTCAGGCGGCGGCAATACGGTTGTCAGTAAAAAGCTGAGAGAGATCGTCAAGGCTGACGGCAGCGGATTGTTGATAAAGGCGAACGAGCTTTATCTTGAAAGCAGCGTGGCCGATCAGGTTTCGTTTTATTGGTTTAAAGTGGGCAGGGAATTTACTCCTAGCTATTGGAAGCAGCAGTTCTTAATTGCGGTTCATAACATTATTGGTAAGAAAGCAAGTAGTGCGATGGTCAGAGTCTCATCGGTTGTAGTCGCCGATGATGCAGTGAAGTCAGAGAACGATGTAATTGAATTTTCTAGATCGATCATACCAGAACTCTTCAAGTACTTACCGTAGGTTAAAAAAAATTAGACTGTAGGGAAAAAGTTGGCTTAGGTTGGCTAAAGTTAGCTAACGTTGGCTAGGGTTTATAAAATATTAATATTTATATATTTTTATTTTTGATGCTGTTTTAACCTCAGCTAACCCCAGCTAACCTTAGCTAACCTAAGCCAACCTTTTAGAATATTTATTGTTTTATGTCCATCCAATTAGACACTCTGCTACTGAAATGTTGCGAAGAATCAACAACATTTATACATCTTTATATAATTATTATTCTTAATTATTTTATAGGGCGTGGGCAACAAAAAAGTAGCGATTGTAAGTGTATACATAGCAATGGGTTTAAAATTTGGGAAAAAAAATATTTTTTATTTGAAAAGTTGGCACATATATTGCTTTAAGTTACTCTGTCAGTAGTTAATGGCACAGGGTCAGATATCTATTAATATTAAAAACAATAAAATATGAAAAACAGAGAAAATATCAAAAACAAAATTTTATTATCACTGATCGTTCTTGCAACGGTCTTTGCAGTTACAACGGCATTTGCAGCAGTGTCCTATATCAGCGTCTCAGAAAAAGATAATGTAAAGGGCAGCCAGACAACATCAGACATTTCGACGGAAAATTCAAAAGGCGCACGCACAAGAGCTCCTGAGCCTGGAACGCTTATATTATTCAGTGGGGGGATCTTAGGCATGGTTGCGGGATTCATCAGAAGGACTTATGCCGTTTTAAAGCGCATACTTGATTTTTGCTTTTCGGTCGCAGGGGTAATAATCCTTTCTCCTTTATTATTGTTGGTAGCACTTGCAGTAAGAATGACCTCAAAAGGCCCGATAATTTATTCGCAGACACGCGTTGGAAAAGACGGCGAGCTTTTTGAGATATATAAATTCAGGACAATGAAAGTCGATGCAGAAAAAGACAGCGGCCCTGTTTGGGCAAGTTCAAATGACAATAGATTAACTCCTATCGGAAAATTCTTAAGAAAATCACATATGGATGAGCTTCCTCAATTCATTAATGTTATTAATGGGGATATGAGCATTATAGGCCCAAGGCCGGAGCGCCCTGTTTTTGTTGATGAATTTAAAAAGACCATTTCAGGATATCAGGGAAGGCTTGCAGTAAAGCCTGGAATTACCGGATTGGCACAAGTATGGCATAGATATGATGCAACGATTGAAGACGTAAAGAAAAAGCTTAAATACGATCTTCTCTATATTAAAAAAATGTGTTTGATGTCTGATTTCAGGATCATCTTACGCACGTTCAGGGTTGTAATTACCGGCGAAGGGGCAAATTAATAATGTTTAAAAGCTTACTTAATGCCAAAAAAAATAAGAGAATGGTCCTTGCAGTAGTTGCTGTGTTCCTTGTTATGTCGGCGATCAACGCAGAATCATTCGGGCTTACCATTGATTTTTTTGGAATGGCACAATATGCGAATACCGGAGGTTTAGTTTTTGAAAATGGATTTGTTCCTGTCCTTCCGGTGCAAAACTCTAATGGTTTTGTTTATTTCGGAATGACCACTACAGGAAGTGATGGTCTTGCTGGTGCAATAAATGAAGGAGCGCCTTATTATGGTATAGCTGCTGTTGCTTATGACCTTGATTATTCTGTCCCTGAATGGGATCAGCCGTATAACTGGAGCGTTAATGTTATGGCTAAAGCAGAAGGCTCTTATACTTATATCCCAACAACAGGTGGCGATGATGTAACAGCTCCTATTACAGTCCCTATTAGTGAAGAGTTAGTTGAGAATTTTGATCTTGGAGAAGGTTCATTGCAGGATTTTCTGGGAGATAAGGCAGATCTGCTTGATCAGATAGCTTCTATTCCTCTTACTGATTATGACCCTACTCTTGGCGGATATCTTATTGATGGAGATGAAGAAAGCGGTGTAGTTTATGTAGCACTTGAAGACCCAGATTTCTTTGACGGACTTATTCCAGACGGAACGCTTGTAGGCGGAGATGTTATTTTTGGCGGAAGAATTATTTTAACAGCAGAACCAATAGAAAGCAGTACAGTCCCAGAACCGGCAAGCATGTTTTTGTTAGGCAGCGGGCTGGTTGGCCTTTTAGGTGCAAGACGAAAAATTTTAGTTTAATTGTTTAAAAAGGATCAAATATGAAAAAAGTACTAGGATTATTAACAGTAATTGCAGTGCTTTGTATTTCATCACAAGCCATGGCAGCGGCAATTCAATGGACGACTGGTGTTGGTGCCAATGGTCATTGGTATGAAGCTGTTGCTTATGGTTCGAATGACGACAGGCTTTGGACAACGGCAAAGACTAATGCTGAAGGCATGGGTGGTTATTTAGCTACAATTACTTCTGCAGAAGAAAGTGCTTGGATAAATGGAGCGTTTGATAACTTAAGCAGGTATTGGCTTGGTGGAACTGATGAAGCAGTTGAAGGCACTTGGACATGGATAACTGGTGAATCATGGAGTTTTACAGCCTGGAATAACCCGCCTGAACCGAATGACGGTGGATCACCTGCAATAAGTGAAGATTATCTTGGTTTTTGGAGTACAACTGATGGCAAATGGAATGATCTGCCTAATGACCCTTGGGCAGTTCACACCTATCTTATGAGTGGATATTTGGTTGAAAGTGTTAGTCCAGTACCTGAACCGGCAAGTATGATTCTTTTAGGTAGCGGGCTGTTCGGCCTGCTTGGTTTTAGGCGTAAATTTACAGCATAATTTACATTCACAGTAGTACATCGTTCTTTGATGTTTTACATATACGTGGGAAGAAAAATTAGTAATAAAAATTACTGATCGAAATTTTAATTTAAAGAATCAAAAATATGTATGAAAGGAGAATTAAAAAAATGAAAAAAGTATTTTTAACAATACTAGTTAGTATTTGCATGCTAGTTGCTGCGGGTAATGCTAGTGCGATGCCGTTTATCTTAGATCCAGATGCAGCTCTTTCAACCTCATTTGGAACTACTGGAATATTAGGCTCGATTCAATTTTACTCACAGACTACATCAACGCACACATCTCCCACTACTTTTACCGACAAAGGTAGTATTTTTAGTACAGGTTTTATTCCTGTACTAGCAGATGATGCAGAGCTAAACAGCGATTGGTACTTGTTGGGTCGTTGGGATGATTTAACTGGAAATGTTTCAGGTGGTCAATACAATTACACTTTTGGTACTTTGACGCTTTTTGCAACAACAACAGCGCCTGATTTTGGTACTGATCCAGAAATTGATGGTCTTGCTAGTTTTATCGGTGCTGATGACGACACTGGTTTTACAGGTGTTGAAATTGCACAGTTATCATTAATCAGTGGTTTTTCTACGCCAACAGGTGTTAAGTTGAATTGGAAATTTGATTCGCTATTAGATGGTTTCTGGTTAGCTAAAGATGGTGTTACGCATTTAACAGCATTGGATGCAAACTATGATCCATTTCTTTTAGCATTTGCATCTACAGACAACAACTATATTAAAGTGGATGGTGCCAAAATTTATTCAGATCATGATGGTTCTGTGTCACTTGGTGTCGTTCCTGAACCAGCATCTATGCTTCTTTTTGGAAGCGGGTTGTTTGGTTTAGTTGGTGCAGGTATCAAGAAGAGAAGAATTAGTTAATTAGCGAATAGCGTTTAGCGTGTAGGGTCGGGTCTTGCACCCGCCTGATAGCGATAAGCGATTAGTAGTACGGGGAGATGTATAATTTCCTAAATAAAAAGGGCAGGAGCTAATCCTCCTGCCCTTTTTAGTACATTAAAAAATATAAGTTTTGTAATGCTCGCCTTAATTTTCACAAATCGAAATAATTCATAATATAGGGGAAAATTTAATGAAAAAAGTTTTAATAGTCATACTTCTAATGATCGCATGTTTTACTTTTAATGCAAATACAGCGGATGCATATAGTTTTTTATGGGATATAAGTGAACCTCCTGCAACTACGGGAATGGCTAATTCAGATGCAAATGCAAATAATATGGTAGGAGCAGATTCTGTAAAATCTTTTTGGTCTGATGTAACTTTTCTTTCAGATTATGGAGTTATAGGTGATGTTGTTGATCTTTCTCTTTCATATTCTGGATCTTTTGGAGTATGGGGTAATGGAGGCGAGGGAGAAACTGCGATTGCTGATTATTTGCTTTCAGTATATTCTTATGACAGTGGAACAATAGTTATGGCATCTGATGAAGTTGAAATGTTTGCTGGAGAAAGCCCTTTAGATGATCAACGGGAATTTTCTGGTACTCTTGATTTTTCTTTAACGACTGGTAGTTCATATAGATTTGATATGGTTGCTAGTGCATATGCAGAAATCCTTGATGATCCATACGCGACTCCTGGGGAGCAGGGAGCATCTGCAAATTCTGAACTAGTGCTTGGAGATCTTTATTTGCCTCAAGAGGTTGCCCCAAATAATGCAGTTCCAGAACCAGCATCGATGTTTCTTTTTGGAAGCGGGTTGTTTGGTTTGGTTGGGGCGGGGATCAAGAAGAGAAAAATTGGTTAATTAGTGTTTAGTGATTAGTTTTTATAATTGGTTAATTAGCGAATAGCGAATAGCGTTTAGTGAATAGTGTTTAGTTTTTATAAAAAGGGGACAGAGCCGTGGCTCTGTCCCCTTTTGTCTGGCTTAAGGCTTAAAGCTTACAGCTTTCATCTTTTACTTGTTATTTGATTACTTGTTACTTTTTATTGAAAACAGTATCTCTTTAAGCTATCATAATCCGTGCGAAAAAATAAATCCAAAATTTCTGAACTTGTTTTAAGGCAATCGGTTCTGATCATTGTTGTGATCGCTGTCCTTACTTTGTTTGCCGCAGTATTCCTTCCCAAAATTAAAATTGATAATAGTGTTGATGTTTTCTTTAATAAAAAAGGGCGCAGCTATCTGGATCTTCAGGAGTGGAAAAAGCAGTTTGGTTCCGATGAGCTTATCATTGTCGCGCTTGACCTCGGGGATGTTTTTACTCAGGAAAATCTATCGCAGATCGATAAGATATCCAATGAGCTTGAAAATGTCGAATATGTTGACGAGGTTACAAGCCTGACCACTGTTAATAATATTGTCGGGTTAGGCGACATGTTCATAGTCCAGAAGCTCATTGAAGAGATACCACAAGATGATGAGGATATGAAAGCCCTTCGGGATACCGCTCTTTCAAATGAACTTTATGTAAAGAATGTTGTGTCTCCGGATGGCAGGGTTGCGGCATTTATTATTGAGTTAGAACATGTAGGCGGGGATGATGACTTTTACAAGAAGCAGGCGATCGGGGATATCGAGCAGGTACTTAAGAAAAATATTCTCAACATAGAAGGCGGCCCAAAATACTATATAAGCGGGCTTACCACGATCGAACATTATTTTGCGCTTTATATGCAGGATGACCTCAAGGCTTTTATCCCGTTCATGATGCTGATGATAATGATCATCCTCTATATAAGCTTCAGGCGCGTCAAGATGATCGTGCTGTTGATGGTGTCTATAGTTGTGAGCCTTGTATTTTCGATGGCGTTCTTGTATCTGCTTGGATACTCGATAAACAATGTTACAACGATAATCCCGCCGATACTGATGGCGATAATGATAGCCGACAGCATTCACCTTATGCAGGAGAGCATAACCGCCAAGGAAAAGGCTTTAGCCGCAGGTAAAAATGAAAGAGACAATACATTTTTGTCATCCACGATGAAACATCTTATATTTCCATGTTTTTTGACGACATTGACGACTTCTATAGGGTTTCTTTCCCTGATATTGAGCAGCGTGCCTCCGGTAAGGGAGCTGGGATTGGTAGTTGGTGTCAGCGTGTTCTTTGCATTAATAGTGACTTTTACTTTTTTACCGGCATTGGCTAAGGAGATGAATGCATTCAGAGCTAGGGGTGGGGACAGAGCCATAAGAATAGGGGACAGAGCCATGGCTCTGTCCCCATTACTTATAAGCATCGGCGATTTCAATAAAAAGCACACCAAGGCGGTTCTTATAGTGATGATCCTATTAATTATTTTTTGCGCCTGGGGGGTATCAAGGATAAAGGTCGAGACAAGTGTTATAGAATATTTCAAGAAAGATTCTGCGGTATACGAGTCAACGGTCTTTATAGAGGACCATCTGAGCGGAGTGCATACACTGAACATATCGCTGAGGCCCGAGTATGAGGAGTTTGAAGTTGATTATTTTAAGGAGCCCGAAGCGCTTGAAAAGATAGAGCGCCTGACAAAGTTCCTGTACACGTTACCCGAAGTTGACAAGGTCTTATCAGTAAATAATTATATAAAAGAGATAAACAAGTCTTTCAATAATGAGGATAACGGCTATTATGTTATCCCTGATTCCAGCGAGATGATAGCGCAATATGTGCTTCTCCACGGAGATGAAGGCCTGGATGATTTTATGGATTCCCAGTGGAGCTGGGCGACCGTGCAGGTCAGATTGAAGGAACACAGCACGGTAAAGCTCGATGGTGTTGTTGATAAGGCCAGGGCCTATATGCGGAAGCATTTTTCAACGTACAAGAAAGCGGATGTGCTCGGGCAGACAGTGCTCGAAGTTGAGGCGAACAATACTGTTACCGACGGCCAGATAAAAAGCCTCGGCACCGCGATGCTGATCATATTCCTTATGATGTTCATAGTTTTTAAGTCGATACCGGTGGGCTTTGTAAGCATCGTGCCAAATATCCTTCCGATCCTGGTCAATTTCGGTATAATGGGTGCCGTAGGTATAAGGCTTGACAGCGCGACATCGATGATAGCGGTTGTGGGCATAGGTATTGTCGTTGATGACACGATACATTTTCTTCACGGGTTTGGCGAGGCGTTCAGGGCTTCTGGTGACCATACCGCAGCGATGTATGAAGCTCTGCGGACAAAAGGAAGCCCGATAATCTGTACATCAATGATATTATTTTTCGGATTCATTATCCTGGGATTTTCAAAGTTCGTCCCGACAGCATATTTCGGCCTGTTAAGCGCATTGTTAATGCTAACCGCCTTGATAGCAGATCTGATACTTTTGCCGTGTTTGTTGTTGTATTTTAAACCGGGGATAAAGAATAGTTAGTTATAAGCTGTAAGCCGTAAGCGTTAAGAAATATTTGCTATTTTATTTGATATAAAATAATTATTTAGATTCTACGTCCTGTGGACGCAGAATGACATGCTCTTTTTTACAGCCTTTTGCTTAAAGCCTAAAGCTTATGGCTTATAGTTTATGGCTTATAGCTTACAGCTTTTTATAACGATTTATTTAATGCTTACAGCTTATATCTAAAAAATATAAATATTTTAAAAAAGGTGCAAAATGGACAAATACTTAAACGATCCTGATCTGTTTTACAAAGACGCATTTGAGCGGAATATCGGTATCCTGACTGAGCTTGAGCAGGGCGTGCTTAAGAATTCAACTGTGGCTGTTGTCGGGTGCGGCGGGGTTGGCGGCATACATATAATGAACCTGGTCCGCACTGGCATCGGGGCTTTGCATATTGCTGATATGGAAGATTTTGAGGTCGCGAATTTTCAGAGGCAGGCGGGGGCTTCTGTGGATACGATCGGGCTGAATAAAGCCGCTGTCATGAAAGGCATGGCGCTTGCTGTTAATCCTCATTTAAAGATCAGGGTCTTTGAAGAGGGTGTTACTGATGAGAACATGGATGACTTTTTATCGGGAGCAGATGTCCTTGTTGACGGGATCGATTTTTTTGCGTTCTATATGAGGCGTAAGGTCTTTAATAAGGCCAGGGAAAAGGGCATGTATACCGTAACTGCCGGGCCGCTCGGCTTCGGGAGCGCTTTGCTTGTATTTTCTCCGGACGGGATGGGGTTTGATGAATATTTTGATATCAAAGATGAGATGGCATACGAGGACAAATTGATCGCCTTTGCAGTCGGGCTTGCGCCGGCTTCGCTTCATATGGGTTATCTGGACTTGAACAAAGTTGACCTGTCATCGGGAAAAGGGCCGGCACTGGTATCATCATGCAATATCTGCAGCGGGCTGGCAGTGACTGAGACCATAAAGATACTTTTGGGTAAAGAGAACGTCAAATGCGCCCCGAGTTATTTTCAGTTCGACCCGTTCTTACAAAAATATAAAAAAGGGTACCTAATAGGCGCCAACAAAAACCCGATACAGCTGATAAAGAGGTGGTATTTGGGGAGGAAGTTTAAGAAAAAGTAAAAAATAAGTTGTAAGCTGTAAGCCATAAGCTGTAAGAAATAACACATAGTAAATATTTACTATTTTCGCTCATCGGCAAGCCTGACTTCGCAAAAACAGCAAATATTTCCTATGGAATATATTTCAAAGCTTAAATCTTAAAGCTTATAGCTTAAGGCTTAAAGCTATTAAACACAAGGTCTTTATATATGAAAAATTTTATTACTAGGTCAATTATTTTTATAGCAGCTCTATTTGCATTGACCTCCCATGTCCATGCCCAGGAGCTTACCGGTAATATGCTCGCGCAAAAGGTCTTTAATGTTGATAACGGCAATGACCGGTCTTTGAGAACGGATATGGTGCTTATTGATAAGAACGGGAACGAGAGAAAAAGAATGCTTGAGATATATTCAAAGGACTATGGGGAATTGTCCAAAACTTTTTTGGAATTTTTGAGCCCTGCTGATATAAAGAACACAAGATTTCTTTCCATTGAAAATAAGGGCAAGGATGATACCCAATATCTTTATTTGCCGGCGTTAGGGCGCTCAAGGCGTATCGTGAGCAGCCAGAAGAAAATAAGGTTCGCGAATACTGACTACACTTATGAGGATATGCAGAGAAGGCGTCCCGATAAAGATGAGCATAAGATCACGGGGGAAGAAAAGTACGATGGATATGATTGTTATGTTCTGGAGAGCCTGCCTAAAGACCTTGAATCCCAATACGGAAAAAGGGTTTCCTGGGTAGACAAGAAAAGTTTTATCACTGTCAGGATAGACCTTTATGACAAGAAGATGAAGAAGTCCAAAGAGTTCTTCGTAAAAGAACTTAAACAGGTCCAGGGAATATGGACCCCAACAAAGACCGTGATGAACGACCTGAAGGCCGGGCACCGGACAGAGATGGCCCTGGAGGAAATAATATACGACCAGAACATGGAAGACAGTATGTTTGAGATAAGGCATTTGGAGGAATGAGAGAAGTTTGCTGAGGTTGGCTGGGGTTGGCTGGGGTATAAGGGAAAAGCTATTTGGTGAAATTCCCACGCAGCTCCTGACTTAAAGCTTATAGCTTATAGCTTAAGGCTTATAGCTTAAGGCTTACAGCTTAAGGCTTACAGCTTAAGGCTTACAGCTTAAAGCTTATAGCTTACAGCCATAAAAAATAAGCTGTTTAAAGATGAAAAATTATAAGAGCCACGGCCCTGTCCCCTATAGATCATGAAAAAAACAATATTACAATTCATTATCACCGCGGTGATGATCAGTTATGCCGGTCTTGCATATGCTGCTGCTCTTGTCCTTTCTGATGATGTCAAAATGGATTTTGACGGGAAGTTCGAGGCTTTGGCCTATCATGATGCAGCCGATAATAATTATTATGAGGACACGCTTGTTACTGATGCGCGGCTTAGCCTTAATGGCGATATGTTCATTGAGTCCCTTGACACGTACGTTAAGATAGGCGGCCGGTTCCGTTATGAAATATTCAACGGGTTCAATAATGAAAGCGGCCCTGATGTTGCGATGAGAGAGGCTTATGTTGAGCTGAGAAAAGAAAATTATAATCTTTCAGCAGGGCGCCAGATAGTGACGTGGGGTAAGCTTGATGACAGTGTCATAGTTGACAGGATAAATCCGCAGGACTACAGCCACTTTATTCTTTACGACAAGCAGGAGCGTAAAGACCCGGCGCTGATGATGCTTTACAAATATTTCAATGATGATGTTTCGATGGAAGCTGTTTATCTGCCGTTCTTTGAGCCAAGCAAAGCAAAGCTGTTCGGTTCGGACTGGGCTTTGTTCGACCACCTTTTGGAAGCGGTAGATCACGGAACATACACTTATGCGCAGAAGAGCGCTGTAAGCAGTATCGCGATCAGTGACCATGATCCTGTCACGGATAAGAGCCTAAAGAACAGCCAGGTCGGACTGAGGTTCCGGGGGAAAGCCAATGATGCCGATTATTCATTATATTATATGAACGTATATAATTCCGTAGCGGTTCTCAAGGAGAAAACCCCCAACGGCACAGTGGTCAAAAGGTTCCTTTATCAGCCGACAGAGGCTAACCTTGCATCGCTTGTTTCTTCGAACCTTACCGCTTATGATTATGTCCTGGAAAAGGCTTATCCGAGGATAAATGTCGTGGGTGCTGACTATGAAACGGTCATAGGGGAATATGGCTTCAGGGCGGAGATGGCTTTTCTTTTGGGGATGCCTTTCACGCGCCAGGACTTTTCTTATGTCGAGAAAGATATGGTCTCCGTGGGAATTGGAGTGGACCACACGACAGCCGGCAATATATATTTTGACCTGCAGCTGGTACAGGATTATATCCTGAACTATGAAGCATTGTTCTCCCAGGAAAGAAGCCCGATCAGCGTGACGGGAACTATCAGCAAGGATTTCCTGAGAGGTAAGCTGGGGTTTG
>Ga0209417_1000783_pt1 | contig 66685 bp, 64 predicted proteins | sample RifGroF2_FD_184002 | JGI IMG/M metagenome (GOLD analysis project Ga0209417, IMG submission 184002) | Groundwater microbial communities from Rifle, Colorado, USA - Groundwater F2 (SPAdes) (version 2) | ecosystem: Environmental > Aquatic > Deep subsurface > Groundwater | place: Rifle, Colorado... | reverse complement strand
TCCTGTAACGTTGCGGTCGTGGGATTGTATATTTCTGTGGGCGCAAACTTGAACGCGCAAACGACAGAAGGAGCAACTGCGTTGCACTTTGCGGTTCGTTACGGAAGTGAGCCGATTGCGAAGCTGCTGATTGCAGCTGGTGCGGATCTCAACATAAAAGATGAATATGGAATGACTGTGTTGCGTGATGCACGAAGTTATGATGTAGAGTTCGTTCAGTATCTCATTTCGGCTGGAGCGGATGTGAACAATGTGGACATATGGGGTCGTACGTATTTAATGGAATGCGTCAGTTGCGGCAGCGTTCAACACGTCGAGCTACTGCTTTCTAAGGATGTCGAAATAAATCATCGTGATGAATGCGGACAGACTGCTCTTCATCGCGCTAGTTGTAATTATCGTGAATTACCTGAAATTGTTAAGCTTTTGATTTCTCATGGTGCGGATATCAATGCTCTGGACAAAGAACTGTGCACACCTTTGCATTTGGCGATTAAGGCTAACAAGTTTGTCATCACCAATCTGCTGTTGGATGCAGGCGCGGCGGTTGACATTATGAATGAGAAGGGTGAGACTCCATTGTCGATGGCGAAAAAATGTGGGTGGCTTGCTATGTTTCAAGTTAAACGAACCAAAAAATAAATGAATCCTTCTGTCGATTTATTTGCTATGCGGCGTCTGCAGCTCGCAGTGAATGCGCAGCGCATCCTCTCGCAGTCTGAAACGGAGGTTGCGCAATCACAGGACGAGCTCGCTTTCGCCGCGCAGGCGTTGAGTGTGGCTAAGAAGCGGCTGAGTGAAGTTCGACGCAAGAAGCGCGACACGCGTTTGGCAGAGGGGGAGGTGGACTGCGCCACATATGCACACAACACAGCGCAGCGTGTGGTGGATATCGTAGCGCGACGACATGAAGACGTTAAGCTCAGTCTCAAGTATGGCGAGTATAAGGACGCGAATCACCGCCTTGAGCTTTTGCGCATTTTTGGAGCTCCGCAAGTGGCAGAAGAACAATAAAGAGGGTCATCATTTTTGATTATCTTGGCTCCGTGTTTAATCAACCACTCGCAGGCAGCTGTATCACCATACTTTGTCGCCACAAGCAAAATTGCATCAATGACAGATTGCCAATGCGGTATGTCATCCACGAACTGAAGCTGCATTTTTTCCAATTCATCCGGAGTGATTTTAAGATTTTGTTTGTAGCCTTCGTCACATATGTAGTGGCGAAGAGCCAAAACGCGTTGCACGAATTTGTCTTCCTTTTGTTGAAAGAGTTTGTCTCGTTTAACAGCTTTGGGCTTGAGCACTGTCGCTTGCTTTTTTGTCAATCGATCAGACCGTCGAGGCATTTCTGAGTTTGAGAGTGTGAGTCATAGGAGCGCTGAGGCCTTGCACCTTTTAACTTTTGAGGGTGGCGGCCCAAGATTTAGTAGGAGGATTGGGGTTTATTTTTCTCCATGGCTTCTTTGAGAATGCGCACACGCTCTTTCTTTGTATCAGGCATCAACCATGTACTTTCATGAACAAGATCCAGTGCGGTTTTTCCTTCGTTATCCACCGCCCACACGTTCGCCCCAAAATCAACAAAAGCTTTAAGGTCGGTAATGCAATCTGCGCGGGTGGCTGTCAAATGGAGTGGAGTTTGCCCATCGATATTCGGTGCGTTGATATCAGCGCCTGAGTTTACCAGTTTTGTTAGAAACTTGGTGTTGATCCAATGAACCAGATGTAGTGCAGTGTTTCCGAGTGAATTGCGAGCATTCAAATCCGCACCGTATTTCAACAGCACATCAACTAGTTCGTTATATCGGTCCATACAAGACAACGCAATCGGAGGCTTGTTGTTGGCGATGGCGTTTGCATTGGCACCATGCTTGAGTAGAATTTCTGCGATTTCAACTTGCTCCCATAACATGGCCAAGTGAAGAAGCGTCCATTTGGATACACTCAACTTGTTCAGGGGTGCGCCGTGCTCAATCAACCACTCGCAAAGGTCCGTATTGCCATGTTTAATCGCAGCAGGAAAGACCGTCATGAGGACATTTTCCCAATTAGATTCATTGTCTTTCAGTAAAATGTATGCGTTCTCTAAATCGGCTTGAGTAATAGGTATTTCATCCACACAAATGCCATTAATCACACTCCGAAACGCAAAGTTCAAAGAAATATCGTCAAACTGTTTTTTCACTAACGCGAGCAACAATAGGGGGGTGTTGATGAAACGACTAAAGTCTGGAGCGACTTCGTCTTTCAGATGTTTGACGGTCTTGTCAGCTTTCCCCTCCTTGGGTTTGATCACCGTCGCTTGCTTCTTTGTCAACCGTTCAGATCGTCGAGGCATTTCTGATTTTGAGAGTGTGGGTTATAGGAGTGAGAGCCCCTACACCTTTTAACTTTTGGTAGTGGCGGCCCAAGATTTAGTAGGATGACTGAATTTTATTGGTCAACCATTCAACAATGTCGGGAAACCCTTGAGCATATTGGATCGCCGTTAGTCCCGCGGTGGATGGTTCGTCGATTCGTGCGCCGTGGTCAACCAGGAACATAACCATATTGAAGTTCCCGCTTACGGCAGCATAGTGCAGCGGTGTTTTTCCGACGATCTTGTTCTTGATGTTGATGGAAGCTTGTTCATACACCAGCTTGAAAGCGATACTGTCGTATCCCTTAATCACAGCCCAGAAAAGTGGCGTCATCCAATCAACATCTGCCGCATCAACGTTGGCTCCATATGAGATCAGTAAAGTGACACCGAGTTTGTAATCTCCGAGCACAGCCCAGTGCAATGGGGTTCCTCCTAGTTTTGTTTTTGCGTTGATATCAGCTCCACAATCTTTCAGGATTTGAATGACCATTTTGTTCTGGTCTTTTACTGCTAGATGCAGTGCGGTTGCGCCTTGGTCGTTTCGTTCGTTGACATTGGCGCTTCCTTCGATCAGCTTGCGCACAGCCGCACTGTCTGCTTCTCGTACGGCTTTGTGTAGTGGAATCTCCATGGGTGAAGAAGTAATTGTCCACTTTGAAGTGATGCGTGCATATTAACCAACTGGCGAAGGTGGTGCCTTTTATTTTTTCTCCATAGCAGTTTTGAGAAATAGCGCGCATTCTTCTTTCACGAAGGCGTCTGCTTCTAGATGCATGTTAGCACACCCCAGCACATCCAACGGCGTTTTCCCATTTTTGTCCACAGCGTTCACATCTGCTCCATTGGCAACAAGAACGGCAATTGCACCAGCTCCAAGCCACATAGCTGCCAGATGAAGTGGCGTTTGTCCATCTTCATTTGTTGCATCAACTTTAGCTCCTGCCTTCACCACCCATTCAACGTCATCATCACTTAAAAACGACGCCACGTTGTGCAACACTGTGTTGCCACGATAGTCACGCGCATTCACATCGGCGTGATTTTTCAACAGCAACGCGGCGCACTCATGGCCAGCGAAGTTGCAGCTGTGGAAAATAGGGGTTTCCATGCGTTTGTTCACAGCGTTCACATCGGCGCCGTGTTCGATTAAAACTTGTATCATCACTCGAATTTTAAGTTTTACTGCCAAATGCAAGGGTGTGTTTCCTTCTTCATCCTTGAAGTGAACGTCGGCACCGTGTTCGAGCATCCATTTGTAGATGTAACAGTCTTCTGGAGAAGTAATATTCACCAATACATAGTTTGCCAGATTTTGCCAAGTGACTGTGTCATCCTTAAACAAAATATATGCGGCTTCAACTTCTGGTTGGGTGAGTTTCACCCCAGACATAATAATATGGGTGAACAACTGATTACACTCGTCGAGCAACCACGAGCGCTTGAGCTGACGTTTCAAACATGCGAGCAACAACAAGGGGGAATGGAGAATGAGATCGTAATTGGGCTGTGCTTCGCTCATAATTAACAATTGAAAATATAGTATTTATTCAGCAAGCCCTCTGCACTCTTTAACATTTCAGGGTGGCGGCCCGTGTTGCTGTATTCACCACCTCTTACCTGTATTCCGTCTTGGTGGATAGACGGTGATTGCAGCAGGTGGGGCCACAACGGGCGCTGCAGACTTTTTGAACTTCTTGGGCCATTCATACGTTCCTGGATTGTAATCAATCATCAATGGTTCACGTTGATACGCATTCCAATCAATCCATTCCATAGGGACTGTGGTCGTTCTTCTATAGTTCATGTTTGTTGTCAAATGTTCTGCAAGCGTATATTATTTAATGTTGGTTTTAACATTTTCCTCAAAAAATTAAGCGAGTGCGCCTTTCATTTTTTCTATCATTCCTTCCTCAGAATGTCTGCCTCAAAAAAGTTACGTGTTGCAGAAGTGGTTTCACCCATGCATTCCAAGACCACCACATTGGAACAGATGAAAGAGTTGCTGGAGCAGGGCGCAGATCCTAACAAACTGGGCCCGCTTTGCACATACCCTCTGCACCACGCCAACACTGAAAAGACTCGCTTGTTGCTCGAGTACAAGGCTGACCCCAATCGATGCGACCGCGAAGGTGCCACCCCCTTGTTCTATGCAGCGAAAGCAAACAACACGGGGCGCATTGGGCTGTTGGTGAATGCGGGTGCCACGGCGAACCAGTGTGACGATGATGGGACTTATCCTATTGGATATGTGGCCAGCAAGGGTAACGTTGAGGCCGTTAAGCATATGCTGCGTGCAGGGTCCCCTCGACTCCTTCATCCCGCGGTGTATTCGAACAATCTTGAAATAGTTCAGATGTGCATTACTCGTGAGAACGTCAACGTCATCGACGCTGAATCGAGCACCCCCCTTCGATGTTGGTGCCAGCACGCTAATCCTGAGATTCTTGACGTTCTGCTCAGTTATGGTGCAGACCCGCATATCAAGGACGAGATGGATGGAACTGTTATGGATTGGTTTCTTGAAAACTCGACTTATGAGATTTATCAAGTCCTCGCCAAACACAAGATTGATGTGTTCTACACGCCCACTAACGCGCTGACGACTGCGATCATGAGCCACAATTACGAAGAAGCGATGAAACTGGCGGACGATGCTGATGTATCTTGTGGGGATCACGAATTTTCGGTGTTGTATACGCTAAGCAAGCAGACACTGTCAGAACGTCCTTCTGCTATTATGAATGATCTGTTTGAAAAGTTGATCAAGCGGGGTGTTCCAGTAAACACACCCCCCTATTCCCCCTTGTTCAAGGTTGAGTGTTTTCCCGCGTTTGTGAAACTGTTGCTTTCGTATGGCGCGAGCGTTTCGGACAAGAATCTTAAAGGCTACACAGCGCTTCATTTGGCTGCACCTTTCCTTGAGTGTGTGAAGTTGCTTCTCGAGGCGAAAGCTGACCCCACGGTTCGGGCGAACAACTTTAAGACTCCTGCGCATTTAGCGCACAGCACTTTTGATTTGCTCAATCAATAAACGCGAATCTTTTTTATTTTTCGAAGAGACAACCAATTAACGATTTCTTGGTCTCCACCGATGATGGCCCACTGCAGAGGCGTTTTTCCAGTCCAGTCTGCTACTTCAGCGTCGGCCCCCAGTTCTAGCAGCTTGGCGATGGTATTAACGTTTCCATTGATGACTTCGATGGACAGTGCTGTGTGCCCCTCTTCGACTTGTGCATCAATGTTTGCACCCTTGAGCATCAGATACGGAACGATGTCCCACATTCCGTGCATGATGGCGCATCGCAGTGGAGTTGATCCCTGTGTGTTTTTAAAATCGACCGCAGCACCATTGGCAATAAGCAGCTCGACGAGCTCGAACGAGTTTCGCATAATGGCTCCCCAGATGGGTGTTTCGCCGCCGTTGTCTGTTTCGTTGCAGTTTGCTTTGTGCGCGATGAGATACTGAGTAACAACCCAATGTTTGCTTCGTGCGGCCCAATGTAGCGCGGTGCGACCCAGTGTGTCCTTTGCATCAACATCAGCCCCCGCTGCAAGCAGGTGCTGTGCTGCAGTTTTGTTGGTGTGAAACGCGGCCCAATGCAGTGCAGTGCGGCCCAGCGTGTCGCAAGGTTTGACGTTGGCGCCCAGTTCGATCAGTTGCTTTATGTTTCCTCCACCATTTATGGTTTCAGTTATGAGCTTCGTTCTTCCCGCGTCGTCTTGCGCATTGACGTCTGCTCCTTTGGAAACGAGAAGTTTGGCGATATTCCAGTGACCGTGCGCAATTGCGCAGTCCAGCGGCGTGTTCCCTTCTTTGTCGGTCACATCCAGCGAAGCTCCGCGAGAAACGAGGATCTTGACGATGACCCAGCAATCTATCTGTGTTGCGTAGAACAGTGGAGTCCTGTCGCTATGGTCAGTCGTATCAATGAATGTTCCTTTGTTGAGCAGTTCGCGCACGGCATGTGCATCTTTCTCAATGACTGCCAGGTGCAGAGGTGATCTTTCCCAGACGTTCATTTTTTGGGAGTGTGAATAAAAACTCGAGTGTGCGCGTTTGCTTAATTTTTATTGAGCAAGTCAATCAGTTCAGGCTTGTTGATTGCGTAATCTAGTGGCATTTCTCCGTAGTGCGTTTTTGCACTCCTATTCGCGCCTGCCGCAAGAAGAATCGCAACACTGTCTACACATCCGTATCTAACTGCTAAATGCAACGGAGTCATTCCGTCGGCAGTTTCTGCATCGATTCGTGCGCCATTTTGAATCAGCAGCTCCACGATTATGGGAATCCGAATAAACTCGTGAAGAAGAGTGCGCTCTTCACTGAGTGCTACATTGGGGTCTGCTCCACGTGACAGCAGTGCCTGCGCATACTCGAGGCTGCACTTGGATGCTTGATGCATGGGGACATACCCCCATTTGTTTTTGCTGTTAACATCGCACCCGTTTTTGATGCAAATATCCAGCACCCGTTCGAACCGTTCAAGAATGTTGTCGGATTTGAATGGGGTCATGAACATGCCATATATATAGTGCAGCACGCCGTTCCCATCTGCATCTTTGATAGAGACGTCGGCACCCGTCAAAATCAGTTTCTCGGCCTGCGCAGCATCCTGAGCTTGGAACGCCCTGATGATATCACCCTGGTCATGAAATCCGAGGCCTGTGTAATGCGTGATCAGTCGACGTGCGTTCGTCGACGCGCAGCGCTGAAACCAAGTGAACATCCAGCTGTTTCGGTCGATTGCAGCATGATGCTCGAGCAGGTGTTTGAGAATGTTGATGTTGTGTGTTGGCGTGGAAATCCAAACCCCCAGTGCAGTTCGTCCATCGTCATCCGGTATGTTGACGTTGCTGTCTGTAATCATCAGCTTCACCAGGTCGATGGATTCCATTTCGATGGACACTAAGTGTCCGTGGTTTATCTTTCGAAACATTTTTTAAGAGCGATTTAAGTGTCGTTGGAGTGCACACATTTGCTTAATTATTTGTCTTGCAAGCGCACATACTTGGGTACGGAGATTCGAGCGCCTTTCGAGTATAAAAACTCGACGATCTTGAAATGTTTGTTTCGCAGAGCGAGGTGAATCGGGCAAATGGGAGGAGCGGGGTTGACATTTGCGCCCTTCTCAACGATGAACTTTACGATATCTAAGTCGCCAGTCTCCACTGCAACAAAGAGCGAATTGATGTTTCCCCGCCCTTCTTCGTTTATATCCACCCCATTGGCGAGCAGAAACGAGACGAACTCCAGTTTCCCTTGTTCTGTGGCAACTTGCAGTGGCGTGAGTCCTTCGCGGTTTTGAGCGTGGGGGTCAGCTCCGTGTGCAAGTAAAAGGGCGGCGCTGTCCACATACCCTCCTTCAGCAGCTGTGTGCATCAATGTACCACCCCAAGTGTTTGTAACATTGAGCTTCGCGCCCTTTTCGACCAGCATCGTGAGAATAGGCGAATTGTGCGTCGCATAGTGTATTACGTGAGTTCCCCACAATTCTTCGTTGACGTCGGCGCCTTGTTCGATCAAGTTCCGGACGGCTTTAACGTCATTGCCCATCACAGCTGAAATCAACGGAGACATTTTCATTATTTTTTTGGGTGGCGGCCCAAAATATTTTCTCTCCCGAAAAAATATGGTCGTTACAGTTTGGGACGAGACCCAATTTCGTGTTGGAGAGCTGATACCCTATAAAGACCTCGAGCGGGTTTATTCCTGGGAGTGTGTCTGCCATGTCGTTCCTCCCCAAACTCCCCCCATCATTCACAACGTCACCGGGCTCCCATACCAGAGGCGAGAACGAGTTCAACGCATTGTAGAAAATCTTGTGGGCCGGCGCAGCTGCACGGCCATTATTGTGCATCCGTCTTTTCGTGTTATGTCAGACACAGAGGAGTTTTATTTGAACGTCCCAGTTTCGATCAAACTGTGCAATATGTATGGGGCCCTGCTACAATAAAGGATTAAAACATTATCGTCTTTTACGACCTCATATTCCATAAAGAATACCGTTGACATGGAGATTAAGTCGGCGCGGTAATATTAAGTAAGATTCGTGCGGTAGAGTTGTGATAACATTGTTCCCAAGCGTTGAATAATTAACCAAGTAGCGAACTATCACGCGGCCTTAAACTGTTTATAGTGACTATACCATGAGTGGCAAAGACGTCGATTATGACCTTGCGCTCCGTCGTCTTTGCACTGAGATTGGTTTGACGATCAAGTGGCAAGGGAAGAAGCGCCTAGAATTTCCAAAATATCGTGAATTTGAAATGTCAATACGGTCTGGAGATTTACTAAGTGTTGTTCATGAAAGTGACATACAAGAAGCAGAACAAGAAGCGTCGCGGATGTTCTTGTTGAATTTGCGAGAGGCGATTGAACGCGCATTAACGCCGCCAGAGTCTACACTTCAACGAGAAACCCATGATCAAAATGTATCGCGGAAGTTTATGATGACGGTTCGCTCTCCGCCTGCACATTCGTCCGCGGTTGAGTTTGAACGCTTATTTGGAGCCAAGCGACATGCAGATTCGGAATAGTCTGTGGACGACTCAGAGCAACCGTTAACAGAGACAGAATACACATTGTTTGCGGTTATCCAGGTTGTGTTTTAATGCATTGAAACACAACCTGCGTAGCTGAAATCAGAGGAGACATTTTCAGTATGTTTTTGTGGGTGGCGGCCCATATATATTTGCTGCTCCAAAAAATATGAGCGATCTTGCCGAGCCAGATTATGCAGCCAAGCGATTGCGTTCGGAAAGCATTGAAACTGGATTTAAAGATTATACAGAAAAACTTCACGACTTGTGCACAAAGATAGGGTTGCCAAGTTCGGTTGTTTGTTCAACGCGGCTCAAACCCCAGCGGCCGCGGGGCGTTTACGCTGAAGTGACGGTGAAGTTAGGTCCCTTCTTTGGCATTGGCTATGGAAGCAGTGCATCAGAAGCTGAGAGTGTGGCGTCGCGACGAATTTTAATTGAGATGAACAAGATAGCCAGTGGTTATGACTTTGGTGTAATCGTGACACCCAAAGCCATGCTCAATACATTGTGTGCGAAAATCGGGTTGGAGTTTATCATCCCACGAAATGCGATTCGTACAGACTTTCCGGCTGCGTATCAGTTTGAGACTGAGATGCAGTCGGGTCAACTGTTTTCAATTTGTCATGGAGATTCAGAAGCATACTCTGAACGAGAAGCGGTGCTTGACTTTTTACGAGTATTGAAAGCTGAGATTAAGGCGGCGCAGTAATATTAAGTGCGACCTGGGTCTTTTTGAGGACTCAAATAATTCATAAAAAATGTTTCCACGGGCGACAGAGTCAGACCGACCAACTCGCGTTTTTGATATCATACCACCTCGCAACGTTTGTTTAGGCAGCCCCGCTGCCACTAAACGGGTTGCGACAGACCATCCAATGCCCATGGTTGGTAAAGTGGGAGAGTCGTATGAAAGCCCGTCAGAGGTCGCAGTTGAGCTGTTTGAGGGCTCGGCTCAGCTATTAAGCAATTACATGGCGGGCGAACCATCTACGCCGCCTGTTCAATCAAAAACTTCGTTTATTGATTACGCAAAGAAGCTCAGCGACTTGTGCACGAAAATAGGTCTCGCCCCACCCGTTTTTGGCCGAGCGACATTATGTTATGAGTATCCTTCTGAATACGCGTTCGAGGTAACTTTGAAGCTTGGTGAATTATGTGTTGTTGGATACGGCGATTCCAAATCGTCGGGAGCAAGTGCGGCAGCGGCCGCGCTGCTGATTGAGTTGTTGAAAGCAATCGGGGCGCTTTGTAGCATCCCTTTATTCGGCAAGATTGGTCCAGAGTTTGACTTCTTCTGCACGAAAGTGGGGCTTCTGTCTGTCGTTTCTCGAACGACGATCCGCAGTGATTTCCCGAAAGAACGTGAAGTTGAAGTCGTGATATTTTCAGGCTATCTGTTTTGCCATGATCTTGGGAGCACCGAAGAAACTGTGAAGGATCGCGTGAAACGGACGTTCTGTAACATGTTGAAAGACGCGATTGAAGACGCATGCCCGCGTGAGCGACACTGAAAACAATAAGCACAATTCCTGTGTTTGTGTAGTCCATATCAATTTGATAATTGAAGCATGCGATATTTTCTGCACAATAAAATCAATCTCGGTATACTTTTTTAACAGTCGACTCGATCTTATCTTTACATTTTGGGCAGATTCGATGGTTGAGTCGTTTGATGCAGGAGTTGCACAGTAAATGCCCACACGGTGCGAGTATTTCACAGTCTTTAAGTTCATAACACACTGGGCACTCGCTTGCATCCTTAGAGAGGGGCGCCTCTTCCTTCGGTGGGGCGTCCCTCGGCGCTGTCTTTTTTGAGACCGCTTCATTTTCCGTCAGCATTGTATATGCGGGAGGCGGAGGTTCAACAACGGGATGGATTTGTTTGAATTCTGCACCGGCTTCTAACAACAGATTCAAACACTCTGTATGTCTAGCAATGTGAGCGATATCTGCGGGAGTTTGCCCTTTGATCGACAGGACATTGACGTTCACGCCTTTCGATATTAAAAAGCGCATAGTCCCGGTTAGACCTAGGTATGCAGCCACGTGCACGGGTCGATCTCCGTCTGCAATGACGGTATTAACATCGGCACCGCTTTCAATCAAACGTTGCGAGTAAGCATCATCACGAGTTAAGAGCGCAAATTGTAAGTCAGTCGACAGCTGTTGTGCTTTTAAATCTCGATAATGTGCGATGCGAGCTGCTTCAGAGCGCTCGCGTTCTGCATGCTCTTGTTCTCGGTTGAAGCGTTCCATCGCAGCTATTCCACGCAGAACTGCATCGTGATCGCTTTTGAGAGATTTCTTCCTGCGCTTGCTCGGATTACTCATTTCGTGCAAAATATTTGTGGATCGAGTATTATTTTTATGGTACACACTTATTAACAATATGGTATATTTCATATAAGATCATTCTATTGGGCCGCCACGACCCTCAGCTCTATTCGCCACAAACCGATTTTATGGGACATACGAAAACCGCTGAAGAGCGCAAAGAACGACATATAATCCATCGAGAAGCGCGATGTGTAGGAAAAATGCAGCGGCGGGCGTATGAAACAATTGTTCGTATAAGCAGGCGTTTTCGTGATGTGCGCTCTACAATCAAGGCGTTGATCGAAGCTGAACTTATTACAGAGCTTGAACGCCTGCAGGTACAAATAGAGGAGATGCATGATGAACTCTATGACACATTTGATGATGAACGCAAACAGATATCTCGCAAGATGGAAGAAACATGCGCACGCGTCGACGAGATCCTTTCTAATAAAAAATAAAGCGTCTTCTTTAGTAATTAGAATCGCGCATAATACTGAAAAATTAAGCGTGGTGTATTATTTTAATAATTTTACGTTCATTGGTATTCTATTAACTATGAGTGATTCGACTATCGACTTTATTCGCAAACTCAACGATTTTTGCTGCGATCTGGGATTACAATTTGAATGTTTCGTAACACGACGCTATATTTTTTCGGACGGATGTGCAGTTGAAATTATAGCAATTTCAGGGATACCACTGAGCATCGGCCCCACCGTAACCGAAAAATGCGATGAACAGGAATCGTCGCGAATGTTCTTGTTTGATCTGCAACTTGCGTTTCGAGATATGTGTTATTCCAGTGATATTTTGGGAATTTATCGAGGAAGGTGTGCACCTGACCGAGGAGGTTGGTATGGAACCAAGCGCGGCGCGGAAGAAGCAGGCCTGCTCAGCCGTAATCATCTCATAGAGGAGGCCGCGTCTTCCTGCGAGCCCCAGTGTCCTCTACTGACACTGAGAGATGCGCCTAACGACTTTATCCGCAGACTCAGTGAGTTTTTACGCGATCTGGGATTACAGTGTGAATGTTTCATAACACGTCACTACATGTTTCCGGACGCCCGTGCTGTTGAACTTATAGCAATATCGGCAACTCCATTGAGCTTTGATCCCACAATACGCGAAGCATGTGCTGATCAAGGGTCGTCACAAAGGTTCTTGCATGATCTGCAACTTGCGTTTCAACGCATGGTTCGTTCCAATGACATTTTTGGAACTTCTCGAGGAAGGTTTGCAACTGGGCGAAGTAGTATGTTTGGATCCAAACGCTCTACAGACGACATTGTTGCCGATATCAGTTCTGAGAAAAAATAAAGCGTTTCTAATGCTGAATGCCTTCTTTAGTAAGCAGAAGCACGCATGTAAGCAGAAGCACGCATGTCACTGAAATATTAAGCGTGGCTGTGGATTTTTTGTTCAGTCTATTATCAGTCAAATTTTATTGGATTTTATGGGTGAAAAGACGCCCGACTTTAGCTACAAGCTCAACGCCATTTGTCAAGAACTGGGGATGGATATCACGCGCAAAGTGACGCACCGCCCGAAACTGCCACAAAATCGTGCAGTTGAGGTTGTTCTGATTTCAGGGACTCTGATGAGCATTGTTCATGGTGAAAAACGAGGAAGCTGCGGAACAGGAAGCATCACGACTGTTTTTGATTGAGTTGTTTTCCACAGTTCAACGTGAATTTGAATTTAGTGGACTTCAATATTTGGCTGTGTCGCAGCGAGGAATGGGTGGGATACAACGAGGAGGTTTTGGACGAGGTTTTGGATCACACCGAGGAGGGTATGGATCACAACGAGGAGGGTATGAATCCAAGCGCCCCTTAGAGGAGGCTGCGTCTTCCTGCGAACCTCAATGCCCCTCAGAAGAGATTGAATAAACTTCGTTTTATTCATTGGTAGCAATCTTCTTCGTCAGTGCGTCGTAAATGATGGTTGTGCTTTTTGCATTACTATACAAGTTCGCAATGTATAAAGGGGTCATTCCAGCAGCACTCTTCACTGACACATCAGCATCGTGCTCCAAAAGAACGTCGACCACACTCGGATCTGCGTTCCATATCGCAGCCCAGTGTAACGGAGTTAGGCCGTAAATATCTTTCACATTCACGTTGGCGCCCCATTTGATCAAGAGGCGCATGCTGTCTACATTTCCGTGTGACGTCGCCCAGTGTAGCGGCGCCTGGCCCTTGATATCTTGGGCATCCACGTTGGCACCCTTTTCGAGTAACCCGATCATGGCATCCAACAAGTTGGTCCACGTAGCATGGTGCAAAAGCGTTTGCTTGCATCCATCCGCTGCTTCAATGTCTGATGCAACTCGGTTTGCACCACCGACCTGGGCGTCCACCTCCCTTTTATCCTCCTTCACCCCTCCACCGTGTTCTTCTATCGGTTTCGCATTCTTCTCAGCGGGTCCCGGGGTGTCGATCGCGGGTGCACCAACGGTCGCCGCCACCTCCTTCGCTAAATGCTTTACCACTTTGTTGCTGCGTTTTCCACTCCTTCGAACTGATTGCGTTTTCAACATTTCAAAATTTTTGAATATGGTTGTTATTTTTAGTTAGGTGGCAGCCCGCGAAAAACGGTCGTTGTATTATTCCGTCTGACCTTCCTCTAACTCAGCGCACTCGTTGCACACCGCGTTCAGCTGTTCCGTCACTTCTTCATGAGACAGCTCGCTCTCAGAGTAGGAGACCAGCATCCACAACTTAAAATTGATCTTCTCTATAAGGTTGCGCGCCATTTTTCGGTTCTTCGCGATGCTGCAGGTTTGTACGTAGCTGGTCAAGAAATCCAAACAGCTGTGCGCGCGGTCAATAGTTGATTCCATGATTTTTGTTAAGTAGAGTGAGGGATATGAAACGATTTAAATAATATGCTTAATAAAATAATGTCGGCCAATCGCGCCTTTCGTCTTGCGTATGATATCGACCGTCCTACCATCATTACATACGAAGATGCACATTTGCTCGCCACAGAGTTACGTGGATTGGGATACATATTTACGCCGGCGTGTTACATTTCTTTGGCTCAAGCACTGTCTGGTGACACTCAACCTAGTTTTAATGGGATTTACGGTATTGAGGAACTTCCCAACGTTGAGGCACACCCCAAGTGCAAATCGTGTGTGGTTACGCAGCGAATGCACTATGATGGTGTTCGTCATGTCATGTATTATCCCAATATTTTTGAAAGGCATGCACTGTCCGATTCAGCTCGCGATTATCACGGGACGACTGGTATGATAAAGGCCACGGTTGGTCCAGCCGTTCTGTTATGGTGATTTCCAATATTTTTGTTTTTCCGCGTCCTAGGGTGGTGGCGGCCCAAGACGGCGATCGTCTCCAAGTGTTGGTGGATCGTATCAATAGGTCTCGGAGCGGTATCACGTTGATTACTCGACGCGACACGCAGCTCCTGCATCAGTTGCACGGGGGGTGGTTTTTTTTTACTCCAGCATATCTTCGCCTGTGTGATACGTTGGTCGATTTCGTTCCATACATTCCACCAACACCTCAAGATTTCAGTATCGACTGTATTCAGGATATTGGAGCACTCCCGGGCACCCAAGACTGTGTTGTCCAGCAGCGCGTGGCTGAAAATGCGATCGCGTTCCCAAAGCATCTTACGGACGTGTCGTTTTCAGAAGACGCGTTGGACTTGAGCCATGCAGAAGACTGGTGCGATTCGGTGCGCGATCTCTTTGCGATTCGCAGTATTGTGGGAATGAAACAATGAACTCTATTTTGTCACCTCGTCCGTGAGTGTCACTTGTCGCGTGCTGAATAATCCATCAAACAATTAAGACAGTGCTGCGCCATTGCTGTATTATTTGTATCATTTAAGCATGTTTCCTCTTCATCAGGCTGTGAAAAACGGAGACGTCGATGCCGTTTTAAAGTTGGTCGCTGAAAAGAATGATATCAACGAAAAAGACGACACAGGGGCCACACCGCTGCACTGGGCAATGACTGCGAAAAACACTATCATCATTGGTATGTTGTTCGACGACGACCCCGACGTTAACGCCACCACTGCTGACGGGCAAACGCCACTGCACTGGGCTGCGAACTCTAATTATAGGAGCGGAATTTTTTTGCTCATTTGGAAGGAAGCCGGCATCAACGCAGAGGATGCTGAAGGAAAGACGCCACTCATTTATGCTGTGGAAAAAGGTCACCGTGAAGCCATAAGCGAGTTGGTCGAACACAATGCTTACGGACATGCTCGTGTTAATACTCAAACGAAAACTGGCAAAACTCCATTGCATTTTGCAGTGGCCACGGGGGACTTGGATATTGTTAAATACTTGGTTTTATTTGGAGCGAAGACCGACACAAAAGACATTGATGGAAAAACTCCGTTGGATGATGCGCAACCGTTCCCCGACATTACACAGTGGCTTGAGTCCAAGCTTAAAAAATAAACATTCATCGAGTGGTTTATTTTTCATCTGATGCATTGGTAAACTGTTCCACTAGCTGTCGGAGAGTGCGTTCTTTAGAAACACAACGCTTGTCAACAGTGTAAGAATCTCGTGTGCCCGGCGGAAAGTGCTTATCGAGCGAATACATGGTTGCAACGACATTCTCTGCAGCTTTCTCTTCTGCTTCTTCTTTAGTCTTTCCGCAACCAATTCCGCGCAACCGCAGCCGAATGAATATCTCGCACATTGAAATGAACGCGACATCAGAGATTTGGGTTTCAAGTAACGTTGTGTAAATTGGTCTCGAACAGTCCCCGATTCGATTCAATCTGGACAATCCTTCTTTATAAGTCTCAGCCGTCTGGGCGTCCACCTCGACACTCCCCCCCTCTCCACCAGATGTTTTCTCCTGACGATCTGCATCATTTCCGGTGGGTCCCGGGGTGCCGATCGTTGGTGCACCAACGGTCGCCGCCACCTCCTTCGCCAAATGCACTGCTACCTTGCTGCTGCGTTTTCCACTCTTTCGTTCTCGTCGCGTTTTCAACATTCAAGAAAATTATTTATTGTTAGGTGTTTTTCTGTGGAAAGAAGCCCTTTATTTTTTCGTTTTAAGTTTGGAAAACATCTTCAGGACGTGTTTCAAAGTGCGCCCAGGAAAAAGACATTGATTGTCCATAATAACTTGGTGTATTGTGTCTGGCGGCCCATGTTCTCGGTTGAGTATACTTTGCAACATGCACTCCGCGCTGCTCTGTTCTGACTCACCGCATGTCATTCCGCAGCTAAAAGCAGTTTGTGTCGGGGTGCTATGAATAGTGCACATCGTAATGAATGCAGCATTGCGGTTTTGCTTGTCGGGCATTGTTGTGTAAGTCGGCTCCTCCCACTGACATTCCTGACATACTTTGCATAATATTTGTTTTGGCGTTGTTTCAACCATAAGTGTCTCTTGTCGCGCGTATCGCATAAAACTTGAAACACAAAATGCCAGTTGAAGAGATCGAAGGAGACTTGTTTGATCACGAGGGCCATATAGCGCACTGTGTCAGTCAGGACTTGCGCATGGGAGCGGGTATTGCTCGCGAATTTCGAACCAGGTGGGGTCGACCCGCCGATCTTGTCGATCAACACCCATCAGTCGGTCGAGCTGCTTACATTATTCGCGACGAGCGGTTTATTTTTTACCTTGTTACAAAGCGGTTTTTCTATGAGAAACCGACATACTACACGATGGCAGAGGCACTGAAGGATCTCTCGCGCATCTGCAATGAAAATCGCATCAGTACACTTCTCATTCCGCAGTTGGGGTGTGGTCTCGACAAGTTAGAATGGGGGAAAGTGAAACGTCTTATCGAAGAACATTTGGGAACCCTCGATGTGAAAGTGTACATTAAAAAATAAACCTTGTTATTTTTTATATTCCCTTTGGTAAATCTCGCTCTGTTGTGCCCGAGTGAGGTGGCCATGCTTTTCAAACATTTCAGGCCGAGCTTCATTCCATAAAGAGGTTGCACGCCTAGACGATCCTGAGTCCGATCCATGATACGTCGGCGAGCGAGCTGTCATTTGATAAAGGGCCTCCACAGATGAATACGAATATGACGGCGGAGGTTGCGGCATTTCATACTGAACCGGAGAATTGAAAATCGAACGACTTGACATGGGGATCCGATGTTGGAGCGCATAGTCGCGTTGTTCACACATTTTTTTCATTTCGATTGCGCGGAGCCGTTCTTCTTCTTTATATCGGATGATTTCGGATTCGCTTCCCTTAAGATTGCCACGTATGTCAAAGAATCTACATCCTGGAATTCTCTCAACCGGGGCATCTGTATCCCTCTGTTTCATCTCCTTCTCAGCCTCCCTCTTCTCCACTGCTTTCTTTTCAGCCTCCTTCTTTTCAGCCTCCTTCTTTTCAGCCTCCTTCTTTTCAGCCTCCTTCTTTTCAGCCTCCTTCTTTTCAGCCTCCTTCTTTTCAGCCTCCTTCTTATCGGCCTCCTTCTTTTCAGCCTCCTTCTTTTCAGCCTCCTTCTTCTCAGTCTTCTTCTTCCTAAGTTCTATTTTCTTTTCAGCGTCAATCCTCTCCGCTGCTTTCTTCTCAGCCTCCTCTTTGACAATTTCATTTTTTTCTTCTTCAATATGTTTTTGCATCCACTCTTCCAGGGTTTTTTCCATAGAATCTGCAGCATGTGCTTTGGCATCTTCTAGTTTTTCAGCCATAGTTTTATCCCAAATTTCAGCCAGCTTGGATGCCTCGGCGGTTGTGATGTACTCGCGGTCAACATTCAAGTCTTTGAATTTGCGCAGATCAACAAGATAGTGTCCGTTTTCATCGGTCACTTTACTATAGAGTCGCAGCAGACTGTTGTAAAAGCCGGGGAACTTTTTGATTTCATCGTTTTCGGTGATGAACTTCAATGAATTGCTTGCTTTAGCATACGCGTGTCCTGTCAACACCAAAGGCCCTTTGGTATGCATGATGGCGTCAGCAATTATACGGTCGTTGTGGCGGTTCTTAAATTGCGTTAGAGGACGCCAATTTTTGTCATCACACAATATCTCTTTCACACCGTCAACATACTCTTGTGAAGGTGCTCCTCCCGGCATGTGGTTCAGCGCGTAGGCCGCCACCTCCAGATCTACCAGGTGAGACTTTTCCATACCAGGGTCGAGGGTCCCGCTCAGCGGTTTGCGTAGCTCGCGCGCAGATATATCTTCTTCGGCTTTGTTCCATGCAGGGGCGCGTTTATCGTCATCGGAGTCCATTTTTGGTTAGGCTAACTTGATTGTATAATAATAGAGAAGAGATAAATCTGTATTTTCCTAATCGTTGCCTTCGAAAAACAGATGCAGCAGCTGCTCTGTATCTCGCCCAGGAAATAAACAAGCTTTGGAAATAACGAAATGACGAAGTGTAGCTGGCGACCCGACATCTTGGTTGAGTATGCTTTGTATGGTGATCGCCGCAGCGTTTTGTTCAGATTCAAGTTGAGTCTTTCCACAACTAATGGCATATCGCGGCGGCGTGGCGTGCAGGGTGCACATCGAAAGGAACGCAATATCAGGAATTTGGGTTTCAGGTAACGTTGCGTAAGTCGGCTCTTCCCACTGCGCTTCCTGACTTATCGTAAACAATATATCTTTGGGAGATGGGACAGACATGAGTGCCACTTATCGCGCGTGTCGCATAAAAGGTGGCAACCCAATGATGAGTGGTAAACAACAGGCGCTTCAATTGGTGGAGAAGATCAATGCTTCTCCCAGCGGCTTTACATTGATTACTTACAATGATGCCCAGATTTTGGCGGACGAGTTAGAAAACATGGAGTTTTCTCTCATGTGCTTTCTTTGTCCAGACACAGACCCACCGAAGTCCCCGTTTATGTGTGAACACATCGCCTCAGCATTTTTCAGCGTCCGAGACCTTCCGGATGTTCAATCACTCTTTGGTGCAGAAGGCTGTATTATTGAGCAGACAATGTATGAAGAAAACGATACTCGCATACTGGGGTATCCGCATGATATATTGTCCATAGGGGCGTCAGTCGATGCGTTGAATGTTTACGGGAACGATTGGATTCAAGTGGATTGCGACGTTTACGTTCGTGATCTCATCGCGATTCGGTGCATTAAGGAATCGAAACCAATCGAATAAAGTAACCACTATTTTATCAGTTTCCGGTATCCTCTTTAAAAATGATCGTTTTTCTTCTGTTTCCGATTGTGGCGTTTGCGGCGCGTCTCTGTCCAGAAGGCTCCACACACGTTCAAACGGGCCTCACCGAAGTCAAGCTGAAGGCGTCGTTGCCTCTGTCAGTGTGTGTGCACTCGCCGTTCCCTGAAATTTGGATGCACCCTCAATGGTCATTTGGCATGGCGTTTTTGGAGATCCGTGCACCCGAAGGAAGTCGGTTTCGCGTGTCCACCAGCGGCTACACATTTCCCTCATTCGTTTGGCCATTGATCCTTTCGAGATTTACTTCATCGGATCAGTCACAAACACTGTGGCCGATTCACCCTTTCAGCGACACCTTACTCGTTGTGGAAACGGACTCCGATTCAGTAACTGTATCGTTTCGCATCGTCTATGAAGTCGCTCCTGTTTGGCGCATGGTGGCCCTGTGGCTGATTGGCAGCATACTGCTGCTGTGGGGCCCTTCGATCGGCCGCAATGGATATGTTCATATGATTACAGCAGGAGGGGCGGGGCTGTTGATTACAGCCATCGCGCTGGCGATGATGATTTCACGCCGAGGGGGAATTTCAGTGTCTATTGGACTTGCTGCGTTGAGTTATTCTTTCTTTGGTAATTTGGTATCGCCCCGCACAGTGATGTTGTCTCTGTTGTGCGTCGGGTTCGTTGTCGGCATCTTGATGGTGATTTTTCGTCCCCCTACGGAACAGACCCAAATGTACTTTGGGTTCTTTTTGCGAATGATTGGAGTTATCATGATGGTGGGTTCCAATCATCTGTGGGTTTCACCGTTACTTGTTTTTCTCGCGATGATACCTCACCCCCCTCCTCCTCCCCCTCCTCCACCTGTATTGCAATGGGATCCCCCCATCTCTCCAACTGAAATCGCTTTAATTCAATCTGAGCTCAGAACCCTCGAGCTCCAGAAAACATACAAGTACTGGTTGGAACCCCAGCGAGCGCGCCTGTCAGAATTGACGACGCGGTTGGAATTGTCGCGGTTGCGCGAGTGGATGCTGTGCAATAAATCGTGGGTCGACTCGCTTCGCAATGTGCGAGTGTTTTCTCGGCTTGAGGCATTTTTGATAACGGGAGTCCATATAAGAAAAGAACTTGATAAAAAATAAATGATCGACGTTTTCGATGAAGAACTTAGGGTCCGAGCTCAGCAGCGTGCATACAAACTGGTGTTAACTATAAACGCGTCGAAATGTGGTATTTTGATCACCGAGACTGACGCTCGGTGCATGGCTCAAATGTTGGGCGGCATGAACTACGAGTTTGCATTTGGTCGTTCTGTTATTGATCCCAGCGCGCCGCAATCTGAACAACTTCACTACATCGAGTCGCTCTCATATGTGGAAACGCTCGAAGAAAGCAAATGGTGTCTCGTCGAACAAAAAATGTATTTCGATGGAGTTGATCGCGTGGTTTATCCCCCTAACGACGATTCAACAATCCCCGTATCTGACGATGTCATGAACCGAGATAGTGTAAGTTGGCACCTCAAGTCGCGAAACGAGTATGTGCGCAAGCTCATTGCGGTTTCATTCGTTTCGGTCGAGGATCGAGAGCCTATTAATGACGTGGCGGCCCATTCTGGCTCATATCGAAAAGCTCTCGAGATGGTCGATTTTATCAACACATCTGTATATGGCATCACATTGATCACATGGGACGATGCGCGGTTGTTGTTTGGCGAGTTAAAAAACACGGATATGCGTTTTACACCATGCGGGCTTTGTTCCTATGTTGAGGACGAGTTTTTTTTCGACCCATACATTTGCAAAACTGATTTTGCCATGAGCAATATCATAGACATCGGAGAGACTCCAGGTACCGAGTGTTGTGTGATTGTGCAGCGAATGAGCGAAGAAGATCAGACTTTTATATTTCCTACCGATGAACACTTACAGCTCGTGGAGTGGGCTGACAGCGCAATGGACCCGAACGGGTCCTGGGAACGGGTGACTGAAGGCATTTGTGAGCGACGGCTTTATGCGATCTACAGCATTACGCGCCCGAATAAAAAAGACGTTGATAAAATATAAACAATGTCAGACATCGACTTTGAAGATTCGCCTGATTTCTGTGCTTGGCGAGATGGAATTGAAGAAAGCGTATATCGTTTGGTACGAAAGATCAATCAATCACAACATGGTATTTTGATTACTCATGGCAACGCACTCCAACTTGTCAACAATCTACCTTATTTTAAGTATGAGTTTTCGTTTGGTCGACTTTCGGCTGGCCGAGACGAACCGAAGTCTGCGCAGTTTTACAGTATCAACGCGCTTTTGGATGTGAAATCCGTTTTTGGGCCTCGTTACATTTTTCTTGAACAAACCAAATATGAAGATGAACAAGAGTGTGCAATCTATTACAATGAAGCAGTCGACCGCCTGCCCAAATCTGAGCAAGTGATGGACACATTTACTTCGGATTGGATTCGAGAGTCGCACACGAACTATGTACGCGATCTTTACGCGATTGGGTGTGTTCGAGTCGTTCCACGAGGGATACCTATTGAGGTGGCGGCCCACACTGGATCATATCTAAAAGCGCTTCAGTTGGTCAATTTCATTAATACATCTTTATCTGGTGTTACTTTAATCACGTGGAACGACGCGCGACTGTTGTTTGGTGAGCTAGGTGATACCGATATGCGCTTTACCCCATGTGAAAGTAATTCCTATATTGTGCGCCCGCATTTTATTATATTTTCTCGGTCCAATTCCTGCTTCGGTATGAAGGCGATCGTAGATATTGGAGAGTTTCCGGGCACTCAAGACTGTGTTGTTGTGCAGAAGGTGTCAGATATTGAAGGAGTGCGCACAGTCGTTTATCCGACAGACGATGACATTATGGACGTGAGTCTAACTACTGATGTGAAAACATTGGATTGCCACTGGGAGTGGGGTGAGGATGGAGTTCTCGAGCGTCGACTCTATGCGATTCATAGCATTGAGAATGCGGAATGAATGAATTCATTTTTTCTTAGTGTCCCAGAACAATGCTTTCATTTCTTCACTGGTAGCGTAGTGTGCAGGCGTTGTGAGATCCTTCGCTTTCGTAAACTTGTCAGCCCCCGCTTCGATGAGGAGTTCCGCAGAACGAACCTTGTTTTGCATCACAGCGTAATGGAGAGCTGTCAAACCATCAGCGTCGGTGGCGCAGATGTTCACTTTCTTGGAAATCATCAGTTCGACAGTCTCGGGCTCGCTGAGAATTTTATGCAGAATGGGAACACCGTGTTCGACAATTTCATTCACATCGGATCCACAGTTGATCAAAGCGCGAAACAACGGTAGCCCACAGGGATAGTTCATAAAACCTTCGTTTTGGAACAGTGTATACATAACCGAATGCCCCGACGCTCCGCGAACCGTGATGTCTTCACCATGAGAGACGACTTCTAAAGCCAACTCATAATCCATGTTGGAGACTAGGGCGATTAGTTGCCCCGCGTAGAATTGGATCTCGATATCATGTTTTAGGAACACCGCGTTCATTACGGGTGTAGAATGCGATTGTGCCCATTTTGCGAAGTCGATGCCGCTATTTTTGATTATCTTGTCCGCCCCATATTCCAAAAGAACGTCCAGAACTGCCAAATCAGGATGTTTGATCCACAGTTGTAAAAGAGATTCTCCATACACGTTCACCATTTCTTTACAAATGAACAGTTTCAACATGTCGGTGTTGCGTTTCGAAATTGCATACCGAATGTAGAACAGGTTGGTGGCGTCGTCAAGAACCGTTCCGTTGGCCAAGATAAGTTTCACGATGTCACTGCGATTTTCATAAACTGCAAGATCCAATGCTGTATCAGTTTTTTTCCTTCCAAGTAAACGGCTCCGTCCGCTGTATTCAGTCCTTGCTCCACCATCAAGAAGAGCCCTGACGCGCTCGATATCTTTATTGCGCACAGCCTTGAAAAATGGCGTTTCGCCATGTTCGTCGCAACAGTTTGGATCTGCTTCGTGGTCAAGAAGTGTTTTAGTTCCTGCTGCGTTTGCATAATGCAGCGGATACATTTTTTCGGGCCCAAGCGCATTTGGATCGGCGCCTTGATCCAGCAGTTTTTGAATAGCTTCAGGAGACAGGTCTGTTTCGAAAAGAGACATTGTTAAAAGTTAATCTTCACCCTAATATCATTTTTACCCCCCGTCCTGCTTAATTTTTCAGCGTCCGTGTTCATCACGGCCCAAAATATGAGCGATCGATAAAATTAAGCAGACACTGAGCTCTATTTTATTTACCCTACTTGTTTAAGTTTCCGACGTCTCATCAACAATTGTCGCGCAGAACAGAATGCGAACCCAGGTGGCAGCCCGAAACACCGCTCACATCAAAACCATTCAGTTCGGGGTGCTGAGTCCCGAGGCAGTGCGCGGGATGGCGGTGTGCGAAATCACGGAAGCGAAGGCGCGAGACAAACAACACAAGCCCATCGTCGGCGGGCTGTTGGACCCATCAATGGGAACTGTGGATCATCATATGCGATGTGCGACGTGTGGGGGGGACACCCAAACTTGTCCCGGTCATTTTGGGTTTATCGAGCTTGCGCGTCCGGTTTTTCATGCAGGGTTCTTTCCTATGGTGATGCGCATTCTTCGTTGCGTGTGCTTCGCGTGCAGCCGACTGCTTGTGGACGATTCAGATCCACATTTTGTCAGTGCACAGACTCTGGTCGGAGTAAGTCGGTTTAAAGCAGTTGCGGCTTGTGCAAAGACTAAGTGTGTGTCTGCGCGCGGCTGTGGGAGCAGCCAGCCGAAGTTCTCGAAGACGTCCGACATGAAAATCGTGATGGAAGTGACGGACGGGTCCATGGGAGCTGAACGCAAACGCACGCTCACGGCTGAACAAGTTCATACTATTTTTCGCAACATCAGCAACGAAGACTGTATTCTAATGGGCCTCGATCCCCACACTGCGCGCCCCGACTGGCTCATTCTTACAGTCATTCCAGTCCCTCCCCCCGCTGTCCGCCCATCAGTAACGATTTCAGGATACGCTCCATCTGAAGACGATCTCACACGCAAGCTCGTGGACATTATCCAGGCGAATCGGTTGGTGAAGAGTGTGAACGGTGTTGCGGCGCACATGATCGCGGAACATCTGGACTTACTTCAGTATCACGTGGCGTCGTTTTTCAACAACCAGATTTCAGGCCTTCCAGAGGCGCAGCTGCGCGGGGGCAAGCCGCTGAAAACATTGCGTCAGCGACTGATTGGTAAAGAGGGACGATTGCGCGGGAACTTGATGGGGAAGCGAACGGATTTCAGCGCGCGCTCTGTTATTACCCCAGATCCGAACATAGGTGTGGCAGAGTTGGGTGTTCCGATGACAATTGCGAAAAATCTTACGTTTCCGGAGCACGTGACGCCGTTCAACTTCGAAAAGCTGCAGGATCGCGTTCGCAACGGTCCCGACAATCATCCGGGTGCTAAGTTCATTATTCGCAGCGACGGGACTGTTCACGATCTGCGGTTCGTGAGTCGCGATGCAGACAAACACTTGGAGCTCGGATATATTGTGGAAAGGCATTTGGAGGACGGCGACACCGTGCTGTTCAATCGACAACCCTCTTTGCACAAAATGAGCATGATGGGTCATCATATCAAAGTGCTCCCGTTTTCTTCGTTTCGTCTCAACTTGAGTGTGACCACGCCCTACAACGCTGATTTCGATGGCGATGAAATGAATATCTTTGTGCCGCAGTCACAAGTGGCACGCGCAGAGGTTGAGCAGATTATGATGGTTCCGCGTCAAATGATATCGCCGCAAGGGAACAAGCCCGTGATGGGGCTGGTTCAGGATTCTCTCTTGGCGTGTTTTCTGTTTACCAGCCGATCGGTGTTCATCGAGAAGGACGTGATGATGAATTTGATCATGTGGATCACTGATTTTGATGGGTGCATTCCTGCTCCCGCAATCATGAAGCCCAAAGAGCTGTGGACGGGCAAGCAGCTGTTCTCACTCATTCTACCCAAGATCAATTTGGAAACCAAGTCTTCGACGCATCAGGATGGGGACGACCTTATTTCCGAGGACGACACGAAGGTTTTGATCGAGAACGGCGACTTGGTTTGTGGTATTCTTGATAAAAAAACGTTGGGAGCATCGGGGGGTGGTGTCGTTCACATTATGTGGTTGGAGAAAGGTCCAGAGGCCACGCAGCGTTTTCTGAGTCAAGGACAGCAGCTTGTGAACTATTGGTTGTTGCAGCGCGGGTTTACGATCGGCATTTCCGACGCCATTGCGAATGCGAAAACGATGACGTTTGTTCGCAAAACGATCAACAAGGCGAAAGAGCAGGTGAAGAATATCGTGATGACAGCGCAACAGGGCGAGCTCGAGTCGCAGCCAGGGCGCACAACGATGGAAACTTTTGAGCAGCGCGTCAACCGTGTGCTGAATCAGGCGCGCGACAATGCGGGCACGTTTGCGCAAACGCACTTGGCATCCGACAACAACGTGAAGGCGACCGTGGAGGCGGGGTCAAAGGGGTCGTTCATCAATATTTCTCAGATGATGGCGTGCGTGGGGCAGCAGAACGTCGATGGCAAGCGCATACCGTTTGGTTTTTATAAGCGTACGCTTCCCCATTTCACGAAAGAGGATTATGGGCCTGAATCGCGAGGGTTCGTGGAGAACTCATATCTTCAGGGGCTGACGCCGCAAGAGTTCTTTTTTCACGCAATGGGTGGTCGTGAAGGCCTTATCGATACAGCCGTGAAGACTTCTGAGACAGGGTACACGCAACGCAAGTTTATAAAAGTGATGGAAGATGTGATGGTGCGGTACGATGGAACGGTTCGGAATGGCAGCAATCAGGTGATCCAGTTTTCGTATGGTGAGGACGGGTTGGATGGCTGTTTTGTCGAAATGCAGGCGATGCCGACGTTGCGAATGTCAGACGCTGAGCTTCGATCTAAATACTATGAGCCACTTTACAAGTACACAGACTCTGCCACGCGAATGTTGTTGGATGAAGAGTTTCAGCAGATCACGAGGGATCGTGATTTTTTGCGCAAAGTTCACGAGATTAAAGACAAGAACGAAGACCGATATGCGCTGCCGGTCAACGTGCAGCGATTGGCGCGCAACGCGCGAGTTCTGTTCCACATCGAAGACGCCGCCACAGATCTGAGTCCGCAAACGATTATTGGTTCCTTGAAGGCATTGGAAACACGACTAGGGCATCGCGCCCAGCTGTTTTTTATTTTGGTTCGATCGACGTTTTCTTCTGCGCAGTGTTTGTGCGAATACAATCTGAGCGTCCCTGCATTCGCGTGGGTGATGGGCGAACTGGAAAATAACTACAATAAGAGTCTGGTGGCCGCCGGTGAGATGGTGGGATGCATTGCAGCGCAGAGCGTTGGCGAGCGTGTGACACAGATGACGCTGAACACGTTCCATTACGCAGGCGTCTCTGCGAAGAATGTGACATTGGGCGTTCCTCGTCTTAAGGAGCTCATCAGCGTTTCAAAGCAGATCAAAACGCCAACGCTCACAGTATACCTGAAACCGGGTATTCGTGAAGATGCAGATAAAGTGAAGGCAGTTCAAGCTTCGTTGGAACATGCCACACTTCATACAGTTGCTGTTCAAACGGAGATTTTGTACGATCCCGATCCTCTGACTACAGTTGTTGAAGAGGACTTGGATTTTGTTCAGTGCTACAATGAGCTGCCTGACGAGGTCATTGATCCCCAGCAGTTGTCACGATGGGTTCTTCGCATTGAGCTCGATCGGTTTACGATGATCGATAAGAACCTAAGCATGTTTGACGTGGTTTCGGCAATCAGGTCTGCGTATAAGAGCAGCGTGCAGGTGTTTGGCAACGACGACAATGCCCCCAAGCTGATACTGCGCATTCGGTCTGTTCGCGAGTCGGATCAGTCTGTGGACGATGATAACGAGTTGCTGGTGCGACTCGAATATCACTTGCTGCACCACCTGACTCTGAAAGGAATTCCGAAGTTGGAGAAAGTGTATATGCGCAAGTCCACTTTGGCGTGTTTTACAGAAGACGGAAAACAGGACGTCCAAGAGTGGATTCTGGAAACCACGGGCATTGCGCTGTTGGCGGTGATGAGTAATGAAAACGTCGATGCAACCCGCACCATCACAAACGATTTGGTGGAGGCAATTGAGGTGTTGGGCATTGAAGCAGCTCGCACGGTTCTTTTGGAAGAGTTGCGCAAGGTGATTGCGTTCGACGGGTCGTATGTGAACTATCGGCACATCGCGTTGCTGTGCGACGTTATGACGGTTCGCGGCTCGCTCATGCCGATCAATCGTCACGGCGTGAACAGTATGAACGTGGGGCCTCTCGCGAAGTGTTCGTTCGAGCAAACGGTGGAGGTCCTGACGGACGCAGCTACATACTCGAGTGTGGATCATCTGCGCGGTGTGTCGGGAAATATCATTGCGGGCCAGCTCGCGCCGATGGGGACGGGCATCTTCGATCTGGTTCTAGACACAGAAATGCTGAAGGATGCAGTGGAACCCGAGCGCGATGAGCTGTTCACAGAGCCAGTAGATTATATTTCAGTTGCACAGGCGACTCCGTTCGAGCAAACCACGCCGCGCGGCCAGTGGGGTGCATCGCCTGTATCCGGTGCGTTTTCTCCCACAGCAGGCTCTCCGTTCTCACCCACCATGCACGTTGCGTCATTTTCACCGTTATACACGTCCCCTGTCAGTCCTGCGCGTGTGGGTTATTCTCCGACATCGCCTTCTTACGGAAGCACGTCGCCCGCCTATTCACCAGCCAGCCCGGCATATTCTCCTACAGCCGCCTCGCCTGCAATGGGTTACTCTCCCACGTCTCCATCTTACTCTCCCACATCTCCATCCTACTCGCCAGCAAGTCCGTCGTACTCACCCACTTCACCCTCGTACTCGCCAACATCGCGATATTCGCCTACTTCTCCGTCGTACTCGCCCACGAGCCCGCGATACCAACCTACACCGCGGACGATGTCGCCAGCATACTCTCCGACAATGAGTGATAAACAATAAACTAGTGTTTGTATTCGAACATGCATCCTCCCACACCGCATTTACTGCAAAGGTCGCCACTCACATCGATGTTCAGGAAGAACTGGAAGTATCCAGGTGCCGCAGGCGACTGCCACACATTTGCAACGCAGTCTTTGCCTTGCGACAAAGTCTCAATGGTCGCAGTGAGCTGTTCGACGGTTTCGCACTTGAAGTCCAAGACGGTTCCGAGTCCGCGCGCTTTGAGCGTGTATCCCTCAGCATCGTGATAGTAGAAGAACTTGCGAGGCTGATACTTGATGATAGTGACGACCATTTTTTTGGGGGAGGTGGCGGCCCAATTAAAAAAAACCGATGATAATCAGTTTTATTTGTGACGTTTCACCATTGTTTTATCTCGATCATGTTGGCAACATACAGATGATATCCAAAAGAAAACACGGTATAAAAAACAGCCACGACGATCATGAAATCGCTTAACCAGCTCAGCGCGCCTACTGAAGAAAGCCCACTCCTGTAGTATATATAATTCGGGTCCCATTTCGGTAAGAGACTGGCTACTATAACAGAAGCTGTGCACGTAAAAAGTGCTTTGTGGTTCCAAACATGTGAGGATAAGCCAAAGGCGTGTTGAAACAACATAGGCATCCATTTATATGTTGCGAAAAGTATCGAAGATGCCACAGATATCCCGATGATATCTCGCACCGCATCGTTCTTAAAAAACGCCTTCACCGGACTGATGGTAGCTTGTTTCACTTCAGAGTCAGACATTGGGTTTCTATTTTTACATAAGAAAGTATAGCACCGTGCATCCTTTAATTTTCAGGAGGTGGCGACCCAGGTTTATTTTTTATTACACAAGCTTCGAAATGCTAATCATGTTAGAGCCAGATTCTTCGTAATTCATGCACGCTTCTTCTGTTATGAACAGAGGACGGGTGCCCGACGGATCTTCTATCGCTAAGAACTCCAGACTTTCCAACATGCGTTTGCAAGCAATCTGTTCAGCCTCGCGCGCGCTTTCACATTTCGCATAGGAAGTAACCTTGACGTTGGACTCCACGACGCACCGCGCAACAAAATGCCGAGAGTTGTGCTCCACGTCGACGTAGAAATACGGAAGATTCGTCGATCGTGAAGCGCACAATGTAATTAACTTGCGTTTGTAGTTCTCCATAAAAATCTGGGGTCATAATTTTTTCAGGCCGCCACCCAAAAGAATGCTCATCCTTATTATCATCGCTGTTGTTGTGATTTCGATTTGTATCTATTTTGTTCCCGTTGTTCCCCGCGTCAGCGACCATGTTGTCGTCTCTCGCGTTGAAAAAGCCGCACAGCGCTTTGCGCACACATTATCTAAGTTGGATTTTCACGTCAACGAGTGCGGGTTCAAGATGGCGTTGGCCACTGCACTGATCAAGGACTTCAGCGACTTGAGGTCAGAATACATGGTCGATGGGCTGAATCCGTGGTCTAAGCGGGTCGATTTGCTGGTTCCCAAGATGTGTGCGATTGAGACCAAATACGTTCCGTTTGGGTTTATAACACCCCACCAAGATGTGTGGAAAACGTCTTTGTACCGAGTGGGTGGAACGGTGACTCTAGAAGAATTGTTACTCAGTGCATACAAGCAGTGCCGAGACTACACTCAGCTTCTCAACGACGTGATGCCAATAGCCATTGTTGGATTTGGGTCTCATATTGCTCTGATGACTCCTACGTTTCAAAAAATAGTCGATGGGGTTGAGCACGACGATCGCGCAATTGATTGTGCGATCACGGCTGCGCAAATCATGCGAAATAGCGACTTTGGAAAGCACGGGCTAACGGACACTCGGTGGGACTCCTACATATGCTGACAACGGGTCGTTCATACTGGGCGGCAAGCGGTTTCGCGCGCACTACAAGATTCCAATGCTTGCGCGCGATCCAGACGATTTCTCGGACGCTAACCAGTGTGCTGCTCGAGGCAATCCACAGGAAGGCCGGTGGTCGTTTGCCGATGTTCATGTGGTGGGATGTGGGAATGTGATCACTGTATTCTAACTTTTGTATTGACCTTTAATAAATATTTCACAAAAATAAAATGTCTTTGCAACAAGACAGTGCAACGGAAGCACACACCAAAGCGGTGGCGGCCCTTGATGCCATTTTCAGTCTCGTGGACCGCATCAATACGTCAGAGGTTGGAATCACGCTCATCACGGTGCGCGATGCTGAGAACCTAAGCCGTGTGCTGAAAGATCGTGGGTATGAGATTAAAATGTGTTTGCTGACGCACGACGACGACGACTACGAGGCAAATGGAATATTTTTCTTTAACCCCTATGACGAAGACACCCCGTTAATTTTACCCATTGAAGACCTGGCCCGAGTGGAAACTATTGCGGGCGCAGAAGACTGTATTATTGAACACCGCGCCGTGAGTATTGAAGGCGGTCGCATCCTTGAGTTCCCAACGAACATAACGGATGTGACGTGGTCTAATGATGCGATGGATTTGTTCGGTAGCGGATGGCTCGAGATCACACCGGGCTGTTTCACGCGCAGCCTTGTCGCGGTCCAGGTTATTAACGTCGTTCCGTGGAGTCCTATTGACTTGGAGAGTGACGAAGAATAAATTTGTTGACCTGGCGGCCCATAATTTCAGTCGGTTTTTATTGTATTAATCAGTAAAGTAATCGCGCTTACTTGGATCAATGACTAACCGCGAGGTCATCTGGTGTTGAGTTAATCGAATCCTCTACAAAATTAAGCGCGACCGTTTTTTATTGCCTACCGGTTATATCTTTGGAAAACCATGTTGAGCGTTCGAACCAAACAAAGCAAGTCGTCTACACCCCGGGTGGTGGCACACCTTGCTAATGATCTTCTCGATCTCATGTATATTGACTCTACCTCAGCTGACCAACTGGAACAGTTGCTTGCTGCAGGTGCTAACCCCAACGCGCTGGGTCCAGACTGCACTTACCCGTTGCATCACGCGAATGCAGATAAAACGCGCATTCTTATTGCGAAGGGCGCAGATCCGAAGTGCTGCAATCGAGTGGGAGCCACTCCTCTTCATCTTGCAGCAATGGGAGATGATGTGAACCGTATCCAGCAGTTGTTGGATGCCGGAGCGTCCATCAACAAGACTTGTAGTATCGGATACACTCCCATTGCGCGTGCGGTTCAAATGGGATGCTGCAATGCTGCAAAATTCCTCAAAGATCGTGGAGCGTGCCTCGATATTTATCAAGAGACTATCGTCAATCTGGCCGTTGTTTCTGGCAGCGTGGATATGGTGAAATTGTTTGTTACGAGTGAAAACGTGAACGAAAAAGACAGCGACGGAGACACTCCTGCACACACATGGGTTGGATCTGACAACTTGGATATTTTAAAAGTGTTGTTGGACAACGGTGCAGATCTGACTGTTGAAAACGTGTATGGTGAATCGGTTTGCGATTTATTGGAGGATCGTGTAACAGAGCCGTTATGTGCGCTGCTCAAACCGTATCATTACGATTTTCCATTTGTCCGCAAGGATCCGCTGATTCAATGTATTACTGAGCACGACTTTAAGAAAGCGTCCATTCTGATCAAGTGCATGGACACTGTTGCGGACTACGATAAAAACGGGAACTCAGCGTTGAGTTTGTTGGCCAAAATCTATTCGCAAATGACACCACCGAGGAGCTGGGCGAACGATTATGAATCCCACGTGGAGAATGAAGACACCATTGTGAGCCTGTTTTATCTTCTCGTTGAGCGCGGTGCGGATGTCAATGCGGAGCCGCCTGCTCTCATTCACGTCGTCAAGAATCCCGAGCTCGTTCAGCTTCTGATTTCCAAGAATGCGAATGTTCATGCAACGACACCAAAAGGATACACAGCACTCCATGAAGCTGTTCGGGTCAACAACGTAAAAAGTGTCGAGCTCTTGATTGCGGCGAATGCTGATCGGTTCGTGAAGGCGAAATCATACAAGACTCCAGCGCATTTTATTACTTCTCAAACGCACGAAAAAATCGTCTCTATGTTGAAAGAATAATCATTTTTTTTGCATTCGATGCTAAATGTTTTAAATCTTTCTTTAGATGAAATAGTGATAGGGCTCGTTGATGCGGTCAGGTCACATCTCTGCGTAGGCCCTGTTAATACAAAGATCTGGGTTTTCATTTAGTGTAAGAACTTTAAATTTTCATTGATACCCGCTTTGTATGAAATTCTTCAATTCAGCTTCCGTTAACTTCGGATAAGTTCCTCGAGCGTCTTCTGCACGTCCGTCTGCACCATTTTCAAGTAAAACCTGTATCATTTTGTGTTGGCGAGGGTGTTGGAAAGTTGCTGCGATATGCAATAATGTGTTTCCTTGATTATCGCAAGTTTGGGCACATGCTCCAGCTTTTAAGAGCAACTCGAGAATATCCAACCGACGTTCTTTGCACGCATTCACTGCAGCTATGTCAAGTGTGTAGTTGCGGTCCTCGGGAAAGAATCCTTTCGTAAGTATCATCTTAACAATCCTTACGTTCTTTGAGGCTGCCAAACTGAGCGGCGTTTCTCCCGCTTTATTTTTCAGGTCTGGTCGAGCATTTTTCTCCAGAAGCTGCCGAACATACTGCGTATAATTCAATGTTACAGACACGTGCATGGCGGTGTTTCCTTCGTTGTCTTGTATATCAACGTTTGCGCCCTTGGTCAACAAAAATGTAATAGCTGCACCGTGCGCCTTGAATATCATGCGGTGGAGTGTGGTTTGCCCATTGATGTCTTGGACGTCGATATTTGTTCCCTTGAAGATGAGCGGTCGTATTTCTCGGAGCGAGCACGCATCGCACAGGTTGAGTTCGTTAACTGTGTGAGAGATGCATTGGCGTTTTGCCGGAGATTCTTCCATATTTTTTTTTGGGTGGCGGCATATTCTGCAATTAAAATAAAAACGATCCCAAAAAAATGTATTCAAGGGAAGAGTTTACAGAAGCAAAACTCCGCGAAGAAGTATCTGTGTTGGTTTGTAGGATCAATGCACGACGTCATTCGCTGCTGATTACGCGCAACGATGCCAAACACTTAGCCCATGTGTTGACCGGAATGGATTACAAGTTTTCTCTTGGTGACGAACAGACCCCTTCTCAGTTCTACAATATTGATGAGCTTCCGGGTGTGCAAGCGCCCGACAGCATTATCGAGCAGCGAAAGTACGACGATGGAACTGAATGCACACTTGGGCACCCAGTGAATCTGCTTTATACGGAAGCATCTAATGATGCACTGGATGTGCATGGTACCGGGTGGGTTTGTGTATCACAGAACAGTTTCGTGCGGGACCTCATCGCGGTTCGATCAATTATCGTCCTTCCGCGGTATCCATCAATTTCAGAGTTGCTCACTGACTCATATTCCATTCGCAATTGTATTCAGTTGGTCAATCTCATTAACACATCTAAACGTGGTATTACATTACTCACGTGGAAAGATTTGGAGTGTTTGAACGAGAATCGATACAACTTCGACGCCTTCTCTTTGGTCAGCCTCCGTCCTTACAAAGAATGTGATTTCTTTTTTGATCCTTACATTGAAAAGCATTTGCACAACGTTTCCATGGTGGACATATTCAACGTTGGAGAGGCAGGAGTCACTGATCAATGTGTAATTACGCAACGAGTGAAACTGGATGAAGATGGGCATTTCCGAGAGCAAGATTTTCCAACGGCATACGATATGTATGCCGTGGAGGTGTCTGAATCCGCAGATTATTGGGACGATGGTGAAGATTGGGATGAGATGGAAGAAGGTGTTTATGAGCGACAGCTTTATGCGTTTCACAGCGTTCGTCCTCTCCCTGAATGGTTAAGTCCAGAAACCGAAGAAGAATGAATTCATTTTTCTGTATTTCGAGGTCCATGATGTGCACCGTGTGTGATCAGCAACTCTGCTATCCTAGGTTTCAGGGCATTCTTTGCTACATCCAGCATAGTCCATCCATATTCATTTTGCGCATTAATATCTTCTCCCATGGCTATCAATCGCTCCACGATTTTGATGCTTCCGGTGACGATTGCACGCACAAACAAATAGTTAGGCGGATTTTTTACAGCATCGGTGATCAATCCCTTGGAAAGCAATCGCTCAACAGTATTCACGTGGGCTGCAATCAAAGATATGTGAAGAGGGGATCTGCCAAATAGGTCTTGCGCTTTGGCGTCTGCGCCTTTGGAGATTAAAAACTCGATGACTTCGATGTTGTTGCCGTGCATTGCTATATGAAGAGGTGTTTCATTGAACGATGCCCGTGCATTGACGTTTGCACTTTTGTCGAGCAGAAACCCGATGACGTCGATCTTTTTGTGCAGTACAGCCCAATGCAGAAGCGTATACCCTTTGTTGCCGGGCGCATCGACTTTGTCTCCTGAAGCGATCAACTTTTCGATATTCTCGATCGTGAGGACTTCGTAAGGAACGTCTCCGAGTTTCCAACTGTCCATGGTGAGAGAACAAAATAAAGATTGAAGAGCACCCCACTCGAATTAATTATTTTTGTGCGCTCCCTTGCTGATCAACAATTGAACGATTGATAGACGTTGTGCATCTAAAGCAATGTCCAGCAACGAGTTTTCGTTGGTATCACAATCATCGACACATGCTCCCGCATCAATCAACGCCCTGAGAACTCCAAACATACCGGCTGTGCACGCAATTACAGCAGCGGATTTGTGCGCGGCATCGCACTGTCGTGGGTTTGCTCCGTTAGCTAACAGCAGCTTGGTGACACTGGCGCTGCGCGACGCTGCTAAAATGAGCGGCGTTTCTCCGGCATCGTTTTTTAAGCCGACTTGAGCGTTTTTTTCCAGTAGAAGCTTAACAAACTTCGTGTGTTTCTTTGTAGCAGCAAGGTGAAGGGCGGTGTTCCCCTCGTTGTCTTGTATATCGACGTTTGCGCCTTTGGCCAGTAAGAACGCAACGGTTGGGCCTCGCTTGTTGTATACCGCGCGATGGAGCGTTGTTCGTCCGTCGCGGGCTTGAATGTCAATGTTTGCACCCTTGGCAACGAGACGTCGCACTGTTCTGAGGTTGCAAGTGTCGCACAGGTCCAGCTCATCGAATGAATGTGTGGTGGTATCGGTGCGTCGTCTCTTTGCTGATGTCTCTTCCATATTTTTTTGGAGATAAGGTGGCGGCCCAAAATTACATATTCATTAGTAAAATAAATAAAACCGTTTTCAAGAAATTAAGCACGGTGCCAACGTGAACGCGGGTGCGAAACTTATGCGACTGATTTATTATATATTCCTGTTAGTATGATGAACATGCTATATGATGCATTCTCTTCAGCTTCGCGTACAGAGAATGCATTTCCTGTCGCAACGATCGATTTTTCGGGTGCGTTTTGAAAAACTTCGCACCGAGATTGTAACACACCAAATAGTTCTTCATTTTCAAAAGTCGCAAACTCTGGAGGAGACAGATTTTTCGATGCGCAGAGATCACAGAGACGCTGCTTGTAGATCATGTCTAAACGGGATACTTGGGGTGCAATACATTCACTGACAGTTCCCTCTAATTTATCAAGATGAGACGGATTGGTTTTGAAATAGAGTTTCACAATATCTAGCAAAGCGGTGATGTCGTAGAGTTTGAGGAGTACATTTCGCCATTTCTTAATCGTGAGTAGCGTATTACAAGACATCGCCGCATCCAACACAGCCTCGACTACTGTGGTTTTGGCGTTTAATGTGGTTTTACCATACATTTTCCCAATGATAACCAGTTCATCCATGACATATTCTGGGGCGTAATCACGTATGATGCAGTGGGATACCACTGCTCTGATCCTACGTCTGTGTGAATTAGCGTCACTTTCTAGCAACGGTGTATTCCCAAACTCTTTCGGATCGATAATACAGCGGTATCTTTGTTCCATAGAATTTGAAGATTACGCGGGCAGACGTTAAAATGCTGAAATATATCTATTTCACTCTTAGGATTTGGTGTTGTGCCTCCAGGACGATATTGAGACAAGGTGGAAGAAGGTGTTTATGAGCGACAACTCTATGTGTTTCACAGCGTCGAGCTGCAGCAGACGGAGTAGCTGATAATAAGAAACTCGGTTCTGTGGTTTATTTTTTCGAGGTGGAGGCTTAAAAATATGATAGATCGAGTTTTAATAAGATTAGAAACTGGAGTGAGCTCATTTATTGAATCTCAATCCACAGACCGGCGCTGTGAAATCCAACGAATACCCAACCTAATGTCAGGACTCCCATCATAACAGTTAAAAACTTATTATCAAAAAGTGAAAACGATGTCTCGGTTCGCCCAAGTTTATCTTGGTTTGCCTTTTCAAGGGCTACTCCCAGAATCAAAACCGCAAAACAAAACAGCCAAAGAACTGTGCCGATCCCGCGAAGAGCAATGTAAAATGTTGATGGGTTTGGCTTCAAGATGCGACACATCTTTACATCTTTCTTGTATTTGGCGAGATTCCAAGCACTTTGGTCTTTCATGTCTGCGATGTCACTGTTGGCGCCGTGTTTGACCAACATCTTTGCGATGTCGTGAAATCCAAGCAACACAGCCAAATGTAACGGAGTTTGACACTGAGCGTTAATACCATTCGTGCTGAGAGCACTCATCCGAGTCTCGGCCGTCGCGGTCAATAGAAGCTGAGATTGGGGGTCGCCGTTTATGGCATTCACGTCGGCACCATGAATGACCAACGATTGAGCAATGTCAAGTCGGCCATGCAAAACCGCCAAATGCAGCGGAGTTTGATATTCAGCGTTGACGGCTTTTGTGTTGGCACCATACCCGAGCAAAGTATTCACATCATCAGTCTTTCCGGCTACAACCGCATTGAATAAAGCAACGTCCAATTTTTCCATTTTGGATTATATATGTAATTATGCTATTGCGAGAGAAGTGCAGACCTTTTAACATTTCGGAGGTGGCGGCCCACAAGGAACTTGTTATTTTTTCAAATTCTTTTTGAAAACTGGGGAGAATAAGCCTCTTCCGAGTTTCTTGGCCAGTTGAAACGGTGTTTCTCCCCACGCGTTTTTTGCGTGAGCATTGGCGCCGTTATCGATCAGTAAGTAGCATGCGTTGATATTCAACTGTGATACAGCCCAATACAGAGGCGTGCGTCCCTGTGTGTCCTCTACTTCAAGATTCGCGTTGATACAGATCAGGTAATGGGCAACCGTAATTGAATTGTTTTTTATCGCATAGTGAAGTGGCGTCATATTGTTGTCAGATTTGGCATCGACGTGAGCACCAGATACGATGAGGCGGTTCGCAATGAACAGGCCGCCCGACTCTGCTGCAAAATGCAACGGCGTTAGATTTTGGTCGTTTTGGGCATTGACATCTAGCTTCAAATCAATAAGCCTTTGAACGATTTTGGCATTAACTCGACTTGCAGCCAAATGCAAATACGTGTTTTTGTTCTCATCTTTGAAATGTAGATCTCCACCGTTCATGATCAGCAAGTTAATGATTTCATTAAGCCCATAGTACACTGCACATCCCAGCGGGGTCTTGCCGCGCCAGTTCAGTCCGTTGGCGTCTGCTCCGGAGGCGATAGCCAATTTAACGGTACTGATATCATCATTGATGATGGCGGCAAACAGTCTGTGCTGGATGTCTGTGCGCACATAGGGACGAATCAAAAACACCGGAGAAGGGGTGTATCGGTTTTTAGCAGCCAACTCTTCCAGTCGGATACGCTTGGGGGGACTCGATTCCATAATTTTTTGTGTTTTTGGGTCGCCACCCTTATTAAACTTTATGAATTGACATTATGGGTTGTTGATACGTTTTTATTTTTTCACGCTCTTCTGAAAAACGGCCATAAGTTTACTGTCTCCAGTTTTCTCGGCCAGTTGGAACGGCGTTTCGCCCCACTCATTCTCAGCGTGAATGTTGGCGCCGTTAGTAATCAGCAATTTGCACGCTTTGATATTCCAATGCGTTATAGCCCAACTCAGAGGCGTTTTTCCACGCGAATCTTCTGCCTCGATGTTCGCCTTGTTGTTGATCAGTATTTGAGCAATAGTTGTGTCAGGAAATGCCATTGACAAAAACAGCGGGGTCCGTTTCTGATCCGTTTCGGCATTGGGGTTCGCCCCGCGCGAGATCAGATATGCGACCATTGTTTGTTTTCCGACTGTTACCGCATAATGAAGTGGCGTCATTTTTGTGTCGGTTTCGGCTTCGATGTTAGCACCGTGGGAGAGGAGCTTGGTCGCAACATGAAGGTCGTCTGTCACTGCTGCCAAATGTAACGGGGTATTGTGTTCGTCGTTTGTAGCGTTGACATCCAGCTCTAATACAATGAGCATTTCGACGATTTCAACGTGGTTTTGATTCACAGCCCAGTGCAGATACGTGTTCTGTTTCTCGTCTTTAAAGTGTACGTTTCCTCCGTGTGCGATCAAAACGTCGACGATTTTACTGTGCCCATAGAACACTGCGCACCCCAGCGGGGTCTTTCCGCGGCTGTTCAATCCGTTGACATCAGCTCCGGCGGCGATGGCCGCTTTGACGATATCGAGTTTGTCACTGACAATAGATAGAAACAGCAGGTCTTGGGCGGCGGTTGCGTGCGTGCTGTGGCGCACCAAAAAGTCAGCAACAACGGCGTTTCCTTCTTTGACTGCTTCTTGTAACAATGTAGAGGGGGCCTCTCCCAGCCGGATTCGTTTTGAGGGATTTGATTCCATATTTTTTGGGAAATGATTTTTTTTGGGCCGCCACCCTACAAAAGAAGTAGATGTCAAGAAATAATAGATATCGTGCTTATTTTATTGTTTTCACAAGAAAAACAGTTCTTTTAACAACATCAAGAATGAGCTGCCCACCAACGTAAAGAAAATCACTTGTGGCAACGTGAACTGAGTTGGCATTTTTTCTTCAGACGCAGGTGTTGCTTCCACCAGGAAATCGACCACATCTTGTTTGTGCAGCATTTCCGCCAACTGCAGCGCCGTGATTCCCCATTTGTTTTCAGTGCTGATGTCGATACCACGGTCAATCAGAAGTTTTGCGGTTTTTATGTCCCCTGCGATCACAGCGCAGTGAAGCAGCGTGGTTTCGTCTTCAAGTGTCGCGTTCACATCTGCCCCACGAGCAAGCAGTTCTTCAATGTTACTTGCGGTTCCTGCGGCTACGTCGTCAAAAATAGAGGGTTCCATTTCCTAGCAGAGTGTGTGCCGCTGTTCACTTTCTGTGCACGGGTTAATTTTCGGTCGAAGGGCGCAGCAGTGATTGCAAATCATCCCTAATGAGCATTTGAGTTTAAAAGCATGCAGTCTACATAAGGTTCAAAATGACTCGCCGCCATGTTGGGAAAGTGATGAATTCGCCCATCGTCGATATATGTGAAACGTATTCTAAGAAGTTCGCAGGTCGGATTGCATCGGAAGTGTTTGATGATATTTCCAAGCAGATCGTGGGCGAGGTTAGGGACGAGTTCATCGAGTCTGCAAAGAACTTTGGCGTTCCGTTGGTTCATATATCCGAGAGCCCACATGTTGATGTATTCGAGACGTCGCACCCTGAAAACCTTGGGCAACTTAAGAGCGCATTTTCGCAGGTGCTGGTCGGTGACGAAGGGCGTGTTTCAATGCCGATGGATTATTACGTTCGGTTCGTTAGCAATGCATTCGAACTGTATACGAGTCATGTGTTCGATTCGCGTCCCGTTTATTGGATGAAGCGATCGACGATTTTACTTAGTGATGCAATAAGCTATGGATTTATGTTGAATGTGGACATCAAATCCAAATCTACACTTCGTCGTGCACTTCTTCAGCTCGCCATTGTTGTGAGTTTGATCATTGCAGTCCGTGCGGTCCGTCAAGATGTGAAAAACGCAGTGGATTCTGTTTTCGGAGACTGGTTTGGTCAAGTTGCGGACACTGTTGTAAAACAAATACACAACCCTCAGTCTTAAAATGTTAACCCCCGACGAAGAGAAGGGAGTCGATCTGTTTCGTTCTGATCTTCGAAAAGAACTTAATGGCGTGTGCACAATCGAGGTGATAACAGATTCAGACTTGCGCATAAAATGCGTGTGCGGTAGCAGTGTGAAACTGCTGCTGCTGCGGCACGCGCTTCAAGAATTCACGTGTGCGAGCGCATACAAGCAGCACGGCCTGTGCCTTCGAACGTATGTTATGCGTTGTGCGGCTCCCAACATAGTAATCGATTTGGTGATCGATCGTCACTCGAGTGCTCCCCCTTCAGTGCCTGTCGTAAAAAACGACATCAAAAAGTTGCCTATACGCCTTGATGATGATAAACTTGTGCACTGTGGCGTCCTTGAACAAGATTGGTCGAATATTCGTGACGTGGTTTCACACATCCACCACATGAGCATGGATTACAAAGATATCGAGGTTTCTTTCGATAACCCTACGGATGCTGCTTACATTGTTGTGTTCTCAGGGATAAACGTTCTTCAGAGCGAGGATGTTCGCAAAGTGGACATGACGCACCATCATATTATCGATTACGAGTTGTCTTCGCCTTTGGATCGGCATCTTCCAGGAGAGCTGTTGGTTACGGTTGCGAAGTTGGATGAAGCTTTAGAAACAAAGAAACGGAGAATGAAATAGTCTTATTTCATCAGTTTTAAAATTTCTTCTTCACACGCTTCCGTTTCTCGAGTTCGTTTGACTCCTCGAGGAGTCATGACGATAGGCAATTCAGTCACGATCGCTTCCATTTTGGGCATTTTTTGGATATCTGAAATTTGTTTTAACACATGATCAGGTTGGTGCAGAAGCCAAGATCCGTCAACGTTACAAACACCGTAAGTTCTCTTGACGCTTCGAAGCGTGTCGATGAGGTAATCATGCTTCTTGAATGTCAGTTGCTTGCTCAGATACGCAGCGTGGGGGGCAGCACACCGATGGGGCTGTGTGATAGGAATACCTAGTGAAGCGTTTCGTTTTGTCAGTGCGATGACGTCGATATCTTGCGTGAACCGGACCTCGCTTGATTTCATGATAACGTCCGCCGGCTGTCCTACAAAATGATCGTAGTCGATTGAGTTCTCATAGATTGCATATGGGTTCTTAATAGACATCAGAGCATCTGTCGGACCGATTTGGATGGTGTACAACAAGTTAGGGATTTCCGTGTGCGCTTTTCCTAAAACCATGGTGCGACGAGGAGTAAATTTCGATCTAACGCTCTGAATTGCTTCAAGAACTACACCACCTTTTCCTTGGAGAGACTCGGGATCGACCAGTGAAGTTGGGAAATAAAAGCAACTCGAATCTCCGTAAGTTCGTTCCACGGCGCTTATTTTAGTCTTCGTTGCATCCTTCACTGCGACTGGAAGCTCGTGAAAATTATCTCCCACGAATGTATAGGGTTGAGTATACACTTTGACGTGTCTCAGTTTAGTGAGAACGTCGTTGACTTGATCTTCGGTATACCTCAGCGACGATGTATTGGAGAGAACCGTGTTGATCATGTTTGCCAAGATGTGCTGGTTTTGAGCCGGAATGGAAATTTTGGTAAAGTCGGTTGCGGCGTTTCCAACAAGTTCGTTTTGCGCCTGTTCGTCCTGTGTTTCGGTTTTCTTGACTTTCGACTTGTAAAGCGATTTCAAATTGGTCGCGCTCGCGCGAGCCGCTTCGTGAAGTTGTGCGATAGCAGCAATGACTTCGTGTATCGATGGGTCTTCATATTCATCTGCCATGATTCCCGCAACGAAAACGCATATATCGAACGATGCGAACAGGTGCTGTTCGATCTCCAGAAGCTGTCGGAGTTTAAACGGGTTGCCTTTGAAAGGGGCATTGGCAAAATGATATATTTTCTGAATGGCATACAGGATAGTCATGGTCATGACCATCGACCTGAACCTTTTTCCAGTCCTTGCAAACACATTGCACCCCACACCTCCGTGATCTTTGATGTAGTTTTCGAACATATCAATAAACGTATCGTATGCAGACATTTCCACGTCTTTGATGACAAAGCACGATATGAGTTTGTAAACCATAAAAATGATGGCGTGGTCGAACCGGAATTTTCGAACGGCTTCGCCTTTCGTTTTGCTCAGCGAGTTGTGGGTAAGAGATTCAGCTGCTTTGTGCCTGGAAATGCTCCTATCGCCTTCGTTATCAGCTTCAGGAATAATGCACACTTTAAAGCGCGATTCAATAGCATGCGATTTGGGAAGAGGTATGTTCGAATTGGCTGCAAGCGCTCGTTTATGGATGACAGTTCTTCGGACTGAGAAACGATGCGCGGTGTTAGAATCCCGAACGACATCTTCTGTCGCGGATTGCATGTTACTGACGACACCTTTGAACCGGTTTTGCTTGTAAACATCGTCAGATACGACAAACTCGTCTTCATGCTCAATGGCGTCGATGACGTTGCTCCCCGTAAACGACATCGCAGTGCGATGATCGATCTCAGCAAAAGTTTTGGGCACCATCATGGTGCGCGCAACATAAGTAAGATACGACTTTCCATTTTCTCCAGGCCCCACTTGCAAGACGTTAAATGGCAAATCGAGGCGATGGTAATAAATCGACATAGGCGCATAATGCAAGAGGATGACGTTGGTGATGCGCGTCGCAATAGCGAAGTCCAGGCTCAACGAATCCATCATCTGTGTGATGAAATTCGAAAACGGCGTCATGTTGCTGTCGATCATGGAAACTGTCCAAGATTCATTGACAACCGTTTCAGTAAAGAGCGCCTTGCATATCTCCTTCGCTGGAGCAGATATGTTGCTGTTGTCATAATGCTCGACCACGCGCTCGAACCGTTTCAGCGCCTCCTGCTGATAAACCAGATACCTTTCTCTCATCAAGCTGTCGCTGACAATCTCGAGAACTGCGAGGTCGCGGATATTTTCCTCTTCAATTCTGTAAAAATCGTCGATGAACATATTGAAGTTATCTGGATTGGAGTCAACCGCAGATATAGAATTCGACGCCTTCAGCTGCTGGTAAAGCGCCAATAATTCCGTGTCGTCATGAACGGAAACCTGAACTTCGAAAGGCGTATTGATCAGTATCGTTTCTCCCGCCATCTCTTTTCTGCAATATTCAATGTCCTCGGCGCTGTCGCTGGCTCCCATTTGCGTAATCATGTCAATTTTCACATTGAGATTGAAGATGTAAGCTTCCAAGGTAGCGATATTCAGCTCGTCTCTCGGGTGCGTCATCTGCAAATCATTCACTCGCGTTTCCAAAAAATTGACGTAAGCTTCCAAGCCCTTTTTGGGAACAACTGGCGGGGTACCATCAGCTCTCACAGTATTGAGTTGAACTGCAATCGCAGCACTCAAAGTCTCTGCGGCCTGAATGTATGACTTCCTCAGTTGAGAAATTTCTTCTGGAGTCGGGATATCTTCAAAAATGGAAGGGAACGATCTTCGCAGTCCAATGTTGAGAATCATTTGATGGTCGGGTCTGAACTTGTGCAAAATCATCAATCCTCCCACATAACTCGGGATGCGAAACACGCGATCGGGGCGAGGAAACACGATCGATTGAATTGCATCTTGCGTAGGAAAGTAATCGATCGTGATAGCCAAATTTTGCTCTGGAACCAATTGGATGGTCCAAAGAAGATGCTTTGCAGTCGCCACACTGAAAATATCAGTCATGGTAAGACTGTTTAATCCTGGCATTTTTCCAATGAGTTTGTCGCAAACGCACATCCAATCGCGTTCGTTTTTTACATGCACATTTCGGTTTGCAGCACCAAGACGATTGTAAACCGCTTTGGCTTGATCTGTGGTGATAAGCGTGCTCCGTTTCTTCCCCAGCGAAACTGAATACAGCTCGGTGTTGTCGATAAAAATTGTCGTCATCAGCTTCGAAATGCTGATGTGCTCTGTATCCACAACGAGCCAAAATCTGTAGGCTCCCGCTAAATTGTCTTCGAGCTGATCGTGATCGAATCCGTTTGATTTTCGCGCTGTTTTGTCCAAATCGGCTTGGGCTCGTAGAGCGTCGATGATATTCGATATTGACTTTGGTGTATCTCTCCCCACGTTTGCGACGAAATCGCTTCCAAGCAGTTTGACCGCTTCTTCGATTTCAGTTTCGTAAGTCAGGCACTTCTCGTGGAGCGACTCCGTTTTGGGAGCAGGGATGTACTCCATGAAAAAACTCGCATAGTCGTCAGGCTCTCCGAGTGCCCTCGCAGATGAAAATACCGCATCCACAACACGAAGGAACATGCTGAACACTGTAGCCCAAGGGGACTTTTCGTCACCCCATATGCCAACGTCATCAAACATAGGACCATGGAACACCGTTGCTGGCATTGCCCAAACATAAACGCCTTCATTGGGGTGAAGTGTTCTTGGTCTGGCGGCCCGTGGAACATTGTAGAAAAATGGCTTCATTTCTTCTGTGCGGATCAAATGAACCGGCCAGCACGATCCCTTCATCTGAGCTGCTTGAAGCGCGAGGAGTTCCGGTGAGGGGGAAGTGTTCGCGTCCCAGTCCGAACCTTTTTTTTGCGAAGCTCGGAACCGATCCACCAATCCCTTTATCGTCGAAACATTCATCGCCATTTTGTTAATCTGTGCACACTTAACATTTTATATACGATACCGACCTCTTAATTTTTCCGGAATTCTTCTTCTATCGGAAATAATCATGAGTATCAAGGACCTGATGACCGCGCGTTCCCGGGGAACAAAAAAAGAAACCAAGCCATACGTTGACGAAAATGTGGTGGAGGATGGAGAATCGTTTGAGTCTCCGTTGGATCCCAAAGCGGGGGGGTCCTTTAAAGTCGTCGTCAAAGGCGAACCCATGCCCGCCATCCCCGCAGGAGTCAAGACAGCCGATCACATCAAGAAGGCGACCATGAAAAACGTCTGGATTGCGAAAAGCAACGCGGGTCGCCAGCTCCGTTTTGTCATGTGTGGTTCAGATCGGCACATGCTCACTGGAATCAAAGCAGCGGCAGCGACCTCAATTTACCAGTCCTACAAGGAGATCGAAGAGCACAACAACCGGGTGTCCGGACCCGGGTGGCCTCTCAATGATGTCGCCATTATTTCAGATTACGTTTACGACGCGCGGCCTGAACGCAATCCGGAGGAGGAAGCACGAAGGAAGCAGCACCGAAAAGAACGAAAAGAACAGGCCAAAAAAGAAAAAGAAGCCGCTGCCGCAGCCGAAGTCGTGGTTGAAGAACCCGCGCCCTCAAAAAAACGTCGCCCCCCCGCAGACGTTGCACAGTTCCTCGACATATCAGCTGCTGAAGCCAGCGAAGAGTCTGAAGAAGAAGAGCCTGAAGATGGGTTTGAAGAAGAAGAAGAAGAAGTAAAACAACCCAAGCGACGCAGGATGGTTATCGATTCAGAAGAAGAAGAAGAAGAAAACCCATATGAAGATGTTGTCGCTGATGTTTACAAGCTTATTGCATTCAGGGCTGAAAAAATCGACGAAGACCACAAGCGCGGAGTGCGAGACACAGTTCCTCTCAACTACATCATGGCATTGGAAACAGCCGCAAAAAACGTCGACGAAGACAAGTCGTTTTCAATCGGGCTCAGCGCAGAAGAACTGATCGAGGTTAAAACCATCGTCGCATTCATCATTTATCTGTTGCCTTCCATTGCAGCGTCGCTCGAAGTTCCCATCGAGACACTGCGCGAGGCAATGGGAGTTTCAACACCCCTTTTTACACATTCTGACTATAAAAAGGTCAGTCCCAAAAAAGAGGACCGGCGTACTGCAGGACCTGACGGCAATGCATTTCACATTATTGCGAAGCGCGCCAGTGCGTTAAATTCTGTGTGGGACACAACAGGCGATGCGCTGAAGGTTCTTCCATTGGAGTTTGGACCAGTTGTGAAGCAGGCAGTCCGCAACTGCAAGCATGGCTGTTCATTCCGGTATTCGTTGAGCAATGCGGACACGATTCGCGTTGTGACAGTGTTTTCATTCTGTTTCTATTTTGTTCCGAAGTTGATGGAGGCGTGCAAAGTGCCCCCCGAGCAGCTCCGAGAGGTGTGGGATGTTGGGTCCCCGATGCAGTCTCAGTCCGACTATGGAATGATAAAAACTGGGTCATTGTGAAACAGTTAAGACCGGGGTGGGGGACTGTCGTTCACCTGAAAAATAAAAACCCATGGATCCAATTCTTGAATCAGCCCTTCGGCAATATGCATTGTATAATAATCGTTATAAAGTAGTCGAGAATCACATGTGTCGTGAAGGCGAATGTCGGTTCGATCATTGGCCTGTAACAGTGTTTGCTACGACGATTCATTTGAGCGAGTTCGATGTGGAAGGATACCATGTTTGCACTGTATTGTGTCCTCAGCGTCTGGTCTTTCACGCAAAATGTCACACGTACTTGGACGAAGTTCGGAGCATGCCGGATTTGTATATTTGCATTGAATCGGGGTCGTTGCATCAGTGCTCGAAATATCGCGATCACGCGGTTTACAATGAGCAATACATGTTTAAGAACCATAGCGACAACGTGTGCTGGGTGACAGGTCGCTCGTATGGGTATTCGTTGGAGTATGCTCCGAACTATGATAATAATGATGAAGTGGATGTGGGCCGAGCGATGTTGGAGCATGCTCGAACGAAGATGGTGAAGACGCAGCGAGAGGTTCGGTTTCGCAGCGGGCTGAATGACGCGCGTCGGCTGCGCAATGGCGAAACGTTGGCCCATCGCCCTCCCGCTGTGATCATCGAGCCCCCCCGCATGTTGAAGAGTGAGCTTTGTATTTCGTTGGAGGAGGCACAAAGGCCGCAAGAAACGAGCCTGACTCCATTGATGGGAAAAACTCGGCTTGCGTTGGACCAGGATGAGATGTTGGAAGCGCACAAGCGTGCGATCGATCGAATGGTGACTGCGCTTTGGGGCGATCAGCGCGAAAGTTACGAGCGTCAGATGATGAGTTCGATTATGGAGAAGAGTAAAAAGGTGTTGGTCAAGAAGGCCGTAAAGCGGAGCCGTTCGATGAGTGCGTTCGATATAGAGGAGTTGGTTGAGCACGAGGTTGGGGATTACACTCCTAGTCCCATATTGCCGTGTTCGTTGGACATAATCAAGCGCCGAATGCGTGCGTTGATTTTGCGGTTGTGGAAGATTATTTTGACAGAGACGTGGATTGGCCCGGATTGGCATCGTCCCGGTGATTCTAAGTTGTCTTTTGATGAGTTTTTGCCGTGTTCCGTGTCTCTGTTTTGGACAGGCATCCGGCACCGGTTCGATGCGAAAACGACTTATACTGTATGCGAAGCCGATCCATTTTTGCGCAACTATTTGAGCGATAAGAACCTGTTGGCGAAGTTCGGATACCCTGTGAACTCTAGTTCGTTGAACGTGATCCTAGAGGCAGTCGCCGATGCGATCAATCGTATTGTGGAAGAAACCAAAACGGTCCGTGCCGATCCGAGACTGTCCATTAACATTGCTGAGATCACCAGCGAGGCGGTGAAAAACGAGGGTGATCCCGAATGGTTTTCGGATATTGTATTGTGTCGAGTGAATGAACGGGTAGTAAAACATGACGATAATTCAGTTCATATAAATTGATGAACCTCGAGCGTGTTTACGAAGGAGCGATCAAGCGATGGGTTTTTGAGGGCGAAGACTCTGGCGATTTTAAAAGATATTTGTGGTTAAAGGAGAGTATTGGTAAAAAGGTTTATATTTGTCTCGTAGATGGGCTGACATTCGTAAAAACGTATGAACTCACACCTAACGCCCACGCTGCGATAGAGGTAACGATGGTGCATTTTGATGATGCAGTGGGGCGCACGAAGATAGATATCATATTGGACGAAATTGCAAGTTATCAGCCCAGAACTGTAAAGGAAGGAGTAGAAACTCTTCGGCAGGTGGCGACAAGAGAATCATTATTGTTTCATTCGTCAAACGACACACAGTTCATCTCACAGGTGGCGTCTAAAGTCTGAGATCCGTTGGCTACGCGGGTCGGAATAAATAGACCAGAAACAATAACACCGTTCTGTAGTTCGAAATCTAGCGCAAGAGTGTGGTAAATAGGGTCGCATTCGAATCTAAGGCAGTGTGTGTCTGGTCGACGGTTGATTCCCCGCAGTGCCAGAACCTGAATGAGCTCGTCTTGAGATCGGAATTTATGTTTTTCTATCAGCGCGCTCTGAACCCACACTCGTGCGGTTTCAAACAACCTGTCTTTCCACACGTAGTTCACATGCTGCATGGTCATCATTTTCATGCACCCCTTTCCCATTTCTATAACGGGTGCTCGTTTCACGGATTGCCAAAACTTCGAAATGGACTCAAACGGGATCGTTTCATTGACTTCCAAACGCAGTTCTTCTGTGATGTGTTTTTTAAAGTCCGCGATAAGGGCGGGTGTCATGTCCACTTTATTGATATCAAGAACCGGTTCCATTTTATTGACACGTGGTTCCACTACTAAAGGACCCAGAACAGCACGCCGCCGCAGTTAATTCTACAGCAGGGTCTGTCACATTCGCCATGATGTTCACATCCACAACCGTTCCCGTGGGAATGCAGCAAACAGTCCCTGACTCCTCGTAGCAGTCTGTTGTTCCTGCAAGAGTGATGCATGACCCGCCGACGATCTCGTCGACGAGCGCGTCGCGCGTCGCGTTGCACAATGTGCCATTCTCGTTGGGTGTATACGCGCACACCCAAGGGCCCACGGGCGTGAGAGCAGGATATGAAACGGGAATGGATGCAATGCATGTTTCATTGCAGGCTGTTCCATATGTGCTGCACCGATCGTCAACAATTTCCACGCATTCTCCATCAATGCACATGCTTAGCTCGTCGCATTCGTTCCCACACACCCCGCAGTTCGCATCGTCGTTGAGATAATCGAAGCAGTGCTGAACGTCGCTGTGTTCACAACACATTCCAGGTCTGCGACTATAGAATTCACACTCTTGCCACTGAATGGCCTCAACGAGGTAACAGAACTCAATAGATCCGGTCTGTTCATAAACGCGCTTTTCATCTGCGGTTGTGAATCCCCAGAAGCACGTCGACGCGCCAGTGCACGCGTCCGTCCGCACCAGCGTTTCATCTTTGTCGATGGTCGCACACACCACGTCCTGTTCAACGACCCGATCGCTGGATTGGTACCCTGGAATCGTATTGGATTCAATGTAGTAGGTAGTAACATAAGCGCCGTGAGTGCACCGAGCGTAGTCCACCCACGCCTGGACTGAAACTTGCGCATAAAAGCTTTCTGGCATCTCGCGCTCGATATCCCGACTTGTGTATCCGATCAAAATGCCCAAAACGATGAGAGTAAGAATATAGTCCAAGGTTCGAAAAACCTTGGCAGGGTTTTTAGTGGTAATCACGTCCTCTGAAATTCCGTCCCAGTCGTGTGCCATGTTTTTATAAGGGGTGGTTGTTCAGGCATTTATAAATCCAGTTGCAAAAAAAATGTCTTACTCGCTCCCCCTTGAGATTTATCTGGATACATCTCCCATTCAGTTCCCTAGGCTCGAAGCAGCAAAATTTTTATCGAACAGCGCGGGCCTCCACCTCAGCTCCGAAATGGTCGACTATTATCATGTCTTCTGGGTCTCTGGAATAGAACAGTTTGCCAAGCGGTGCGGGTACGGAAAGCGGTACGAGGTTCTGCACAAGCCCTGCCACCTTTATATGGATATCGAGTGGCCCATTGAACACAATCCTATTGACGAAAAGAAGACGGTGCACGGTATCGTGGCGTACGTTTTGAAAGAAATGGACACGCAACTCGGCGGACCGTTGGAAGTGAAGCTGCTTTGGTCAACCACCGCGACCAAAGTTAGTTGGCACGCTGTTATCAAAATGAGTGGGCGCATGTTTCGCAGTAACTTGGATGTGGGTACTTTTGTGCGGAGCATCATAGTAAAAGCAGTCGGCGACCCGCTGCACCCTATTTGGGTCGCAGATCGAGCGCTTGACGCCCCTCGCCAGCCGCCTGTCTCCACAGATCCTATCGCGTCCATTCGGGCATTGGGGAAAACGAGTGCAATCGATCCGGCAGTCTACACGCGAAATCGTCTGTTCAGGGCCCCGTTCGAACGAAAGGGGGACGGTAAGCCTCCACTCTGGCCAGCCGATTGGCCGAGCATGGAACCCATTCAAATGATGGTTCACCCCAATGTGGTAAAAGACTACTTGGTCTCGTATCTTCCGCTGGGCGAGAGTGTGAACCTTATCGAGATGGGAGAACAAGTCAGCACGAGTATTTTGGGAAGTCGTGCGATTCATCATCCGAGGGGAGAAAAGAGACAGCGAAGCAATCCGCTGCAGTCGGTCGAACACTTAGTAAAGTTTTACTGGAAAGCGGCGGCTATTCAAGACTCTCCCATGGTCGACAGAGACAACCGAACCGTTCATCAAATAGTGGACAAGATCCACTGTCCCGTAGCCAATCGCGTGCACCAGCGAAACCGAGCCATACTGAACATCAGCTTGAACGTGCACAAAGCAACAGTCCGATGCTTCGATCCGGACTGTGTAGCAGTTCTCACAGCGTTGCCGCCGCCGCCAGAGAGCTTGCTGAAAGATATCGATGCGGAAATCGGTCCTGCCGACGAATATCTGCTTGAGAATTTATGGGTGCCGCAACAAGATGGGTGGGTGACTCAGGAAGACCGGAAAGCGTTGGAGGACGTTATTGGCCGAATTTCAAAAAGCGATTTCATTCAGCTGAAACCCACGCCGACGACGCCAGAAGCCATACGAACTCTTATCAATGCAGGAATGGATCCGCTGGATCATGCGCGCCTTGTTGTTCTTGAGCTATTCTACTTTGGTGGAAAGTCTCGCGCCGAATCGATCGAGCGCGCGATGAGTGGGTTGATGGTGGAGCGATCGTGGATTGGGTCCCGCGATCGTGACGAGCGCTACCAAAAATTAATTGATGCAGCGTGTAACATTGTGGAGAAACAAATAAATAAACCATGATCGCAGCGGTTCAAAAAGATTTGAAACGGATAGGAGTCAAACGTCGGAAAATGATCGCGGCCGCGGCCACGGATATGAAACTGACGAGAGATTTCGACGCTCCTGCACATATAAAATTAGCCAAGCTCCATGCCGCGTTTTTAGCTGAGCAAAACCATCTTAGCGAAGTAGTAGATCGAGCGGAGGTTGTGTTAGAAAAAACGCGCACGCCGTTGAACACCTCGACTGAAGAACGGGATGCGCTTTATGCACGTATTCTACAAGAAGCTAATTCGGCGCGCGGGGGAAAGGGATGGAAATCGCTCATCGGACTTGTGATGATGTTGAAACTCGATAAAAACGGAACATTGATACAAATTTCAAACAGGTTCGCGGAGGTTTCTGATACTCTAGGGGATGTGGTGGAGGAGTCTCGCAAATCGCTTATCGAACAAAATGCGAGGTACATTCAAATGATGCGAGGATTCGAGGAAGGTATCAACATGAAATCAAAAGACATTAGTGTCGTCGTCTCGCAAATTAGTCGGAATGAAATAGCCCCGGGAGAGCTGATTGTCAGTAGCAGTCCTGCGACAAAGCGAGCGTTGATGCGAAAGCTAGATCAACTCAACGCGGGACGAATTGTTCGAATCAAAAAAACGTTAAAAGACATTTTGGCCACACGCAACAAGCATGGAGGGAGTGCAATCAAAGAAATACGGTTGCTGGAGAAAAACGGGGGGTCATTCGACACGTTGTACTCGCATCTTCATGAACTCCACGCAGCTAAGGCTGAACAAATCGGAACCATTGTTATGATACTCAAGCAGCTGATCGTTTCATTGAGCGATGTTATTCAGGAGGCACGGAAAACGATCGGAGATCAATATTTGCGTCACAAACAGATGATTCGGAATTTCGAAGAAGCGATGTGCGAAAACTCGGTTCGCTGTAACAAAGTTAATGATTTGGCAACAGCCCTTGCTAAAAAAATGATAGAAAACTTAGGAAATGATGATGAGGATATAATAAAGTGTTCTCGCTAACCATATTAAAAAGAATGGCATTCTTTGTACCTCCAGTTAGTGCAACGGTGGTTCCGCCGAATCAGGTCGGACCCATTTCAAGCAATCCTTATGACGCAGTAAATGCGCCTCGTATCCCCGGAAGCATGTTCAATACGCAATGGGGGCATGGAATGGGATTCCAAAGCAACTATTCACTGAAAAATCAGCCTTCGGGAGAGCAGACGGCGACTGCCTTGACGACTCCCACCCTGTTCTTGACGCACTTCAATGTTATGATGAATGGGTTTCACGACGTCATGAATGAAATTCTACCCCAAGTTGATATTGGTGACAAAGTTGTGAAGGGTGTTATTCAGACAGTCGTGTGGGACGTTCTCCCTGTGGAATTTCAGAGTGCTCCTTACAACGGCGCTCCTCCGCCGCTCGTTCAGTCTTATGCTATTAATGGCGAAGTTGTTCTCGGTCGTCGTCATGCGGGTATTATTGTCAATGATTCAATCCGCGGGTCTGAAGATGGTGACAGACTCATTCTTGCTCAGATGGCGTCGTTGGGAGAGTCTTTGCTTCTCGATCGTACGTTGATGCGCAAACGTGCTATTCTTCAGGCGCCGAGCCCTTGGCTTGCGGCGTTCTATGGTCGCACAGAAACCGCCATGACCTACCGAAATTTGTTGACGCGTGAAGTTGACACGTTTGGTGCATTGTCTATCGGTGGTATTAACCAGTTCAATCTTATCGATGCGGCCGCCGAACGCACGATGGGCGATATTCAGCCTGATATTTACATTATGCCAATCGGTGCTAAGCAGGTTCTGTTCTTGGAAAGCTCCGATGCGATCCACTATTACAAGGCTGGGCCAGACGGTCCTGCGCGCGCGAAAATGTACGGCACTCCTGTGGAATATCGCGGGAAATTGATTGTCGAGGAACCTATTATGAACGACAAACGGTTCGCCGCGTGGGCACCTGATCATGCCAAGCAAATGTTGTTGCGCAACCGTGTTATTGGAGACTACGGTGTGATGCGGTACCCAGATTGGTTGAGTGCGTACTTGGAAAAGGGTGGCATTTACACTCCTGAAATGGCTGATATCATGATGCCGGATGCGTCGATGGGTGGAGGAACTTTCACAAAGATCACAATGCGCGAAGCGTTGGACAATTGCGGGTTGTTTGATCCTAACAGTCACAAATGGTCTCCGGATGCGGATGAGGGGGATGGAAAGAAGCCTCATATGTTCAAGAAAGACGGTCGCATTATCGACTGCATGGGTCAGATGGAGAACGCACAGTCTCAGTATTTCTATATGTACGGGCTTGCGGCTGCGAACCGGGCCAAGGCTATGTCGATGCTGAACGACAAGGACTTTTCAGATTTAGCGGACGGTCTGCGCCTCGTCGACCGGCTGTATCGTCCTGATGAGGGGACTCAGTTGGAACTAGTGGCGTTTCCGAGTGCTGGAGCTAATCCCGTCGCACAGGAAGGTGCGCTGCAGCGAATGGTGAACTCAAATGAGGCAATGCGTTTGTGGACGGATGTTACCCGGTACTATGGACCTAGTAATTGGAATGGACAATTCGTGGTCGGTGTTGGCAATAATTTAACACAGTCCGCTGGCGCCCCGGGACTAAATCAACATGTGATAGTGGTCACACCCGACTTGGATGGTGTTGGACCATACTATGTTCTCCGGCCAGACGAGTCGGGGTGGGACAAATATTTCACAAATATCAAAGACGACGATGCACCTCTCGGGAAATATAGTCTGCTTAATCCTGCCGCGACATTTGTAAGGGTTAACGCGATTGGTCAAAACCGCGCATACACTCCCGCGGTTGATGCATACAACGCGCTAATACGACGTGATTATGCAAATGACAGCCCACAACGCGACAATCGCATGCCATGGGGACATACTACATGGGGTGCGCTCGAAGATATCGCTAAAAATACGGTGGCAGCGGTTCCTGGCAGTGTACGAGACAAGATTTGTCGACTCGTTGATGTGGTGAAAAAGCTGTATCTTGTTGCGAAAGACATGTTTGTCAATCCCGGAAAGCACGTTATGCTCGCTGCTGAGATGTGCCCACTGTTTTTCCACAAGGATAATGATCCCGACCATGACTCTCTCGTTGCGTTTTGGTGCCACATGGTTGACGCGGTTCGATATCCGTTAGTAGACAGTAACGTTCGAGCGCTAACACCCGATCAGAGTGCTGCTGCTATTGACAACGTTAAAACGAGTGAAGGCACATTGTTCTCCGCGCTGAAGAAAGCTGGACTCATTGGCAACGATGCTATATTGGCATTGAACGCGATTATAGAATTTCCGTTGGCCGACGGGACAAAACCGTTCGACAAAAACGCTGTATTGGCTCGACGAGCTCTTCACGCGGCGGTGATCGATTCGCGAAGGAACGAAGCAGTAGGCTGGGGCGTGGAGGGCGCTGTGAAGCGATTGATGACAATGTTGAGTGAAGGTATTCCACCGTTTGGTGCAGACCGGCATGATGTTGGTGAGGGACAAATTGACACCGCGTATACAGCGCTGTCGATTCATCCGTCACTCGAAGTCCTCCCAAATACGTTGAAGCGTATTGATCCAATGACCGGGACGATGATTGGAGCATTGGAAAGGGCTCCAGATGACCAAAATGACGCGGGGCGCGCTGCGGATAAGCGTTGGGACACATTTACGGCAGTCGACGCGCGGTTCCCTGCGCCCAAGCGTTCGGTAGACGAATTGTCTGGTGTTCTGGCGACTGGGTTGCGGTTCACAGGGCGCGAGCGTGCGCCCCCACGTGAAAATCAACACTTCCCCCATGGCGTTGCTCGGTGGATGACTTTGTTTGATGATTGGGATCTCAACTCTCATCCTGTTTACAAACGTCTTATGAGTTTGACCAATCCGCTCGTTCGTTTCTTTGCACGGCTCAAGTATTTGTCGGCGTGCGACCCAGAACAGTTTTATCACGAGTGCGACACGGGACTCCCCCCGTGCATTGGATTTACATTTGATCGTCCGTGGATCACGTTGACTACCGGAAGTGCCATTTTGGCTAAACGCGGTGGAGCTTTAGGGAGTTTATATGTTGGGCAGGAGACGTTCACTGAGGAGTGGGGACAAACCCGCGAGAGCACAACTTATTGTTATTCATGCACATCGGGTGTGGCAATTTTGGCTCCAGAGTACGCCATGATCATAAACGATATTATGATTATGGGTTACATTCGCGGGATGGATTGCACATTCTTTAAGAAAGGGGATTACAAAATCGCATACACAAACAGCAGTTACAAGACCCAAGGCTCTATTTTCTGTCGTGCAGTGAACCCCCATATTAAGTTGCATCGCGAGCCTCGTGTTTTGTGTGGATCGTATGAAGGGAATGCGTTCGGAGGCGCTCCCGCTCCGAATGATGCTAAACAGCTTGAGTCGATGTCTCGTGCAGCTGAGAACACCGATTTTTACAATGCCTATTATGGCATTCCCATTTCAGTCGAGGAGGACCCGAATTTGAATTGGTTGCAATCCAAGCAAAAATACAACCAAATCATGTTCCCGACAACGATGATGGTTTACAATGAGAAGTCTGGTCATTACAATGCGCGTGTTCGTGGAACCGGGCATATGGGGGTGTTGAAACCTGGGTTCATGAAGAAGTTGACTTCTGCGCACGTCCGCGATGGAAAGGACGATACTCAAGATAACGTGATTGAGGTTTTTGAGTAAGATCGAGAGAATGCATAAAAACAGAAGAGTATCAATCACACAAAAAGATGTTGTTTTTGCTTTTTGCAGTCACATATGCGCTGTCAATTCCAGAGAGTTATGAATATGGCGACCACATTCCGATGAGTATGGGGTCGTTACAGTCATCTGTGCGGTCGCCACTTGAATATTACGATATGCCAGTGTGTCGTCCAGACCATATTGTCCAAACGCCTCAATCTATTTTCTCGACTGAGCAGTTTTTCTCAAGCGCGTTTACGGTTCATATGGGCGTCAATCGCGCACTTCCGCAATGTGAGGTCGTTCTCAGCCGCGCGTCGGCGGCGCTTTTGTTTGAAACGATTCATGCCCAATACCGAGTTCATGCGTCGCTCGACGGCCTTCCGGCTTTCTATCCGCGACACCTGTACTATGAAGACAGGTCGGACGGCGGGAATGTTTATGAGTTGGGGTGGTTGCTCGGCGTGATGGTTGGCGACGTCGCTTACATGTTTACGCACCTTGATTTTCATTTGATGTACAATGGGAACTACACGTGGGTCGTCGGGTTTGAGGTCATTCCGTCTGCGCCCATCGAGGTATTGGAAGGCACGACCCTAAGATACAGCTACAATGTTACGTGGTTTGAATCGGATATATCGTGGGTAAATCGTTTGGATCAGTATCGGGATTTGTGGGGAAACATCTCGGATGCCAGCACGGCAGGGCTGTTTATTTTACTGGTCGCGTTGTTTCTGATGGCGTCGTATTGTTATTCTCGAGTTTATCGGCTCGCGCGAACTGATATTATTTCGTATGCTTCACCCCATGAGCCTAAGAGTGTGCAGCGGATCCAGCTGGAGAACAAGACGTGCTGGCAGCTGAGCTTTATGGACTGTTTGCCGTTTATGGCGTGTGTGTCTCCTTCGTCGGTCCCTCAGCAACAGGACGAGGAGGGGCATTTTCTTATTGATGACGATGACACACTCGAGAAGATCAAGGTCGAGAAGCTGACTCCTGGGATCAGCATAAAGTTGTGGCGCAACATGTGGCGTGCGTTTCGAAAGGATTTATGGCGTCCCCCTCGTTTTGCAGCGCCGTTTGCTTCGTTTGTGTCGTATGGTGTGGTGTTTGTTGGCGTTCTGGTTCTGACTCCAATTGTGATGGCAATCGGGCTTTTTATTTCAAACCAAAGCGCTGCGCTGCTGGCAGTGTTTTTATTGGTGAGCATCCCACTGTTTTTTTCGGGGGGATGGACGTTTGCTTCATTGGTCCGCGCCATGAAAGAGGCTGAAAGCGACCTGCCACAGGCCCAAACGGACTTGATCAAAAAATACGGCACGCGCCGCTCGCCCAACTTTGGGCGATCTCTTCTTTTTCAGATTTCGGTGTTTGTTTGTGCGTTTATCGCTGTTATTCTGTCGGTGAATGGTGCACTTGTTGATACAGCTACTGCTGTATCTCCAGTGGTATCGATTCCTATTGCTGCGGGAGTTATGCTTACGCTCCTCGGTGCGCTTGCTGCAATGTATAAAGTTCAGTCTCCACTGGATGTTCCTCAAAAAGCATCTACTGAGCCGTCTCATGTAGAAGGTGCCGACGGCGACTGGCTGGGAGCCAATCGACACATTTTGATTGTGATGACATCGTTGCTCGGGTTTTTGCCTGGCGTGGCTCTCGTGTGGACGATCTACAACGTGTTATGGACATCCACTGTCGTTTTTGTTTTCTACGTGATCGCGATTGAGATGGTCGTGTGGTTTGCGTGCACATCATTCTTGGGACTGATGTTGGTCTACGTTTTTGTGAATTGTGGATATTGGGACTGGAGTTGGGCAGTGTGGCGCGTTGGCGCGCTGATGGGGCTGTATACACTCGTGATCTCGGTCTATTATTATTCAAGCACTGTATACGGAGAGATTGATGATCGGTCGGCGTCTGTCTATTGGACTGTTTCGGTGGTGGTGAGTGTGATGATCGGTCTTTCGCACGGTGCTGTTGCGTATTTGAATGCGAGGAAGTTTTTGGTCGCATTGTATGACATGCAAAGGAAATCAGAATAAACTTAGCATCTTTTTGCAAAATTACACAGAATTTCTCGGTGAATAGTGTCCCAAAGACTTCGTGCGCGATGCTCAGTTTTTCCCTTGAGAACGACTGCTCTCCCAGTAGAAAACACTGCGACTTTGACTCCATGCGTGTCTAGAAACGCTCCTTTGAAGTCCGGCTCGAACTTGACCTTATCTCCTCCCCAATCTTTGAGAGATTTGAGATCTATAGGGAACCCGGCGTTTGCAGAGCACACGATAGACCGCACTTTGAGTTGGTCGGGATGAATGTCGTACCCGATTCGTCGCAGAATGTCAATAATTTGATAGGCGACGTTTTGTGCAGCAGCACGCGACTGCGCTCCAACGATGACCATTTTCCCTTTTGCGAAAAGCAGCACGCTAGTCTGTGGCCTGAACACCCTGATTTCGATAGCAGGGAATGTGTCAATGGGATAAACGCTCGCTAAGCGGTGCTGCTCTCTGAGGGCAATGCGTAGAATATTGATGGTAGCCGAAAGTTTCATAGTGCAGATGACATTGTGCACTGCTAGCCCTCGGTTTCGTTCCTTGAGATCATCGGCTGTCATCCATTCGGGAACAGGTGCGGCATCCAGTCTGTTTTCGTAGGTTGGAACCGCACTGGGTGGCGGAGCTTCTAAGTCTGTATACAACGGGACTTTCCAAATGTATTTAGACTGTTCGCAGATTTCACCGTCGGTGGTGAGAGGGATGTCGATCGTGAGCATTTTATAGGGTTGGGTTCGATTTCACGAATACTGCCGACATTTTAACTTTCGAGTATAAAGTGGAGATAAAGCGCACGCGCGAGTCACCACTGTAAAATGGTCTGTGTTATTTTTAGAACAGCCGCGACGGCTAGAATTGATCGGTTGTATAGGAACTGGAACAGTTCAATAAAAAAAACAGTTCACAACACACCCACGTCGGAACTCAGTCCGCGCGCGCGGTTTTGGGCAATCCACGATTTCATGTTTGTGGATGCCAAAGTCGCGTGGTCTGAACCACAGGAGGCAATTTTGTTGATGATGCTTAACTCGTCGTGTCAGTTGATTTTCGGGAACTCGTGGGCACAAAATGCGGACACTATTTTTCGCATATTCGGTTGGACAATGACACGAATTTTGACGATGGCGATTTTGGGTCGTCGCAGTGGGAAATCGATTGCTATATCGTGCGGGACAGCAGCTATCTTTTTGTATGTTCCACGGGTTCATATTGGGTTAGTTTCGACGAAAGAAGATATTGGAATCATGTTGTTCGAGCTGATTAAATCTTATTTCGATTTGTCTGGATATGATATTAAGATGGACACGACGACCAAGCTGAAAGTTCAATTTGGGAAGTATGATATAAGGCACATCATTGTGTTGGCGAATAATCCTGAAACAGGTAAGAGAGAGATTTGTATTTTTGTAGCATGGTGTGTAACCCGCTGAGCGGGAGCGTGATTTTCTTTTCCACTATCTCCGAAAACGTCCGGTGGTCCTTGACCAATATGACGGTTTTCTTCCCGCGCGTAAGCCCGGTGTAAATACCCCTGCGATCGAGGAACATGGTGGCGCCTGCGTTTTTGGGTATCCATAGGATCACGCAATCGGACTCGTCGCCTTGTGCAGAATGGATGGTGTTGACCCATGAGAGCGACATAAAAGGTAAGTTCTCTTCCGCAACAGGGTAGGCAATATTGTAGCTCGGCCCGCCTGCTCCTTTGATCATGTAGATTCGCGTGCTTCGGTCAGGGCACATGATGGAGCTGTCGCAAACCTCTTCGACCGTGCCTTCTTCGGCAGCTTTGCATAAAAGCTTGAGTGTTTTTTCATCATATGCGTCGCTGCAATCAGGAAGTGGATAGCTCGTTCGCCCGCGCTTTTCGGTGTTGACGTCTAGGATTGCGTCGATAGTCATGGGTTGGTTGTTGAAAAGCCCTAGTTTGAATTTGTTTTCGCGAATCACTGTGCGTTCTCCAGGGCTGAACCCAACTGTATCTCCTTGGCCTAGCATATGCAGAAACTCGTGCTTGATTGCATTGTTGGCTGGACCGATTCCCGCGTCTTTGCTCGATCGTGAGAATGTGAGAATTTGAACCTGGTGTGGTAAGTATTTGAGCGACCATGCGCGTTGCAGAGCTGGCAAGAGATCGAGCTCCGGACTTCCTTGGCACGTCATTATTTCGAACACTCCATTCACAGGAGTGACGTTGGGGTTCCCGTTCGCGACGCGATCCGCATTTCGAGTGAGCACTTCGCTCCCCGCTGTTGTCCGATGGTTGATTTCATAGATAACAATGGGGAATATAGCCTTCATCGCGCCGAGCAGGTCGTCGATTCCGATGGCGGGAAGCTGGTTCACGTCTCCCATCATAACCAAATGAGTCCATAGTGGGCATTTTCGTTTCAGCGTGCTGACGAGCTTGGAGAAGAGCATAAGGTTGACCATGCTGATTTCGTCGATGAACACCACTTCTATGTTGTTCAAATCCACAGGAGGCGCTGCCGCTTTAGCAATGGACGGATTTTCGAGGTATAGGATGAGCCGCTGTATGGTGAACGACATCGATGTGTGAACTTCTTTCCGCAGTTTCCTGGCGACGAGCGCATTGGACACTGTGCAGAAGCACGTTCCTGCTTTCCAATTTTTCATTGTGTTCAAATAGAACTTGGGTGTTTCAGTCTTTCCGCTTCCGCCTTTTCCACTGATGATGCACACATGTGAGTGGCGTATCATTTGTATGGCTTTTTTTTGTTCGTCGCATGCTTGGAACGTTGGTCCAAATGGGTATCCGACATTGTCGTCATAAATCGTGGTCAGAGGTCGGGTGTAGATGGTGTCCAGTGCGTCGATTATTTTCATATACGCGTTGTAAATGGGGGTCACATAAACTTGCGTGTCCGGAGGGAGTGTCGGGAGCATGTGGTGATAAACGATGTGCGTTCCGAGACTGATACAGTCCATGTTGCTCGTTTGTATGTTTTCAGAGGCTGCGACAGGAATGGCAATTCCGGGGTCGTAGTGTTGCGTATGGTCCATGGTGTGCAACAGGGTGGCGGCGGCGGCTTTGAGACGTGCGCGCGACCACTCCACGATTCGGTAAGCTGTGTTATCGTCGGGCAGACACTGCTTTAGCGTCTCTGATTGGCCTTCTCCATTCCATCCGCACGCGCACTCTCCTGTTCCGGAATAGCATGACCACAGCGCATTGGTGAACTGGTTTTGCACATCTTGATTGGGAACATAGAGTTTGATTTCTCCCAGCGCAACCAGCGTGCTGAGAATCTGATGTCCGTTCGCAGACGTTTCACTGTAATACCGTTCCAAAGTCATATGGGTATTGCCGAATGAATGTGGGGGATGTGCGTATCGCGCGGTGGCGCTCGTTTTGGCCGATTTTTCGAACGAGTCCGCCAAGAAAGGCCTGAACAGGTGCTGATACACTTTTGCAGAGACGACGAGGATGTGATCGTCAGGAAGACCGCTGGCGCTGCTGAGTCCTGCTTCAGCGGAAAGGTCGGGGAACCACGTGTGCCCTTCTAGTAGATCGTAACCAGATGCGCGTTCGAGGCCGTGAAGTCCGTAAAACACGAGTCGCAGAGGGCACTCTTTCAGGAGGGTGTGGGCGTAAATGAGGTGCGAGCCGCTGACGCACAGGAGCATTTTCAGAGGGTAGAAAACCATGAGGTCTTTTAAAATGTCCCAGTAGAACCATTTTCGGAGCTCAGCGCTGACCGTAAGACCGAACGACAGCGCGTCACGGAATGACTGGTCGGAACATAAGTCCAAAAGTTCCTGGCGGCCCACTATGTCGGGCCACGAAACGTGTATATTTTCAGCTTCAGCGTCTCTTAAAGCTTCAGGCTCGCAGCCGAACCATTGAATAGGGGCTCCACTTCGCATGGGTTGTGCAATGACGAAATTGATGGCAGCCTCGAGGTCTGCCTCAGGAGCTCCGAGCACTTCTTTCTTCCAAATTTTGTTGAAATGCGAGTATGGAACGGGTTCGGTTCCGCGCAGAGTGACCAGCGTGTTTTTCTTGGGCGCGAGAGTCAGCACCGCTCCTGTGTAAGTCCACCACGGGCGAACACTCCAAACGCGTCCTTTGCACCGCGTGTTTCCGAGCGTGATGTGGACTTGCCGAGTGGCAGCAGCGTTGGACTGGACTTTGTCCCAGGAGTCTGCTTTGTAGTACACTTGCGTGATCTTTGCGCTGGTTGTCGTTGGTTCTTGAACGGGGAACACTATGCGTTCCGGGGGAATAGGGTCAACAAGATAATAAGAAACGACGTCCATTTTATTTTTTGCGAAACCAATAACTCATCCGCAAGTCTCTGCCGGTTAACGAACTGATGATAATTGTGACGAGATGAGAAACGTAGATCGATGCCGCGACAACTCCGGCGTAAATGACAGAGTCGAAAAGGGATGGGTTTTTAGCAGGCGGTGCATTGTCAAAATACATTTTAGATGTTGAAAAATATGGTTGTTTATTTACCCGTCCACTTCATGTCGACGATACCATTCCACAGCTTCTCTTTTCATCAGCACTCGGTTTTGGTCGTCGTGATTTTCGACCAGCTCGCTGAACGATGTGTCACCAATTGCGAGTCGAAGTGATTCAGGTAATTTAGATTCGGACGGTGGAGCCATTAAATAATCCAGTGTCGAGTGAATCATGGCGCTGTTTCCTCGCACGGGGATAGTGGGCTCATATTGCTTTGGCGTCCAGAACAGGAGTTCGTCGATGTTCATGCACGAAATATCGGGTGGTCCCAAAATTGTAACGATCGTCTTGAGTTCTATTTCTTTGAACTGTTCGCACCCTAACTCATTCAACATATCTTCGAACGGCTGAAATATCTCCGAACGGTACACAGGTAAATACAGGCGCGGAGTGTATGGTTTGATCCACTTGAGTTCGGTTGTGAATTGCGGCGGCGGCATTATCAGCGCGTGAAGCCTTTGTGATGCACAATGGTCGATCGTTTGAGCAGACGCGTCTGCTGTTGGAATCATTACCGAATTCAATTCGCACATGGTTGCAGCGGCGTCGACTGGGTCAAGTTTTGTGTAGCTGCGCACCATTCCGATCGGAAACATGTGAAGAGACGCAGGATGCTGCCAACATGATCCCCAATGTGTGTTTATGCTTTCTTTTTTGAACACGCCTGCGTCAGAAGTAAGTAGGAGCCTGTACCCTACTCGAGGGCCTAATCCGAGTAACATTCCGCACGCCCCGTTGCCAGAATAAAACGATTGCATCCCGCAATACATTATGGTGATTCGCATCGCAGGCCGGTGATCCGTTCGGTAATCCACTTGCCGAATTTCATTGTGAATCCAATACCCAGTGGGTTTGATCAGACCGTCGGTCGATTGGAACTCAATACTCATGGCATTGAAAATCGCAGTGGCAATCCGGCGGTTGTGAACGCTCAACAGCTGTTGATAGCGCTTGTAAGGGCTGCTATCAGTGACTGAATCGGCATCAATATCGAGTATCGCATTGACATAATCGTTATGAACACTCGGAAGCTCGGTTTTTACGACGATGCCTCTAATATAGTTGGCGTTCAACCGTCCGCCGTCAACAAGTTCAACTGAACATTTATCAGTGCTCAGCCCTTCGGTCCAGTTCCACGTTCCATCGGTGGTGGATATATTGGACTTTGACAGAGATGGGAGTTGGTCGGGAGACACTGGAATCATGGTGATGATGGCTTTGGCTACAGTGGCACGACTGTCTTCAAGCATACTAACAGAAAGATCTTTTGACATTTTGCTTCCTAATGGGATTGGGTAGAACCCTACCACTGTCATGGGGTGATCTTGAAGCAAAAACTTTGGGACCCGCGGCCTGATCGCAACGCTGAACCCAGACAGCCCTCTGTGATTCCGTTTCATGTGGATGTTGGGTCCAGGAACTATGAATTTGATGTTCGGATCTTCTGCCAATTTGTTCAGACTTTCGATAATGGCGTCATTGTTGATTTTAGGCACCAGCATGAAGTCGCGTCGTATTTTAGGGTTGAGCTCCATTTTATTGGGAAAGAGTCGGCGAGGCTGTTATAGAGATTTATTGAACGCGCTGAATTTTAGGGTCGGATACTCGGCTACGGTAGCTAAAAATTCGACGTCCATTGAACTTGCAGCCGCCGTAGCTAAATCCAGCATGAGTTTTTTCGGCGATCGCGTTTGAGCAGAATACTTCTCGTTTTTGGTCAGATTGTAATACCCCTCCTCAATCGTGCACTTCCATATTTGAGGCCCGGACATTCGAATCGGAATTGACTTGTAAAACCAAGACACTGGAGACAGAGTTGACGCGTATGCTCCCCACGGGGCATAAGTGCAATCGGGCGAAAGCCTTCTCAGTGCTCTGTTCCATCGTTTCTCTGCGTGATCCGCATTCCACACATTGCCATCAAACGAGCAGCAGAACTGTTCAACGTTGATATAAGCGGCGAGGCTGACGTCGCGCGGAGACTGGAACACGCGGGATATCTTTCTCCGTTGCGCCATCTGATTCTCGAGTCTGGCTTCTTTTTCGTCCGGGAGGTCACATTCCAAAAATGCATTCACCGTGTGCGCAGTGTGGGGCTGTGGTCTCTGAGCTATGGTTGTTGCGCTAATAAGGCCACGGGCGATAGACACGGGCAAAACGGTCAACAAGAACAAATACAGGACTGTAGTTCGAGTTGGTCCAGGTGAATAATTAATGTATCGAGATAAGCTGTGGTCAAATGGCGGGATGGAATGCGTATCGGTAAACGTGACGCCGTTGGCTGTCACTGTATGGTTCAGATTAAACACAGATACAAATAGATTGCACCACACCGAGTCATCGAATTTGCACAAATAAATCATTTTTGCGAACTCTTTTTGTTCGACGCATATTTGTTCATCGGGATTCAAAACACATAATGCAATAATGTGTTTGGCAGCTGGATCGGTGCGCTCCAAAATGGTGGGAAGAAACGAAATTCTCCACGGCATGATTGAATCGGTGGGTAACTTTTTGGGGTGGCCTGTGATCGACCGAATAAGGAACTGTGCTCCTTGCACCATTTCATCTGTATTGTCTGAGCACAACAGCGTGGTCATCACCAACCCGATAGGCGGAGAGTTGGTATTCAGAAACACGTCGTCCAAAAATTGAGGTATTTTTGAAGTGAGGATGACAGGAGACCCGTTCCACCCCGTTCGTCCCCTGACAACAGTTCGTGCGCAGAGAGAACAAAGCAGTTTTGCGACGGGACTTTTGAGTGTTTCCATCTCAGGACAAAAAAGGGGGACAATGGTATCGATCTTCCAAGAGAAAAATGATGTGTCCCATGGTTCGATATAGTCGCACGGTTCAATCGATGCAATGGCCCAGGTAGTGAACGTATTGGAAAAGTGGCCGAACTGTTCAATGAGATGCATGGGAAGACCCGTAAAATGGGTTTCGAGTAGATCAAGCTCGGCATCTTTTCGTCCAACAAGCCATGTGTAAACGCGTTCACAATCCGAATGAAATACAGACTTTTCAAGCCCTGCCATGTCCCGCACCATTTCAGCAGTGTTGATGAACCCGGGGTGTATGCACCACAAAATAGCAGTTATCACTTGCGGAGCATGTCCTAAAACCATATCGTCGACGTACGCATAGGTTCCGTGGGCCATTATATGAATTGGGGGAGTAGGCTGGTATCGAGACATGTCACCGCACACCGCATTAGCTCGAGCTAATAGAACAGAGGGGGTCCCTGGCGGAGCCATAGGCCATAAAGTAGATGGGTCCGTCCTGGCGGCCCGTGCCGCACGTAGCCATTCATACGGAACTTCAGCATTAACACCCTTTGTCATCTTGAGCAGCTTCCGCATGTTTGCGGCGCTGATCTGTTTTTGTCGCAGTCGTCCCTCCACGTAAGGCCCCCCCCTGTATTCCACGCTGAAATTCGTGAGACCTCTGTTGGTCATTTTTTCGGGCGCGAACACGACGGTGCACGTCTGTCCCTCCAGCGTTGGGGGAACCCATATCATGTTCAGGGCGCAATATTGCTCGAAGAACTGGTTGCGGTGTTGGACATTTATCGCTTTCCCTAGCTGAAACGTCATCGTTTTATCTTCAGCGTTCATAATCTTGAACAGAGATTTATGCTGGCTGTCGTGAACCAACACAAACCCCCACTGGATAATAAAATCGAAAACGTCCATTTTTATTTTTATGACATTTTATTTTTCACTAACGCGATAAATGTATCCGCCATCTGATCTAAATTCGGATCTCCCGCCGAAACGAGCTCTCTGGTTTCAAGGTGTAAAAACATGACCCACACCAGGATTGAGATGCAAATCAACGCAATGATGTTGATCCAAAGAATATATTCAGCGTTCATTTATCAATAGAGATAGCATGTGTTATTTATTGTTCACGTTTCCATATTTGTCCTCGAGCTCCAATCACTCGCACACAAGCACGCCCCACCCCGTCCCCGAGAAGATCGACAGAATACCTAATCCCCGTGATACCATTCTTTCCGATCAAATTTTTCAGTCGTGCTATTTGCTCGAAAAAAACAGGGCCAGCATTGTAAAGCGCAACAGAAAA
>Ga0209417_1000782_pt1 | contig 66781 bp, 57 predicted proteins | sample RifGroF2_FD_184002 | JGI IMG/M metagenome (GOLD analysis project Ga0209417, IMG submission 184002) | Groundwater microbial communities from Rifle, Colorado, USA - Groundwater F2 (SPAdes) (version 2) | ecosystem: Environmental > Aquatic > Deep subsurface > Groundwater | place: Rifle, Colorado... | reverse complement strand
ATTGGACTGAAGTTGTCAATCAGGTTCACTACAACGTATTACATAAATACTAGCTCCAGAATCGAGGATCTCCAAAAACAATAAAAAGTAAGACCGTCCCAAAATTTGTTTTGAGACGGCCTCTTTTTTTATATCGGGATATTTGTCTGGTCAAAAAAAGATTTGTTATCTCATGTCAATAACTTCAATTCCTTTGTATTTTTTAGGATCAAACACAAAATCAGCGTCCTTGAAAACACCATCAGTTTTGTATTGACTGACGATAATTGTGTAAATATTACCATCTTTTCCGGTCATATTGGCTCCATGAATAAGCATTTTTTGCTTGTCAATCATGATCTTAATTTTTTGAATATCACCGGTCGGTTTTTGCGGGGTCAGATCGATATTATAAACCGGAACACCAGCATCAACTGATTCTCCAAGGTATTTGTAATTATATCCCTTTTCGTAAATGGTAAATAATTTAGCCGGATCCATCATTTCATCCGTCGATTCATCCATGCTGGAAATATTCACCTCATTGGAATTTACTGTATAGGTCCATATTGTTTCTCCATCACAAAATACTTGTAACCCCATTTGCGGAATATTCAACCTGTACTTTTTGTTTTTCAGAACAATATCGCCAGTGTATTTCTCCTGAATATTTTGAGCTTTATTATTCATTTCAAAAGAAAATTTAGCATCTAAAGAAGCCAGTGACTGAGTGGTTTTAGTCACTTTTTCAAGAATTTCCTTGGCTTTTGTATCCTGCTGTGCAAATCCGCCAATCACAAAGGCCAATAAAATTGATGTCAGAAAAAATTGTTTCATTTTTCAAAATATTTATAATCGGTTATTTTAATCCATTCAATAATTGTTCCAAAGAATATTCATCCTGAATCAATACCTGTCGGGCTTTACTTCCTTCGCTTGGCCCTACAATTCCGGCAGCCTCTAACTGATCCATTAATCGCCCGGCACGGTTGTACCCAATCGAAAATTTCCGCTGGATCATGGAAGTTGAACCAACCTGATTGCTAACAATCAGTCGGGCGGCATCATCAAACATTTCATCACGGTTTCTCAAATCAACTTCAGGAGAGCCACTTTCATTTTCACCAATGTAATCAGGTAAAAGAAATGCGGTTGGATAGCCTCTTTGTTCAGCTACAAACTCACAAATCCGTTCAACTTCGGGCGTATCCACAAAAGCGCACTGAACACGGGTCATGGTACTTCCGGTCGAAACCAGCATGTCGCCTTTACCAATCAACTGATTTGCACCCGGAGTATCCAGGATAGTCCGTGAGTCAATCATTGATGCCACTTTAAAGGCAATCCGGGTTGGGAAATTCGCTTTTATAACACCGGTAATAATATTAATTGAAGGCCGTTGTGTGGCAATAATCATATGTATTCCCACCGCTCGGGCAAGCTGGGCAATTCGTGCAATGGGCAATTCGATTTCCTTTCCGGCGGTCATAATTAAATCAGCGAACTCATCGACCACCACTACAATGTATGGCAAATAACGATGTCCTTTTTCCGGATTTAACTTCCGCCCAATGAATTTAGTGTTGTATTCGATTATATTACGGACATGGGCCTTTTTCAACAAATCATAACGATTGTCCATTTCAATATTTACCGAATTCAGGGTGTTTTTAACTTTCTGAATATCCGTAATAATGGCATCCTCTTCGTCAGGCATTTTGGCAAGGAAGTGCTTTTCAAGCGAGGCATATAAATTGAGTTCCACCTTTTTAGGATCGACCAGAACAAATTTCAATTGTGCAGGGTGCTTTTTATAAAGCAAAGAAGTAATGATTGCGTTCAATCCAACAGATTTACCCTGACCAGTAGCTCCTGCAACCAAAATATGAGGCATTTTGGCCAGATCGACCATGAAAGTTTCGTTTGAAATTGTTTTTCCAAAAGCGATAGGCAATTCTGCCGTTGACTCCTGAAATTTCTTCGAACCAATAATCGACCTCATCGAGACAATTTCAGGTTTTTGGTTCGGAACTTCAATCCCAATCGTGCCTCTTCCGGGTATTGGTGCAATGATCCGGATTCCAAGCGCGGAAAGGCTCAGTGCAATATCATCCTCCAGGTTTTTTATTTTGGCAATTCGAATTCCCGGAGCCGGAACAATCTCATATAAAGTAATCGTTGGCCCAATCGTTGCCCTGATTTTAGTGATTTCTATCTTGTAATGACGAAGCGTTTCAACAATCTTGTTCTTATTCGAAATCAGTTCTTCATTGCTGACTTCGGCATTACCCGAAGCATGATCATCGAGCAAATCCAAGGTCGGAAATTTGTAGGAGGATAAATCAAGAGTCGGATCATAAGGCACCATTGGAACATCTCCAAGTTCTGCATCTTCATCAAAAACAGGTACAACAACCTGTAATTCAGGCTCTTTTTTCTTCAACTTTTCCTTAACTGGTTCATCTGAAAAAAGCATATCCTCGATACTCAATTCTACATCTTTTTTCGAAACTGTATCTTCTATCTCAAAATCGTCTTCTGAATCAGGATCAAAAATGGCTTTAATCTGATCATCTTCAGTAATAATTTTTGAAATGGACGGATCTGCAATTTCCTTTACAGGCAATACTTCTTCAATTTTTGGAGTGGAATCTGTTATAAGTTCCGGATCTTTTTCTTTACGGGCCAATACGCGGGTCAGCCATGGAATAAACTGCCTGAATGTTAGGATGAGTAATACAAACAGAATAAATATCAGGATTAATGCTGCCCCAAAAGCTCCAAGTAAAGATGACAATAAACTTGACAAGATAAATCCATACATGCCACCTACATACAAAAACTGATCACCTGAAGAAACGGTCAGAGCCAAAGCCAAAGCAATTGAAGACCAAAGCATCCAGAGTATCGAAAAGAGTAAGGTTTTGAAGAATTTAACTCCTTTATATCCAAACAAGTTCAATGCCGCAACCAGAAAAAGAAGGATAAAAAAGAAGGATGGAAAACCAAAACCGAGATTGATAAACTGTTCGCTGAGAAAGGCTCCTCCTTTTCCTGCAATATTCTGGACTTGAACAGAAGGATCAAACAGGAAGTCTGCCCAGGGCAAATCGAGTTTACTCTGATCAACTCTGCCTGAAAAGACATAAGATACAAAGGCAACTGCTAAATATCCACTAAAAATCATTAAAAATACACCCAAAGTATATTTTAACTGATTACTCCTGAAGAAATTTATAATCCGTTTTATTCTGGAAGGCTTTTTACCATTTACTGGTTTTTTTGCCGGTTTGGTTATTTTCTTTGCCATTCGGGTTGTTAATTCGTGCGCAAAGTTAACGATTTTTGACTATCATATATTTTATCGGCTCTGATTATGAAACAAAAAATTATTCAACTTTTGATCTTTTTGACTCATTTTGACTTGCTGTTTAAAAGCATCAATCACTATCTTCACTTCAAACTTTGATCATGATTCGATTTCAATCCTTTTTTTAAGTTTGTCCGTAACTGAAATGGTTAACACATGAAGAAAATTGCAGTTGTCGCAATTGGAGGAAATGCTTTGTTGCGTGAAAATGAAAAAGGTACTATTGAACAGCAGGAAGCGAATACCACCGAAACCCTTGAAAATTTAATATTTCTTTTAAAAGAAGGCTTCGAACTGGTTATTACCCATGGTAATGGCCCACAGGTCGGAAATATTCTGATGCGAAATGATGCAGGACAGCTTTTATACGACATCGCTCCTATGCCACTGGATATTTGTGTTGCCGATTCGCAGGGCGGCATTGGATACATGATTGAGCGCATGATCAGAAATGTATTGAAAAAGCATGGCATTCAGAAAAATGTAATCACTTTGGTATCCATGACCATCGTAAATCCAAACGATCCGGCTTTTAAAAATCCGACTAAAGGAATTGGTAAAATATATTCGGAAGAGGAAGCCAAAAGACTTCAGGATGAAAAGGGTTGGATTTTTAAACCATCATCAAAGGCACATGGTGGCTGGAGAAGAATGGTGTCATCCCCACAACCGGTAGATATCATCAACAAAGATATTGTCGAAAATCTGGTTCGTGCCGGAAATATTGTCATTGCTGCAGGTGGTGGTGGCATACCGGTATATTTTGATGAAAATAATGATCTACGGACACTGGATGCTGTCATTGACAAAGATCTGGCTTCAGCTTTTCTTGCTTCGAAAATCGGAGCAAGTCACTTCTATATCCTGACTGACGTTTCATTTATCTATAAGGATTTTGGCCTTCCAACTCAAGAAAAACTTGAATTTCTGAATTATGCTGACACCAAAAAATATTTGGAAGATGGAACTTTTGGCGAAGGCACAATGGCCCCCAAAATAAAGGCATGTCTGCATTTTATTGAAAATGGCGGCGAAAAAAGTGTCATCACCGAGGCTAAAAAACTCGAAGACAAATCGTACGGATCAAAAATTACGATGGAGTATGACAGGTAAGTTCCAAGTTTCATCCGACAATTGGCGGACAAGCTCCAGGTTTTGTCTGAACAACAATCTAATAATTAACAATTTATAATTCAACATTCATCATTTATATTAACAGGCTATGGAAATCAATTTAAAAAACAGGCATTTTCTGAAATTACTGGATTATACCTCTGAAGAAATTCAATACCTGATCAAACTTGCATCAAAACTTAAAAAAGCAAAGGCATCAGGTTTAGAAGAACAGATGCTGGGCGGCAAAAATATCGCCTTGATTTTCGAAAAAGCATCTACACGCACGCGCTGTGCTTTCGAGGTGGCCGCTTTTGATCAGGGTGCACATGCCACATACCTGGGCCCATCAGGATCGCAGATCGGGAATAAAGAATCGATAAAAGATACTGCCCGTGTATTGGGACGAATGTATGACGGCATTGAATACCGCGGATACGGACAAAGTATTGTAGAAGAACTGGCCAAATATGCCGGAGTGCCGGTATGGAACGGACTGACTGACGAATTTCATCCAACCCAGATTCTGGCCGATATGCTGACCATGAAAGAACATTCGACGAAACCACTTTCAGAAATAAAATTCTGCTATTTAGGCGATGCCCGCAACAACATGGGGAATTCACTCATGGTAGGTGCGGCCCAACTTGGAATGGATTTCAGGGCGGCAGCTCCTGAAAGTTGCCAGCCAGCAGAAGAATTACAACAAATCTGCCGAAAGATTGCAACCGAAACCGGGGCTAAAATTCTGATTACAGCTAATTTGGCCGAGGCTGTAAAAGATTGTGACTTTTTGTACACCGATGTTTGGGTATCGATGGGTGAGCCCGAATCAGTTTGGGCCGATCGGATTAAGCTGCTCCTGCCCTATCAGGTCAACCGGAAAGCTATGGAACTTACCGGGAATCTAAATGTAAAATTTCTGCATTGTTTGCCGGCTTTCCATAACCGTGAAACAAAAATGGGCGAAGAAATATTCCGAAAATTTGGGCTTGACGGGCTGGAAGTTACCGAAGATGTTTTTGAAAGCGAAGCCTCCATTGTTTTCGATCAGGCTGAAAACCGATTACACACCATTAAGGCGGTGATGGTGGCAACGATTGGATAATTGAATATTCAGATGATTTTTATTTATCATTAGTAGAAAACAGGTAAATAAGTATTAACTTTCGTTAGACAATTTTGACTTTGTTGACAGTTAAAGTGTCAAAGTTGTCGAGACTGTCCAACGAAAGAAAATAAATATAAACCAATGGATAAACAATACAACCCCGATGGTTTTATACCTAAACATGGAGGCTATGAAAGGTTGATCACCTATCAAAAAGCTGAAATCATTTATGATGGCACCCACTATTTTTGCAAAAAATATTTCCAACCCTACGACCGCACCATTGACCAAATGATACAAGCTGCACGTTCGGGCAAACAAAACATTGTTGAAGGAAGTATGGCTTCGGGTACATCAAAAGAAATGGAAATAAAACTTACAAATGTTGCCCGGGCTTCGCTCGAAGAACTATTAATCGACTACAAGGACTTTTTGCGGACGCGCAAATTAAAAATCTGGGACAAAAAACATTCGTATTACTTTCACCTTACCAAATTGCTGACAATTCCTGATGCCACTTTTGAAACCTATCGAAAAGGCATTGAAAATCCTGATCCTGAAGTATCGGCCAATGTTATGACTGGCCTTATCAATATAACTTCATTTTTACTTGCCAAACAGATAAAAACGTTGGAAAGAGATTTTTTAAATGAAGGCGGATTGAGAGAAAGGATGTCGCAAGCAAGGATTGAACTAAGGCGAAAACAAAAATAAGTTAATGCCAGAAAAGAAAATTCATACCTTTCATTCTTCTCCCATTTCTATTATATTTGTCAGCACATTACAGCACAGCAATAAAACCTAAACTAAAATCTATGAAATTAAAAAATGTAATTGTCGGAATTATTCTTTCCATTTTTATAGCTGGAAGTGTTATGGCCCAAACAGGCTATCAACCAACCGAAAAGAATTTGCAGAACCGGGAATGGTTTCAGGATGCCAAATTCGGATTATTTATCCACTGGGGGATGTATTGCAATCTGGCCGGTGGCGGCGATCAGGGCATTGCCGAATGGATCATGAACCAGAAAAAAATCCCGATTGCACAGTACGAAAAAATTCCAAACTTCTTCAATCCTATCGCTTTTAATCCTGCCGAATGGGTTTCAATGGTAAAAAAAGCCGGCATGAAATACATTACCATTACCAGCAAGCACCACGAAGGATTTGCCATGTATAACTCGAAAGTTAGCGATTACAACGTAGTGAAACGGACTCCTTATGGCAAGGATATCATCAAAATACTGAAAGACGAATGCGACAAACAGGGTATCAAACTTTTCTTCTATTATTCGCAGCTCGACTGGCACCACCCCGATTATTTTCCAAGAGGAAATACTGGTCAGGGATATACTGGGAGACCGGAAAAAGGAGACTGGAACAAATACATTGACTACATGAATACCCAACTTTCAGAACTTTTAACCAATTACGGCGAAGTGGGTGGTATTTGGTTCGATGGAATGTGGGACAAATGGGATGCTCCGTGGCGTTTAGACGAAACCTATGCATTAATTCACAAACTTCAGCCCGGAGCGCTAATCGGAAGCAATCACCACAAATTTCCATTCCCTGGCGAGGATTTCCAGATGTACGAACGCGATCTTCCGGGAGAAAACTCCATGGGGTTCAACCACACCGGAGCAATGTCTGATTTACCGCTTGAAATGTGCGAAACCATGAATGGTTCGTGGGGCTTCAATCTGTCCGATACCGGTTACAAATCGACCAAACAATTGCTTCAAACATTAATTAAATCTGCCGGTTATGGCGCCAATTTCCTTTTGAACACAGGTCCAATGCCAAACGGAAAAATCCAACCTGAGAATATCGATACCTTGGCCGTTATGGGCAAATGGCTTGAAAAATATGGCGAAACCATTTACGGAACCAGAAAAGGCCCGATCAATCCAACCACATGGGGCGCTTCAACCCAAAAAGATGGAAAAGTTTGGATCCATATACTCAATAGCAAAGAAGAAAACCTGTTTATTGGGAAACTGCCAAAAAAATTAAAATCAGCCAAATTATTCGATGACCAAACAGCTTTAAAATTTAAAGAAACTGAGTTTGGTGTGATCCTGAACATTCCAGATTCGAAGAAAAAACCAATAGATACAATCATTCAACTTGAGATGTAATCCAAATCAATCTTTACATACAAAAAGCTGTCTGTTTCCGGGCAGCTTTTTTATTTTCAATCAGTTATATTTAATCCTAATGTAACTAGAGAATTTATGCCTATAATTCATATACATATCTATATATTTTATCAGATATTTTTTAATATATTCGGCTGCTTTCAAAAAACAAAACATCATAGGCATTGTTAACTATTTTGATTTTTGAAAAGTTTATCAATTGACAATATCAAAAAAAACCAAAATATGTTTGATCTGGATTTAATTACAAAAAGTTATCAGGAATTAAGCGCTAAAATTGAAAAAGCTAAAAAGCACTTAAACAGACCATTAACCCTATCCGAAAAAATTCTTTACGCTCATTTGTATCAGGATCAGTTAGTGAAAGATTTCAAACGTGGAGTTGACTATGTTGATTTTGCTCCCGACAGGGTAGCCATGCAGGATGCGACTGCCCAAATGGCTTTGTTGCAATTCATGAATTCAGGAAAAAGTAAAACTGCCGTTCCATCAACGGTCCATTGCGACCATCTGATCCAGGCCAGCAAAAATGGTTTGGCCGACCTCGAAGATGCCATTAAAATCAACAAGGAAGTATATGATTTTCTGGAATCAGTTTCTAACAAATACGGAATTGGTTTCTGGAAACCGGGAGCAGGAATTATTCATCAGGTAGTGCTTGAAAACTATGCTTTTCCTGGTGGAATGATGATTGGAACCGATTCTCACACTGTGAATGCCGGAGGTTTGGGAATGGTTGCCATTGGGGTTGGAGGTGCCGATGCGGTTGATGTAATGGCCGGAATGGCCTGGGAACTCAAATTTCCAAAACTTATCGGAGTTAAACTTACCGGAAAATTGAGTGGTTGGGCTGCCCCAAAAGATATTATTCTGAAAGTGGCTGGAATCCTTACAGTAAAAGGTGGAACCGGAGCAATTATCGAATATTTTGGCGAAGGAGCACAATCCATTTCATGTACCGGGAAAGGTACGATTTGCAACATGGGTGCTGAGGTAGGCGCTACCACTTCTACATTTGGATACGACGAATCGATGGAACGATACCTGCGTGCGACTGGTCGTGCGGCGGTGGCTGATCTGGCTAATCAGGTTAAAGAACATTTAACTGCCGATCCGGAAGTTTACGCCAGTCCTGAAAAATATTTTGATCAGGTGATTGAAATTAACCTGAACGAGTTGGAACCATTTATCAATGGTCCGTTTACACCTGACCGCGCCACACCAATTTCAAAAATGGCGGAGGTGGCCAAAGAAAACGGTTGGCCAACTAAAATAGAAGTGGGTTTGATTGGTTCTTGTACAAACTCATCCTATGAAGACATTTCGCGCTCAGCATCTCTGGCACAACAAGCCGTCGATAAAAAACTGAAATCGAAAGCTGAATTCACCATTACCCCCGGGTCAGAACTGGTACGTTTCACCATCGAACGTGACGGTTTTATTGATACATTCAACCAAATAGGTGCAAGTGTGTTTGCCAATGCCTGCGGTCCGTGTATCGGCCAGTGGTCACGTCCAGGAGCTGAAAAAGGCGAAAAAAATACGATCATTCATTCCTTCAACCGTAACTTTTCGAAGCGTGCCGATGGAAACCCAAATACGCACGCTTTCGTGGCTTCTCCTGAAATTGTTACAGCTTTGGCCATTGCTGGTGATTTGACTTTCAATCCACTGACTGATTATCTTGTCAATGAAAAGGGAGAAAAAGTGAAACTTGATGTTCCTTCAGGACAGGAACTTCCGCTTAAAGGTTTTGATGTGGAAGATGCTGGATATCAAGCTCCGGCTAAAAACGGTTCAACTGTTGAAGTTAAAGTTGACCCGGCATCATCCCGGTTGCAGTTGCTTCAGCCTTTCGAAGCATGGAATGGCGAAAATATTACCGGAGCCAAATTGCTGATTAAAGCCAAAGGAAAATGTACCACGGACCACATTTCAATGGCCGGCCCGTGGTTACGATTCCGTGGACATTTAGATAATATTTCGAATAACATGCTGATTGGCGCAGTCAATGCTTTCAATGAACAATCCAATAAAGTTAAGAATCAACTTACTGGCGAATATGGCGAAGTACCAGCAGTTCAGCGTGCATACAAGAGTGTTGGCCTTCCTACTATTGTGGTGGGCGACCAGAATTACGGCGAAGGTTCGTCACGCGAACATGCAGCCATGGAACCCCGTCATTTGGGTGTAAAAGCAGTCATCGTAAAATCGTTCGCGCGTATTCACGAAACCAATCTGAAAAAGCAGGGAATGCTCGGGTTGACTTTCGTCAGTGAAGCAGATTACGACTTAATTCAGGAAAACGACACCTTCAACTTTATTGACCTGAAAGATTTTGCTCCGGGAAAGCAATTAACACTTGAAATCGTTCATGCTGATCAGACCCAAAATACGATCAAACTGAACCATACCTATAATCAACAACAAATCGACTGGTTCAAAGCCGGCTCTGCATTAGATTTAATTCGCAAACAAAACTTATAAAGCATTAAAATACCACATAGACACATAGTTCACATAGAAAAATAATCTTATTTATTCTATTATGCACTGTGTTATCTCTGGTAAAAAAAACAACTAAAAATCAACCACACATTTCATGTAGAAAAATTTAAACTATGTGTTCTATGTGACTATGTGGTTCTAAAAAATTTGAAATGAAGCAAAAAATTAAAGTATTAAATCCGGTAGTTGACCTGGATGGAGATGAAATGACCCGTGTAATCTGGTCGTTTATAAAAGAGAAACTGATTTTTCCATATCTTGATATCGACGTTAAATATTTCGATTTGGGAATGGAACACCGTGATTTAACCAATGATCAGGTAACTGTTGATGCCGCAAATGCTATATTAAAGTATGGGGTCGGTATAAAATGTGCCACAATTACCCCTGACGAAGCCCGTGTAGAGGAATTTGGACTGAAAAAAATGTGGAAATCACCCAATGGAACGATCCGTAATATTCTGGACGGAACGGTTTTCCGTGAACCAATCATTATCAGCAATATTCCGCGACTTGTTCCGGGATGGAAACAGCCGATTTGTATTGGCCGTCACGCTTTTGGCGATCAGTATCGTGCAACAGATTTCGTAACCAAAGGAAAAGGCAAACTGACTATCACGTTCACTCCGGAAGACGGAAGTAAGCCAACTTCGTTTGATGTATATGATTATACCGGCGACGGTGTGGCAATGGCCATGTACAACACTGACGAGTCAATCACCGGATTTGCCCGTGCCTGTATGAATCAGGCTTTGGCAAAAAAATGGCCGCTTTACCTTTCAACTAAAAATACCATCCTGAAAAAATACGATGGGCGATTTAAAGATATCTTTCAGGATATATTTGATACTGAGTTTAAAGAAGCATTTGCTGACGCTGGAATAACCTACGAACATCGCCTGATTGATGACATGGTTGCAGCCTGTATGAAATGGGAAGGCGGATTTGTATGGGCCTGCAAAAACTACGACGGCGATGTTCAGTCGGACACTGTGGCCCAGGGATTTGGCTCGCTTGGATTAATGACTTCAACATTGGTAACCCCGGACGGAAAAACTATGGAAGCAGAAGCCGCTCACGGAACTGTAACCAGACATTACCGGATGCACCAGCAGGGCAAACCGACATCCACTAACCCCATTGCATCCATTTATGCATGGACTCGTGGTTTGGCCTTCCGGGGAAAACTGGATGGAAACCAGGAATTGATTGATTTTTCACATGCATTGGAACAAGTCTGTATTGAAACTGTTGAAGAAGGAAAAATGACCAAAGATTTAGCTTTGATTGTTTATGGCAACGAATTGAAAACTGAGAATTTTCTGACTACTGAGGATTTTCTGGATGCCATTGATTCCAATCTTCAAAAGAAGCTGAAGTAAAAATTCGACAATTTGATAATTTGTCAATTCGATAATTGAGCGATGTTTTCTTCATTTCCGAATTTTCAAATTTTCAAATTAATCAATTTTACAAATATGAACCAAATCATTCAATTTAAGAACAGCAAGATTATCGTTCCTGACCAACCTGTCATTCCTTTTATTGAAGGCGACGGCATTGGGAAAGATATTACTGAACCAAGCCAGAGAGTTATTAATGCCGCGGTTAAAAAGGCATACGGAAATACAAAAAAACTGGTTTGGAAAGAAGTTCTGGCAGGAAAAAAGGCTTTTGAACTAACCGGAAGTTATATGCCAGACGAAACACTTGTAGCTTTTCAGAAATATTTGGTAGGAATTAAGGGACCTTTGGAAACACCGGTTGGAGATGGAATCCGATCGCTGAATGTGGCACTGCGACAAACTTTGGATTTGTATGTGTGCCTTCGCCCGATTCGCTGGTTCAAAGGAGTCCCCTCACCTATCCGTTATCCGGAATTGGTCGATATGCACATTTTCAGGGAAAACACCGAAGATATTTATGCCGGAATTGAATTTATGACTGGTACCGAAAAAGCCATCAAGTTTCGCGATTTTCTGGTCGGTGAAATGGGCGTTGATGTTATCCGTTTTCCGGACAGCAGTTCTTTTGGGGTGAAACCAGTTTCGAAGGATGGTTCAGAACGACTGATCAGGGCTGCGATTAAGTATGCCATCGAGCGGTCGTTACCTTCGGTCACCCTTGTTCACAAGGGGAATATCATGAAATTTACGGAAGGCGCCTTCAAAAACTGGGGCTACGATGTGGCTGAAACGGAATTTACCCATCAAACATTTACCTGGCGAAAGTATCAGCAAATTGAGTTGGAAAAGGGATTGGAAGATGCGAAAACTGCACTGAGTAAAGCAAAAGCAATGGGCAAAGTCATTGTAAAAGATGTCATAACCGATGCTTTTCTTCAGGAAAGTTTGTTGCATCCGTTCGACCATTCGGTAATTGCTACTTTAAACCTGAACGGTGATTATATATCCGATCAGTTGGCAGCTATGGTTGGCGGTATTGGCATTTCACCCGGGGCAAATATCAATTACAACAGTGGATACGCTATTTTTGAAGCTACTCACGGAACTGCACCGAACATTGCCGGGACTGGTAAAGCAAATCCAGGGTCATTAATTCTTTCAGGGGCAATGTTGCTTGAATATTTAGGTTGGTACGAGGCTGCCGAGCATGTTTATGATGCCATGGACCATACCTTCTCGAAACGGAAAGTAACCTCCGACTTGTTTAGTATGATGGAAGGAGCAACATTATTAACGACCTCGGAATTTGCTGATGAGATAATTCGAAATATTCATTAAATTAGAAGTCTTATTTAGAATACCAATTAAAAACCAATCATACTATGGAATATATTAAGAACAGATTCTACGAAAAAGCCATGAAAAATATGGCCGATTTTCAAAAGCTTAGAAGAGATCATGGTGATGTGGTTCTTGGACAGGTAACCATTGATCAGGTTCTTTCAGGCATGAAAGGCATACCTGCACTTCTGACCGAAACTTCAAAACTGGATGCCAATGAAGGTATTCGGTTCAGAGGTTATTCACTACCCGAATTACAACAAAGGCTTCCTAAATTGGAAGAAGCCGGAGAACCACTTCCTGAAGGTCTATTTTATCTGATGATGACTGGAGAAATCCCTGAAAAGGAAGATGTGATCAATATTTCGAAAGACTGGGCTACCCGCGCCCATGTTCCGCAACACACTTTCGACGTAATTGATGCCCTGCCAAAAAATAGCCGGCCAATGACCCAATTTAGTACAGCTATCATTTCGATGGCTTACGATTCGGTATTCATGAAAGCATACCGGGCCGGAGTCAACAAAAAATTCTATTGGGATTTCATGTATGAAGATGTGATGACCCTGATTGCCCGTTTGCCGCGTGTTGCAGCCTATATTTATCGTCGAATCTATCACAACGGAAATCATATTGAACCGAATCCGACCCTCGATTGGGCTGGTAACCTGGCTCACATGATGGGGCACAATTCAGTGGAAGTAAAACGCCTGCTTCGTTTATACATGGTTATCCATGCTGATCATGAAGGAGGAAACGTTTCGGCTCATGCCACCCATTTGGTTGGTTCAGCATTAAGCAATGCCTATTATGCGTTTGCTGCCGGAATGGTTGGACTGGCAGGTCCATTACACGGTTTTGCGAACGTAGAAGTAATGGATTGGATTGCCGAGATGCTGGTGGAAATTGGAAACGACGAACCAACGGATACTCAAATAGCAAATTACATCGAACAAACCTTGTTACAAGGTCGTGTTGTTCCTGGTTACGGACACGCTGTGTTACGAATTACCGATCCACGTTTCACTGTTCAGCAGCAGTTTGCTGAAAAATACATTGTAAACGACAAACTCATCAATACCGTAAATGCGATTTATCGCGTAGCTCCGCCAATTCTGGAAGCTACTGGTAAAATCAAAAATCCATGGCCAAATGTGGATGCTATCAGCGGGGCACTGCTGAATCATTACGATATTACTGAGTCAGGTTTCTATACCGTACTCTTTGGCGTTTCTCGCTCACTTGGCGTTCTGTCATCGCTGGTTTTCGACCGGGTTTACGGTTTGCCTTTGGAACGTCCAAATTCACAAACGCTGAGTTGGTTTTTGGATAAAGCTGGTATAAAACATCAGGAATAAAATTACATTTTCTAAAATTTCAAGAGAGGCTGTTCCTGTTTGGTTCAGCCTCTTTTGTTTTTAACTGTTGTTATTCAAAGAGTGATACAGATTCTCCAATTTAAATGAATTTCCCAATCACAAATTTGATCTGACAGACTTTCTTTCTGATATTCCAGCATTATATATTTACCAAACCTTTAATTTGATTTCATCTTTCGCAGGATTTTCAAACGGACCAGCTGAAGGATTCGATTCGGATCGTTTATTACCAAAATAATCCACATCAATTTTCAACGGCGTTCCATCCGGATTTTCAAAAGTTTGCTTTGGAATTTTAGCCTTTCCAAGTAGTTCTGTGGTAATAAAATGTGTTTTTGGATCAACTCCATTTTCATCGGTGGAATAGCTTAAAAACACCTCGTTCCCTTCTTCAGAAATCTTGAATTCTGGTTTATAAACTGCATTCTGTACAAAATCAGTTTCATCTTTATACGGCAAAGCCTGGTTGTAATAAACATTTCCACTGATCCATACCGGCAATTTCGCGTTATTATACCCAACCAGTCCGTAGTTGTTATGCGTGTCGGTCTTATTTATTTCCGAACCCAGACCCATAAAAATATTATTGTAATACCGGTCGTCGCCTGACATGATGGTACAAAGACCGGCTACCCCAGTGGAGTGCGGCAAATGATAAGGAGTAAACCGTCCCGGATCGGGCTGCATAACAAGCTGTCCGGCAATCAGGTTATGGACAAAGGCGCCACCTTCTGATTGTGTACCAATTCCGGTTGACGACAACAAAATATTGTTATCGACCAGAAATGGCCCATGGTTCACTTCAAAATAGATATCCATCCAGGCATTGTTATAAAAGAGGTTTTGAGAAACGCGCATTCCCTGGGTCATCCAGTCGAACCAACAACCAAACGCATTGTTGTCGTGAATTCGGTTTCGGATAATTTGGGCATCAATGGCTGCATGGAACTTAATTCCGCCAATTTCAGCGCCACCAACTTGATTTTTCTGGTGGATATTATAGATATGGTTGCCCTCAATAATGCTAAACGCAGCTCCCATACTTCCGCAAATGCCAGTCTGCTCGCAGTTATAAATGGTGTTATTCCTGACGATGTGAGAACCTACATTTTCTTTACTCCAGCCATTGCGAAGTACCTTGAAAAGAACTTCGATGTAATGAATGTTGCCGTCGTTATTCACATTTCCGATATCTGCTGACCAGACATTATGGCCCGTACTGCGATCTTTCCCTAACGTAATTCCTGAGCATTTTGAATCGTGGATAATGTTGTTTTCAATAATCCAGCCTTTATTCCAGTGAGTTGAAATCATGCCCACCTGTTCAGCTGTAGGCGCACCCCATTGCGTAGCTGCCTGACTGACCTGAAAACCCTGAAAAGTGAGGTAATTGATTCCTGGCTTATCCGGATAAAAACAAGTTCTGCGAACACTTATTTCCACCAGGTTTTTATTGGGGTCGGCTTTTTGAAAATTCGCCCAGATCGCGGTGCTGTTGTCATCGCCTTCGTAATACCAGGTATAGGTTGAGCCTTCCTGATCCTTACATTTGGCATACGGAACCGCATTAATGACGTTCTCCATTTTATCCGTTTCATAAAGCGATTTCCCGTTGAGGAAAATATCGGCAGTATGATTCTTACTGAAATTGTCGCACCAGTCGCCACTGACCAGATCCTTGCAGGAATTATAATTTCCAAAAAATGAGTTCGGCAGAGTTATTCTCCAAATGCCATTTTTTTCCTTTTTCCAGCTCGAAAGAACTTCAGATCCTTTAATTTCAACTATTTCGCCAGTAGCAGCACGATATACAATCCGTTTCGAATCACTTTCACCACCCCGCGCCGGGTTAATCCATTCACGATAAGTTCCGGCATGAACAGTAATCACATCGCCAGGTTGGGCAAGCTGAGCAGCAAAATTGATGGTTCGGAATGGTTTAGAGGCTGAACCATCGTTATTATTACTTCCCGTAACAGAAATATGATATTCTTTGGCTGAAAGAATTGTCGTAATGAATAACAATATCAGAAATAATTCGAATTTCAGGTTTTTCATTTGGTTAGTTTTATGTTTTTTTGACTTATCCCGTGGCCGTTGTACTCACTATTCACGGGGTGACTTTTCGTCACCCCGTGAATAAACAACATATTTTTCACTTAAATTCTCCCATTAAACTCCCTGATCGCCTCAACCATGGCCACAATATTTTCAACTGGTACATTGGCCTGAATGTTGTGCACAGTGTTGAACACAAACCCTCCGTCTTTGGCAAAAATATCGCACAAATAAAGTACTTCTTCGCGCACCTTTTCAGGAGTTGAATAGGGAAGTGTTTTTTGGGTGTCGACTCCCCCACCCCAGAAAACGAGATCTTTCCCGTAGGTCCTTTTCAAATGTGCCGGATCCATTCCTTTGGCAGCTACCTGCACCGGATTAATAATATCGAAACCGGCATCAATAAAGCGCGACATGAATGTTTCAACGGCACCGCACGAGTGTTTAAATGTTTTCCAGCTAGTATTTGAATGTACCCAATCGTTGATACGTCGGTAATAGGGCAACCACAACTCATCGAACTGCTCAGGGGCGCAAAAAGTTGAATCCTGAGTTCCAAAATCGGTTCCGCAAATGAAGACGGCATCAAGATTGGAACCAATCACTTCGTGTAATCGACGGAAATTTTCGAGTGCAACCTCGGTTTGCCGGTCGAAAATGGCAGTCACATAATCGGGGCGCATGATGGTACTCATGTACCATTCGGCAATATCGCGGATTCCTTTCGGATTTTTCAATTGGATACCGGGAACCAGAGCGATATCGCCGAATGCAGTTCCTCCAAGTCCGGCAATCACAGCTTTTCCGGTAGCTCTGGCCTTTCTGGTAGCTTCTCCCCAAAATTTAAGATCATCATCCGAAACCAAACCGAATTCTTCCAGGTTATCTTCAGCATTCAGTTTATCTTCCTCGATCGATGGCTGTCTGATAATAGCATCGGTAAAATAACTCGCTTTTGGCATCCGAGCCGAAGGAGGAACAGAAAGATCACCTTCGGGATAAATCAGCAAATCGCCATTCGTGTCAAATGTTGTTTGAAAACCTTCAGGAACAAGCACTTTCTGTCCCCAAAAAGTGATAAATTCTTTCATTGGTTCATGATTGTATATGCCAAACATGTTATTTTTTCCCCAGGCGCCAACCACATCAATACCCATGGCTTTAATCAAATCTGGCTCAACTTCGCCCAGCATCTGGTAAGGTTCGATTACCCGGACAAGCTTATTTTTGAGTCCGTAATATTTTCGCAGGTTTTCAACCGCCAGAACATGGATTCCGGTTACCGCCGTCGATCCAAAATCAATCACCAGTTTATTCGGTTGCTTGTGATTAACAGTCAAGTCAAATCGCTCTTTTGAGGTCATTTTAAGCTAGTTATATGTACATTGATTTGTTTTATTGTTATGTGATACGGGTTACGAGTTGCGGGGAAGATTTCATGGAACTTGTAACCCGCAACTTGTAACACTGTTTTACTTCATCAGCACCACAGTCCGGTTGATACTTGGCGAAGTCACAGGAAAAATAACCAATTCCTTACCTGCAGAAACCTCAACGCAATATTCAAAATCATCGATGATTTCCGATGCAGGAATAGTTACTTCAAATACGTTCCGATCCATCTTTTTTAATGGAAGTTCCCGATATTCAATGGTTCCAAAATTCTTCCACTTCAATTTTCCAGAGATGGTATTTTCTGAAGAAAGTACTCTGACCCTTAAATAAAAATCTTTTCCCTTAGAAAGAAGTGACTCGTCGGTTGGTACGATCACCCTTGTTTTTCCCGTGTATTCGTTTGAAGGAAATGCCTCAGCAGGTAAATCCACTCCCAGTTCCTTTAACAGCTTATCATTTCCGGTTATAGTTTGGTTATGCCTGAAATTATGCATTTCCAGATTGGCTAACATTCCCATTTCACCCGTTGTTGAGACCTTTGAAAGCAACAATTTCACAGTCTGCTTCCATTTCTCAGCCAATTCAAGTCGAAGGGGTAAAGCTTTGTCGATAGCCATATTTTGCTTTTCAGTTTTAGCCTTCTCCTTTTTAATCTCATCAACAGCTTGTTGCAATTCTTTAGCTGCCAGAGCGGTTTCGATCAACGATTTGTTGAATTTCATGCTATTAAGCCAATACTCATAACGCTCATGATTACCCGCTCCGGGAATTGTCCGAAGTATGGCTTCCATTTGTTGTAAAAACTGGTAACGATCCAAGCGTTCAGTTAAATCTTCTACAGATTTATTGGTCATTAACGCACCTGGCCCACCAATCCAGTCAGTCGCATTCAGGTGTGAGTCCCCTTTATAACCTTCTTTCTGTTCTACTCCTCTGCCATCGAGCCATTCCATCAATTTGATCAGCGACTTATAAGGATATCCGAATTCGCTGGTCACCCAATCAGTATAAAAATCTTTGGTGAACAAATCACGGTTGGCGTCATTGGCTAAATCAGTCCAATAATTGGCATTCCATGCAGCCTTTGCCAAAGCCGAAACATTGGGGGACAAATCGCGCGTCCTCCAGTGGATTCCAACCAGTCCGTTGCAGCCATAACGATACGAATCGAGTGCATCCTTACGGAGACGTCCTACCCACAATTGCGTACCTATTAAATCCGGATCATCTTCCATCCAAGGAATTGACCATTTCGGACGATCAGTAATTGTCTGAAATCCCTTTTCAACCGGAGTGTAGCCAACTCCCCGGTTAATACAGCTAAACGGCATATCTTTAGGCAAAACTCTGTCGAATTTCGTGCGGTCTTTCGGCGGTCCAAGTACCCAGCCCGAAGTTGCCAGCTGAAACGGTTTTCCCATTTCGTTCAGCACTTCGTAGGCCAACTTCATATCTTTTTCGGTTTTAGCCACATCAGCATCAGTAGTTCCCTGCCAGGTCCATCCTTCCGGCGTCCAAAGCCAGTAATAATCTATCGGATAGGTTTTCTGAATACGACTGAACATTCCCCGGTAAAGTTCTTTAATCTGCTCATCTGTTTCGGCCTTGATGTTATATCGATCGCGCACATCTTTAGGAATAATCAACGGAGTTTCGGTTCCCACACAAATCTTCACGCCCAACGTTTTGGCCTGAGAAAATGCTTCGTTAAATAGTTGCCCGGAGGCGTTAAAAATCTGAAGGTTTTCGGCTTCGGTATGCGGCCATCCCGAAACATTTTTCATATAATCGGCGCCATACGAATCCGCTTCAAAAATTTGGGAAGCTCCGAAACTAAAATCTGAAGTTTTAACCGGTGAATAGCCCCAGGTGCTGTCGTTTGTGGTAAAATGCATGGCTGGATAGGCTGATTTTACCGTTCCGTCTGCATTAAGGTCGCCTTCTTTGCCAATCCATACCAAAGGTTCGGCTTTTGGTCCGCTGCCATCGAATTTGGCACGAAAGGGATAGGTGTGCAAACCAAAGAAATTCATCTTCATTTTTGGTAACTGACCAAGAATTGCATGATAATCATTCACATTCCACCAGTCTGGCCCTTCAGGAAAGTCGTGAAAAGGCTGAATTCCACGAATTGAAAACAAAGGCTTTTGGCGTAAATCCAGATCGGGAATCTTGAGAAGGATTTTACCATCAGGAATTACGTCGCCATGCAGATAAAACCGGACTCCCAATTGTTCGGCAAACTCATAGGCAGCATACAAAACAGCCTGATCTGATCCGCCGGAAACAACCAATTTCTCCAAATCGACTGTTATGCTTGATTTCAGATAATATTCTTCCTCTGCCAGATCACCCGGAACCTGATTTTGTCCTTTTCGTTCAAGCACGATGACTTGCCCGGAAGTTGGCATTTCGGCTTCGGAACCTTTACTAATTTCGGGTAGCAAACCAGTCCGTAAGTAAATATATCTGCGGATTTCACTTGCAGCAAGTGATTCTTTGGCTGAAGCATCATTTGGAATAAGAATCTGGGGAGCTTTAGGTTTGCACGATACCACAAGTGTAACAACACATACAAAAAGTATGGCCTGATAAGCAATTCGTTTCATGATTAAAAGTTTAGTTAGATGACAACCCGGATTTTTTCGAAACCATTTTTCCGGATATGTTACTATCCCGAAAATCAGTACCGTTATCAAAATTAATAAATGCTGCATTTGATTTCAGTATTTTTTCAATTTTTTATCTCATCCTTCATTTGTAATCATCCATATTCGTGGAATACTTATCTTTGTTTGCGGCAATGAGGTCTGCCTTTAACCGCCTGTTCTCTTGTACAGGCTGATGACATCTACCAAAGAATAAATTATTTAAACGTAATTTTATGGTAAAATCAATTATTATTGTCGGGGTTGGTGGATTCATCGGAACAATCGCCCGGTTTTTAATTTCCAGATATTTTCAGGTAAATCTAACTTCTGTTTTTCCCTGGAGTACTCTTGTTGTGAACATTGTGGGATGCTTACTAATTGGCATTATTTACGGAATCTCGGAAAAAGGCGATTTTATGAGTCCTGAAGTACGGCTGTTCCTAACCGTTGGAATATGTGGTGGTTTTACCACCTTCTCTACCCTATCAAATGACGCATTTATACTCCTTCGTCAGGAAGAATGGATTCGCTTCGCTTTCTATACTTCCATTAGCTTTTTTCTTGGACTTTTAGCAGTTTATGCAGGCCGCCTAACTATAAAACTTTTCTAAAATGAAAAACTCATCTCAAATTGGCATTTTGCGGATTTTTATCAGTTCTTCTGACCGCATCAATCAAACACCTTTGTATGAATTTATTGTCATTCAGGCTAAAAAAGAAGGAATTGCCGGAGCTACAGTTCTTAAAGGTTTGCTTGGATATGGGGCAAGTTCAGTGATTCATTCCTATAAGTTCTGGGAGGTGAGCGACAAAGTACCGACAGTTATTGAATTAATCGATGATATAGATAAGATTCGCTCCTTTTATAAAAATATTCATACAACACTTGAAACAATGAAATATGGTTGTTTAGTTACTCTTGAAGAAACAAATGTATTGCTTTATAAACCGGGGCAAAAGAAAATGTTCGACGTTTAAAAAAGTGTTCAGTCTCAGTCGCAGTCATCAGTATAACGCGCTGATAACTTGGAACCTGGAACTTGAAACTTGAAACTATAGGAAAATGAGTTCTCAATATATTTCAAATTAAAAATTAGACTATATGTTTACACATGAAGTAGAAGGCATGATTTGTGTCGCTCAGGGAGCGAATCATGGCCCGGCTCCAATTCCTGAAGAAGGACGTTGGGTTAAAGCCAAAGAAGTAAAAGACATTTCGGGTTTGACCCACGGAGTTGGCTGGTGCGCACCACAGCAAGGCGCCTGCAAGCTTACCCTGAACGTGAAAGAAGGTATTATTCAGGAAGCATTGGTTGAAACAATTGGTTGTACCGGTATGACTCACTCAGCTGCTATGGCTTCTGAAATCCTTCCTGGAAAAACTATCCTCGAAGCATTGAATACCGACTTGGTTTGCGATGCAATTAATGTTGCCATGCGCGAATTGTTCCTGCAAATCGTTTATGGTCGAACACAAACAGCTTTCTCCGAAGGCGGATTACCAATTGGCGCTGGTTTGGAAGATTTGGGAAAAGGTTTGCGCGGTGTTACAGGTACTTTGTATGGAACTGTTGCTAAAGGTCCACGTTACCTCGAAATGGCTGAAGGTTACATTACTAAAATCGGATTGAGTGAATCGAGCGAAATCATTGGTTACGAATTCGTAAGCCTTGGTCGCATGATGGACATGATCAAAACCGGTATGGATGCTAACGAAGCGATTGTTAAAGCTTCAGGCAAATATGGCCGTATGGAAGATGCAGTGAAAGTAATTGACCCACGTAAAGAATAGGAGAAAACCGATATGCCATTATTTGAAAGTTACGAAAGAAGAATCAACAAGATCAATGAAGTGTTAAATTCTTACGGCATTTCTTCGATTGAAGAAGCCAAAAAAATATGCGATGACAAAGGCGTGGATGTTTACAAAATTGTAAAAGACATTCAGCCTATCGCGTTCGAAAACGCCATGTGGTCATACATCGTGGGTGGTGCAATTGCCATTAAATTGGGTCAAACCAAAGCTGCCGATATCGCTGCAACTTTAGGAATTGGCTTACAGGCTTTCTGTATTCCGGGTTCAGTTGCCGATGATCGCAAAGTAGGTATCGGACACGGCAACCTGGCTGCCATGTTATTAAAAGAAGAAACCAAATGTTTCGCTTTCCTGGCGGGTCACGAATCGTTTGCTGCTGCCGAAGGCGCTATAGGTATCGCAAAATCGGCAAACCGCGTTCGTACAGAGCCATTGCGTGTTATCCTGAATGGGTTGGGTAAAGATGCCGCTAAAATCATTGCACGTATCAACGGATTTACCTACGTTCAGACTCAGTTCGACTATTATACCAGCGAATTGAAAGAAGTTGAACGCATTGCATACTCGAAAGGCGACAAAGCAAAAGTTAACTGCTATGGAGCAGACGATGTTCGCGAAGGTGTTGCTATTCTTCACAGCGAAGGCGTTGATGTTTCCATCACCGGAAACTCGACTAACCCAACACGTTTTCAACACCCGGTTGCAGGTACATACAAAAAGGAATGCATCGAACAAGGCAAGAAATATTTCTCGGTAGCATCGGGTGGCGGTACTGGCCGTACTTTGCATCCTGATAACATGGGCGCTGGTCCTGCCTCTTACGGTATGACCGACACCATGGGCCGTATGCACTCTGACGCACAGTTTGCCGGTTCTTCTTCAGTTCCTGCTCACGTTGAGATGATGGGATTGATAGGAATGGGCAACAACCCAATGGTAGGAGCAAGCGTTGCAGTAGCAGTTGCTATTTCGCAGGCATAATTCTTGTATTTTATATCAAACCTGTCAGGTTTCGAAAACCTGACAGGTTTTTTTATGCGTAAGGACTTGGAGAAATCCGATGGATTTGTGTCTTTTGTGTTATACAATTACTTTCCTTTCATGAATAAACAAGATATTGTCTCCAAAGCTCTTTCCTATTTCGACGAAGGATATGCCTGTTCTCAATCTGTTCTTCTGGCTTTTTCAGAAGAATTTAATTTGGATGAACGAACGGCAAAGCTCATTTCATCAACCTTTGGTGGAGGAATGGGTCGTTTACGCGAAAAATGCGGGGCTGTAACCGGTGGATTCATGGTCCTTGGCTTGAAGTATGGAAATACTGATCCAAAAGATATGGATACTAAACTGGCAGCCTATAAAAAAGTTCGCGAATTAAATTATGCGGTCGAAGATATGCATGGGACCAGCAATTGCGCCGAAATACTAAAGAAACATGCTTCCAAAACTGATGTAGCCGAAAGGAAACACCACAAAATAATTTGCCGGAAGGTAGTTGGCGATGTGGCTGGTTTAGTTTATGATAGGATTGTGTAACTTAATTCTTTCTGGAAAATGAAAACCATTACCCGTACGGTCTGGATTCTTTCGCTCATAAGTCTGTTTACCGACACGGCAAGCGAAATGCTTTACCCGGTAATGCCGATTTTCCTGAAAAGTATTGGATTCTCGGTTGTATTGATAGGTATTCTGGAAGGAATTGCTGAAGCCACAGCCGGATTGTGTAAAGGTTATTTCGGGAAGTTGTCAGATAATTCAGGGAAACGTGCGCCATTTATTCAATTGGGATATTCTCTGAGTGCCATCTCCAAGCCGCTGATGATTTTATTTGTTTTTCCGGTTTGGATATTTTTCGTCCGCACCATCGACCGATTTGGGAAAGGCTTGCGGACCGGCGCCCGCGACGCCATGCTTTCTGACGAAGCCACTCCGCAAACCAAAGGAAAAGTTTTTGGATTTCACCGGTCGATGGATACTTTCGGTGCCGCTCTGGGACCAACAGCGGCTCTGGTTTTTCTATATTTTCGCCCGAACGATTATAAGACCTTATTTCTGATCGCCTTTTTACCGGGACTGGCAGCCATAGTCACAACGCTATTAATCAAGGATAAAAAACAAATTCAGCCAAAAATAAAAGTTTCAACTCCTTTCTTTTCATTCCTGAAATACTGGAAAGTAAGTCCGTCGATGTATCGAAAGGTGGTGATCGGATTGTTGGTATTTGCGCTATTCAATAGTTCCGATATGTTGCTATTGCTGAAGGTCAAACAATCGGGGTTGAATGACACCAATGTGATAGGACTATACATTTTTTATAACCTGATTTATGCGCTTTCTTCTTTCCCGTTGGGGGCTGTTGCCGACAAATTTTCTCTCAAAACTGTTTTTACATCAGGATTGGTTTTATTTGCAACAGTTTATGCTGGAATGGCACTTACCTCAAACTTTTACATTTATCTGGTGTTGTTCTTCTTTTACGGACTTTACGCTGCAGCAACCGAAGGCATTGCTAAAGCATGGATCAGCAACATAACCGACCCTAAAGATACAGCAACCGCTATCGGCTCATTTTCTGGGTTTCAGAGTTTAGCAGCTATGGTAGCAAGTTCAGTTGCAGGACTCATTTGGTATAAATTTGGGGCAGAAGTGGCCTTTATTTCTACTTCTGTGGTTACAGTGGGCGTGATTAGTTATTTTCTGGTTTTTGTAAGACAAAATACGGTTTGACTGATAAATTTTAGCTGATAATGCTTAAGCCTTATACAAATTGTGGTACAACATTTTTCTTATTATTACTGGTTTAGTCTTTCGTAATCCTGCTTTTTTCCATATCCAAAACCATCGAATGGATTTCGTAGCTAAACCAGTCGCAAAATGTTTTGAAAGTTCTTTTCTGTGGCCAGGCAGTGGCATCTATATGCCAGTCGTTCAGTTCGTTTTGAAAAATCTTATCGAAATTACGTTTGAGCCATTTTTCTATTTGTTCGTTGCTATCCATTTCGCGGACTAAATAGATATTTCCTTCAACCTGACCCGTAACCGGGCTTTCCGGATACAAAAAACTGATCCAGTCGAAAAATGGTTTTTTGCCATGAACCACAACAGCATTTCGATTGATACTATCAAAAAAATAAGGAATTGGGTCCATCAGTTAGCTTTTACAGGTGTTATTGCCACAGTTAATTCGTAATCTATCCCACGCATCTTCTTAATCTCAAAATCGGCGATGATGAAGGTAAATTCCCCAAAATCTTCCAATTTAGTATTAACCATTTCATCAAATAACGGTTCAAGTTCCGGCACATCAGCCGTCAATTCAAGAATTTCTTTTTTTGCCAGTTGGAATGATTCTTCGTTTTCACCCTTCAAAATGGCCGCGTTCCAAGCAAATGCGCCCAACATGTATTTGCTGCGTACAATTGAAATATCATCCAACTCGTCAATAATAGGCGACACAAACGCTTTTAATACTTCCGAATATTTCACCTTTCCCTGATTGATGGTTGTTATTATTCCTTTTTCGTCGTTTCGCTGTTTCAGTGTTTGGGCCGCCGGGCCTGATCCTGACGCTATTAATATATCCTGTTCTCTTTTTCTTTTGGCCTCTTTCAGCTTTTTAGCCCTTTTAATATTATCAGCTTTTCCCATTATACTTTATTTTTGTAACCTGTAAATTTCGTAAGGTAACCGGCAAAAATCGCTACGGCATTCATCATAGGTGCAGTCGTCGCCAAATGGTGGTTTTGTACAAAGGTTTTTCATTTAAAATGGAGTGTTGGCATTATTCAGTTATTTTATTTTCACCATAAATTTCTATCGCTTCAATACCATCGGTTGCTTCCGACTTTTCATATTCTCCGTCGTACCATTTGGCTTCCGGATTTGGCCTGACAAATAAACTCCGAAGTTCCAAAACATCATTATAACCGTTTTCATATCCCCTGACAACAACTTTGGCATTGGGTGGGGCCGGGGTTAATCTGACAATTAATTCAGCTACAGTCATCATTCCTTGGGTTTTAAGTTCGTGTATTTTATTTTTTCTTCAGCAACTTGCAAAGCTTGCAAAGCCAATTGTTCTCCTTCCACCTCATAAACTAATTTATCCGACAACCACGAAACCAGCAAGGTTTCTTCTTTCACCTGAAAATACTGCGCAAGCCGTACTACCTGATCGCGATTCAATTTCCGTTGCCCGCGCTCAACTTTGCTAAGGATAGCCTGATCAATATCGAGGTACGAAGCGACTATTCGCAGCGGCAACTGCTTCTCTTCCCTAAGTTTCCGCAAAGTTTCACCAAGATTATACATTTTGTATGATATTGTTTTGACACATTTTGTCAAAATTAGAATATTTTATCGAAAAAACATCGATGAATTCTCAATAAAATATCAGCAATACATTGAATTGTTAATATTGAGTTTGATCTTTAATCAACAAAACAGAGCGAATCATTTGCAATGTGTGTTCATGTATGTACAAGGCAAAATTGTATATTTGTTGTAGTTCACAAAACTCTGACAAAACCATATAATCATGAAAAAACAAAATCTACTGCTTGTCATTTTAATTGTGTGTTTTTCAACTGCATTTGCCCAAACCAAATCAATTAAAAAATCACCCGTTTTAACCGAAGTTGTTCCTGAAAGCGTTGGCATTTCATCCGAACGCCTTGCCCGAATTGATCAAATGTGTGCCGATGCAGTAAAAAATGGAGACCTTCCCGGAATCGTTTCCCTCGTTACCCGGAATGGAAAGATTGTTCAATGGAAAGCTTACGGAATGGCTAATAATCAATCAGGAAAAGCTTTAAAACGCGATGATATTTTCCGAATTGCCTCTCAATCAAAAGCCATAACCGCTACAGCAGTCATGATGCTTTGGGAAGAAGGAAAATTTCAACTCGATGACCCGATTTCGAAATACATTCCGGAATTCAAAAATCAGCAGGTATTGAAATCGTTCAAATATGCCGACACAACATGGACCGGAGAACCAGTTAAATCGGAAATTACGATTCGTCACCTGATTACCCATACTTCAGGAATTGGCTATGGAATTATTGACAGCGATGAGCAATTCAAAATGATTTACAAAAAAGCCGGTATCACTGATTTATTCACTACCGAAAAAATTAACATTGCTGAAAGTGTGAAAAAGCTGGCCAAACTGCCCTTACACCACAATCCGGGCGAAAAATTCACCTATAGCGAAGGTCTGGATGTATTGGGTTATTTCATCGAAATCGTTTCAGGTATGCCATTCGATCAGTTTCTGAAAACCCATATTTTCGATCCACTGGGCATGAACGATACCCGTTTTTATCAAACGGAAGAAAAAGCCGGAAGATTGGTTACCGTCCAGCAAAAAGTAAACGGAAATTGGGAAAAATACCCAATAACTTTCTACGATACCGATTACCCTATTAAAGGGGCAAAAAGATTCTTCTCTGGCGGGGCAGGGCTTTCGAGCACGGCAAAAGATTACGCGACCTTCCTTCAGATGTACCTGAATGGCGGCGAATTAAACGGAGTCAGGTTATTAAGCCGTACAACAATCGAAGCCATTATGGGCAACCAAATTGGCAACGTCTGGGGCGAAAATCCTGATAAAGTTTATGGATTAGCATTCTCTGTGCTTACACGTAAGGGCGAAGAAAAAGGTGGTTTGAGCAGCGAAGGCACTTTCGACTGGGGCGGTTATTTTAACACCCAGTATTTTGCCGATCCGAAAGAAAACGTAATCGGCATCCTGATGAAGCAAACGCAAGGCCCGGTAAATGACGAAACTGGATGGAAATTCCGTCAGTTGGTTGGACAAAGCATCGACGACTAATAGAAAATAATAACAATACCATAGCTGGCTGGGCAATTATTAAAGTTGTCCCGCTTCTTTTTTGGGTCTATCTATTGATTTTGAGATTTATTTTTGTTGTTATTGTCTTTTTGTTACTTTTACAACAAGTAAAATGTATGTTTAAAATTTTGCTTTTCCTGTAAACTTAACTTATAAAATTCAAATAAAATGAAATTCGGATTTTTTGACGATTCACAAAGAGAGTATGTAATTACAAACCCTCAGACACCCTGGCCCTGGATCAATTATCTTGGAAACGAAGACTTTTTCTCATTAATATCCAATACAGCTGGTGGTTACACCTTTTATAAAGATGCAAAATTCCGCCGGCTTACCCGCTATCGGTATAATAATGTGCCAATGGACAGTGGAGGTCGATATTTTTATATCAAAGACGAGGATACGGTATGGTCGCCAGGCTGGAAACCTTGCAAAACCCCACTCGACAAATATGAATGTCGACATGGGATGAATTATACCAGCATTGAAGGTGTAAAGAATGGCGTGACTGCCAAAGTTTTATTCTTTGTCCCGCTTAAAACCTGGGCTGAAGTACAAAAACTTACACTGACCAACAATTCAGAAGTAACAAAAAGACTGAAAATATTCTCATTTACAGAATGGTGTCTATGGAATGCTGCGGCTGATATGGAAAATTTCCAGCGCAATTTTTCGACCGGTGAAGTGGAAGTTGAAGGTTCGGTAATTTACCACAAAACAGAATACAAGGAACGTCGTGATCACTTCGCTTATTATTCTGTAAATACTCCTATAAAAGGTTTTGACACCGATCGGGAAATCTTCTTCGGACTTTACAATGGGTTCGACGAACCGCAGGTTGTTGCCGAAGGGAACCCAACCAATACCGTTGCACATGGCTGGTCACCGATTGCATCGCATTGCATCGAAGTTGAACTTCAACCCGGCGAATCGAAGGATTTTGTTTTTGTATTAGGATACGTTGAAAATGCGGAAGATGAAAAGTGGGAATCAAAAAGCGTAATTAATAAAACCAAAGCAAAGGCAACCATCGCCAAGTTCAATACGGCTGAAAAAGTGGATGCCGCTCTGGCCGAACTAAAAGAATACTGGAAGAATTTGCTAAGCATTTACCAAGTCAAATCGGGTGACGATAAGCTGGACCGGATGGTGAATATCTGGAACCAGTACCAATGTATGATTACTTTCTGTTTTTCGCGTTCGGCTTCGTTTTTTGAAAGCGGAATCGGACGTGGTATGGGATTCCGCGATTCGAATCAGGATTTGATTGGCTTTGTTCACCAGATTCCAGAACGTGCCCGCGAACGTATCATCGATATTGCTTCCACTCAATTCCAGGATGGCGGCTGCTATCACCAATATCAACCACTTACCAAACGTGGTAACAATGACATTGGCGGTGGATTCAACGATGATCCAATGTGGCTCATTCTTGGAACGATCAGTTACATTAAGGAAACCGGAGATTTTAGCATCCTGAAGGAGATGGTGCCATTCGACAACGACAGAAGTGTTGCCCGCACCTTGTTTGATCATCTTACGGTTTCGTTCGATCATGTGGTTAATAATCTTGGTCCGCATGGATTGCCACTGATTGGCCGAGCCGACTGGAACGATTGCCTGAACCTCAACTGTTTCTCAAACGATCCAAACGAATCATTTCAAACCACAGAAAACAAGTCCGAAGGATCAAAAGCTGAATCACTGATGATTGCTGGTTTGTTTGTTGTTTACGGACGTGACTATGTTGAGCTTTGCACAAAACTAGGAAATTCAGCTGAGGCTGCCCGTGCACAAAAAGATGTTGACCAGATGATTGAAGCAATCAGGCAACATGGTTGGGATGGCGAGTGGTTCATCAGGGCTTACGATTACTACGGACGTAAAATCGGCAGTAACGAAAACGAAGAAGGAAAAATTTTCATTGAGTCGAACGGTTGGTGCTCCATGGCTGGAATCGGAATTGAAGACGGTTTGTGCGAAAAAGCGCTCGACTCCGTAAAAGAACGCATGGATACCGAATTCGGAATCGTTTTGAATAATCCGGCCTTTACCAAATACTACATCGAATACGGCGAAATCTCGAGTTATCCGGCCGGGTATAAAGAGAATGCAGGTATATTCTGTCATAACAATCCGTGGATCATGATTGGCGAAACGGTGATTGGACGTGGCGATCAGGCATGGGAATATTATCAAAAGATTTGTCCTTCTTATCTGGAAGACATCAGCGAACTGCACAAAACAGAACCCTATGTTTATGCACAAATGGTAGCCGGTAAAGATTCGTTTAAACCGGGAGAGGCTAAGAATTCATGGTTAACAGGAACCGCTTCGTGGAATTTCTATGCAATCAGTCAGTATATTCTGGGTATACAGCCTGATTATAATGGTTTGAAAGTTGATCCTTGTATTCCGGCCAAATGGGATGGATTTGAAATTACCCGCAAATTCAGGGGAGCAACTTACCAAATCAAGGTGGTAAATCCGAACCATGTCAGCAAAGGTGTTGCAAAAGTTACGATTGATGGAAATATACAGCAGTCAAATGTATTACCTCTATTCGCTGAAGGAACTACCCATTCGGTTGTTGTTGAATTAGGATAACTGAATTCAAATGTTTTTAATGGTGGATGTGTCTGACTTCGTGCAGATGCATCCACCATTCTTTTTTTTATTAAGTTTACATCATAATAAAAAGAATCTGTGATGCAAAATACGATCATGGTTATCGGATTTGATGCCGATGACACGCTTTGGGTTAACGAACCATTTTATCAGGAGGTTGAAAAAGAGTTCTGTCAGATTATGAAACCCTACCTGGACGAAGCAGAAACATCGAAAGAGTTGTTTAGAACCGAAATGCAAAACCTCGAAATTTATGGCTACGGAGCAAAAGGTTTTATTTTAGCTATGCTGGAAACCGCGCTTCGGGCAACTGAAGGCAAAATTACATCGGAAGAAATCAGCAAGATTCTTGATGTTGGAAAAACACTTTTAGCCATGCCCATTAAGTTATTGGATGGTGTTGAAAATGTACTGCAAAAACTTCAGGGAAAATACAAACTGATTCTGGCCACCAAAGGCGATTTACTCGATCAGGAAAGAAAACTGCAAAAATCGGGATTGATTGGCTATTTTCATCATATCGAAATCATGAGCGACAAGCATGAGAATAACTACAAAAAGCTACTCTCCCACCTCGATATTCAGCCCTATGAATTTCTGATGATTGGCAATTCTGTTAAATCCGATATTTTGCCCGTAATCAACATTGGAGCGAAAGCCATTCATGTTCCGTTTGAAGTCACCTGGCAACACGAAGCAAACCACGATTCTGTTGAGTTTCAAGATTTCATTACCCTAACCGGGATTTCAGAACTATTAAACCTGCTATAAACCTGAACCATGAAAAACCTAACCAACCTACTATTTGCGCTATTGTTAGTTCTACTGATTGGCTGCCAAACTAAATTGCCGGTGACGCAAAATGTAATCGGTCTGCATCCTGAAAACCCTAATTACTTTCAATACAAAGGAAAGCCAACCATTCTGGTCACTTCAGGGGAGCATTACGGAGCTGTAATGAATGGTGATTTCAATTTCCAGAAATATCTGGCGACCCTCCATTTGGCCGGACTGAACTATACCCGCATTTTTTTGGGACCTTATTCCGAATTGGGTGACAATTTGTTTGGCATTACCAACAATACCATGAATCCTAAACCTGAAAGCTGGCTGACTCCCTGGATTAAGAAAACAGAATCGGGAAAATACGACCTAACCCAATGGAATGAAGTATTCTTTAACAGACTGAAAGCATTTATTAATGAAGCTGACCAAAACGAAATTATTGTTGAAATCAGCCTTTTTACTTCCTATTATACCAATCATCAATGGTCAACCAGTCCGTTTAACCCGAAAAACAACATACAGGGATTCGATTCCATTTCCTTCAAACAGGTCAATACCATCAATAACGGAGCCTTGATGGAAATTCAGGAAAAATATGTACGAAAAGTGGTGCAGGAATTGAATGACTTTGGAAATGTGTTTTTCGAAGTTCAGAATGAACCCTGGTCGGATAATCCGCAATTAGTTGAACAAATTACAGAACCTGATTCACTGACTCATCCACAAAACTGGCAAAGCAAGGTAGAAATGGCCAGACAAGAATCTCTGGATTGGCAGCGAATAATTGCCGGAGTTGTTGACGACGAAGAAAGCCGGTTGCCAAACAAACATTTGATAGCACAAAACATCAGCAACAATCGTGGCAAAATTGTCAACCCCGATCCGAATATTTCCATTTTCAACTTTCATTACGCTTACCCTGAGGCTGCCTCCCAAAACTTGCATTTAAACAAAGTGATTGGGCTCGACGAAACCGGATTTATGCCACATGTCGATTTTATTTACCGTTCGCAGGCCTGGAAATTTATGCTGGCCGGTGGCGCTTTGTACAACAACCTCGACTATTCGTTTACCATTGGTACAGAGGATGGGACACATGCCATCGATGCCGGAACACCCGGCTGGGGGCATCCTGAATACCGGAAACAAATGAAAATTATGAAGGATTTTCTGGAGAGTTTTGACTTTATCAGGATGAAACCCGACAATTCCATTGTACAGGTAACCAAAGGAAATATCGTAGATTTTCAGGTTCTGACTGAAACCAGAAAACAATATGCCATTTATCTTGAAAAAACGAAAGGTGCGGCCATAGAATTGGCAATTCCAAATGGGGAATATACAGTGGATTGGATTGATCCAACTTCCGGAAATAAAATAAAAACTGAAAATATCACTTCAAATAATGGGAAGGTTGAACTCTCATGCCCCGATTTTGATGAAGATGTTGTACTGAGGTTGGTGCGTTTACCATAGAAAGTTACTTCGCTTCTATCATTTCTGTTTTATGTCCAAACCGGTAATGCAAACCTATTGAGAATTGATTTTGGTTCGGAAAATCATAGTTCATTGAGTTTCCCCAATGGTAAAATGGCTCGATAACAAATTTGTTTTGAATAGGGATATATGCGGCCAAATATCGGCCAGCTACCCAATTTGACCCTATCCGGAGATTAAATCCATTCTTCAGTCCAAAACCGGATCCAAATTCCAGGTTATGGTAATTTCCCGGGAATGGGGTTGGAAACTGGTTGGCAAATTTGTAGCTGAGAAAGGCAAATCGCCGGGGCCCAAAACGAAAATAAAACTGAGGTAAAACCGGACTTTTTTTTGTCCCTGTTTCAGGAAGTTTTGAGGTATTCTGTTCGACCCAATCTGTTGGTGAAAAGCGCAGGGAACCAACATGAAGTCCGGCTCCTACACCATACCAATTAATGTCGTAATTAATAAACGGATTTAAGCCAAATAGTGTGGCATTGGTTTCAATTAGACTGGTTTCAGCAAGTTCGGTATGTGAGCCAAAGTATCCATTTAATCCATATTCAGTAATCAACTTCCCTTTTATTTTGGTTACAGAATATCCAACCCCAGCCATTTGGTATTTTTGATAAAAATATTGTGTTTCGCTCATCCTGTCGCAGCCTTCACCCGTACCAATGTTGTGATAGGTTTCGAAATTTCCTCCTGAATAACCCAATTTTATCGATTTGTAAATAGTCTTTTCATTTTCAGGAAGGGTTTGACTCATCAAAATGAGCGAAAGCACTGTTAAAAATGCAATTGAAGCTTTCACTTGCAAGGAATAAAAATGCCTGATAACCTGAATAATAACACCAATAATTGCAGGGATTAATACAAGCAAAATGACCGTGAATTCGACATTAGAAAACCACCTACGCATGGCGTACGCGAAAACTATCAGCATTAATAAATAAAGGGAATTGTGAATAGGGTGATTTTCCTGAACAGGAAACGACTTCAGCGCTATATTTTTCTCGCGGGAAAAGATAATCAAAACCAATATCGGTATTATGGCCAGGTAAATAATCTGAATTCGTTTCAAACCGAAAAATATCGCACCCAGCACTGTTCCGTTTGAAAGCGGATCCCTGAAAAACTCGATAATAAACCAACTACCCAAAATTAAAACCATTCCAGACAGAGCCAGATTCCCAGGCCTTTTCCAGTAATTCCGGAACTTCAGTAGGATAAATCCTATGATTAGGCTGCTTAAAATAAAATAAATCGGCACAGGATGAATAGTTAAAGAATGGTCATCGGCAAAATTTAATCGACCAGAACAGAACTCATGAAAAAATGCGGGTGTATTGGTACCATACTGAATACCAAAAAGCGAACTTGTTTCGGTTCCAAAACAGCAGCCGGTTAGCAAACATCCAATTCGTTGGATGGCCATACCAAATGGGGTAGCAATAGCAAAAACGTCTAAAATGGGATATTTTATTCGCAGAACTAATTTCGAAAACCCCAACCCAATCAGCCCAAGGAGCAAAGCTCCGGCCATATTTTTGGAATGTTCAGGCGGAAAACCAAAGTGCTGAATAAAAAAGTGAAAGTCATCAGCAGTAATTCCGGCCAATTTTGAGCCCGCGATCAGGAAAATGCGCGAAGTCAGAATAATAAGTAATAAGGAAATCCATGGCAATTTCCGGCGGAAACCTTCAATCAATAAAATCAGAGTTACGATTAGAAAAGACAACTGATAAAACAAATCGTAATAAAACTGGGGATGGTCGAGTTTTACAATCATCTGAGATTTATTTGAGTTATTCAACCAATAAATTATTGAGTCATACGAAACTTATTTTAAAACGGTTAGAATAAATCAACAGTTTTTTAGTTACAGTAAATGCAAATTCTGATTACTATATTTGTCGTGCATCTAAATACAAAATAACCTAAATCATGAACGAAAAAGTTTATAATCTGGCAAAAATGATCGACCATTCGATTCTACATCCTACATTGACTGACGAAGATTTAATCAGAGAATGTGAGGTAGCCAGAAAATACGATGTGGCATCGGTGTGCGTAAAACCTTATGCAGTAAAACAAGCTGTTAAAATCCTGAAAGGAAGCAATGTGTTGGTTGGTTGCGTCATTGGCTTTCCTGCCGGAAACTCGGCAATTCAGGTCAAAGTTTATGAAGCCGAAAATGCCTGTCAGGATGGGGCAGTAGAAATTGATATGGTAATTAATGTTGGCAAGGCATTGCAGGGCGATTGGGACTATATTTCAGAAGAAATAAGATTGGTTAGTGACGCTTGTCACAAACATGGAGCCATTGTAAAAGTGATTTTCGAAACGGATTACATAACCCAAACAGATGACATTGTGAGGCTTTGTCAAATTTGTACAGAAGTGGGCGCCGACTATGTAAAAACCTCGTCGGGATTTGGATTTGTAAAGCAGACAAATGGTGACTATAACTATGCCGGATCAACCATTCCGGTATTGGAATTGATGAAAAAAAGTTTGGGGCCAAAGGTAAAAGTGAAAGCTGCCGGTGGAGTCCGCACCCTTGACCAACTAATTGCCGTTCAGGCAGCCGGATGTTCAAGATGCGGCGCTACTGCAACTGTGGTAATGATCGAAGAAGCAATGAAACGCTTTGGAAATTAATCATATTACTCACGGGGTGACTTCGAGTCACCCCGTGAGTAAACTAAAAATAAGGGTTCAATGAGACTGTAAACTATTCTTCCTCCACATACAACTGTGCAGTTTCAACACGCGATACGATGATTTTTGTCCCTTTTTCAATCATTCCGGATTCGGCAAGCGCATCAAAGTTTTTGCCTTCTATACTGATTTTTCCTGATGGTCGTAAAGTGGTCACAGCAATTCCTTTTTTGCCTTTCAGAAACATTAGTTTAGGATCTACTCCCAAATAACCATCTTCTTTGCTCATCACTTCCTTGAGTGAAAGATGTGAAAACTGCCCCTTTTCAGTAGTAAATAGTTTTTGACTTAGATAAATTGACAAGCCAATTCCAGCGATTGAACCTATAAAAACAGTGACTACGGCTGTTAGCAAATCGGTCATATCTACATGCTCAAAAGTGAAATCGACATTTTTGATCAGGCTAAGTACCAAGCCGGTAAAAGCAAGCGTTATTCCTGAAATGCCAGTTATCCCAAATCCTGGAACAACAAAAATTTCAAGCGCTATGAGTATCAATCCGATTACAAAAATCAGGATTTCCCAATTGGCTGCCAGACCTTCGAGGTACAACGGAGAGAAATACAATACGGCTCCAACAATGGCCACCAATAAAGCAAACCCAATTCCCGGCGATTGCATCTCGAAATAGATTCCACCCAAAATCATCATGATCAAAATTCCTGAAACTATCGGATTTACCATAAAACCGATAAATTTTTCGAGTGCGGTTGGATGGTATTCTACGATTTGTGCATCTTCCATCGAATTCATTTTCAGTACTTCATCAACGCTTTCACAAATTCCTTCGCAATAGCCATTTTTCATGGCTTCGGCAGGTGTAAAAGTCAGTATTTTACCCGAATCGATTACATTCGGAATATATACGCGTTCATCAACCATCGCTTCGGCAATCAGCGGATCGCGTTTCCATTTGTAAGTGGTATCCTGGGCGGTAATAATCGTATCTTTTCCGTGAGCTTCGGCTGTGGCACGCATGGTCGAACGCATATAAGACTGGTATTTATCAGGCAATTTTTCGCCGGTCTGGTTAACAACCGTCGCAGCGCCAATCGAAGCCCCGGTGCGCATATAAATACGGTCGCAAGCAAGTGAAATCAAAGCACCTGCTGAAGCAGCATTGTTGTCGATAAACACCACCACCGGAATTTTGCTGTTCAGGATTCGGGTGCGAATTGAATCTGCATCTACCACCGTTCCTCCGTAAGTATTCATATGAATCAGGACAAGATCGGCTTTCAGGCTGTCGGCTGCTTCAAACGCCTGTTTGGTTTGCCGCCAGATGGCCGGTGCAATATTCTCTTTTATATTGAGCTTATAAACTAACTTTTCTGTTTCCAGATTTTTATCCTGAGAAAAGGAGTTAGAAAAACTGAATAACAGCCATAAATTAAAGATGAAGATTATTCGTGATTTCATTTTGAGTGTTTTTAGATTACGGGATTTAGCGAGCGGGTTACTTAAAGTCACCCGCTCGCTAAGAGCATTATCACAATAACTTTTAGAATTGAACATCGTTGCTTTCGCTATTTTTTTGTTGTGGCAAATTAATACATTTTCTTTATTTTCGTGCCAGTTGTGCAAACCATTTCCCTGGCAATCTGAATAATCTGCACATTCCGCACATTGCCCCCGTCTTGTCCAACTCCGATCACGAAATGCCTGAAATTTGGTTTCCCATATTTTAGCAAAGTTATCCTGATAAATGTTTCCCTGCGAAAAACTCCTGTCAATATTTGGGCAAGCTGATATCGATCCATCAATCAAAACAGAACCAATATTAATTCCAGCCCTGCAAAAAAAAGGTTGATCCCGAACTTTCGATTCATACGTTCCGACGTAACCTTCACAACTGAATTTAATATCCATCGATTTCAGTTTTCTCTTTTCACTAATAAAATCCATCAATTCTTTAAACTGAAGATCACTCAGGAATAAGTCTGGATTATCCTTTGCCCGGCCAATAGGAACAATGGTAAACAATCGCCATGCTTTTACCTTTTTTTGCATCAAATATTCATACAAAGTTTGCAGCTCGTGAATGTTTCGGCTATTAACACAGGTAACCACATCAAAATTCAGCCGTGATGAACTTGCAGCCAAATCAATGGCCTGATCGACTTTTGAAAAGCTATCCTTTTTATTTCGTAACCAATTGTGCGAATTTTCCAATCCGTCCAAACTAATCGTCAATGCGCCCAATCCGGCATTTAACAGCAACATATGTTTTTGCTCATCATACAAATAACCGTTGGTGACCATGCTCCATCTCACTCCCCTACTTCTGATTTCGCGGCCACATTGCTCAATATCATGTCGCAAAAGTGGCTCGCCACCTGTCATAACAACAATAAAATTTTCTGGTTTTGATTCTAAAGTATCGAGGGCTGTTAGAAAGTCGCTTAAAGGCATATCGCCGATAGAGTTATCTTTTGAGCAATCGCTGCCACAATGTAAACAGCTTAGATTACACCTGTTTGTACATTCCCAAAACAGATAATTCAATTCATGAATCTTCGTTTCTGCTTTTTTGAATCTTCGAAAAATATGCTTCCTGATGATTTGATACATCTATTTGGAGTCCAATGCAATATTCAAATAAACCTTTTTATCAGTAATCGCAGGAATTGTATCCTTGTTTACAAAAGTACCATATTGAGCCAAATCAACATCTTCAAACTTAATCTTCATGCTATTACCCGGTTCAGTGTAAAATGAAAATTTGCCTTCATCATCGGTAAAATCGTATTGCATATTTTCTTCCACCGAAACCTTAATTCCCTTTATCGGTGAGCCTGTTGCTTTGGATTTTACCTGACCTTCAATCAAAATATAGAGTCCAAAATCCTGTGGCGTACCGTAACAAGCCTGAAACACAAACATTGCAGAGGTAAAACTCAAACCTCCAATAAGCTTTCGTGTCCAATTTCGTTTCATTTTCTCAAGTTTTAATTCGTCTTTTGTGGAACTTTATACAACTTTTCCAGATTATACCCGCGTTTCCGGGCTTTTTCGAGCAACATTTCGTAAGTAGCCGAATCCATTTGCGGAGTACGGCACAAAATCCAGAAGTATTTGTCCGACGAACTTCCAATCATCGCATACTGGTAATTTTCGTCCAGTTCCAGCACAAAATAATCGGCATAAAAGATCCAGAAAAAGGAAACTTTTAGCTTCGCAGGCTCCAGTTTATAAGGGATTTTAGCTTTCCCTTCTGCAACAGAAAGTTCTCCATCCAGCGTATTTTTATAACCCTGATTCAGAACTTTAATTTTACCATCCTCACGCAAACTGTAAGTAGCTGTTACCCCAACCAGATTTTTCTCAAATGAATGCGGAAAACGCGCAATTTCGTACCAAGTTCCGAGGTATCGGTTCAGGTCGAGTTCTTTAACGGTGGTTTTGTCAATCATCTGACTATTGGTTTTGCTACAGCTTAAACTAAATAAGAAACTTAATATCAGCAACAAACGAAATTCACGCATGACAAGAATTGTTTTGGCATGTTCAAATTTACTTAATAAACAGCTCATAAACTTCATTTTTCATCCGAATTTCAGAAATATGTTCGGTAAGCTTTCGGAATAAATTATATTTGTTTATCAAAAAACAAAAAACACCTCAATCATGCACAATTTAACCATCGTCGAAATTCGAAACCTACAGAAAAAATACGGGCAGAAACAGGTGCTTCATGGTATCGATCTGGAAATTACTTCAGGCCAAATCATTGGTTACATTGGGCCAAACGGCGCCGGAAAATCAACAACAGTAAAGATACTCTGTGGCTTAATCAGTGAATTTACCGGCGATATCACCATTTTCGGGAAAGACTTGCGCACGCAAACGCTTGAAATCAAAAAACAGGTAGGTTATATTCCGGAGAATGCCGTTTTGTACGAATCGTTGACGCCAATGGAATTTATGGAGTTTATTGGTGAAATGCGTGGACTTGAAAACGAACAAACCCGCTCGAAAGCCGAAGCTCTGATGGATATTTTTGAGATGAAAGCCAATCTAAACCAACGGATTTCGACCTTTTCGAAAGGGATGCGCCAGAAAGTGATGATTTGCTCGGCCTTACTACACAATCCCAACCTGATATTTATGGACGAACCGCTTTCGGGCCTTGACGCGAATTCGGTGATCATGGTGAAAGAAATGCTGATACATCTGGCTCGCGAAGGGAAAACCGTTTTCTACAGTTCGCACCTCATGGATGTGGTCGAGAAAATATCGGACAGGATTATTCTCATCGATCAAGGGAAAGTGATTGCTGACGGATCGTTCGATGAATTGAACAAACTTTCGAATGACGAGAACCTCGAAAAGATGTTCACCCGATTGACAGGAAATACCAATCATGGTGAAAAAGCCGAAGCATTCATCAACGCATTCGAAAAATAAACGCCATGATCAGATTTCTACTTTCACTTTTTGTTCCTTTTCGCTGGTTCATCGAGAAAATGGGCGCCGATTACAAGCAGTTTATCCGGATTTTGCAATTGAAACTGACGATGGATGACCGGCGACTGAAAGGTTTGGGCAACAATTCGAAGAAGGCTACCGAAAATGCCCTGATGAAACAATCCTTTTCGCAAATTTTCTTCGGAATCTTCTTTGCCATTTTCCTGCTTCTGGTTAAATCGCCCTTTACTTACTATTATTTTGCCCATACATTTTTGATGGTTATGATGGCGATGATGATTATTTCAGAGTTCACCACCATCCTGTTCGATACTTCTGAAAACGTGATCATTCAGCCGCTTCCGATTAAAGGAAACACGATCAGTCTGGCCCGGAATGCGCACGTTTTTCTTTATCTGACCATGATGGCTTTTAATCTTTCGGTTTTCTCCATCATCGTAGCCATGTTCGAATTCGGAATTGTTTCCGGATTAATTTTTCTGCTCTCCGTATTCCTGAATGTCCTGTTCACTCTTTTTCTGGCGAACGTTCTGTATCTGGTTATTATGCGACTGGCAAGCGGCGAGAAACTGAAAAACCTGCTGATGTATTTTCAGATTGTGATTGCTATTCTGTTTATGTCGGCCTACCAGTTTGGCCTGAACATGGTTGATAAAACTAAAATTCAGAATATGATTTTGCCGGTTCACTGGTACACTTATCTTGCCCCACCAGCATTCTTTTCAGGATTGGTCGAAGCACTCAGCACCTGGTTGTTTGACCTGCAACACCTCATTTTTATCGCTGAAGCATTGATTATTCCACCTGTTGCCATTTATCTAACCGGCAAATACCTGACACCTGTTTTTAACCGAAAACTGATGGATTTAGAACAGGGCGACCGGGTATCGAAAGTCAAAACTGAAACTTCGCGCAACAGCCTTTATTTCAGAATGATGTCCTCGATATTTATTCATCGTCAGGAAGAAAAAGCCCCTTTTAAACTGATGTGGAAAATGACCGGACGCGAACGGCTTTTTAAACAAACTTTCCTGCCATCACTCGGCTATATTGTGATTATGATAGTCGTTCCGTTTTTCACCAAGTCATTTAATTACAACGAATTGATTGAAAGTGATCGTTATTTACTGATCCTGTATATTTTCATTTTTGTTGGAGCTACACTGCCCGGAGCTATGCTTGTTGGCAATAATCAGCATGCCACCTGGGTTTTTAAAACAGTACCCTTAAGCTCGCCTGCTCCATATTTCAAAGGTTCATTAAAGCTGCATTTGCCCGGTTTTTTATGCCATTTTACCTTATTCTGGCTATCACAATTTGTTCAATCTGGGGAATAAAGGTATTACCCGATGTTGCCATTGCACTGATGGCTATTTTTCTGTTTACGCTGTTGTTCTATTACTTTCAAAGTCCAAATCTTCCGTTTGCATCGGAAAAACTGGCGGGTCAGGGCGGAGCAGTTTTTCTGAAGATTATGGGATTAATGGCTACAGCTGCGGCTCTTGGTTTTTTTCACAAATTCTTACTTCATTGGTTCGATTTTGCAAAACTGATCCTAATACCAGTATATTCAATAGCGATTTTTTATGTGAACAGAATCATTGTGTACAAAAAAGTAACCTGGCAAGCTTTAGATCGGGTGAATAATTATTCGTAATAGATTTGAATTTATTCTTTAATAAACTTGTACCGATAAACCTGGGTATCTTACAACAAGAAAAAGGCCATCCATTTTACATGGACAGCCTTTGATTTATTTTATAAGATCGTTTTAAGTATCTATTTCGCGTAGCTGATTGCACGCATCTCGCGGATCACAGTGATTTTAATTTGTCCCGGATAGGTCATTTCGTCCTGAATACGTTTGGCAATATCGAACGACAACTGTTCCGATTCCTTATCGCCAATCTTGTCACTTCCTACAATTACACGTAATTCGCGTCCGGCCTGAATGGCATATGTTTTCAGTACTCCCGGATATGAAAGTGCCAATTCTTCAAGGGTTTTAAGACGTTTAATGTATGATTCAACCACTTCGCGGCGGGCGCCAGGGCGGGCTCCTGAAATAGCATCACAAACCTGGACAATCGGGGCAAGCAAAGTTGTCATTTCGACTTCGTCGTGATGGGCGCCAATGGCGTTGCAAATATCCGGTTTTTCTTTGAAGCGTTCAGCAAGCTTCATACCTAAAACAGCATGTGGTAATTCTGGTTCATCATCAGGTACTTTCCCGATATCGTGCAACAATCCGGCGCGTTTGGCAGCTTTGGCATTCAGGCCTAATTCGGTTGCCATAATAGCGCAAAGATTGGCAACCTCACGAGAGTGCTGCAATAAATTCTGACCGTATGAAGAGCGGTATTTCATTTTACCAATCATACGTATCAATTCAGGATGCAAGCCGTGAACTCCTAAGTCAATGGTTGTACGTTTACCGGTTTCAATAATTTCTTCTTCAACCTGTTTGCGTACTTTTTCAACCACTTCCTCGATACGGGCAGGGTGAATTCGCCCGTCGGTCACCAGTTGATGTAATGCAAGCCTGGCTATTTCGCGACGAACCGGATCAAATCCTGAAAGCACAATGGCTTCCGGAGTATCATCGACAATAATTTCTACACCAGTTGCAGCTTCCAGAGCCCGGATGTTCCGCCCTTCGCGGCCTATGATGCGACCTTTAATTTCATCGCTTTCAATATGAAAAATGGTCACTGAATTCTCGATGGCTGTTTCGGTAGCAACACGCTGAATGGTTTTTACCACTACTTTCTTGGCTTCCTTATTAGCCGAAAGTTTGGCTTCTTCCATAATCTCGTTGATGTACGACATGGCCTCAGTTTTGGCCTCATTTTTCAACGATTCAACGAGCTGTGCTTTTGCTTCATCAGCAGAAAGGCCAGACAATACTTCCAGCTTTTCCAGGTGTTTCCGGTGAAGAATATCAACTTCAGCTTCTTTCTTTTCTAAGATTTCAAGTTGATTAGTCAGGTTCTCACGGATAACATCAACCTCGTGTTTCGAAGTTTCAAAATCCCTGACTTCCCGATTGAGTTCATCTCTGCGTTGATTAATTGAAGTTTCCCGCTGTTTAATTTTAGCCTCGAAACTGTTGATCTTGTTGTTCTTTTCATTGATGTACTCTTCGTGCTCCGATTTGAGCTGAAGGAATTTCTCTTTAGCCTGAAGCATTTTATCTTTTTTGATCACTTCTCCTTCAGATTCAGCCTCACTGACAATTTTGGTTTTTCTGCTTTTCAATGCCTTGTCCCACATAAAGTAGGAAAGCACACCACCGCCTAAAAAACCAGCTATTACATATATAAAAATCTCCATTTGTAATTTATTAAACTTGTTAAAACTAATAAACCCGCAATTTCAATTCAAAATCCGGGGATCCTTTAGAATTCCGGAATTTAAATAAAAAATGCGGGTTTTCGAACTATGATAAAATTTATTCCCTCAATGATAAATAATCACCCAGTTCTTCGTCAAGTTTTTTCATCTCGTCGAATAAAGGCGATTGGTTGACTTTTTCTTCCATATCAATATTTTTCACTACAAATTGAAAGGCAGCCATTGCTATAAAATCCTGTGAATCGCTATTGACGTACTTTTGACGGTACTGAAGAACAATATCATTTATTATTTTGGCAGCTTTCCGGAACTTTTCCTCATTTTCCCTTTCAACTTTTAAGGGATAATTTCGTCCGTCGATCTTAATATTTATGGAAAGCTTCTCTGTCATTTATCTTTGTATCACTTGTTTAAAAGAGCAATACACTTGTCAATTTCCCGCACTAATTTTTGTATCCTGTTTTTTGCATCTTTATTTTCACCTTCAGACACATCCAACATTCTGGCCAATTTTAAATTTTCGTACTTCTGTCCAACAAAACGATTTTCCTTCTGAAGCTGAATAATGGTACTTTCCAAATTACCAATTTTTTCAAGTAGTTGATTTTTTTCCTGCTTAAGCGCTTCATGTTTCGCAATAATCTGCTTAACCTTCAGCTTGAAATCTACCAGTAAATTTTTCTCCTGATCAGTCATTTCGTTTCACTTTCACTCGAATACAAATTCTAAAATGGTCAAAGACACGGTTTAATCGAATTTATCACAACGATTTGCGACTCATTCCCCGACAAAATTAACATTTTTGCCCATAACCCGAAATTTGCTCAACTATTATTTTGTTCTGTATATAATTTGTTTTTTAATTACCAGTTAGTAACCTATACCGATGCCACAATTAGGTAATCTGCAAACAAAGATCAATGTGCTTATTTTAATAAGTTTTATAATTTCGCCATCCAAATTGAATATCATGAAACATCTCCTTAAAACAATACTATTTCTGGTTATTGGCTATTCGGCCTGCTCTCAGTCTCCTGAAACGATTGATCCCACTTACTATGGCGCTCCGGTAAAAATCCCTGTCTTTTTGGCCGGAAATTTTGCGGAATTGCGTCCCAATCATTTTCATGCCGGAATTGACATCAAAACCCAGGGCAGAACCGGGATACCTGTTTTTTCGGCAGCGGATGGTTTTGTTTCAAGAATAGCTATTTCTCCATCCGGATACGGTAAAGTAATCTATATTAACCACCCAAACGGAACTACCACTGTATATGGACACCTTGAAGGGTTCAACTCCGCCATAGATGAATACATTCGCAATATTCAGTATGAAAAGGAAGTTTTTGCCATTGACCAGCAAGTTCCTGAAGGACTATTACCGGTAAAAAAAGGTGATCAAATAGCCCGAAGCGGAAATTCCGGAAGTTCAGGGGGACCACATTTACACTTCGAAATCAGGAGGACAAAAGAACAAGTGTATTTGAATCCATTGTTATATCACATGCCGGTAAAAGATAAGACCAAACCTACCATACAGGCTATCATGGTTTATCCTGTATCTGACGATGCAAGTGTTTCAGGAAAACAAACACCTCAAAAATTCGAAATTATCCCTGCCGGGAATGCCTATCAATTAAAGGTTGACCAAATTATCCAGGTGTCCGGAAAAATAGGATTCGGAATACAGGTAGTTGACTTGCTTGATGGAAGTCCCAATAAGTGCGGGGTATATTCAATCAAACTCACCATCGACAATGAACTGATTTATTCGTTTACCATGGACGACTTAGTTATTGAAGAATCAAGGTATGTTAATTCGCACATCGATTATGAGAGAGCAATCCGGTCGGGACAGCGATTGTTCCGCACCTGGCTCGAGCCGGGTAATAAAATGAATATTTACAATACCGTTGAAAAGCATGGAATTTTTAAAGCAAATGACGAACAGGAACACCAGGTAAAATATGAAATTACTGATGCTTATGGGAATGCAACAAATATAGCCTTCAGGATAAAATCGAAAGAGACAAAAATTCCCCGTGCTGAAGCCAAAGGTGAATTGTTTAAATACAACCACAACAACCGAATCAAAAATGACGAGCTTGAATTTTCGGTACCGGAAGGGGCGCTTTACAACGATGTCGATTTTTTATTTGTCAGGAAGCCTGCACTTGCGAAATTCTATTCTCCGGTTTTTCAACTGCACAACCCGTATGTAGCCTTGCATTTTTCGTGCCCGCTGCGAATTAAGGCAACCAACCTTCCGGCAAAACTTCAGGGAAAAGCAATGTTAGCTCAAATCGACCCTACAACAGGAAAGATATTTTCGGCAACAGGCAAATATGTTGATGGATGGGTGGAAGGAAATATCCGCGTACTCGGGAATTATGCACTGGCTGTTGATACAGTTAAACCTAAAATTACTCCCTTGAGCATGGTCAATAAAGAAACCGGCAAGGTTGCAGATAAAATACAGTTCAAAATTTCGGATAACCTTTCCGGAATTGAAACTTACCGCGGTACTATTGACGGACACTGGATACTCTTTGAATATGATTTGAAAAACAATTTACTCAGTTATGTGTTTGATAAAAAGAGGTTTCAGTTCAATAAAAAGCACTCCTTAAACCTTGAAGTTACTGATTACAAAGGAAACACGAGTACCTACAAAACAAACTTCTTAAAATAGATGAAAACTTATTTAAGCATTGGTTGTATGTCGGGAACTTCGCTCGATGGTCTGGATTTGGTTGCTTGCCGTTTTACTACGGATCAGACTTGGAAATTTGAAATTTTAAAGGCGGTAACAATTCCTTATTCGCACAAATGGGTCAGTAAACTTTCTGATGCAGCTGAACTTAACGCGCTCGATTTTGTCCTCCTTCACAATGAATTTGGAAAATTTATTGGAAAGCAGGTAGCTGATTTTTGTTCAGATTTACCAGATAAACCAGATTTAGTATCATCACATGGTCACACTATTTTTCATCAACCTCACAACAGACTAAGTGTACAAATTGGGAATGGCGCGCAAATAGCGGCTTATTCCGGATTACCTGCAGCCTGCGATTTCCGGGCGCTGGATGTTGCGCTTAAAGGTCAGGGCGCTCCATTGGTTCCGATTGGCGATGAATTGTTGTTTCACAACTACGAACTTTGCCTGAATCTGGGTGGTATTGCCAATGTTTCGTTTCGGGATGAAGGCGAACGAAAAGCCTTCGATATTTGTCCGGCAAACATGGCCTTTAACCACTTCACCAAGGAATTGGGCTATGAATACGATCTGGATGGAACTTTAGGCCGAACTGGAAAAGTTCAGGAAGAGTTGCTTTCACTCTTAAATTCACTTGATTTTTATCAGGAAAAAGGGCCCAAATCATTGAGCAGGGAATGGTTTGAGGAAGAATTCTTACCTCTGATTTCATCATTCCAAATGGCTCCTGAAGATATTCTCCGGACACTTTATGAACACATTTCTGACCAGATATCCCTTGCGATTGAACAATATCCGAAAGGACAGATCCTGATAACCGGCGGCGGGGCACACAATGTTTTCCTGATTGAATTGTTCAGCGAAAAAACAAAGCATAAAACCATTGTACCTTCCGCACAAATTATCGATTTTAAGGAAGCCATCATCTTCGCATTTCTCGGAGTACTCCGGTTACGAAATGAAGTAAATTGCCTGAAATCGGTTACCGGTGCTAGTCAGGACCATTCAGGCGGAGCCATATATCTTCCCTGACACCAAACATGATCAAACTCTTTGAATAAAATCATGGATTACTCTTTTCAGGAAGTCTAACTTTCCGAAGAATATAAAACATGATATTATGAGCTTCGATCCCGCTTCAAACATTCAGCATTTAAAACAATTTGGCGAATTCGGCGATGTTAATCCTTCCATCACCGACTCATCGACCTATACCTTTTTAAAGGCCGGCGATATGGAAGAAACCTTTCTGGGACATACAGAAGGTTGTTTTCTATACTCCCGCCACTGGAATCCAACCAATAAGTATCTTGCAGATGCTCTGGCAGCAATGGAGGATACTGAATCAGCCTGGATTACGGCTTCCGGGATGGCTGCTATAACCTGCGCATTGCTCCAGTTATGCAGCAGCGGCGACCACATTATCACTTCGGTAACCACTTATGGCGGCACTTATGCCTTTCTGAAGAATTACCTCCCCAAATTCAAAATAGAAGTAAGTTTTGTTGACATTACAAACCTTCAGCAGGTTGAAAATGCCATTAGACCAAACACCAAAGTTATTTATACCGAAAGTGTGACCAATCCGCTTTTGCAGGTTTCTGATATCCCGAGGCTGGCAGAAATAGCGCACAGGAACCATGCTTTATTAATGGTTGACAACACCTTTACCCCGATGATTATGTCACCAGCCAGACTGGGTGCCGACATAGTAGTTTACAGCATGACCAAATTCATCAACGGGAAAAACGATTGCGTTGCAGGCGCCATCTGCGGAAGTCGCCAATTCATTGACGATCTTTCGAATGTAAACAATGGTACAGCCATGCTTCTTGGACCAGTGCTTGACCCGCTTCGTTCGTCTTCAATTCTTAAAAATCTGCATACTTTGCATTTACGCATCCGGCAACACAGCAAAAATGCCATGTTTTTAGCCAATGAACTTTCCAAAGCCGGACTGAAGCTTTCGTATCCGGGATTGGAAAATCATCCACAGCACCAACTGCATAAACAAATCATGAATGAAGAGTTTGGTTTTGGAGGAATGATTGCTATCGATTTTGGAACGGTTGCTATAGCGAATCAGGTGATGCAAAAAATGCAGCAAGCCGATGTCGGCTATCTCGCAGTCAGCCTGGGATACTTCAAAACACTTTTCAGTTGCTCAGGCAAGAGTACTTCATCTGAGATTCCTGATTCGGTTCAGCACGACATGGGATTATCTCCAGGCTTGGTCCGATTCTCGGTTGGCATTGACAACAACATCGAAGAAAGCCTGAAAGTGATTTTAGAGATTTGCAAAGAAGAAGGGGTGATTGGGTAAAAGGGTTGTCAGGCTTGTAATTGTTGTAATTGCTGACAGGCTTGTCGGGGTTAACTGGGAACATGACATGTTACTGATTCTATGACGGATAATGTGGGTAGAATAAGGATTCTTAAGGCTATTCCGTCCGAAAGAATATTGTTGACTTGAAAATCAGCATCGCGCGGACGGTTTTCTTTTACCTGTTTTTTTTCTATAAATATTTTGCCCCGCTGGGGCTTTTCCTATCCGTTGGGCATAAGTGCCAGAGGCACGGAATATTTATAGAACCACAATCAGCCTGAACGCCCTTCGTGCCATAGGTACGAAACAATTTCATTTCAAAATATTATCCTTCATTACATTCTAATATTTTCAGATAAAATAACTTATCCGTTTTTTAACATATCGGATCGCCCATACAAATCGTCATAGAGCAAGGTTACTGAATATTTCCCAACAACACATTCCAAACCTGTAGGGTGTCGTTACCAAATGATTTTTTGACTTTTGAAACAAATATTTCAACCTTCATCGGAGCTGGCGCTGCTATCAAAGTATCGGCAGAGATTCCGGCTTGCTGGAATCGGAAAAAAATCAGACTTCCGGTGTAATTCATTTCATTCATTCTGCGCAAAGGTTCAGATATCTTTATGGAATCAAATTTCAGTTCAAATGAATCAAATTCAAATTTTCTATTCAGAAAATCGTTAATCAGGAGATCTTTTCTTTCCGGTTCATTCAACAACAAACCATTGATCCGGACATTTTCCGAAACGAACAAATTAAGGATCATCTCTCGGGCCTGGGTTCTGAAGGTTTCATCGGTTGATTTTGTTTCATAAATACTGAGGTAGTCTGAAAAATCAACAAGTTTCTGTTTCGCTTTTGTTTCAAAAGCAATCAATGATTTTTCGGAAAGAAAATTTGACTTGAATTCGTTATTCAAATCCGCCACAGCGTTCATCAATTCAGCTTCGTGTGCCGCAGAACTATCCTGTCTGGTTGAATTGCACGATTCTGAACTCAACAGAAGATACAGCAAACAAGCCGTTAATATGTATAAAAATCTTCTCATTTATCGGTCTCCTTTTGCCTGAAACGGATCATTGATATTTTATTGTTCTTGTATTGTGTGTCCAGTATTTCTATTTGTTTCAATCCTGTTGACGGAAAAGTCAGTTTATTAATGAACTCCGTTTTGTTGAATAGTTCCACTCCTATTTTCTCCTTGTCGAATACCTGGTAAATCATGGCGCTATCAGCGATAATCTGGTTCAACTGGTTTCGCCGTTTTTGCCAATCTTTTACGTTCAGGCTCGAAAAATATTGAATCATCATGGCATAATTGTCAGGTCGAAGCTGGACACTTTCATTCCGGTTGAATTTATCCAGAAGACGAAAAATGGTATCAGTTTGATAATAGGGCGACTTTACGACAAAACGAATATTTACTTTATCCGTCTTAGCTGTAAAACTGCCTTCAGAGCCACACAAATAACTCACCGGAGATTCACCATCACGAAGAACCTGAACTTCAATAATATTGTAGACGATTGGCTCTCTGGTATCTGCATCATAAAATTGAAATATATAATCTCCTGAACTCATCATCTTAAAAAGAACGTAAAATATACCCAGAATAAGAATTACAAGTAACGGGATGTAAATGAAGTACTTGTTTGCTTCTTTAGTGGTATCAGCAGAGCTCTCCGGGTTTGTATTTTTATATTTGAAATCATCCCAATTGGCAAATCCTACATATTTGCTCAAAAGGTTAAGAATGTCAATGCGCGGCAGCGTTTCCTTCCCGGATTTCAAATGGTTATAAAACCATTTTTCGCTGATATGGGCATTTACCTTGTGCAGCAATTCTTCCTGAAAGTCAACTATATCCTGTCCTTTCCATTCAGAAATTACAGGATTAATTCCCGGAAAGGATTGCTGCATCTGCTCTGCAATCTTCTGCTTCAGTATGTCAAACGACTGGATTTCCTTGTCCTTCACAAAGTTGTGCTTTTACTAGGTTTGATGATTGAAAATTCCTTGTAAATCGTTATACAAATCTTTTACAAGACACGTACAAAAGAAAAAGCGGACACAAGCCTAAATTCGACATCTAAATTAGAAATAAAATTGTGTTTAATTTAAAATCCACGAACTATGAAAAAGTTGATTTTATTATCAGTTTTAGTTATCGGAATTCTGACAATCAGCTCGGTTGCCGGAAATGCTCCTGATAAAGAAGTTCAAAAAGCCTTTGAACTAAGAATGAACGGGAAAGTTGACGAGGCAAAAGCATTACTCGAAAGTATTCTTCTGAAAGATTCGACGAATGCTTTGGCTTACTACGAAAAAGCCCGTCTTCAGAATTATTTGCTAACCGGAGGAGGTGAAATGAAAATGGATAAAATTCTTGCTCCTATTAACAAAGCAGTTAGTCTTGATCCAAAAAACGTTTCTTATACCTATTACAAAGCAGTGGCGAGTTTTTTGAATGCTTTCATGGCCATGCAGATGGGAACTGGTGAGGTTAAAAACAAAATTGCGGAAACCTGCATACAGTTTGAAAAAGTACTTTCACTGAAACCTGATTATTATGAAGCCACATTATACCTGGTTGAAATATACGGTATGCTTCCAAAAGATATGGGTGGAGACAGTTTAAAAGCTATTGCATATGCAAAGAAATTAGAATCGACGAACAGCTATTTTGGCGCAAAAGCAAAGGCTGCATTGGCTCCTGAAGGTACCGATCTGGTGAAATTATGGGAAGAAAAACTTACGAAGAATGCAAAGAATCCTGAAATACTTATGGAAATTGGCAGGGCATATTTATATAAAGACGACCCACAGAATGCAGAAAAATATTTTGATCAGGCCATTCAGTCAGATCCCTCAATGAACATTCTCATCCTGGATTTGGCCAGATATCATACAATGAAAGTGATGCAGAATAAAGATTTGGCCAGTACAGAACTTCCACTTGCAAAAGCAATCTGTGAAAGGTATTTGAAGACGCTTCCAACACCAGTCGTACCGCTGAAAGCATATACGTTAGGGTTGCTAACCCGGATCGAAATGTTTCTGGGCAACAAGACAGAGGCCGACAAGCTTTTAGAGGAGGCAAAATCATTAGATAAATATTTTTCAAGAGCTTCTGGTGTTCCAAGTTTATTGCTTTTCGACAGACCCGACCAAATTAGCCATCACTATTCCTCGTTTTTCAGTCCATTTTAGAAGAACGCAGAAGATCAACTATATCGGGTACCAAAATAACGATAAAATTGTGCTAACTTTAATTCATTACTAACTAAATACAGGAGAAAATATTATGCTAGAACACGTTCACAAACACATCGTTTCTGAGTTGCAGCAAAGTGCAAAAACAGATATTATTTTTATCCTTTCTTCAATCGTACTCAACCTGATAACCCTTGCCATCAATTCAGGTTCAGTCGAAAAATCACGCACAGATGAAACTATTCTGGTGGTGATGTTCATTTTTGTTGGCTTAGTCATATTAATCAATGTTGTGGCAATTATTGGTTTGCTGAAAGGGAAGGAAACAAGGGCGAAACTTTTAAATGGGCTTATTAACATGTACAAAGACCAAAAGGTTGACAAGTACTACGATGAGTCACTTCTTAGCAGTTACAGCGTGAGGTATAACCTTTTTATCATGGTAGTGGTTTGTACAGGCGTTATTGCCATTATCGTGCCTTTCGTGATGCGATAAAAGTGCTTATTAATCCAGCTTATTTCCATTGCATCCTTTGGGGAAATGTATCCAATAAATCGGTATTGAATATGAAAACATTTATTGTCTTTTTCCTGAACAGTATTTTATTGCGTGGTTCTCTTTGTGCGCAGAATATCCTTCTCGAAGAATCAGGCATAAAAAATGTAAAAAAGAATGCCATAAACTTTGAGGTTTTAGGTAATGCTGCGGTATGGCCGGTAAATTATTACCGGCAAGGTATGAATGGCAATTTTGAAGTTGTAAAATCGGGTTACCCGTAAATTGGATTTTTGACACTCCAAAAACGGACACAACTGGTGACTTTGATCTAATTATTGATAGTAGTGAGTATAAAAATGGAAAACATTCTTAATCATTTAAAATTAATTATCATGAAAAATCAAAAAAAGGAGAAATTAATTGTCATCAGTGTAATTGTTTGGCGTCGTATGCTATACGTTGCGACAGGATTAGTAACTGCCGTGTTTGCAATTTTAGCCATTGTGTTACTACCCCATTATATAATGGATAAATCGCTGGTAAGCGCCATTCCCTTTATCTCGGTAATAGTAATCATTCATCTGCTAATTGTTGTCGCACTTATTTGGATAATTCGGACTAACAAACGCAGTGGTAAAATAAAAAAGGATTTACTTGTTGCAACAGGAGTAATACCCCTATTATTAAGTCTTTTTATAATAGATGGGGCGTTCGAATATACAGAGCCTGGTACTTATGGTATAGGCATTTCGATGTTTATATGTGTCGGGTGCGACTTTGTTGCAGGTTTGTTATCTCTCATTGCCCAGTATTTTTATAGACCTTTGCCACTTTCCAAGTAAATAATATTCAATAATCGAATTTTTACGCTTTCACCAAATTAAATTTTACATTGAAAGGAGAAAAATAATTTGATATGAGTGTTACCAGTTTTAGGTGAAGTCTATCACTGAAAAAGGAGATGTTTTTGGTAATTCATTGTTGGTTGGTTTTTCGTTTGGATATGCGTTTTAATAATTCTGCAAACATTCGTTGGATTTGGTTGGAACTGAAACTTAGTAAAAATGATAAAAATGAAGAACAAAAAAAGTATTGCCAATATAATTCGCTGGATTGCAAGAATATGGGGAACATTAAGCCTGATTTTTATACTGTTTTTTGTGATTGCCCATATAATTGGTTCAATCACAGAAAAAGGTGAAGGTCTGGGTCAACTTTCGATTTCATTTGTTTTCTTTCCACTATCCATAATTTTAGGATTGAGTTTAGCCTTGAAATGGGAAGGTCTGGGAGGCCTGATCACTATTGCCGGGATCATCGGATTTCATATTATACGGCCTGATCTGATCTTTGACCTGATGATTGACGGACTTGCTGCTCCCGGGCTTTTTTACATTTTGTATTGGTTTTTATCCAGAGGGGAAATTCAAACGAAGAAATTCTTTGATAAGAAAAACCTTATTTCTTATTAAACAACCTTAGTAGTAAGCATAATTCCATATATTTTAAACCTTATTTATTTATCTGTAAATCAATAAGGTAATAAGGTAAAATTCACATTCACGAACCATTACTACTAAGGTTTCTCTGAAAAATAAGGTTTTTAAAAATGAAAATTCCTGTACCCATGACAAAAGAGGCTACTCCGGAAGCTAAGATATCTACAGCATTTGAAACTTATTATCCAAATCAAAACCTAAGTTCAAAAAAACAAAGTTCAAAAAAACACTATATTTGCCGCCTGTTAATTAAAAACTTCAAGAATGAAAGCATACGTATTTCCAGGACAAGGCGCCCAATACCCCGGAATGGGCAAAGACCTGTACGAAAATTCGCCTTTGGCCAGAGAACTTTTTGAAAAAGCCAACGAAATTTTAGGCTTCCGGATTACTGACATCATGTTCGACGGAACCGAAGAAGATCTACGACAAACCAAAGTGACCCAGCCGGCCATCTTTTTGCATTCCGTATTGCTTGCAAAAACACTGGATAATTTTGCTCCTGAAATGGTTGCCGGTCACTCATTAGGCGAATTTTCAGCTTTGGTTGCCAACGGCGCTTTGAGTTTTGAAGATGGATTACGGCTGGTTTCGAAACGTGCCCAGGCTATGCAAAAAGCCTGCGAAATGGAACCATCGACCATGGCTGCTATTGTTGGTTTAGATGACGAAATTGTGGAAGAAGTTTGTGCATCGATCGACGATGTGGTTGTTCCGGCTAATTACAACTGTCCCGGACAATTGGTCATTTCAGGTTCATTTTCAGGAATTGATAAAGCCTGCGAAGCTATGACAGCCAGAGGTGCCAAACGGGCCTTGAAACTTTCAGTTGGAGGAGCATTCCACTCACCACTGATGGAACCTGCCCGCGAAGAACTGGCTGCCGCTATTGAAGCAACACCTTTTTCAACACCTGTTTGCCCAATTTACCAAAATGTAAATGCAGCCCCAACTTCTGACCCTGCCGTTATCAAACAAAACCTGATTTCGCAATTGACTGCACCTGTTCGCTGGACTCAAACTGCAAAAAATATGATTGCGGATGGCGCAACTTTATTCACCGAAATCGGTCCTGGAAAAGTTCTTCAGGGACTGATTAAAAAAGTGGATAAAAATGCGGAAGTTGCAGGAGTGCAAAGTTTTGAATAAAGATTTTAGACTATAGATTTTTAGATATTAGACTGCCGGAGAAATACCGGCAGTTTTTGTTTTCTGTCGGCATTTCAAAAGAAATCGTGCAAATTGAAAGTATGATTTTCAATTTGCACGATTTTTATATAGTATTCGCATTGGTCCCCATCCAACAAAGGATTTTGGAAAGCTTTGGAAGATGTTCAAGCAGAACAAGCTTTTGTGATAGCGTCTGTTACAGGAACCTACCCAATTAAAGAAAATTTGACCGTTTGCGGGATAAATGATTTTCTGAAAAACTATAGATTATTTGATTAAACCACGCAGTGCCGCAAAGTTAAAACGCATAGAACCGCAGAGAAAAACAAACATAGTTGAATTTCTCTGCGGTTTTCTGTAATAAAAGGCAATAAAAACAAGTTATTCTTTGAACAGCGATTGTATTTCCAGATCAGTAAGGACACGATTGTAAATTCGAATGTCATCAATGATTCCATTGAAATACTGAGGATCGCCACTACTATTCAAACTGCCAATTCTTATTGGCCTGCTTGAATTTGACATGTTCGCTTCTGCAGAAATATCATGATTTACAATCACTTTTACTCCATCAACATATCCATTGGCTTTTTTTAATATTCCATCAACCACAAACATAAAATGATGCCACTTATTATCTTCTGTATTTATATTTGTCTTTGCCATAACTACACACCAACCAGACCCATCACTACACTCTAAACGAATACCCCCATCCCTGTTTTGTATAAGAAATCCTCTAGCACAGTTTGAACCTCCTGTAGCAATAAGAGAACCTCTCCGAGGATCACTGCCAATCTTTTTCGTCCAAACAGAAATAGTAAATGATTTTGAAAAATCAAGAGAATTAGTTATCGGAATCGTTATATCTGTATTGTCAAAAGAATATGCTTTATCTGCATTTCCAAACCTATCATTTGTAATTGTTGCCCCATTATTGGTTCCATTATTTCCATTTCCACTCTCATCATTAGCATTTCCATTAAATGGATAGTATGCTACTAACCCGTTGGTTGGGATTGAACCGGTTGTTTCTGAATCCTTTATGCAACGGACAGAATAACCAAGAGACTTGCCATAATAGTTTCTTGCAATTCCAGAATAGTTGCTATGTAAATCTCTCCACCATGCCTCTGAACTTGAAGTTTCTGTACTTGTCCAAAAAGTTGTATGAATAGAATTATTAAATGATCCATTATCACTTCTGTCTCCGGTTGGGATAGCATTAAATCCACTTAAGTTATTTCCATTTCTATTATTACTCCATCCTGTAATTGATTTAATAAGTAATTCCTGCTCTGTTCCTCTATATCCAGTAGAATTAGCATGAGTCTGTGTCATTCCTAATGTCATTTCCAATTCTTTCCATTCGGCATCACTAGGCAAATGCCAGCCAGGAGGACAGGCTGCTTTTGCAGCTTCCCAGTTATATAATACACCGTAGGTTTGGTAATTTGTTGTCGCTTTCGCGGTTGTAACATTGGTACCTGAATACCCATAAACGTAATAATATGGAGCAGTAGCTGAACCTGCAGACGGTGGGCTTACAACAGGTAGATAGACCAGGTTTTCAGCCATCCACCATTGGTTGCCAATCTTTACTGCTTTGTACGTATTGCCATCACGAGGGTCGGTAAACGAATCGGTTTCGTTATTTCCTCCATTACTTACCAGCGTTGTAAATTTCCAAATCGGACCTTCCGTAGTGCTTCCTTGATTATCCTTGGCCACTACTTTCCAATAATAATCCTTACCAGCAACTAAACCTGTTGGGTTATATGTTTTGGCCACCTGATCGGCACTAACTTTGGCGGTTGGACTTGGATTAGTGTCAAAATAAATATCGTAGGTAAGCGGGTCGGTTTCCGGGTCGGAGCAAGCCCAGCTTAATGTTGAAGATGTTGGAATATTAGTGGCATTGTTGGTTGGTGAAGGTGACGAGGGAATTAGTGGAGCTTGGTTTACAGAAGCAACGGTAGTAAAACTCCATGTTTCTGACCATTCCGACCATCCACCATTATTGACAGCTTTCACTCTCCAAAAATAGAGTTTACCTACCAATAGCCCACTTAAAGTTCTATTGGTAGCTGTAATATCTTTGATATCAGATATCAAATTCGTAAATTTATCATCAATTGAAAGTTGTAGCACATAACTTGTTGCATCGGTAGTACTTTTCCAACTCAAAGCAGGATTCACTGAAATTTGGGTTGCACTCTTTTGAGGTAATAATAATTCAGGCTTTAAAGGAGGAGGACTATTATCGGCTCTTGCAAGTTCAGCTTTTAATTCAAGAAATTTTGTGCTATAATCTAATAAGTTTTTCCCAAATATTGACATATTGACACCAGCTCCAATATTTAATCCGTAATAAAATTTCCACAAAGGATTACTGTTTAGCATGGCATCGAATTCACCATAGAGTTCTGTGTCAAGATATGGTGAAACGGACTCATAAATCTTCAGTTTTAATTTTGGTTTAATGAAAACTTTTGTTTTGACACCTGCATTTAAAACAGGTTTTATAAAATCAAACTGTTGATTCTTCTGTACAATTGAACTCCACTTTCCTTGATTATAATTCAGACTGTAAGTATCAGAAAGATTTTGAATAATTCCAGTTTTAAGCTCACCACAAATATCCATTCTAACACCCCCATATATATCAAGTTCAGGTCCAATAATTACTGGAAATAATGCGGGTGGAACTCCAATAAGAACAATTTGTCTAGGAAATTTTAAAGTTCCAAGTTTCTCTTGTAACAATCCTGATTGAATGGCATAACCAGCGTCCAAATTTAATTTTAGTTGTTCCGAAATTTCAAAGTTAACTTCAATTATATCTACACTATAATTATCAAAAGAAAATTTTCCAGAAATTTTAGGAAAAATTCCAAATGAACCGGAAATTTTGATTTGATCATTTCTGCTGAGATGATCTCCGTCTTTATCATAAAGGATACAATCTAGTGTAAAATTAATAAACTGAACACCGCTAGCACTTTTAAGCTTTACTGTGTCTAGGCTAATTCCTTCAATATTTTTTGTAAAAGATTGGAAATCCGCTGTATTATAAGTCATATCAAACGAACCTTCTCCTTTTTGAATGGCTTCGGATAAGGATGCATCTATCGTTGAAATAATAATTTGATTATTTTCATTCTTGACTTGAGTTACCCTTTTTAAAAAACCTCCTCCAGTTGGAATTACAATAACATCGTTAATTTTAATTGATTGAGTTTTATTAAGATTGGAATTAAATGTAAAGACAGTACTATCTGAGGACATAGAAGTAAGATTATTTGTTGCATCTGATTCCGATAATATTTTAGTAGTTGCTGGAATTTTTACCTTTTCTTCTATTTTAGGTTGACTATTATTATCGTCTTTCCTACATGTAGTGAAAGCAATAAAACAAATTACCAAAAGGAAGATTACTTTTTTCATAGCAGGGTTGGTATTAGTTTTGGGTTTTAAATTGAATTCCAGAATTAACGGACTTCTATTTAAAAGTAATCAAAACCCATCTTCAATCAGAAGAAAACTAACAGACATCCCAATAGAATTAACTAACCTGGCTTTTCAACTAACAAAGAGTATTAAGGGAAAAAAAATCTTTAATAACTGGAGATTAGTGAGAAAAACTGAGTCTAACGGGAAGAGTTGAATTTTACAACTTCTTCCCCAGCACCTCCAAAAAATGTTGTTTGTTCGTATCGCCCATCGGGCAAGTGAGGAAATCGGCCAATAGGATTTCACCGAAATGGGTATAGCTTTTTACATGGGCTAGATTAATCCTATAGTAGCGGTGTACCCGAATAAGTTGGTTTTCAAAAACTTTTCAGGATTGCACCAGAAACGATATTAACTATTTCAAATAGAAACTTTTTGCATAAATTGACTATTACAAATAGAAACTTTGTATATTTGCAAATAATTATACACTAACAAGATTACAATGAAGGAGTTAATAAAGTCAATCATATATGACCAACAGAAACTGAACTGGAACATCCGAAATGTTAAACGTGATTTTCCAACTGACTATCTGAATAATCAGGAAATTGTAGTAATTACAGGAATCAGACGCTGTGGAAAATCCACTCTATTGCAACAAATCAGGGTCGAACAGCCGGAGAAAGACTATTTTATCAATTTTGACGATGAGCGTTTGATTCAATTTCATGTTGATGATTTTCAGATTCTATACGAAACATTCATCGAACTTTTCGGTGTGCAGAAAACCTTTTACTTTGATGAAATTCAAAATATTACAGGCTGGGAGCGGTTTGTAAGACGGCTGCACGATTACGGGAACAAGGTATATCTTACCGGATCGAATGCCAATATGCTTAGCCGCGAATTGGGTACACACCTTACTGGCCGATATGTGAGCCACGACTTATATCCATTCTCATTTCGAGAGTTTCTGGAATACAAAGGAAAGACACCTTCTCCATCTGAATTGTACAGTACAGAGGGAAAATCCGAAATAAAGGCTCTGTTTTCGCAGTTTTTCTCACTGGGTGGGTTTCCCGTCTTTCTTGAAAATCAAAATGAAAACTACCTCAAGTCGTTGTATGAAAATATCCTGTATCGCGATGTGATGGTCCGTAATAACCTGACAAACGAAAAAGAAATCCTGGAATTGGTCTATTATCTGGCAAGCAATGTTTCCAGGCTCTCGTCGTTCAACAGTCTTTCAAAAACAATAGGGGTAAAAAATGCTTCTACAGTGAGCAATTATCTTCAATTTATTCAGAATACTTACCTGATTTTTCAGGTCAGCAAATTTGATTTTTCGTTGAAGAAACAAATACAAAACACAAAAAAAACCTATTTCATCGATCAGGCGCTGGTTACCCGACTTGGTTTTTTGTTTTCGGAAGAAAAAGGCCGTTTGCTTGAGAATATCGTTTTCATCGAATTAAAACGACGAGGACATGAGGTCTATTATTTCAGTGGAAAAAATGAGTGCGATTTCCTGATCAGGCGGGGAATCCAAATTACCAATGCCATCCAGGTTTGTTATTCATTCGATACTACGGAGACAAAAACACGTGAATTAAATGGGATAATGGAAGCGATGAAAACATACTCGCTAACGGAAGGTTTGATTCTAACGAACGATACCGAAGAAGAAATCTCCATTGACAGCCTCAACATTCGGATTGTTCCGGTTTGGAAATGGACATTTCAGGGTAATAATAAATGATTACACCTTCTTCCCCAATACCTCCAAAAAATGCTGCTTATAAGTATCTCCGAGCGGACAAGTAAGGTTATCGGCCAAAAGGATTTCACCGAAATGGGTATAGCCTTTTACATGGGCTAAATTAACCATGTAGGAACGGTGTACTCGGATCAACTGGTGATCAAAGATTTCTTCGTAGTACTTTAAAATTTTGGTGCTTGAAATCTTGTTTTTACCCAGCAAATAAAAATGGGTCACATAACCATCGGCCTGGCACATAATGATATCGGAAATGTTAATGACCGAATAACCTTTGCTGTTGGGAACGACTATTTTAGAGTGATTGGGACCGTTGGTATTCAAACTTTCAATCAGCGTATGCAGGTTTGTGTTGCTTCTGACGGAGTGAAGTTCCTTCCTGACTTTTTCTACCGCTTCAATCAGCTCATCCACTTTTACAGGCTTTAACAGGTAGTCGATAGCCGAAAACCGGAAGGCACGGATGGCATAATCGGAGAATGCGGTAACGAAAATAACTTTAAAGGTTGGGTTTTTAAACAGTTGGAGCAGGTCGAATCCATTGCCATTGGGCATTTCTATGTCGAGAAATACCAATTGCGGCAGAAATTTTTGAATAGCCAGATAAGCCGATTTAACCGAATCGCATTCGGCAACAATTTCGACATTGGGGCAAAAATCACGGAGGTAAGTAGTCAACGCCTCACGCGAAGGCATTTCGTCATCGACTACTATGGTTTTTAAGGGCTTGGGCTGCATAAGGTAAATTGATCGGACTAAAAATAATGATTTTAGTCATTACTTTAATCGTTGAGTTTTTTTTGATTGGATTTTTTTGCGGGTGTGGAAGTTTTTACTTCCGGTTTTATCTGAAAAAAAAAATGCGATTGGAAATCGCATCACCCTTGTTTCACCGGAATATCTATGACTACCCGTGTTCCGGTTTCTTTGCGGTCAGCGAAAAGGTCTTCAGCTTTCATTTGGAAGTTGGTTTTCCGCAGATTGTTGATTATCGTCAAACGCTCAGTAATAATGCTGATTCCACGCGATTTTTTGCCGGGCAGGCTGCTTTTTCTTTCTTCCGAAAGCTTACGGCCAACACCATCGTCTTCAATGATACAGCGAACCGAACCGGCAAGTTTCACGGGTTGAAATACCACCCGAACAAAGCCTTTCCGACCATCCAAACCACGAACACCGTGCCAGATGGCATTTTCAACAAAAGGCTGAACCATCCCTGGAGCCACATTCAACGTTTCAGTTTCAAAATTTTCATCAAGCTCAATCCTGTAATCGAATTTGTCGCCAAACCGTAAATGTTCTAATTGAAGGTAATCCTGCAACGATTCGAGTTCTTTCTGCATGGGGATATAATCGCTGGTTGTGTTTCCCAAAATCGTACGGATCAATCTTGAAAAGTCGGCAATATAGCGATTGGCCGACAACCGGTCATTTTGCGAAATGAAATAATTAATGGAGTTAAGTGAGTTAAATATAAAGTGGGGATTCATTTGCCCACGAAGGCTTTCCAATCGTAATTCCTCTTGCTGCTGTTTGGCTTTCAGTCTGATTCGGTGATTATAGCTATACAGCAGGTACCCAATCAAAAGAATAACTAGCAGAATAACCAGCAACCGGAACCAAATTGTTTGGTAATAAAAAGATGGAATTACAATCAGCAAGGCTGTTTTTGAAACCCAATCCCCATCACGGTTGGTAGCCTCAATTTCGAGCCGGTACTCGCCCGGGGCAAGACTTGAATAGTTCAGTGAGCGATGATGGCGGTCGGTGACAACAAACTCTTTGTTTACACCAAATAATCGATACCGATATTTAATCTTATCCGAATTCCTGAAATCGAGACAGGCAAAGCTCAATTCGAAATTATCGTCACCTTTGTTCAGGGTAACCGTATCGCATTCATAAATGGCCTTTGCGAAATAACGGTTTGCCCCTGAAATCTTAAAATCTTCAATAATTAGGGGAGCGACCTCTTCTTTTTGATAATCTCCAATACTGTCTGGATAAAAACTTACCACCCCGCCCATTCCCCCAAAATACATCTCTCCATCGGGTGCCAAATAAGTATTATCTGAATTGAATTCATCTATTTTTAAGCCATCCGAAGGTCCAAAAGTTCGGAATTGTTCTGTTTTAGGGTTGAAACGTGAAATACCATGGTTGGTCGATATCCAAAGGTTTCCTTTCTTATCTTTCAACATTCCGTAACAGGTGTTGTTCGAGAGGCCATCGGCAGTCGTATAGATTCTGGATTTTCCTGTTGCAATATCAAAATGTGCCAAACCACCGCCAAGTGTTGAAAGCCATAAATCGTTGTTATCACCGGGGCAAATATCCTCCATGTTAAACAATCCATTTCCAACGATATATCCTTTAATCAATTGAAAATCTTGATTGAAATGTCCAATCTTTTCTGCGCTAAATCCGAGCCACCAATCCCCATTATCAGCATGCCAGACAGAATAGATTCCTATTCTATTTCCAGTACTGTAAAGTTGGCAGCACTTTCCGGAACCTGGGTTGAAACGGTAGACAGCATTGTAATCAAATAAGATCAAATCCTCACCATCACGAAAAATATGGATAAAATTATTAGGCAAAGAGATATCCTTTCTCCCAGTTTTTTTAAAGAATACTGTAGAGTATTTTCGTGCCTTAAAATCGTAATATTGTAATAAGTTATTGTAATAACCGATCCATATTCCTGTTTTATCCTCAAAGAACACACGTGGCCCCCTTACATCCTCTTTTAATTCCTGACTGATCCTATTTTCCTCATAATATCTTCCGTTATTTTCCATCCGGAATAAGCCATTTGTATTTTGCGGACCTGCCCACAAGGTTCCAAACCTGTCCTTCATCACTGGGAAAATGGCGTTTAACCGGCCATTATTTTTGAAGTCAGTAAAATAATGTCTGAACCAATTTGGGTTAGGAATCGCACGGGTCACACCTAAAGCATCCCGAGCATTTGCGACTATACTTAACCAGTTTGTCCCTTGCTTATCGGCATAAAACGATTCTACAAAAACAAAAGAAGAATCAGTCTTTTCATCTGACAAATTCAGCTTCATGTTAAAAAACTTAATCTTTTGAAGAAAATCAGCACGGGTTCGTTCTGAAATTCCTTTAAATTCCTTTTCAGGAATGGCTCCTTTCCAAACTTTAAAAGACCTGTCAACAGGATCAAGTTTATACAGCCTGTAATTGTTATTTATCCAAAAATTTCCAGAGCCGGAAACAAAAGGGAAACAGGAATAATGGCCATTCGAAGTCATAGGTCTCTGAAAGGAATCGGGAAGTTTTCCAAGGAATTTAAACTGAAGTGGACGCATAGATGAATCGCTGCAATACAAAAAATATAATTCACCATTTATATCCTGACATTGCAGCCAGATTCCTCCCTGACTATCAAAATTAAGAGATGCTAAGTTTTCATTGACAAGACCTTCGTTTTCGTATCCAGCATCAATCAGTACAAACTGCTTTTTCTGGTAGTCCCATTTTTTGATTTTGTGGTTAAACAATAACCACAGTCTATTTTCCAAATCAAGTGTGATATCTGTACTTTGCTCATCTTCTAAAAAGCGAGTAAAGTGGTCATTTTTAGAATCATATAACGAAAGGCCGTTTGTAGCCGACATTACCCAAACCAGATTGGTATGATCTACCAAAACTTGCTCTGCTGTAAAATAAAGCAACGAAGTCGAATCCTGAGGATTGTGGTAATAATTTCGAAATTCATAACCATCGTACCGACTCAGTCCGTCCCAGGTGGCAATCCATAGAAAGCCATTCTGATCCTGAGCAATTTCATGAACATGGTTATGTGGTAAACCCTGGTCGGTGGTAAAATTCTTAACCGCATAACTTTCCTGCCCAAATGAATTTTCAGGAAAAAGGAAAAAAGAAAAGAGGAAAAGCAGGAAACCAAATTTGTCCATTAATCAGGATACTTTGGTATAAAAATAATGGATAAGTTGAATGATTAGAAGGAAATTGCATGATTGAGCCATTATTTTTGATCAATGCCTGATTTCAGCTAACAGAATAGGATTATATCCATAGTCAGAGTTTGACTTTAAGTCAAGCCCTGACTAAAGAATCTCCTTCCTATTTCATCACCTCTTTCTTAAACTCAGATAATATCTGTTCATGGTCAAAAGCCAACTCTGGAAGCTTGTCTAATTGAAACCATTGAGTTTTAGCTGCATCATCACCAGCCTGGGCGATTAATTCTTCCTCGGTGGAAGCATAAAAAATTACGGAAATGGTCCGGTGGCGGGGGTCGCGGTTTACACCGCCAAAAGCTTTAAACTGCTTCAACTCCCCTGCTCTGATGCCTGTTTCTTCTTCCAGCTCACGTCGACAGGCAGTTTCAAGTTCTTCGTCCATATTAATAAATCCACCTGGAAGCGCCCATTTGCCTTTATAGGGTTCTCTACCCCGTTCAATCAATAAAACAGATTTGTTGGGGCTGATTAAAATAGCATCAACAGTTACGGCAGGACGGGGATATTGGTAAGTGTAGGTCATAGCGTTGCGGGTTTCGGGTTGCGAGGACAGTCTGCAAATTCATTTATGAGCATTACGTCATTAATTGTCATTCTATAGTCATTAAATTGTAAGAATCAGATGCGAAGCAATTGACAATGAGTGACGTGAAGCAAATGACCATTAACGAACTGTGTTACTGCAAACTGCGACTGAATACTGACCACTTCGTTCGTTAATCCTTAATGATCCGCTTCATTACCCGCATTTGGTGGGTGTAGCGTTTGGTTTCCACATTGTAAATACCAAACTGGTCAATGTTGTCGATACGTACTTTTCCGGAGGCATGAATGATTTTATTCTTTTCCCAAATAATACCGACATGTACAATCCGGCCTTCGTCGTCGTCAAAAAAGGCCAAATCGCCCGGTTTGGTTTCTTCTACAAAACTCAGGGCTGTTCCGCAATATACCTGTTGGCTGGTATCGCGTGGAATCATAATTCCTGCCATTTTATAAATGATTTGTGTCAGGCCCGAACAATCTATCCCCATTGGGGAACGCCCGCCCCATAAATAGGGCGCGTTAAAATATTTCAATGCCTGATCAATAATGGTTTTACGAACATTGGCCGGTTTTTTATAGGTGAAATTTCCGGTATGATGAAAAACATCATATTGAATCGAGAAATCTTTCAGGTATGGACGCCAGCACGGCAAAGTACTACCGGCCACGATCATCATGGTTTGCTCGGAGTTTACAGGAATAATATTGAAAATATCGGTGCTTACTGCAAATGGAGAATGAACAATTTTCTGGTACGACTTTTCAGTCAGAGGTGTAATCATTTTCATATCAACCCAGCCATCATAACCGTCGTAGGCCAATTTTACGTGAGCCCATCCCATCATGATCTCGTTCACTACAAAATGTTCACCATACAGAATCTGAGTAATCATTTCACTTTGCTCCGATGGATCCCTGCGCACAGGAATAATGCTTAAACCTGAAATGCCGTAATTCATGATATAATTACTATTTTTATTTTATCAAAGATAAAACTTCGCGCTTACTTTCTAAATTGCAAAGGTTTTCAAAATTCAGAACTTATGAAAAAGTTATTAACCCAACTTAACCATTCCTATCACCTCACTTACCTGATCATGGTTTTTATTGCCGGAATTGGATTAATCTTTTTTGTATTCCCGGGAGAAAGCCGCTTTAAGTACGAATTTCAGAAAGGAAGCCCCTGGCGGCACGAAACGTTGATAGCCCCTTTTAATTTTGCCATACTGAAAACCGAAGCCGAAGTTAAGTTCGAAAACGATTCCATATTAAAAACTTTTATTCCATATTTCACCCTTGATTCATTGGTTGAAACGACTAAAGTGAAAGAGTTTGCCAGCGTGCTTTCGCAGTGGAGTGAAGCACATCCATCCATTCAATCTATTGAAAAACTGAAACAACTTCCGGATATTTTGCTGGGTATGTACAAAGCCGGTATTGTCGCTCAATCGGTTAGCTCGTATGAAGAGTTAATGGGTAAGTCTGAAGTGATGCAGGTAAAAGGAAATAAAGCGGTAAAAATTGCTGTAAACAGTCTATATTCCATTAAATCGGCCTACCAGGAAATTAACGACACCATCCGGAAATTGACAGGGTCCCATTATGCCGACATCGTTCAAAAAATAAATCTGAATGACTATATAACCAACAACCTCTATATCGACGAAAAACTCAATCAGCAGGAAAAGAAACAATTGGTCGACAAACTATCGACTAACAAAGGTATGGTTCAGGCCGGAGAAAGGATAATTTTTCAGGGTGATTTGGTTGGATCAGAAAAATACCTGATTCTGGAATCACTGAAAAAAGCCTATGAAACCAAAAGGGGCGATAATATGGAGTATTTTCTGGTAATCGCGGGCCGCCTGGTTATTATTTCAAGTTTTATCGTCCTGATGTTCCTTTATTTGCTCTTTTACCGCCGCGAACTTTTCGACCATAAACGAAAACTTTCCTTTATTATCCTGATGATCGTCTTGATGGTTTTTATGGCAGCTTTTGCTACTCAGGGAAA
>Ga0209417_1000779_pt1 | contig 67080 bp, 59 predicted proteins | sample RifGroF2_FD_184002 | JGI IMG/M metagenome (GOLD analysis project Ga0209417, IMG submission 184002) | Groundwater microbial communities from Rifle, Colorado, USA - Groundwater F2 (SPAdes) (version 2) | ecosystem: Environmental > Aquatic > Deep subsurface > Groundwater | place: Rifle, Colorado... | reverse complement strand
CGAACAGGCCCCGCCAGGTAAGGGAGGGGGTAACGGCGAAAGAGACCCCGGAAGCCAGCACCCAGCCCGCCATTCCTTCCATGCCGGAGTAGACGGCCTTGACATCATAAGGAGGCTCCTCAATGACGCATTCCGCGTTCTTGTCAGCGGCGGCGTACTCATTGTCGAGTGCGGCGCGAACCAGGAGAAGGAGCTGCTATCTATCATTAGCGGTGCTCAATTTTCGGCTGTGGAGAGGTTCAGCGACCTTACCGGACATTTCCGCTTTATCGGTACCGCAAAAGTTTAATGCAAATTTTACGTTATATAGAAATTTTTACACTGGAATTTCAACTAAGGCGAATGTACTTTTACTGTATGGTAAAAAAGCAGTAATTTTATATAAAGGGGAATTCAAATCATGCGTACGTCAGTTCTGGCCATGATTCTGGCAGGCGGAGAAGGAACAAGACTTTCACCACTAACAGATCAGAGGGCCAAGCCGTCGGTTCCGTTTGGTGGCAAGTACAGGATCATCGACTTCGTACTCAGTAACTTTGTCAACAGCGGAATAAACAGCATATTCGTGATAACCCAGTTCAAGTCTCAAAGCCTTATGGAGCATATTATCAACGGCTGGAATATCTCGAGTGCTCAGGGCAAAGGTCGCTTTATCGTGCCCGTTCCGGCACAGATGCAGACACTTGATAAAAGATGGTATTCAGGCACGGCCGACGCCATCTTTCAGAACATCCATCTTGTCGAAGACTTCAATCCTGACCTAGTGGCAATATTCGGCGGTGATCATATCTATAGAATGGACATTACGCAAATGATTGCCTTCCATATAAAAAACAACTGCATAGCGACAGTCGCGGCGATTCCTGTCCCCATCGAAGAAGCGACAGATTTCGGCGTGATCCAGGTCGATTCCGACTGGCGCGTCATAGGCTTCGAGGAGAAACCGAAGGAACCGAAATCCATTCCGGGCAATCCCAAAATGGCGCTAGCCTCAATGGGGAACTACATCTTTAACAGCAGAGATCTTATCGCCTTTCTCAAGAAAGACTGCGGCAAACAGGACAGTAGCCACGACTTTGGCAAAGATATCCTGCCAGGTCTCGTAGGTTCAAAAAGACTTTTTGCCTACAACTATCACCTTAACAAAATACCTGGCGCACAGGCAAACATGGCCCCTTACTGGCGCGATGTCGGGACGCTCACATCATACTACGAAGCAAATATGGATCTCAAAACGCCGAACCCGCAGCTGGACCTTTACAATAAACGCTGGCCGATTTATAACTATCACTACAGCCTGCCTGCCGCCAAATTCGTGCACAACGAAGAAGTCGGAATGGACGGACTGCCCAGAATCGGCAAATCAATCAATTCTCTCGTTTGCGACGGCTGCATCATATCGGGGAGCACCGTATCCGATTCCGTGCTCTTCAACTCCGTACATGTCCATAGCTACAGCACTGTGCAGAACTGCATACTCCTCAATGACGTCGAAATAATGGAGCATTGCCGCGTAAAGAATGTAATCGTTGATAAGCACGTGACTCTTCCTCCTAATACCGTTATCGGCTATTGCCGGAGCGAGGATGAAAAACGCTTTAAGGTTGTTGACCTCGACAAGGATAAGGGTACCTGGCTTTCCGTTATTCCCAAGAATAGGGCAATGGAAAGAGAACTGGCGAAAGTCGTCGATCTCCAAGTAGATATAGAAGTCTGATCCATACATTGACGGAGGGGCGAGTGGGTAAAAACGCGAGGGGGATGAAGTGGCTTTACGGCGAACTTCCCGAGCTTGAGGCGAAGGAGATAATAACACCGGAGGCAGCCTCGAAGATTCGAGGATATTACGGTGAAATTCCAGTTAAAGACACACGCGCACTTGTCCTGGCGATATTCAGTGTCCTCGGCGCCATCCTTGTAGGATCTGGAATAATTCTCATCATCGCTCATAACTGGGACGGAATTCCGAGAAACATAAAGACGCTGCTTGCGTTCCTTCCTCTCATCATAAGCACGGTCATTTCTGGTTACGTGCTTTTGAATGGCAAGGAATCTCCGGCGTGGAAAGAGGCGGCGGCGGTTTTTTCCGGCCTTTCGGCGGCTGCCTGTATTGCCTTGATTTCGCAGATATACAATATGGGCGGCAATCTTCACGACTATCTTACAATCTGTCTTCTTCTCGCGATTCTTCCGATATATGTTTTCAACAGCTCAGTGCTGGCGGCAATATATCTGCTTGCCCTTATCCCCTGGACTTTTAATGCGCCCAATCTCTATGGACATCCTGATATAACCATCATGATAACCTATTTCGCATTTATTGCCGCGACAACTCCGCACTTTTTAAGCATGTTGTTCAACAAAGAATTTTCATTCAGATATCCCTGGCTCGGCTGGGTGCGGAGTATTGTCCTTGTCATCACAATAGGTATGGTTTTCAATCATCTGGACATAAATATCATCATATATTCGATATGTTTCGGCTTTTTCTACATTGTCGGGCTTCGCTTCGAGGATTTTTCAGGGCCATTCTTAAAAAGGCCGATTAACACGTCGGCAATTCTTGTTCTCATGTTTTTAATGTATGCAATGAGTTTCCAGGATTTCTGGGATCATATTGATTTTGATATGAAATATAAGTATTTTCTGATTATTCCCGGTATCTTTTTCATAGCGTTCCTGTCGGTCTCGGCCAAAATGATTAAAGAAAAGAAACTCGATATAATTCAATCCATGGTGATATCCTTCCCGCTTGCCGTGGTGCTATTCTGGATATTGATACTTTGTTTTCCGTCTTGGGACATACTGGAATCTCTGCCATATTTATATTTCAACATATTCATCGCGGCGCTGGGGATTCTAAGCATCCTCAGAGGCTTCCGGAGAGGGGTACTCCTGGATATGAATGTAGGAATAGTTGTTCTTTCCATGCTTATTATCGTGAGGTTTTTCGACAGTCATCTGAGTTTTGTCGCGAAAGGGAGCGTCTTTATTTTTCTTGGCACGGCAAGCCTCATGGCGAACTGGTATTTCTGTAAACGGTTGAAAAAGGAGAAGGCATGAAAAAGCGGTTACTCATAGCTCTTTTCATCCTTGCCACGCTCGCGCAGTTTGCTGTACCGTCCTCTATGATATATAAGTATGAGACGGTTCTTGGCAATGGCGAAGTTTTTAGGTTCAAAACCGCGCCGGTCGACCCGAGCGATCCATTCCGCGGCAAATATGTAACCCTCAGCATAGAGAATGATTCTGTGAAAAATACCGGACATCTTTTTTCGTATGGGGAGAGCGTTTTTCTCGTTGTCGAAAACGACAAAGACGGTTTTGCGTATTTTTCAAAAGCATCAAAGGAAAAGCCGGCAACTTCCAATTATTATAAGACACGCTGCAAATGGGCGGACGGAGGCGAAATCCGTGTCCAAATCGGCTTCGACAGGTATTATATGAACGAGGAAAAAGCACCGGAGGCCGAAAGACGTTATAATGCCAGACGTAGCAAGGACGCCTCCCCGTCATGGGTAAGCGTCAGAATATTGAACGGTACCGCCGTCATAGAAGACCTTTTTATAAACGGCGTATCAGTGAACGAGCTTCTCAAGGGTACGCGCTGAAAGAGCTTTCCCATATTTGTATTTTCGTGATTCCTGGTAAGTCTTTTTGCTATTTAAATGAAAACGCATAATATTTTTTAATCGAGGAAATAAGTAAAAATGCCTGTTACAGTTCTTGTCGGTGTACAATGGGGAGATGAAGGCAAAGGAAAGATTATAGACGTCCTTACGGAAAAAACCGAAATGGTCGTACGTTTCCAGGGCGGCAATAACGCCGGACATACAGTTGAGATAGGTAAGGAGAAATACGTCCTGCACCTCGTTCCCTCCGGTATCCTAAGAAAAGGCACCGACAACGTAATAGGCAACGGGCTCGTGGTCGATCCCAGCGCGCTCATGTCCGAAATGAAAGAACTCGCCGAGCGCGGTGTCGATATATCAGGCATTCAGCTGAGTTCAAAAGCGCAGCTAATCATGCCCTATCACAAGCTCATGGACGCGATGAAGGAAACCCGCCTTCCTGATTCGAAAAAAATAGGAACAACAAAAAGGGGTATCGGTCCGGCATACGCAGACAAGGCGTCCAGAACCGGTATCCGTGCCTATGAAATACTAGACCTTAAGCGCTTCGAAACACGTTTCCGCGAGCAGGCCGAATCGTACAATAAGATATTCAGCGAAGCCGGAATCGAAATCCTTGATATCGACAGCGAATGGTCAAAGCTTGCCGAGTCCGCAAAATATCTCGCGTCACACGTGATTGATACCGTCGTAACCGTCAACGCCGCCGCTCGCACCGGAAAGAACATCCTCTTCGAGGGTGCTCAGGGCGCGATGCTCGATATAGACCACGGCACATATCCCTACGTAACCAGCAGCAATACGACATCAGGCGGCGCCTGCACCGGATCGGGTGTCTCTCCCAAAATGATTGATACTGTCTATGGCGTGATGAAGGCCTACTCGACCCGCGTTGGTGAAGGCCCCTTTCCAACCGAGCTTTTCGGCGAAGAAGGCGAAAATCTCCGCAAAGCCGGGAATGAATACGGCGCGACAACCGGACGCCCGAGGCGTTGCGGATGGTTCGACGCCGTGGCATGCCGCTATTCCTGCATGATCAACGGGGTCGACAAGCTGGCTATAACAAAGCTTGATGTTCTCGACAATCTCCCAGAACTAAAAATATGCACAGCTTACGAAGTCAACGGCAAAATAACCGAAAACGTCCCGGCTGATACGGACGAACTCGCAAAGGTAAAGCCCGTCTATGAAACCGTCGAAGGCTGGATGACAAGTACATGCGATGCAAGGGAATTCAGCGAGCTTCCTGAAAAGGCACAGGCATACCTCAGGAAAATAGCCGCCCTCGCAGGCGCGGATATCGGGATTATCTCCGTAGGCCCGAAACGCGAGCAGACATTTTACGCATGAGCTCCGAAAGAACATTCGAAAAAGGCAAAACCACGATAGGAATCGTCAACTACAAGACGGAACTCCTGACGAAGCTTTGTCTCAGAAGCATAAGAAAATTTACAAGCGTTCCCTACAAGGTTGTAGTCGTGGACAATGATTCAAAGGATGCCTCTCTCGACTACCTGCGAAGCCTCAAGTGGATAACCCTTGTCGAGCGCCCTGGCCAGGTAATGAGATCCGGTTCATGGGCACACGGCACCGGCCTTGACCTCTGTCTCGATGCGGCCGACACCGAATACTTTGTGGCGATGCACTCCGATACATTCGTACACCGTGCCAACTGGCTCGAGTTCCTTATAAAAAAGATTGAAAGCAGCCCAGCCGCCCAGTGCGCCGGCTCAGGAAAAATGGATCTCAAGCCCCTCTGGCTGGTCATTCTGAAAAAACTTACGGACTTCAAGGAATGGTCCAGAAAACTTTCGAAAGACCACAAGCGTGATGATTTTTACATTCGCACAATCTGCGGGCTTTATCGCACCGAGACCCTTTTCAAGGAAAATCTCCGCTTCGTAATGGATGTTGACAAAGGCGTAACCTGCGGAAAACAACTCTACTATGAATTGATAGACAGAGGCTATAAGACGCGGCCCGTCACCGACTACGCGATGAGCAGTTATATCTACCACTTGGCCCATGCTACAATGGTGCTGAATCCCGAGTTCACCGTCAGGAAACGTACTGAAAAGAAATGCCGCAAGGCGATGCTTGAAATACTGGAATCGCCCTTAGCGAAGGAAATACTCGCCGATGACTCGCTCGATAAATAGCAAATTGCCTCGCAGGGAAGTAGCGATACTTATCCTCTATGACGAAAATGAACGAATGCTCCTTCAGAAACGTACCGCAGACGCTCCTGTTTTTCCCGGGGTGTGGGGATTTTTTGGTGGAGGTATTGAAAGTGGCGAAAGCCCGCTTGAGGCATTGAAAAGGGAAATATATGAGGAACTCGAATACGAGATAGCGAACCCCGGCTTTCTGCTTGAAGAGGAATACTGCCATAAAGATCCGCCGCGCGAAATAAAGCGATCTGTTTTTATCGAGTTCTACGATTCTTCACAGAAACTTGTTCTGCACGAGGGTGAACGCATGGGCTGGTTTACGCACGAAGAAACCTTGAAAATCGTCGATATTCCTTCTTTCAACCGCCCTATTCTCAGGGCGGTCAGCCTTGAAATAGAATCGCGCCGTTCTTCCTAAAACGAGGTGAAGAAGGGGCTGGGAACGATGATTATTTTTTTCATTGTTGTTTTATCGTAGACCGTTACTGTGTCGTTCTTGGTGTCAAAAAAAAGCTTCCTTTCGGGACGGTCGGCCGCAAGAACAAGATACCATTTTCCTTCATCACCTGATTTGAATATGGAAACACGTCCCATCTGGGGAGTCGAATCGGGCGGGTCAATATATACAAGTACACTGGTGCCGCCCATTGTAAACTGGCCCTTCAAATGCCCATGATTGTGTCTCCGGTCAATCCATTTTTCCATATCCCCTTTTGAGTTAAAGTTCCTGCGACCAGGATTTTCAAAGACGCCGATATATAGGAAAAATGCCCCCGCCAGAATAACAACAATAACGCCAATAAGGGATTTCATTCGGTACCCCCCTCCTTTTTATATAGCTGAAGATAAACCGTTATGATGATTATTTCAAGATTCGCTTAGCCTCTAAGCTGGAGTACTTTTACAAAGCTCCGCATAATCATATAGCATTCGAGCACGGATTACAAGCGCCGAAATAGGTCTCATCCGTTGTGATATAATCCCCTCAATGCCGTCAGCGCCACGCGGCTTTTGAACTTGCTGTCGTAGTTCTTCTTCAGTTATTCAATCGCTCCAACTTTAGGGACCACTTTAGCTTTATTTCCTCAATGGCTTGCTTTTTTTGTACATATCAGTTATATTAACATTACTTAATAACTAAAAAGTAATTAAAATGGCAGAAGACGGAAGGCATCTAATAGGTTTGTGGAGAGGTCTTGAAATGCTTGACCTTTTATCAAGGAATCCTTCCGGGTTACCTTTCGGAAAGCTTCAGGAGTTTCTTGCCGGTCTGCCTTCACCCACCCTTTCCAGGCTGCTTAGGGCAATGAATGACGCCGGATGGGTGTCCAGAAGTTCGACGGGTCATTATTCTGCCGGAATCAATTTTATCAATGCGGCGAAGAGGCTTTCAGGCGGGATCAATATATCTGAAACAGTCGCTCCCTTTGTCGAACGGTTGGCCTTGCTTTCTGAAGAATCCGCAGCCTTTGCCGAATTTTTGAAGGACGGATTTGTTTTCAGGGCAAAATATGAAATGCCGTCCTCATATCATTATATACCGCTAAATTCAAAAAACACTTCTCCCATAAATGGCTTCAATATTGTCTCGCATGCCTTTCAGGATGTTGGCGATACCGGCGAAAGCAAAGTGTCGAAAAGGATAAGAAAGGAAAGATTTTATGTCGGCACAGAACCCGGAAAAGGAATCAGATTTCTGTCGCCTGTCTTTTACGGGTGTGATGGTAGTTTCGCCGGAGTTGTCGGCATCAGCAAGATAGACGGTAGCATAAGCGACGACGAAAAAAATACATACCGGAAGTTTGTGGAAAAATCAGCTCTGCAAATTTCAAAATCACTATCAAGCTTTATAACAGGAGAATGAGTTATGAATAATCTTGTGATATTAATGTCTGACGAACATAACCCCTTCTATTCGTCCCCGTACGGGCATGAATTTATTCATACCCCGAATATGCAGAAATTGGCGGATATAGGCACGTTGTATCAGAATACTTACTGTCCTTCTCCGCTTTGTCTGCCAAGCCGTTCGGCCTTTATTTCAGGAAGAAGGGTACATCAGATACAGGCATACAGCAATTGTAATGTGAACCTGAGAAAAGAGTTTCCGAGCTATGGGAAAATCTTGAAAGACAACGGTATATACTCTGTCCACATAGGAAAAACAGACGCTTATGCTCCAGCTTCCCAGTTGGGGTTTTCGGCCATGATAAACCCCGGCGAACGCAAAGAGCCAGGCGATACAGATCATTGTCGGCGTCCCCTTTCCATACGCTATGGAGCCGAAAAAAGAGCCGACGGCTTCGGATATAAAGAAGAGTGTTCAAGTGACGTTGAATGTGTGGATAAGGCCGTAGAAATGCTCAAAAACGGGAAGCTGTGTTTGACATCTCCGTGGGTACTTTGTGTTAACATTGTAAATCCACATTTTCCGCATTTCTGCCCGAAGGATCTATGGGATCGATATTCAGAAAGGGAAGACCTGCACAAGTTTGGAACCGACTTTGAATCGTCCGCGCACCCTTATGCGAAAGACCTGCGTAAGCACTTCAGAACTGATCTTTTCAGCGAAAATCAGATGAAAGGCCTCAGGCGCGGTTATTATGGATGTGTAAGTTTCGTAGACAGAATGCTTGGCCGTATAATCACTACCCTTGAAGAAAGTGCTCTTCTTGGGAATACGAATATCGTCTATACTTCCGACCACGGCGAAATGCTCGGTAAATTCGGCATGTGGTGGAAATGCTCTCTTTATGAGGATTCTGTCCGCATTCCGATGATTGCCGCGGGTCCTGATTTTAAACGCAATCATATTGTCAGAACCCCTACAGAATTGCTTGACCTTACCTCATTCATATTTGCTTCCTTTGGCATAGAGCAGCCTTCGGAATGTACAGGCATTCCTTTGAATCAAATCCCCGAATACGACGGGGAGCGGGTTGTCTTCTCGGAATATCATGGACATGGAACAAGGAGCGGCGCATTTATGGTGCGCAAGGGTAAATGGAAACTCATATTCAACATGGAAGCTGAAAATCAGTTGTTCAATCTTGCAGAGGACCCAAACGAATTGAAAAATCTGATTTATTCAAATCCGGACAACGCGGCGGCACTGGAGAAAGAACTCAGAAAAATATGCTCTCCCGAGGAAGAAAATGCCAAAGCCCATAAATTTGAGGAAGAACAGTTTAAAACAATTAACAATTTAAAAAAGGAAAGTAAAAAATGAAAACGAAAAAGCCGAATGTTCTTATTTTTTTCACCGATCAGCAGCGCTTTGATACCACCGGAGTCCACGGTAACCCAATGAGGCTTACTCCAAACTTCGACCGTATGGCTGTGAATGGAACCCACTGCTTCAATTCTTTTACGTGCCAGCCGGTATGCGTGCCAGCCAGAATGTCGCTCCAGACCGGCAAATATGCTTCAACTCTCGAGGCCTATAACAACAACGGGGCCCTTGAAGAAGACGAAAAAACTTTAGGCCATTATTTTCAGGAAGCAGGATATACAACGGCCTACATCGGCAAATGGCACATGGCGCGGACTAAGTTAGAAGATAAGCGTGTACCGAAAGAATTCCGTAAAGGTTATGATTCCTGGCTTGGAATGAACTCCGTAGAGACAGACTCTGATGCCTATAGCGCATGGCTTTGCGACAATGACGGAAATAGAGTGGAATTGCCCGGATACCGCTCCGACGGCTATGCCGATGCCGTTATTCGTTATTTGGCTGAAAAAAAGGACAAACCATTCTTCCTGATGTCTTCATGCCTGGAGCCACACTTTCAGAATACCCGCGACGACTATCCGGCACCAGAGGGTAGTGAGGAAAAGTACGCATCCGAATGCTGGACTCCTCCCGATTTGCAGGCGCTCGGGGGGACCTCGGCCCGTCACCTGCCAGGTTACTACGGTATGGTAAAGCGACTTGATGAATGCCTGGGAAGGATACGTGACGCTCTCCGCAGTACCGGACAGCTTGAAAATACAATAATACTTTTCACCACCGACCACGGATGCCACTTCAAAACCCGCAACAGCGAATACAAACGTTCCCCCCACGACTCATCCATACGAATTCCAATGGCCTTATGCGGTCCTGGTTTTGACGGAGGCGGACGAATTCAGGAGATGATAAGTCTTGTAGATGTGGCGCCGACACTTCTTGATGCCTGCGGCATTCGTATTCCCGAATCCATGCAGGGGCGCTCTTTCATGCCGCTTATCTGCCGTGATTCAAAAGTGAAAGAAGAATGGCCGGGAGAAATTCTCGCCGAATATTGTGACGGTCTTACTCTCGGACGTGTGGTAAGGACTCACCGTTGGACATACGCCATAGAACGCAAAGGCGACAGCGGCGAAAACTTGAAGGGTGACTGGGTTTTTCATGAAGCTTTCCTTTATGACAACAAGGCCGATCCGTGGCAGCAGTCAAACGAGATTAGCCATGAAGGCTATATCGAAGTAAAGAACGTCATGCGTAAACGCCTCAAAAATAGGATGGCCCAGGTCGGCGAACCTGAGCCTGTAATAATAGAAGCCGAGTTGAAAAGATCAAGAGGACAGCGCAGCATAAGCGAAGCGGATACGCTGCGATAGCGGCCGCGACTATTTGGTCAACACTATCCGGTCCAGCCAGATTGCGTCTTCTTCCTTCGATCCCGTAATGTAAGCTGGGCCGCTAAACTTTAGCGAAAGCTGTAGATTCCATTCAGGGTTTGGATTGACAGCCTTATCCAGAGGTGTCTGCAGATGTGATGTTCTGTGGAGCATCAGTATCGATCCGGGGGTTATTGATACCTTGCCGAGATCGTACCAGTGATATTTTCCGTCTGCGATGATTTCGCTTCGCTGTATATTGGCGCTGAGAACTCGCTTCTTAAGTGTTGTGTTGTATACGTAAACCTCTAGTGGGCCGCCGAAAAAGTTTTCGATTTTTTTAACATTGACGAGCTTCAGTGCCTTGCCGCCGCATGCATCCTTATCATCAGTTATCGTTGAGCCTAAATGTGGTAATTCTCTCATTTCTGCCCAAAAAATATCTTCCAGCATCGCCGGATTTTTGATATGTTCCGGAGGCTGGAGATCAAGTTTAAGTGCAGTTATCCGATTGTTGAATTCGTCCTTCGAGATGCATAACTTGTCTTTGCCCAGACCGCTGTTCGGGACAAATCGCGCTATCTGCTCCAGTCCATTTGTCTCGTAGCGAGCCAATATTTCTTTCCTGGAAAAGGGAAGTTTCGCGTTGGAATCTTTTTCAAGTTTTTTCCAGAGAGAGAGCATCGCCGAATCCACGGGGACCCGCTCATGCCGGATATGGATTGATGCATCCTTGTCGTCGCGAGCCTGGACTCCCGCCTTGTCGAGTAAACTGTTGGCAGTCACGAAAAAATCAAGATCAAGGTACTTATACTGATAGGGTGACATTTTACCGTATCGTTCCTCCGACACTGAACAGACCCGTTTTTCCAGGTAGTCCAGGTAGTCGCTCATAGTCCCGGCGGCCTTGCCGTAGTAAGCTTTCATGAATTTCTCGACAAGCGGTTTTACGGAAAGATCCGGATTCTGCATCAGTTTGAGTCCCAGCCAACGCTTAAGCGCGAAAAAACTGGTCTGTTCAGTGTATTCGCTTTCAACGAGCATTGTCTCAACATGGTTTTTCTTGTAGAAGCGAAAATCATCCTCAAGGTTGCCGATAACGGAGTACGGAACGGCAAACGGTTTATTGTATAACACCCAGTATTCCCATATACCCATGTGTTTTGAGATTTTACCCCATGACTCGACTATTTCCTTGAAGTTCACGTTTTGAGGATCGCTAACTTTCCGGAGCGATTCAGACTCGCCCTCGCCAAACTCCGCGCCCAAATCGCAAACACGAATCAAAACATTGTCGCGCGGCCTTATGGTTTTTGGCGGTCTTACGGCCAGTTTTGTGTAGGCGATGCAGGAAAGATAGATGTCCGGATAATCTTTCTTGATTCTGTCCGCGAGATCGTTTATAAAATCTAGCATGGGGCCCGAAAACGAGCCTTCCTTTTCGGCTAGAGCTTTGCATTCGGGACATTTGCAGAAATGCATGTTGTCGTTCTGTTCTATCACATACAGGCGCGGAAAAGGCACGCCGGACTTGGTGCATGCCGAGCGGTCAGTTTTGATATACTTGAGGAGCCGCTTGTAAATCAAATCTCTGACGTCCTTGTTCATCAAGCAGATTTGACCGGGGCCTCCGCCGTCATTTGCCCGCAGTCGCTGGCCGTCGTCATTCAGTGAGAAATACTCGGGTTTATCCCGCGGCCAATCTTTAGAGTAAGCGTAAAAAGTGTGGCACATGCCGGGCGATCCGTATTTTTCGTTAGATCCCGTCTCAGGCGCCATGTAGGCGTAATTATATTTATTCCGAAGGTGAAACATTTTGAATTTCTCCATGTCAACGGGTCTGCCGCCAACAAATGATCTCAGCCAGAAACAGGGTTTATCCCGAATGTCGATAATCGGAATGGAAAATTCTTTTTCCATGGGGACATATTCGGAATATTCGTCAGTCCATACGACATCGCCGAACTTTTCAAGGAACTCGAATGTGCCGTAAAGAGTTCCCCTCGGCTGTCCTCCGGCAATTATTACATCGCCGTCAGGAAGTGTTTTTATCAGCCATTCTTCCTTGTCGAAGGTTGTCGAATCATAACCGGCGCCGCGTGCCGCCGCCGTATTGCCGATAAAGATGTTTTTTCCGCCGGGCTGAACCTGGTTCTCTTTGAGGATGGGGAAATCGACACCGGTTAGTTTCTTGAGATATTCATGAAGCTGCGTGGCAGCCAGTCTTTCCGGCTCGGGACAAGATTCCGCAATAACCAGCCGATAGTCGGTTTTGCCGTTTGATGTAAGCGTCAGTTGCTTTTTCGCCGTCGTCTTTCCGTGGCAAGCAGGGGTTTGGCAGGAGTCCAGTATTAATGCCGCCGCCAGAAACGCAATGCACATAATCGTCTTGTTCAACATTCTAACTCCTTCTATTATTTAATATTTTTATCTTACAAGCTTCGCTTTCGTGCGGACTTCGATAATCACTATAATTCTATCCAATTCCCATTCTGGTCATAGTAGTGGTTTATAAGAAGCGAGTCGGGGTCTGTGAAAGGAACGAATTGCTTAAAACCCACGGTCTCAGCATGTCCGTCGGCAAAAATAAAAGCCGCTTTGTTCTGATGCCGGGTATGAATAAAACCATTCATAGGCTCAGCCCCTGAAGAGCAGGACGGCATGTAGTAATATGCCTGTCCGAAAACCGACGTAGCCGTGTATTTACAGCCGGAATCTCCGGCAAGGGCCGTTTTTGTCGGGCTGCGTTTGGGATACCACGGGTTAATGTTATATTCGTTGCCTAGTCTCCAGTGCTCCGTAGCAGGATAGCGATAACCGTAAATGTAGTAATGACTATAGAACTTTCCAAACGGGAATAAAGAAGGGCATACGAGTATGCTGCTTTCGCCAATTGCATACGTTTTTATAGCTCCGGCCTTTGCTAGTTTTTGCGCCCAGGTGTTCATCAACGTGGATCCCCATCCATTTTCAGTCATGCCGGAATTTCCTACTTCAGTGATTGGCAGAAAAGAGTTGGAATCTCCGGCATACGAGTATAATGCCATACCTACTTGCTTGAAATTGTTCACGCAAACAGTGGTTTTGCCCATTTCTCTCGCATTCCTCAGGGCAGGGAGGAGCATGCTCGCCAGAATTGCGATAATCGAAATTACCACAAGCAATTCAATGAGCGTGAAGCGTATTCGTTTTTCAGTAGCCATGCTCCAGTCTTCCTTTCCTTTTACTATTATATCTTCTCAGCGCCGATTTGCTAATATTGTACGTCGACCTTGTAGACGAAACATTCATAAGGCTCAAAGTCGAGCTTCAGTTTTCCGTTTTCAATACTTTTCTCACAGCCATTGAAAACCGCTTTCGCCTTATGGCTCCCCTGCAGGATTCCATTCAGATCCATCTCCACTCCATGGACTTCCTTGGCTCCTGCGTTAGCGCATATAATCCAGAAAGCTCCCTTGAAAAGTAAATACTTCGCCAGTACATCCTTTGTTCCTGTTTCAATTCTTTCCTCCCTTTCGTAACCGAGTAGGACGGGCGCCAGCTGGTTAAGCTCTTCAGATATGGAGGGAAGCTGTTTATTTTTCGGCTCGCACCAGCTGAGCCCTGTATAGAATAGGATTCCCTTGCTGCCGTTGAGAATGGTGACATAAGCCAGGCAGCGTTGTTCGTTGTAGCGCATCAGGCGTGTCTGAAATATTTCCGTTCCACAACTGAACTGAATTACGTTGAACATAGGTTTCAGATTGTCAACGGCGCACTTCTCTCCTTCACTGGCGTAGTAATCGAAGCGCTCCATATTGGTCTCATAGGGGGCTGGTGACGCGATATAACAATCATAGCTGAAAATGTCGGTGAACCTCAAGTCGCCCCATGCCCATGTCCGTGGACCCAAGTTGAAGAAGAAAGGATGATAGGGGTCGTTTTCTCTCACAAGCCAGTAAACTTTTTCAAGGTCTTCGTCTGAGCAGAACGGCAGGCTTCTCTGGCGGCCGGCAACCCATTCATCCATCCCGTGATACATAAGAAGACTGGGGCGGTCCTTGTATTTTTTGACAAAAGATTTGATAATGTCAAATATCTTATCCCTGGAATATTTGTGCATTTTTTCGCCGTATACCATAAGATAGGTGAAATCAGGTATCACTAAAAGTCCGGCCTTTTCCGCTTCATCAAATATTAAGTCGAAATCAAAGTCCTCGTACTTGGAGCGATAATTCAGCAAAGAAATAGTTATCGTATTGACTCCGAAATCTTTATATTTGGAAAGCTGTTTGAAATTGACTTTGGGATCTTTCAATATATTCCAGGTTCCCAGCATAAAAAAAGGCTTTCCGTTGCGTTCAATCCGCATGTTCTCCACACACACACGCACGTTGTCCTTTTTACGTTCTCCCAGATAGGTCCATCTTGTCTCTTCGGCAATTGTCTTTCCGTGCATCTGCAAAGACGCAGTCAAATTGTGCCATCCGTCAGGCAGTTTTGAGAAGGGAACACTGTAAACGTCCCGGGCAGATTTTATGGGCAATTCCGTTTCAATAACTTTCTTTCCGCTTTTGCGTTCAGCAACGGTAAATTTTAAAACAGCTTGTTTTCTCTCTTTTTCAGGAAGATTTACGCTAACCAGGCACGGGAAATTTTTCTCGCCTTGAAAAACAGCCGAATTTACGCCGAAAACCAGTAATCTGGAAATATTTACGGAGGCAAAGGCTTGAACACTTTCTCCTTTTGTCTTAGCGCTAAGCCGGATGGTCTTGTTTAGGGCCTCGCGCGGAGAGAAAGGGATGGCTATATTGTATATTCCATTTTCTTCATAAACTTTCAGCGGATCGGCTTTATTGTTATTTTCTACGAGCTCGGCTGTCAGTGAATTTACCACGAGCTTGTTTTTTAGAGACAATTTTCCGACAACCGTTTTTCCGTCAGCCGATGGTAGAAACGTAATATCCGAAAAGTCCAGCGAGGCAAACTCTTTTTCAGATTTAAAGCCGTTGAGTCTTCCAAAAAGGGGCATATCGTGAAATCCCTTTTGGGTCTTGCTCCAGGCGTTTGCCTCCCCTGTCTCTGATATGACTCTATAAAAGTTAACGTTGAAAGGCTTGCCTTCACGCAGTTCGGAACCGAAAAGATTCAATGGAATCTTCAATTCCGCCTGCCATCCGTTCTTGCCTTCACTTACGGCATAGTCGAATTTTGGCTTCCAAGAGATGAGAGTATAACCACTTGAACCGGGAGTTTCAAAGGCGATGGGATCAAAGCGGCATTGGGTCGTGAAAATATTCCCTTTGCTGTTGATTACGAATTGATAATACGCGCAGTCGGAACTGTTCGGGTCAAGGAAAAACTCAATCCAGTCTCCGGAAAAGGGGCTGTCTGAATCCTTTGCCGGACCCTTGGGCGTTTTGCGTTTGGCGTCCAGAGCAACATAAAGATAGTCGTCATCGTAAGCTATTCTGCAGGAAGTCGGATTGCTGACCGCCGTGTTTTTGAAGGGAGTAATACATTCCGCTGTATTTTTACCGGACCATACTTTTTCATCCAGTTTTCCGTCTGTCGCAATGCTTCCGGACTTCACCTTTTCGGTGGCAAGTTCAGGCCGATTCGCTATTTGAACAGATTTTTCGACCTCAGTCCCTGGCTTCGGAAACATTTTGTCCATGTACAATTCATCCTCCAGAGCCGGCTTCCAGCTGGTCGCCTTTTCTCCCGGCTCCGCCATAACGTCGTCAACCCAAACATTGGCGTCAATCATTTCTCCGTCTTTGCCTTCAAAGAAAAGCAGGATAAATGCAAAAACCGTATTGCGCCAAGGCTGGCGCCATGTGGAGCTAAATGTGTATTCTTTCCATTCCTTTGAGTCGATTGTAAATGTTTTGCGGTTCACATAATTCATCCACAGGTTCATTTTTACAGGAGGATTGTCGGTTTTCATCCATAGCGAGACAGTGTATTGGGCTCCCTCATCTACCCCTGAGCAAAATCCCGACATGAGTCGGCTATACATGGCAAGGTTTTTATCATAAGGTCCGTGCCAGCTCATCTTTATGGAGTTTGAGCCAGTCTTAGCTGTGTTTGACACTATGGAGGTATTGTATTTTTCCGGATAGAGTAATTGGGCCGACTCTGAGGTCCAGCGGTCGGGACATTCGGGAACGGTGCAAATCTCAAAACTTGAATTGAACATTACGTTGGATGAACCGGTTTTTCTGACTAATTTTACGTCGTCTATAAATGCCTCGCACTCTGCACCACGCTCTCCCAGAAATTCCAGGGCTAACCCCTTTACTCCGGTATCCTCCGGCGTTTTCAAAAGTGCTTGAAATGGCTTCCAATCCTTCATGTCTTTTTCTCGGAGACTGATTACTTGTGTCCCTTTTGCGATTTTGCCGTCGGCAAGGAGCAAGTTGATTTTCAGGTCTGTAAGATTTTTGCCTTTGCAAACGCAGCTGAACAAATAGCTTCCGGGTTTAAGGTCTACAGAATAGCTTGTTTGCCCTCTGACAAATGTAGGTCCCCATTTCGGTTTTTCTGAAAGTTCAATTTTTGCAGACCTTGCCCCGCTTGCTGCATCACCGGAGGAAGATACTTGTTTTTTCAAATCGTTCCATCCTTCGAATTTGCCGAGCGCAGCGTCATAATTTTCAAAACCGCCGTTGACGATAACGTTTTCTTCTGAGCTATTGCCCTTTTTGCTTTCCGCTATCAGTCTATAATATTCTTTGTTTGAAAGTGAGGTGCCCGTGTCGGCGCATTGTTTTTTTTCTGTGCCGCATCCGGTCAGGGCCAGCGCCGCCAAAATGGCCATTGTAAATCTCATTGTTCGGCTGATTGTTTTCCCTGTTCTCACTAATGACTCCTTTTCTTAATCTGTTTTGACGTCTTAAAAAGTTTTTGTAATCGGACTTTCGGCACTTTAGCCGGTCAGCGATTTAGTATGGTATAACTGTCATAGAGACCGTCTCGTATCGTAAGGCGGCCCATATTTAAATTTTTCCATGTAATAGGCTCGGCGTGGTTATCGGCAAAAAGGTAGTTGGATGTTTCACCGTGAGAATCCAAGCTGATTCCTGTACTACCAGCTGTCGGGGCTATGCTGTCAGTACAAAAGTCTCTGTAATCTCTAACGTAAGTCATAGACGAAGCGTAAACATCGTCGCGCTCTCCAAGTATTCCGAATTTCGCGGGACTGTTTATTACGCTGTCTTTGCAACCAAGCATACCATTTCTGCCTTCACTCAAGCCGCCTCCCATATTCCCCCATCCCTTGTCTGAACACGCGGCATTTATCACATAATCTGTGCATGAGTTTATCCATACATTTGAGTTTATCCTCTTGCGGGTAGGGCATTTCACTGAAAAATCGTAATCATTTACTCCTTGTTTCAGATATCCGCCTTCCGTAAGCTGAAGAGCCCAGTAAAACAGCGGCTGTACAGTTGCGTGTTCGCGGTAAGGCCACCACTCATTATAGTCGGTCACATAATTTCTCAGGCCAAGACCTATTTGTTTCATACTGTTCATGCAGACAGTTCTATTTGCGGCCACCTTGGCTCTCCTCAGGGCAGGCAGGAGCATGCTCGCCAGAATTGCGATTATAGCTATTACTACGAGCAGTTCAATGAGCGTGAAGTACATTCGCCTTTTAATAACCATGCTCCGGCCCGCCTCTCTTTTCCTTGCTATACTTTCTCATCGCCTATTTCAGCAATCCAGTTCCTTGTCCACTCTACAGTGTCAAGACCGATATCGCAAATACAATTTGAACAAAAAACAATCCCCTCTATCCAGCCTTTTTGTATCCAGTTGTAATACTTTTCGCACTGAAATTTCATGTCATCGACCGTCAATGGCTTTTGTTCGCCGTAGTTCCACATATAGCATCCGGCTAAGCGTCTTTTTTCAGGAGCTTGCGCCAAGAATTTTTCCATGTTTTTGTCAAGATTCGGCAGGTCGCATCCTTTCCATGTCCACATGGTTATCACGTCGCACAAGTCAATATAATCTCTGACCTTGTAGTCGAGCTGATAAGTATACCACACCATCCATAGATCAAGTTTTCGCTTGCTGAATCCATGTAGGCGGTCGCGCATGTTTTTTATGCTTTCAATCGAATGTCGGGCAAGCTTCTTGTCCGCAAACTCAAGCGAGGAGAAAAAGTCGTCGAGAACAGCCCCTGATACGTTCGGATAAATTTGCGCCATCTTGAGAACTTCATCAAGATCGCTTTTGTCGTCATTATGATGCTTAACGCTACCCGCGCCGATTGCCGACCATACAACTTCCTTTAAATCCTTGATCTTTTCAGCCTCTTCGTCAAAAGGAGGGAAGGGGCCTGCCGCCATCGCCACTCTGCAGCATTTATCTATTCCCAGGCATTCGCATCCTTCCTTTGACCCCATTAAGTTTTTACCTGGAAGTTTGTAGGAATTGTCGCCCATTGAATTCACATGGTGGCTTCCCGGATTTTGTCCCCAGAGCCAGAAGTTGTCTTTTAATTTTGTCATTTTCTACTTTCCTTTTTTTATTCGTTATACCCCATGTACCTGCAACAGGCCATGTCGGCTTGAGTCGTGTCGAGCCCGCCAAATCAAGCTGCATCTATATTAAATCTATACTTCTTCTTCCCCAACCTTCTCTAGCCATCGTTGCGTGATATCTACGGCTTCCAAATCGATATCGGCGATACAGTTGGAACACAACACAATTCCTTCGATATCTCCCTTTTTGATCCAGCTATAATAACAATCCAGCTGATCCTGCATTTCTTTATTCGACAGAGGTTTTTGCTCGCCATAGTTCCACATATAGCAACCCGCAAGACGCCTTTTTTGAGGGGTTTTTGCTATAAATTTCCTGATGTTTTCGTCAAGAATTGTGAGATCTGAACCTTTCCACGTCCACAAGGTAACCACATCGCATAAAGAGATATAATCGGCGACGTCATAATCCAACTGATAGGAATACCATACCATCCACAAATCGAGTTTCCTCTTGGGGAAATTATGCAGTTTTTTACGCATGGAAGCGATACTGTCTACCGTATGCCTGGCGACTGTGCCGCTGGTCTTGAACCCTTCCACCGACTTGAAAAAATCATCAAGGACGGCACCCGTGACATTAGGGTGTATCGCAGCCTGACGCAGAACTTCATCCAAGTCGCTCTTGTCGTCATTATGCTGGGTAAGGCCTCCTGCTCCGACCGCCGACCATACAACCTGCTTGCAGTCTTTAAGCTTCTCCGCTTCCGCGTCAAACGGCGGAAATGGCCCGCTGCCCATCGCCACCCTGCAACAGTTCGGAATCCCAAAAAACTTGCAGCCTTCCGCGGAGTCCATCTGGTTCACTCCGGGCAAATTGTACTGACCGTTTCCACACGCATGATGAATACCGACGTTTTGTCCCCAGAGCCAGAATTTGTCTTTCAACTTTGCCATTTTTTCAAGTCCTTTTATTTTTGATTTAATTTACAGGGTATGCCATTGTTCCGTAATAAGCAAGGTTCGACTGGCGCACGTCCATGCGTCCGTACTGTACAATAACTTTCACATTGCTTCTTATTCTCAACGCGTACTGCGTGGCATGCGGAATCCTGAAACCAAGTTCCTCTGGTTTATCAAGACGTATGGCTTTAATTCTTTCCGCTTCAACTATTTGAGCAAGCCCTTTAACGGGAGGACGGTCGTCAAAGTAAATATCAATGACTAGATTTGCCTGCTCCGCGCCTGTGTTCATAATCATTAATGACTCATGATTGATCAAGTCCCCTTCACCGCCTTCGGGTGGCAGCCAACCGTCAGGAACGACCCATGTGAAATTTCCTTCCTGTACCATCATGAAAACCTCAATAGTTTTTGCGCATTTCCGCAGAGGATTTTTTCTTTATCAGCTTCCGGAATATCCAGTGCCTTAACTGTTTCGATAGCAAAACGCATCTGCAGAGGCCCTTGAAGTGGGCAGTCGGTACCGAGAACAATGTGCTCTGCCCCAATAAGTTCCACCATCTTTTCCATGACGCCTGGATAGACATACATAAGGTAATGGGCTGTGTCAACATAAATATTTTCACAGGCAAATTTGCTGACTATTTCAAGCCCTTTTAAATTGGGAAAATACGGATAAAGACCGTTCTGGAAAATGCCGGCCAGATGTGCCATTACAAAATCATTGTCCGGATGTTCAGACGCAAACCTTGCCACGGTTTCGGCATCGGCGAATCCTGTTCCTGGCATGCATGATACATGAAAAAGCATGAGTTTGGTTTTAGACGCTACTTTGTCCATAAACTTCTGAGTATCTCTGGAGCCGACATCATATCCGTGATAGTCCGGATGGACTTTTACTCCTATGAATTTAGGATTTTCAAGATATTTGAGATCTTCGAGACTTTCGGGAAAAAGCGGGTTTACGGTTACATATCCAAGTAGCCTTTCACTTTCATCCAGTGCCTCGGCAAGATCTTTGTTCCCTTCTCTTACGTCATACATTATTGATTTTGCGGATGATACGCAAAGTCTGTCAACTCCGGCCTTTTCCAGATATTCCTCAAGTCTTGCGGCGTCCGCCTGCCAAAAAGGGGCTAAATTTATATTGCCGATATGACCATGTATATCTATAATCATATTATATTTATCTCCCTTTTATAACTTGAGAGTTCTTCGGCTTTTCCATTCCTTATTATAACGCCGTCCTCCCAGCGAAAACCCATATTTTCTTCCGCGAGAAACACATCGACCATGAAAACCATATTCTCTTCAAGAGTAAAAGTCGATGATGTCTCAAGGAACGGGAATTCGCATTCCATCTGCCCGCAGCCATGCGCCGGGCCATATAGAATTGTGTGGCCGTAACCCTTGCCGGCAATATATCCGTGAACTTTTTTCGCCACATCGGAAGCAGGGGTTCCGCCGCGCATGAGATCAATAGTCATATTCATGGCATCCAGTCCGGTCTGCATAAACTTGAGAGTATCAGGAGGACATTGGCCGAGAACGACTGGTCGGCCGATACTGGCACTGTAACCGGAGACTTTTGCCCCAATGCTGAAATGGATTATTTCGCCTTCCTGCACTTTGCGAAGCGTCGGACGGCTGATTGCCTGCGTGGAGTTTGGTCCGCTGCAACACCATATGGGGTAACCAGTTGCTTCCGCGCCATTAGCCAACATCGCTCCTGCGGCGATTCCTGCAAGCTGGGCTTCAGTCATGCCAGGCCTGATATTTTCAAGAATGGCCTTGAATCCCAATTCTGAGATTTTCGCGGCCTCTCTCAGGCAATTCAATTCCGCCGGACTCTTTTTCATAGTAACTTTTCTTACGACTTCATCGGCGTCCGACATATTTTCTTCACCGAGTACGGCTGCGATATTTTTATAGATGGACTGTGGAATCATCTGCCACCCTGCTATCCCGATCTTTTTTGCCGAAAAGCGGCTCAGAAGTTCTTTCCACTCAATCAGTTTGTTTCCCGGATAGTCCGGCATTGACGATTCGCGGAAGTCCTTCATCCTTATAATATTTTCTATTTTTGAGCGCCCTTTCGCGAATGTCATGCTCTCCGGGCCGATAAGCAGAAGGGGCTCGCCCTCCAGGGGGATGAGGACTCCGGAACTTTCAAAGCTCGGCCAGTAGTCGGAAAAATATCTTACCCCCGCAGGTTCGCTCTCTGTCGAAAAAACCAGGAGCAGTTCAAGGCCTGCCGACTGCATGGATTTTCTGGTCCGGACAATACGCTCTTTGAATTCCTCTGTCGAAATAACACAGTTTTGAGACATGATAAACTATCCTTTTATTTAAAAAGTTTTGATGAATTTCTGACAATAAACTCCGCCGGCAGTTCTACCCTGATGTCCGGGCAGACCCCTGAATCGGCAGATTCTAGCAATGATTCCATTGCAATCTTGGCAATCTGGCTGTAAGGCTGTCGGATGGAGCTCAGTGAAACACGGGAAAAAGCGGATACTTCGGTATCGTCAATGCCCACTATGGCAAGGTCTCTGCCTGGAACCACGCCTGATTCGGATGCGGCTTCCATTACGCCCATCGCGCATAAATCATTTACGCAGAAAATCCCGTCAAATCTTTTCCCTCTTTGGAACTCTCTATCAAAAGCCTCATGTCCGTTACGGATACTCAGGCCTGCTTCAATGACATTGCTTCTTCCGAAGTCCACTTTATTAATTCTGAAATATTCAGCGAAATAGCGTTCCATTTTCATAAACGCACTGAGTTCTTTCATCTCTTTTCCGGCAGTAAAATATGCCGGATTGCGGCAACCTTGCTGAAAAAGATGCATAGCAGCCATCGTACCCGCCTGTCTGAAATCGTTAGCGACATACGCACCCTTGTACCAGTCAGGATATGAATCAACGGCGATATAGGGAATCTTGAAACGATCAAGCATTCCGACAGATTCCGCGGATTTTTCACATAGACACACGATTAATCCATTGACCCGCATCTGCACCATCTGCTCAAACAAATGCCTTTCCTTTTCTTCGGACCAATTGCTGCCGGCGAAGATTACGCTGTAACCATGCTGGAGCGCTATATCTTCAGCCTCACGCATCATGAGACTATAAAATGGATTGGTAATGTCATTTACTATAAACCCTATGGTCTTCGGTGCCCCGCTCCGCAAATTCTTTGCCGCAAGATTAGGCATATAGCCGATTTCTGAGGCAGCATTTATCACTTTATCCCTTGTCTTCTTGCTGATCCGCGATTTTTCCCTGAAGGCAAGAGAGACGGTAGTTTCAGACACCCCGGCTTTTTTAGCGACATTTTTTATCGTAGGAGCCATAAATACCTTTTTGGTTTGACGACAAACCTATTCTACATCAAAATACTTCCTCTGTCAATATCCAATTATATTTTCTTTGTAAAAATGCCTCTTGTGAAAATTGAAAAAGTAAACGCACCCCCCTCCAGGAATCCAAGTGCATTTAGTCTGACAAAAGGGGCGGGGTGCAATAAGTCTTACAAAATACTTCTTATACTTCTTCAGTCACTGGTTATATTCCCGGAGATCCGCAACACGGCCTCCCCCCGGGGGGAGGCCGTCTGTAGTTTAGCCCATTAGGGAATTAGGAATCAAGCACTGTTGCATAAATTTTAGTTCACCGGGTGGCAAAATTCAGCATGGATTTGAGCGGCGAATTGAATAAAAATGGCTTTGTGTCATCGGGACATGCAGATGCGAACTGTGTTTTATTCATGAGTTCGTTTCGAGCCGACGCGATGTATTGCGAAATTGAATGTCTGACGACTTTTTTCGAGTTTCTCCATTTCGGAAGAGGCGGCATTTCGCCATGTCGTTTGAAAACATGATGCCCGGCGAGCATGAGCATACCGTATGTCGCGACCATGAAAGCCGGAAGATTTTCCACCGAATTTATATTTCGAACTTGCGGTTCGTCAATGCCCAGGATATTTTTTTCATCTCTGAAATTGATTTCTATCTGCCAGCGGGCCAGAAAGTTGCGTAATATTTCCTCTCCTTCGAGCTTCTCATCGGTAGATATCAGATAAGCGGCTTCTCTATACAGCAGTTTGCTTTTTTGGGTCAGCCGGTAGCCCACGGGTCGGACGATGACCACCTTGAGATTTATCCCTGCAGATATTTTTGATCTCAAATCGTGGATTGTCTTGATTTGGAAGTCCCGCATTTTGCCGCTCACAAATCCGGAAACCTGTTTCCACTCGATGGCATCGTCTTTGCGCATTTGTTCAGGTGTCGGCACGGCTTGTCCGTAAAGCCTTTTGCGGCCGATACTTGCGTTTATATCCGGCATGCTGAAAAGCTTCGCATCTTTTCGGATTCTGCCGATGAACGAGGTCTTTTTCGGCAGATTGCGTAGTACGGTTTTGTTCGTGTAACCCCCGTCTCCTACAACAAGCAGATTCCTGACAGGATTGACCTTGTTACGAATTGCGCAGATATGTTCGGAGGCCTTCTTGGGCAGACGCATTTGCTGTTGCATAACTTTATACTGCTCAAGCGTTTCCGGTGTTGCTTTTCGGGGTGGTTTTTGCGGACTTGGCGTATGATAAAAACCAACAGGAATGCCGCGAACCGATCCGCCCGCTTCATCAAGAACGGCGGAAAACTGAATGAAGCGCTGCGACATTACAAAATTCGGACGATATTTCGGCCCCAGCGGGTCTCTGTGCAAAGTGACTCCCGGCATATTTCTCCCGGATTTTTTACATAAAGTGTCATCAATCAGAATACGAAACGATTCTTTTGTCTTAAGTGTGGCCTCTATCTCTTTAATGTTGACATCGAACATGTTAGATGTATCGATCCGATTGCGTGAAAAGAGCCTGTAAGTCGCATTCCAGTCAAGGAACTGCCCCCCTGCGGCAACAATCGCTCCCGTCACAGTATGCCTGCCAATATTCAGAAGATTCGCCATTGCAAATCGCTTCGCTTTTTCCCAGACGCCATCATGTTTTACGCTGGCGCGGCCCTTTTCAAAAATCCGATAAAATTCACTTACGATTTCTCCACTTTCAAAGCGGCTTTCGTTTTTTTTACCATTGTGCGCGACGGTATTTCCGGACGGGCAAGAACAATTTCTCCGCCTTCAGCGACAATCCATTCTACAGTTTCGCCTTTTTGAAATTCCAGCGCCTCCGGCACTGCATGGTTCGACGATGTCCGACTGAGAGAACTACCCTGACCGCCCCCGCCCGTCATCGGCTATTTACCAGATTCCTCAAGATTTTCGAACTTCGCGCATGGCGGGACTGACGCGGGAACAAGATACCATGAACGGGATATCATAAAATCCTCATAGGTCAATATTACGGCCTGAAGAGAAAGTGCCGTCAATCGCCATGCCGGTCCCTGAAACTTGACATCGAGTCCATTTTCTTTGACAAATACGGGAATGGTTTTTAACAGGAATTCGCCACGCATTGTCGAAGGAAATACGGATGTTTTCTCATTTATGGATATGTTGAATCCTTTTAAATCCTTTTTAAAGCTGCCACTCTGAACATTCAAAAGATATAAACCGGCACGGGCATCCAGGCGAAAAACAGATTCGCCATTCCCCTCGATTGCCGTTCCCCTAGGTGAATTTGACTCGTTTTCATAAACAAGAAGCAGATTCTTATCCCCGTTGCCAAGCCATCCAAATCCTTTCTTAGAATCAAATTCATCAAGGCCGCATGGCTCCATAAATGACGCTGCGCCCTTATCCTTTTTCCCGCCGAAATCAAATCCATGGACTATTTTATAAGGGAAATATTCACTTGAGACATAAAAAGGATGTATGTCATAGTAATCTGTATTATCTCCAGATCGTAAGATGACTTTAAAATGATCCGATCCACCTATCCGCCAATACTGTACGCCATTAACCAGCTTATAGTTTTCTCCATCTCTATACATATACCAGTAATTACGAGAACCGTTTCCGTATCCTTGTTCCTCCGTAGAACCGCACGGCTGAAGGTCAATTGCAATTTTTTGTTTTCCTTTGAAGATTTCCAGATAAAGCCCCGGCTTAAACAATCTAAAATCAGATTTTTCTTCTCCTGAAAATATTCCTTCAGTAAAATGGGGCGCAGCCGCATAAGGCATATGCGAAACAGCACGATAGCGGCATCCCCTGAGAAAAAAGACGGGAATAGTAAATGTATAAGTTGTAAATCCCTTCGGGCCCGGCTCCTTGGGCTCTGCTCTGCACCACAGGTTTAATTCGACTTCATCTTTGCGGCAGGCGACCTCTTTGAAAAAGCGGAATTCAGGATATTCTCCATATACATTGAATATGGTTTCCCATGAAGAAAGTAATTCTTTTCCGATTTTACACTTATCAAAAGCAGCGCTTGAAAAAGAGTCACTTTTTATAAATATTTCAGAATTCCAATATACGCTTAATTCCGGACTGATATTGGTGCGGAATCCATTTTCTTCGCCCCCTTGGCAAAGTAATATTGTGAAAGAAACCAAAACTGCGGATAAGATGTATTTTGTCATGATTGTCATTCTCCCTTATCAATTCTTATTATTGAATATGTTTTCAATATTTCTCCCGGAACGTCCAGCCGTATATATTCAGAATCAAGTCTCTTGCACTCGACTGTCCGCCCGTTTCCGTCCGCCTGAACGACGGTTGCGGACGGCCTTGCACTTCCAGGATACAGGATATCGACAACCATGCCTCCATTCGCCGGGTATGTTATCTTTTCCTTGAGAGGGCCATCTCCCTGAAACAGATTTTTTCTACCTGCTGTGTTAAGTGTCTGGATTATAAGAGAACCATTCGAACTGTCTTTATATATATAGTATATAAGTCCATCGGGCACCTTTACCGGAGCAGATAAAAAGCGCCCGTCATAAGCCGTCGTCAATATTTTCATCAGGAAGGGGGCATACTTTTCGCCATGCCAAACAGGGATTTTTCCGCCTTTCAGAATTTCATTCATAAAATACAAGTTGCCAAGCTCGACTCCACTATAGAGGAGATTGCCTTTCCCTATCTTTTTAATCATTATTCCGGGATAGCGTTTACCTTGGGATTCAAGTTCCGCCAGCACTTTAAAATCCTTCCCGTCTATCTCGGGAACGGCAAAACGGTCATTCAGTGTCACGCTGAAATCCTTCTCGTCATACCATGGTGATGGGAAAAGCTTTATCCCGCCTTTGTTCATCTTAATATTCTTCAACCCGTAATGATTTAAAAATAAATTACTGCCACGCGATTCGCCATTTTCATTGAGGCCGCCTGTTTCCAGCGAACATATAACGCTGCCCCCTTTTTCGATAAATGAAATCAAGGCAGCAATTTGTTTTTCACTTAAAGCTGATGAATTCGGAAGAATCAGGAGACGATACTTCGACAGGATTTCCGGATTCAAATCATCATCCATCAGCGCATCCGCCTGAATATTATTCATTATCAGGAACTCCAGCCAACCCGTTACAGGAAAGCCGTGCGCCGAAGAATCTTTGTATGCGTCTCTTGCCTGCGTAGAAAACAAGACCCCGATGTCTGTCAGTATCCTGCAGTTTTCATCATTCATGAATGGCGGTGCAGCCAGACATTTTTTCATTTGTCCTTCAGGAATAAGCGTCTTATTTATCCATGGACGCTGCTTTGCCATTCGTGTCATTGCCCATGTGAATATGAATGTTTCATCATCTTCAGGCGTGACAATTATCCAGGATGGACGGTTCCAGTGGTCCGCAATCGCTGAGCGCAGTTTCAAATCCGCCATTATAAAGGGAAAAGACGCGGTAGTTGAAAGCCTTACCCATATTTCGATTCCTGTAAACATATTGGGGACTTTAGAATCTTCCCACATGCAGCCGCCATGATCCCGCGCATAGACGTTCGCAAAATTAGTGTTGTATCCGGTAAAAAAGATATCGGGCCTGATTTTCCGCAGTTCATCTGAAACTTTTATCATGTAGTCCCTTTTGGAAGTAATGCGCCACTTTACGTACCTACGCCACGCGGAATCATCATAATTGTTCCAAAACAGAGAGTTTGAATTCTCAGATAATAGAACCCTCGTATCCTCCTTCAACTTCTTCCGGCAGTACCCGCATCCGCAAAAAATCTCCTCTTTTATCCTGCTTATCGAGTACCCCACTTCATCAAGGCTGAAACCGTCGACATCCGTTTTTCTGAGCAGATCTTTAAGATAATTGATACTCCACTTTTGGAAGTCGGGATTATTGAAACAATACCATCTAGCAACGGTTGATCCGTAACGTGCGTCAATCTGAAGCCATTCCGGATGTTTCAGCATATCAGATGTCCCAAGGTATAACGGGATTGTTAGGTCAAGGTGCTCTATGACCTTCATCCCCCTGGCATGACAAATGGCTGTAACTCTTTTTAGCTGTTCCAATGTCCGCTTATTCCTGTCAAGGAAAGATAAACGGAAATGCAGTCCGTTGATAAAGACGGTGTTGACGCCAAGTCCTTTAAGATAATCAGCACGTTTTTCCATCTCGGAATCGCTCAGTATCTGTTCCCTTGTATTGCGGTTCCACAGGCTCCAGTTCATTCCCGTAAAGTTCCACAGATCCATGGACTTTTTATCGGGTTCCTCTTTAACAACGCAGTTTTTTGCTGCTGGATAACACGCCTGCAGCAACACTATACCCAAAAGCACAGCCATCTTCATAACTTTTTTCATTGTATATATCTCCCATTTTTGTTTAATCACTATGGCCGGTCGTCCCATAAATAGCTCCATTTATACTTATATTTATCAATTGCTATGTCCAGTCCGATATCATAGGACGGAGCTTTCATCCATTTTATATTTCCATCCACAAATGCGACATTCGCGCCGTTTCCATGTCTATAGGCAGTAAAACATGTTGGATTGGAACTGAAGGGATTCGTTGAATACCATGCAGGAAGAAGGCCGGAAGAACCTTCCAGACAGTCTATATAAAGCATTGTTTTAGCGGGATTAAGAACCCGCGAAGAAGAAATGGCAACTGGCGTAAGATTAAGAGTCCCGTCCGCGTTGTAATACGGCCCCAGGCAGGCATTTACTCCATAATCAGGCTGAACCCATGCTGTCGGATAATCCCTTTTTGACGGACAGCGGTGAATGTAGCGATGATCTTTACTTTCTCTGTTGCGCAAATATCCCGGATTGTCATTATCCTCCAATGCTATATAGCCGGCAATACTGTCAAACCATAATTTTTCAGTGGCGTATTGCCTATCCCTCACCGGAGAAAAGCAGGCGTTGAAATCACCTAAATACATCTGTTCGGCGGTTGTCCAGTTTTTTAAATTGCCTATACAGCAAATCTGCTTACTTTTATCCCTGGCCTTTGAAAGGGCCGGGAGGAGGACTGAAGCAAGGATTGCTATTATTGTAATAACCAAAAGCAACTCGATAAGAGTAAAACATTTTACTCTGAATTTCATGCTGATTCTCCAGTTATAAGTTCAGGTTTTATAATTGCACATTCAGGAAACTGCCCTTCGGAAAGAAACTTTTTAATCATCTCAATAATATTGTCTGCAAGCTTGTCGTTTCGCAAATCCATGGTTGTAAGGGAAGGACTGACGGAGGCAGCAAACTCCATATTGTCAAAGCCCGTCACTCTTACATCATCCGGAACGTTTATATTCAATGACTTCATATTTTTGATGATTCGAAGTGCCCTTAGATCATTGTTGGCTATTATTGCATCCGGCTTGAGCGTCTGGATTTTTTCAATCACTGAGGAAACGGAATTGAGGTCTCCATCATATTCCATCATCATCTTTTCATCAAATGAAATATTGTTCTTCGCAAGGCCTTCGGTATATCCGGCAATACGTTCCTTTACTCCCCTGTAAAAACGGTCGGTAATGTCAATAGCAATACGTTTTGCACCTTTAGCGACAAGATAGTCCACTAGCTGGACAATTCCGTTTTTTATATCGGCTTCGACATAAGAAGCATTATCAAGTTCCGGCTTACCGATGTAAAGGACATTGTCGAACATGGAATATATTTCCCTCAAACGCCCCTGTCCGGGGTATTCGTGAAACGCGCTTATTATGACGTCGGCATTTCTTGAACGGAATTCATTGAGATTGCGCTCCAGAAGTTCAGAATTCCCCTCGGACTGTGCAACAACAAAACAATATCCCATCTGGGCAAGGCTTTTCTGTACCCTCGCAAAAAGATCATAAAAAACCATCGGTGCAGTCGCATGAATGAGAGCACCAATCATTCTGCTCTTTCCCGTCTTTAACTGACGCGCCGCGGAATTCGGACTGTAGCCCAGCCTGGCAGCGGCAGCCCTTATTTTTGCAGCAGTCTTCTCGCTAACCTTAGTCGTCCTACCACCGCCGCCCAGCAGCGCCTTGGAAACCGCGGAAACTGAAACATCGGCAAGCATCGCCACGTCAGAAAGGGTTACATTTTCTTTTATACGCCTTGAACTAAGCATTCACGCCTCTCTTAATGAATCATTACACCGGTTATTATAATGTAACGATACATTTTTGTCAATGCCCAAATGTTTTTTCTTTTAAATTGAAATGCGTCGCTCTATAAAATGAGGTATATTGACTCTCAACGGGTCAGCTGAGGAATTCTACATTGACTTTTCAGTCCCATCCTGCTGCTTCTGATATAATTTAAAGGCTTTCAAATCACCAAAATTAGCGTCAAGCACAAAATATTTGTTCGCAAATACGCCGAAGGTATTTGTCAGCCTGTTAAAGTTCTTCTTAATAGCCCAGAGCAAAGGTTCGATTCTATTATCCCGCAGCAGAGATGCCGACGAATTTATATGTTCAGAACTGTCAGCATCAAGGTCCAGCAAAAACAGAGAGTTGGAATTGCGCGATATTTCGATCTTTCCGACAAAATATATATTCGACCCGTCGTTGCCTATCATAATCTCTTCGGTATCCCCGGATATCTTCAAATTTGTGCGATAGGTAAACGTTTTTCTTATTCCCCAGTAATTAGGTTTAACCTTGGAAATACAAAGGCCGGCCATAAAATGATGGGGGGTAACAACGGAAGGAAGTTTCCATGGCGACATTACAGTATCTGGGATTTGATCCCATTCCTTTTCTGAAACACAATACTTCCGTCCATTTATCTTCGCATAAATCTTAAGCTGATTTATCTCTTTAGGACTAATTCCCGAATCATTCAGGGAGAAAATATATTCACCGGGCGTGAAAGCGCCGGTATTCAATACAATGACCCCATTTCTCGGAGAAATTACTCCAATGCCATATCTTCCAAAAGAATGCGGTTCACTGGAAGTTTTATAGTTTTTTGCATTTTCAGCCAAAAAAATGAAGTCCTTTAGAAATGAGTCACTCTTTTTCGCGGGTGCGCATGCAAGCATTTCAGGGACATAAAACTTTCTATTCCACAAACCGTCGAGAGACAAAATGCTCCTTGAAAATATAGACGGGCCCATATAAAAGACAGGACACACCTTATTCTCCGGTAAATTAAGATAGGAATTGATCGCGGTAAAATCCCATGCCCGCCTTGCGTAAAACCTGCTGCAGAAATCATTAGATATCTGAATGAATGAGAGGTAAAAAATAAACAGTGCGCCGAAGGCAAGCATAACGACAGAACCAACTGTCTTCATTCTTACGTATCGTTCGCTTTTAATCCAAAATGACTTGCGATGCTCCCACAAAAAGACAATGCATTCTTGAAGCCCAAAGATATAAATGAACAAAAGGCTTATTTCCAGATGCTGAAAGGTCCTGTATCCTAATGCATCCTGGAGCAATGCCGCTAGAATACAGCCGCAAAAAGTAACAAAAAACAATGCCAGATATTTATATTTTTTCCTCCGCGCGCAGATAAATATACTGCCGAGTGTCAAGGGCAGAAGCCATCCTAAGAAATAAAGTTTGAAGTCTGTATAATTAAAAAGAAATACCAACCCCTTGGCCACGGTGGACGATGACACTATCCTATTTCCCTCGGATGCTTGAAGTACCTCCGGTTCTGAAACATTTTTTAATAGAAGCTCGCGCGCCTCCCTTATGGAACTATTCATTCTACCGGCGACTGCGTTCTTATCACAAAGTCCGGAAAACATATGATTCTCAAGAAAGACAGGAAAGTTTTTACCTGAGGAAAAGACAGCTTTATATCCGCAATACATGCTTCCTGCCAATACTGCCAATATGACCAATTTATTAAAAAACGAAGACCGATTACTGCTATACGCCGACTTTGAAACACGGGACAAGAGTCTTATACCATTCTTAATTCCCTTTTTGTCCTCAGGCAATTCTCCGAATTTTACCCTTGATACAGTCTCAACAGCGCCGAGTAAAAGAAGAACCGCTCCAATGACCAATATCCCGTAGAGTCCCGAAACGTGGGAAAAGAGTAGCAAAGGTACTAGGAGCAGGCCATATATGTACCACCTTTTAGAATAAAGGAAAACCCATACGCTCAGCATCCATAAAACTGTGGAAAAAAATTGAGGAGATGGATCAACAAATCCGCGATAACATATATTCCCCGAGTAGCAAGCAAAAAGAACAAATGCTACCACAACATTTAAGGGGAACTTTCCCTCCGGCCTGATAATTAAAAATACAGCAAGGCCCGCCAGTGCAATTCCGAAATAATGAAGCAATGCCACAGCATTACGGGCTGAAAGCCCCAGAAGAGCGGCCAACTTTCCCGCAACATACATGGGAGAAGCGCCATGAAAAGAATAAAAATGAAAGACAGCCAGTCTTGCACGCGGATTATTCCAGTACTCCTCGGCGTCTTCATGAACTTTCGCTTTGTCAAAATAACCGTGATCTTCGAAATAATTGGCAAGAGAAGTATAGTATGATACTCCGTTCTGCATTGGCCCTGACATTTCGGAATACCTGAAATAAATACTGTAAAACTGCGTTGCGAGAAATATGGCAAAAAACACCAAAACAATTGTGTTAGGGTGTGATTTTATCCTGTCAATAAATTTATTCATGACTATTTTTCATTAAACCAAAATTTCCTCATCTTTTCCCAACTGACTTTCAGGAAGCCCCCAAAAAAAACAATCCTGTAAATAAAATGCTCTTATTTTTGTTTTCAAGCCCACGTCCGCCCCTTTATCTTACTTTATCGGGTTCATGGCCGCAATGACAAGCCTTGACGGGGCATCCTAATCCCCTGTTTTGCAGGGCTTTAGTTGTTTTTCATTTCAATTGATTTGAAACTTGGAAATAGTGAACTAGTTTACAGGTTCCATTTTAACAAATTTAAAGAATAGTTTTATCAAAATGATAGCAGCAGTAAATATAGCAATGCGGTTCGGACAGCAGATACTGTTCGAGAATGTTTCCGTAAAGTTCAGGCCGGGGTGCCGTTATGGTCTCATCGGCGCCAACGGGTCAGGGAAATCGACTTTCATGAAGATCCTCGCCGGTCAGCTGGCTCCGTTTACCGGAGAGATTTCTATAGACAAGGGGTGCCGCCTCGGGTTCCTCAAGCAGGATCACTACCAGTATGAGCATGAAACAATTCTGAATACCGTCTGCATGGGAGATGAAAAACTCTGGAAGCTTCATGCCGACAGAGAATACCTTTACTCGCAGACCGATCTGACTCCCGAAGAGGAGGAGAGAGCCAATGATATCGAGGCCCTTTACTCGGAGGCCGGAGGCTACACAATGGAAGCCGATGCGGCGAAACTCCTTGTCGGACTCGGGCTGCCGGAGGACAAACACCGCGTCCCCATGGCAAGCCTCACCGGCGGGTTCAAGCTCCGGGTGTTGCTGGCCCAGGTTCTCTTCGATAATCCCGACATACTTCTGCTTGACGAGCCGACAAACCATCTTGACATGCACAGCATAGACTGGCTTTGCCAGTTTCTCAGAAATCACAAGGGCATTGTTATTGCTATATCGCACAACCGCTATTTTCTGAATCAGGTCTGCTCGGATATAGCTGACCTGGATTATCACGAGATACGCCTTTTCTCCGGAAATTATGACGATTTCATGACCGCCAGCGCAATTTACCTTGAATCTCAGAAGAAGGAAAATAAGAAGATAGAGAAGCGCATGGAAGATCTCAAGGACTTCATAAACCGTTTTAGCGCCAATGCCTCAAAAGCGAGACAGGCCACCTCTCGGCAGAAGGAACTGGATAAGATGCAGCTCCAGGAGGTAAAGCCGAGTTCCAGGGTTTCGCCCTTCATCCGTTTCAACTCTCCACTTCGCCTGGGTGAAAAGGTTATCGAAACCGAAGCCGTCAGCAAGATCTATGACCGGACTCTTTTCAGCGATCTGTCAATGGTCTTCCAGAATGACGAGAAAGTAGCCATACTCGGCACCAATGGGATTGGGAAAACGACACTTCTCAGGATCCTTATAAAGGAGATTGAACCGTGCAACGGCAAAATTATCCACGGCAATACGGTGAAAATAAGCTATTTCCCACAGGATTCGTCGGAAATTCTGAATACTGACGACAGAGCCATTGACTGGCTCGCCCACTTCGGTCCGCGCGAGGGGCTTTCCGAAATGGAGCTGCGCTCCTATATGGGCAAAATGCTCTTCAGCGGCTCGGAAGTCAACAAACCCGTAAAAGTGCTTTCCGGCGGAGAAAAGGCCCGTCTGGTTATCGCAAAGATGATGCTTGAAGGCGGCAACGTTCTTGTTCTTGACGAACCGACAAACCATCTTGACCTGGAATCGATAGAAGCTCTCAACTATGCGTTGAGCTTCGTCGACACCACGGTAATATTCGTAAGTCATGACCGTGAATTCATAAGCAGTCTCGCCACAAGAATTATTGAGATAGAAAACGGCAGAATAATTGACTATCCCGGCACGCTGGCGGAATACGAAGACCACTGTAAAAGCAGCAAAAAGTAGATTTCCCGCGCCCGCTGGTGTGAATATCAGGCTCGTTGATTTGACGGGCGGACTATGTACTCAGTGAGGCGAGGCGTATTTCTCCGACTTGAGCCATTATCGGAGGGAAATAGATTTTAAATTTGAAATCCGGAGAAAAAACCGATATTCTACGTCCGGATTTGCTCTATCGTTCCAAACAAGACTAGGTACTCTGAAAGTTATAATCACAGTCAGGAGATATAAAGAATGGAAATTTCATTACTCAAAAAATCTTTGTTAAAAGGGCTGCTCGTTTGCTTTCTCGCATTTATGGTATCGGCGCTCAGCGCAGAATCCGCAAAATACATCTTCCTGATGATTGGCGACGGCATGGGCGTAAACCAGAGAAAGGCCACTGAAAAGTATCTGAATGCATCGGGAAAAGGACTCGTGATGGAAAAGTTTCCATATTCGGGACTTACGGTTACCGATTCTCTTTCAGGTGTGACCGATTCTGCCGCAGGCGGAACCGCGATAGCGTGCGGGTTCAAGACAAAAAATGGAATGCTGGGAATACTGCCTGACGGGAAACATCTCCAGTCCATTGCCGAATACGCCAAAGATAAAGGTATGAAGATTGGTATCATTACGAGCGATCATATCAACGGAGCAACTCCGGCGGCATTTTACGCGCATGCCGACGCAAGGAAAAGGTATTCTGAAACAGCTTCTTTCATGCCGCAATCAGAATTTGATTTTTTTGCGGGAAATAAAATTTTGACCGATAAGCAGGAAAATGATTCAACCAGGGCCCTTGCTGAAAAAGGATACAAGATCATCCGCGATTTCAAAGACCTGAACGTTTCAGAAAAGGGCAAATCATTTCTCATAACGAGTATGCCTCTTGCGATTGACGAAAAGAATAATGATGGTGTCAGACTCAAGGATATTCTGGGAAAGGCGATTGAAATACTCGACAATGAAAAAGGATTTTTTATAATGCTGGAAGGCGCTAAAATTGACTGGTCCGGTCATAATAATGACTTGGCATCAGGGGCGAAGGAACTTGTGGATTTTGATAATGCGGTAAAAACAGCTTATGAGTTCTATCAAAAAAATCCCTCAGATACGTTGATTGTGGTCACTGCCGACCATGAAACCGGCGGTCTTCAGCTCTCGGACAATATTTCTAAACTGCCTGACTCTGTCAATTCTCAGAAGTGCTCAAAGTTGACTATGCATGCAGTATTGGAAAAATATAAGAAAGAGAAAAAATCCTTTGAGGACGTACTCAAAAAATTGGAAGAATTTTTCGACTTGAAAGATTTAAACGATTCTGAGATGACATCCGTTCGTCAGGCGTATAACATCTACATGGACAACAAAGTAGAAGACAAGCGCCCTGAAGAAGTGAAAAAAATGTATGGCAATAAAAATCCGCTGATCTATGTCTGTTCAAAAATGGCCGACGAAAAAGGCGGCTATAAATGGACGCTGCCAAACCATTCAATGGCAAAAGTGAAAACTTCCGCAGTGGGTGTTGGAGCGGAACTTTTTAATCAGGAAATGGATAACACTCAGATTCCGGCTAATATCAAAAAAATAATGAAATAAGAGCTATTTGCAGCGCATCGACGTATTGAAGACGGCGCGGATATGCTCCTAGTCTTCGCTGGCACCTTTTTTTTCCCCTGAGGCTTCCACGTCGGCCTTATACTGAGCAACATGCTTTTTATGGCATTCCGGACACATTCCGTGAGAGACACCGGTCCTCTTGTCGCCATCGACCTCCCATAAATTGAGCTCGTACATTTTCTTGTACCACGAGCAGACCTTGGGAATGGTCTTGAACCTGATAGGATTCTTTATTTTCTGTGTTTTGTCCATGTCCATCAAAAGACATCTTTCCGTATATTCTTATGAAGAACCGATTTTAAAACAGTTGTCATAAAAAACTTCCCCCTGTGAATCAAACTACAGCCGAATATGACTTTTGTCAACAGGACAAAAAGAAACAAACTAAAAAATATTAGTCACCACAGTAAATTGTCCTTATTTTTTCTGAGCCTGATTTTTATTCCCGACCCGAAAAATTGTCGCCGCCAAGTCTGAAATTCCGGAATTCGCCGAAATAAAAGTTCGCTGGGTTTTCAAACTGAGCCGGAAGTGAAAAAATCATTTTTTTTTGGAGTAATCATTGACATCATGATAAAAACATATATAATTGCTACCAATGGGAGTTAATTGGTAGTGTATGCATTTTTAAATTTTTACTTTAACGGCGGAATATTATGAAACAGATAAGCAAAAAAGAAAAAGCGGCGGAATTATTGCGGTCTTTTAAGAACCTGCCTCCCGAGGAGATTCTTCGGCTTGCGGCAGACTATTTCAGAGGCAAACTGGCATTTGCGTCTTCGTTCGGACTGGAGGACCAGGTAATAACGGATATGATCAGCAAAGGTAATCTGGATATTCCAATTTTTACGATTGATACCGGCCGGCTGTTCAATGAAACCTACGACCTTATTGAAAAGACCGAAAAGTACTATAGAGTAAAGGTATCCGTATATTTTCCTGCTTCAGATGATATTGAGAATATGAGCAGGGACTTTGGGATGAATTCTTTTTATGAGGACGAGGATAAACGCAGGTACTGCTGCATGCAGCGAAAAGTCAAACCGCTGCAACGTGCTCTGATGGGATTATCCGCCTGGATTTGCGGACTGCGCCGCGAACAATCAATGGCAAGAGGGGCACATGAATTAATCGAGTGGGATGAGGGGAATCAAATAATTAAGATTAATCCTGTCGCTGATTGGTCCAATGAGGACGTATTGAAATATATTGCAGAGAAGAAAGTACCGTATAATCCTCTGCATGACAAAGGATTTGCCAGTATCGGATGTGCATGTTGCACACGGGCCGTAAAACCCGGAGAGCATCCTCGTTCCGGGCGCTGGTGGTGGGAAAGCCCGGAACATAAGGAATGCGGACTGCATCTGGTAAACGGACGACTAGAGCGAATTTCGAAACTTAACGCAACAACATATTGAGAAGGTGTCGCAATGTATAAGGAAATGAATCATCTGGAAAGGCTTGAGGCTTTCAGTGTTTATATACTGAGGGAATCTTACCGCGAATTTAAAAATCTGGTCATGCTTTGGTCGATAGGAAAGGACAGCACGGTGCTTTTATGGTTGGCGAGAAAAGCATTTTTGGGTCATGTCCCCTTTCCGCTGATGCACATAGACACAGAATATAAAATTCCCGAAATGATTGAGTTCAGGAATAGAACGGCCATGGAATGGAAACTCAACCTGCTTGTCGGCAGAAACGCAAAGGCGCTGGAAGAGAAACAGACTTATCCTGCTGGCAAAACAGATAGGCTTACCTGCTGCCGTCACCTGAAAAGTGAAGCTCTGAAACATACGCTTTCCGGCGAATGGACCAGATATCGCCTGAATCATGATTCAGGGGGCTTCGAAGAGGATTCAGGCACCGAACCATATACCGGAGTGATTGTCGGGGTCAGAGCGGATGAAGAAGGAAGCCGTTCCAAAGAAAGATATTTTTCTCCCCGTGATAAACAGAGCGACTGGAATGTGGATGACCAACCGCCGGAATTATGGAATCAGTTCAATACCGATTTCGCTTCCGGAACGCATCTGCGGATTCATCCTCTTCTTGATTGGACAGAGCTTGACATATGGGAATATATAGAAAAGGAATCGATTCCGGTGATACCGTTGTATTTTGATAACGGCAAGGGTAAAAGATATCGTTCTTTGGGGTGCTATCCCTGCACAAGTCCGGTTGAATCAAATGCCAAAAATGTAAGAGATATTATAAATGAGTTGAAGACGGGAAAGTTTGCCAACATTGCCGAACGTTCGGGCCGGGCTCAGGACAAGGATGACGGCGGCGGCTTGGAGACTCTCCGGCGCGAAGGCTATATGTAATTTAAGGATAATACTATGAATCAGCAAAAAGATAACTTAAAAGTAGTAATAGTGGGCCATGTTGACCACGGGAAAAGCACCATAATCGGACGGATGCTGGCGGAGACCGGCGCCCTTCCGAAAGGAAAGCTGAAACAGATCCAGGAGTCATGCCGCAAAAATTCAAAACCTTTTGAATATGCATTTCTTCTTGATGCGCTCAAAAATGAACAGAGTCAGGGTATAACCATTGATATGGCCAGGTGCTTTTTCAAAACCGCAAAACGTAATTATATAATAATTGACGCCCCCGGCCATATTGAGTTTCTGAAGAATATGGTTACCGGAGCAGCAAAGGCCGATGCGGCCCTGCTGGTGATTGACGCCAATGAAGGTATTCAGGAGAATTCCAAGCGTCATGGGTATATGCTTTCAATGCTTGGTGTACCGCAGGTGGCGGTATTAATCAACAAATTCGATCTGGTCAACTACGATCGTAATGTATATGAAAAAATCATCGAGGAATTCTCCGGCTTCCTTGGCAATATCGGGGTTACCGCAATAAGCTACATTCCCGTAAGCGGAAGAGATGGTGATAATATTGTTTCCCCATCCAAGCATTTTGACTGGTATGAAGGGCCTACGTTACTGGAACAGCTTGATAGTTTTCTGCTGCCGACTCAACCCGTAAGTAAGGCATTCAGGATGCCGGTTCAGGATATCTATAAATTTACCGCGAACGGGGATGACCGGCGGATTATTGCCGGGACAATAGAGACTGGCTGCATCAAAAATGGTGATGACGTCATATTTCTGCCTTCAGGTAAAGAGGGAACTATTAAATCAATAGAAGTATTCAACCATCCGGAACAACACGAGACCGGCGCCGGATATGCGACCGGCTTCACTCTTGTTTCTCAGATATACATCAAGGCAGGGGAACTGATGTGCCGCAAAGGGGAAAAGATGCCGGAAACCGGAACCCGACTGAGGGTCAATATTTTCTGGCTCGGCAAATCCCCGATGATAAAAGGAAAGCGCTATAAGTTCAAGCTGGGATCTGCCAGGGAATCGGTCGAACTGGCGGAAGTCATAAATGTTTTTGACGCATCTGACCTGAGTACCGTAAGAGGCAAACAGCAGTTGGACAGATATGACATAGGAGAATGCATAATCGAGACGTCTAGACCGGTGGTGTTTGATAACATAAAAGAGATTGAAGCTACCGGACGTTTTGTCATCGTCGATAATCATGAGATTTCCGGCGGGGGGATTATTTTCGAGAAAGACACTGAAAGCATATCCGTAATCAATCAGCACATTACCCAGAGAGAGTTCTTTTGGAATCACGGATTAATTACTCCTCAGTCACGAGCCTCGAGATATCACCACCGCGGGAAATTCGTGCTCATTACCGGAGAAAAGGAAAGCGGCAAGCATGAACTTGCAAAACAACTGGAGTATTCCCTTTTCAATATGCACCTGAATGTTTATTATCTCGGACTGAACACTTTTATGAAGGGACTTGACGTCGACTTGGAAAAAGTCGCATGGAACAGAGATGAACATATCAGAAGGCTGGGCGAACTTGCCAGAATCATGACAGACGCGGGACTGATTTTCATTTCCGCGATTGATGATCTTGACCGCTATGATATCGAATATATCAAGCAGCTGAATACGCCCAGTGAACTGCTCGTAATTAATATAGGATCAAATTTGCCGGATTATGAAGCTGGACTTAATCTTCTGGAAGACTATGACCTGAAGGCTGCCTTAGACGAGATAAAAAAAGTCCTTAACAGAGAAAAGATAATACCCGAATATTGCATATAAAAAGAACAGGATTGGGAAGCATTTTAACACGGAGAAAGATAAATGGATACTGATTATCAATTGCTCAGAGAAAAAATAGAATCATTGACGCAGAATTCTATAACGCCCGCGGATTTCAAAAAAGTCAGCGCCCCCCTTGGCATATACGAACAGAAAAATGCTTTGTTCATGATAAGGGTCAGGGTAACCGGCGGAGATATTCATGCCCCCGGACTGTCGAGATTGGCTGAAATATGCCAAGATAACGATATTCATAATGCCCATATAACGACAAGACAGGATATCCAGATGCATGATGTTCAGCTTAAAAATATCTATCCGGCAGTTATTCAGTCCGTGAAGAAGGGATTTCCGTTTCGCGGGGGAGGAGGAGACACATTCAGGAACATAATGGTGGATGAATACTCAGATATTTCGCCTGATGCTGTTTTTGATGTGCGCCCCCATGCATTCGCGCTGAACAGATTCATTCTTGGCTATGATCACGCATTCGGGTTGCCGCGCAAAATTAAAATCGGATTTTTCCCGGGGACAAATAAGAACAATGCGTCACTGTTCCAGGATCTTTCATTCAATGCAGTCAAACTTGGAAATAAAAAGGCGTTTGACGTATATGCAGGAGGTGGGCTGGGCCGTGAAAGCAGAAAAGGCGTTAAGATATTTTCAGCGCTTCCGGAGCGGGAAATATTCAGATGCGCCGCGGCCGGAATTGAACTGTTCAATGACCATGGGAACAGAGAAAAACGCAGCGAGGCCAGGCTTCGCTTTGTATTGAACAGACTTGGCGAACAGAAATTCGTGGAGATGTTCCTCCAGTATTTTGAAAAATCGAATGTAGACAACGGAGAAAAGGTCTTCGATATTGATGAAAAAATATCTAATGTTCCCATATTTGAAGAAAAGACACAAAAAGATACGCTATATGCCAAATGGCTTGAGCATTGCGCACACGCGACCGGAGTGAAAGATATTTATTCATTAAAAATCGTTGTGCCGGGCGGAAATATTGAAACACGGCATTTGATTCCGTTTTCGGATTTGGCGGCCAAATACTCAGGGGGCGTCATCAGACTGCTGCGTTCTCAGGATATTTTACTTCCGCGAGTTCACAGGACGGCTCTGCCGTATATTTATGAGGAATTGCGAAGCGGAAATCTTTCCATTTTCCTGCATGCGTCATTGCGTTGCAAGATAGTTTCATGCATCGGCGCCGAGGTATGCAAAATAGGAATCCTTGACTCCGCAAAATTTGCGTCCGAGTTATCGCGCAGTCTTGACGTATTTTTTGAGGGATTTTCGAATGTTTCCACACAGGATAAATTACAGATAATTGATTCGATAAGAATATCCGGCTGTCCAAACTCATGTGCTGGACATGTCGCGGCGCCTCTTGGCTTTGAAGGGATGAAGCGTAACATAGATGGTCAATCTGAAGCGTGTTTCAGGGTTTTCACCGGTGGATGTCAGGAAGCGGAAAAAAGCAGGCTGGCAGTCACAAAAGATGATTTTCATATACGTGCGGAGCATTTGCAAGCATTTATTAAAGAACTTGTCGCCAGTTATTTAAAGCTGAGCGGCCGTCCTGAGACATTTTTAGATTATGTTTTGAGTATTGGGGCAAATAACATAAATAACTTTTATAAATTTGATATTTAAGGACTATTGTCCGGATTATAAAAATAAACTTGATTTAATTTAATATTTACGGAACAGCTTATGAAAGAAAAACAATTACGGAGCATATTGAAAGCAATTTCCTGGCGACTGATCGGGACATTGGACACTATTATCCTATCGTGGATTATCAGTGGAAAAATCAGCATCGCGGTTTCCATCGGGGTTTTCGAGTTATTCACAAAAATGTTCCTATATTATCTACATGAACGCGGGTGGAACAGAATAAAATTCGGGAAATCAATGGAAGAAATAAGTCCCGTGAATACCAAAACTCAACCTTCTTTTGCTTCTGAGTGAAAAATAAAGTTCAAATTTAAATGATTACAGCTTACCCCGTCAACTTATTGCTGAACGGAAAAAAATGCTTGGTGCTCGGCGGCGGCAAAGTGGCGTTGAGGAAGGTTCTGAAACTTCTGGACTTTGCTGCCGAAGTGACCGTTGTCGCGACAGAGCCGTCGGCACGCATAAGGGAGCTTGCCGACAGCAGTCTTCTTACTCTCAATGAACGCCCCTTCAGGGATTCCGATCTCGACGGAATGTTCCTCGTGTACGCGGCGACAGATGACCATGCCCTTAATAACAAAATCATTATGCTTGCGGAAAATGCAAAAATACTGGCCTGCGCCGTCGACAAGGGTTGGCAAAAGGGTTCTTTCATCACTCCCGCGAGCATCCGACACAAGGAAATCACCATTTCTGTTTCAAGTCAGGGCACAGCATGCCGTAAAACAAAACTCATAAAAGAAAACTTGGCCAGGCATATCGAATCAGTAGAAAATACGGAACTTATAGTGATTGGGACCGACCAGAGGATTCTGCCCCTGAAAATGCGTGAGTCTTTGCACCTTTCGGGCTTGCGATTCGACCATGCCGGCGAAATGATTATGAATATATGGGGAATTCAGGGTTTCGTCCTTTTGAATACATGCAACCGGATAGAATTCATCGCCGCCGCCCGAAACAGTTCGCCGCTTATCGACATCCTTACAACGATTCTGAGATTTGATTCCCTGGCAAAAGAAGAGTACTACATAAAAACCGCCTACGACGCTTTTAAGCATCTCTGCCTTTGCACTTCAGGCCTTTACTCTCAAACCCCCGGAGAAAATAACATAACGGCGCAGTTTAAAAATGCCTGCGTTTATGCACAGAAAAAGAACTGGGCGGGCCCGGTTTTTCATGTCTTGCAAAACAATGTGCTTCACGTGACAAAGCATATACGAAATGAAACTTCAGATCTGCTTAAAGAAATTGAGATCGAAGATATCGCAATGAACTTTATAGCATCAAAAATGCCTGATTTCCGCAATCGCCGCATTACCATAATAGGAACGGGTGTTGTCGGCAAGAACATAAAAAACATATTTCTTGAAAAAAAATCCAGAATCACATGGGTTTATCATTCAAAACGCCCGACGGACAAAGATCCGGATGTCAACATTCTCAGCCTTGATGATTTGGGCAGGGTACTTCCGGAGACAGATATTCTGATCACTGCGCTTTCCCTTGACAAACCGACCATATGCGGAATTCTCGATAAATATTTCAAGCCGGGAGCGGAAGTAATCGATCTGGGCATGCCCAGAAATATATCTAAAAATCTGGCAGAACTCCGCAAGGACGTAAAATTTACAAACATCGAAGATCTGAAGCACTGGCATAGCCGCAATACCTGCGATATGGTGCAGGTATTCGCAAAAGCTGAAAAGATTATTGACGAACATAGAGATACTTATGAAAAATTTATCAAAGGTTTTATTGACGGGCACCAGACCAAGCAGGCTTTCTCTCGCGCAGACAGAAAACGCATTGAATAGGCTGCGAAAGCTTCTCCCTTCATTAAACTTCAAAACTATACAGATATCCTCGCCCGGCGACAGGGATAAAATCACTGATATCCGTGAGACTCCGCCGGATTTCTTTACCAGAGACCTGGACGATACCATAACGGCAGGAGAGATCGACTGTGCCGTTCATAGCGCCAAAGACATGCCTGAACAGCTTAGAGAAGGGCTTGACTTTTTCCGACTGCCCTGGCGAGAAGACCCACGAGACGCCGTCATTCTTCCCCAAAGCGATGGAGAAATACCACGAAAGCCACGAATCGGAATCAGCAGTGCGCGTAGAGAGGAATACTGCCGCCAGCGCTTTCCTGAAGGCAACATACTTTCGATAAGAGGCGATATCGAACAGCGCATAGCCCAGCTTGACGAAGGCAAATATGATTTACTTATTATGGCTGCGGCGGGTCTGAACAGGATTAATTTGTCACATAGGATTACAGAATTTATTCCGCTTGAAGAACTGACTCCGCCGGAAGGTCAGGGTTACCTCGCCGTAACGTTTAGAAAAGGCGACAGGATATTCAACCTCATAAGAAAACTTTTCGTCAAACCAGTTATCTTCGCAGGAGCTGGTTCAGGTTCTGCGAATAATGCTACCGTCGCTGTGGTAAATGCGCTCAAGTCGTGCGATGTCTGCCTTTATGATGCATTGTGTCCTGCGGAACTCCTTGAATATACGCCGCAAACGGCTGAACGTTTATTTGCAGGAAAAAGAAAAGGGGCACATTCACATTCGCAGGAGGAAATCTGTACCCTTATTGCCGCTTATGCCCGTAAAGGGAAATCCGTTGTCAGGCTGAAGGGCGGCGACCCCGGCATCTTCGGCAGACTTGCCGAAGAACTCAGCATAATGGACGACCTTGAATTCCCTTTCAAAGTGCTTCCCGGTGTTACAAGCTTGAGCGCCGCGACTACATCCACAGGTCTTCTCCTCACTCGGCGGGGACTTTCAAGGGGATTTACAGTGGCGACTCCCAGAAAATCGGGGACAGGAGACATCGAATGGTTTTCAGAAGACGAACGAAAAAGCTTTCCGCAGGTCTATTTTATGGGGGCGACTGATATAAATGAAATTTCTGTTGCTCTCAAGAAAGACGGTTGTCCGGGAAGCCTTCCGGTCGCGGTCGTGTATAACGCAGGCTCGCCATCGCCAATCATTGCATGCGGCACCCTTGATGATATCGCCGAAAATCCGACCGTGAAGAATAATTCCTGTCCCGGTATTATCATAGCCGGGAAAAACGCTGACAGCCGTTTCCTTTATTCCAGTTACGGTGCCTTGGGCGGCATGAAGATATTGTTTACGGGAAGTCGCCGTTTGTTCGGAGAAGCGGCGCAAAGTATTGAAATGTTTGGTGCCGAAGCAATATTTTTGCCTATGATAGAATTGAGTCTCGCCCCCGATGCCCAGTCGCATTTGGAATACATTCTGAATGTCGACTGGCTGATTGTTCCATCTCCATCATGCGCCGTACTCCTGATAGAACTAATGGAAAAAACGTCTACAGATATCCGAAAGCTCCCCCAAATCGCAATCTGCGGCCTCGGGACGGCGGCGGTTTTCAGCGAAAAACATATATATCCGGCCATTTGTACAGAGGAAAACTTTGGAACTGAAGGACTTATTGTCGCATTAAAAAAACGCTTAAAAGCCGGAGAGCGAATGATTAAATTGTGTTCAGACAAGGCTTTATCCCGGGCCACTAACAAGATGAGAGATGCTTTTCCGGCGCTGGAGGAATTTCATTTTTACAACAATAGTCCTCTGAATTACAGCACTCTTCCCGATTTTGATGCGGCCCTCTTTACCAGTCCCTCAGGCGTTGATGCCTTTATAAAATCCTTTACCATTGAAGCTCTGCGGGGAAAGGCGGCAATGTCGATAGGCGAACCGACATTTAAATCACTTGGAAATAAAAATGAGCATTTCAATCCGCTGATAAGTTCTGAAGCTACTGTTTCGTCTATGGTTTCAACGCTTGCTTCCTGGAAAATCAACTGTAAAATTCTTGAAATATTAAACTGAGGGAAATTTGTGAATAAAAAGACCGGTTCATTTCCTGATTTACGGCTCCGCCGTCTTCGTGCCTCCGAAACAATACGCAGCATGCTGGCAAATCCAATGCCCGGACCCGAAAAGTTCATCTGGCCGGTCTTTGTTGTCGAGGGCGAAAATATAAAACAGCCTATTGATGCGATGCCCGGACAATTCCGCTATTCAGTTGACAAGCTTGTCGATGCGGTGCTCGAAGTAAAAAATATGGGAATAAAAGCGGTGATGCTTTTCGGTGTCCCGCCCGTGGAACACAAGTCACCCGATGCTTCCTACGCCTGTTGCCCGGATGGCATTGTTCAAACGGCGGTACGCAAACTTAAAGGCACCTTTTCTTCCGAGCTCATGGTTTTCACTGATATATGCGTGTGCGAGTACACATCTCATGGTCACTGCGGCTTATTGAATGAAAAAGGTATTGTGGAAAATGATCCAAGTCTGGAGCTATTGGCAAAAATGGCGCTGAGTCACGTTGAGGCCGGAGCCGATTGCGTAGCTCCAAGCGCAATGATGGACGGGCAGGTGTCCGCAATCCGCGGGGCATTGGATTCCTCTGGATTTACAGATACCTTGTTGTTGAGCTATTCAACAAAATTTGCTTCGAGTTTTTATGGTCCGTTCCGGGAAGCGGCGGCGTCCTCTCCATCAGCCGGGGACCGCAAGGGATATCAGGCCGACTACCAGAACCCGCGAGCAGCCATAAGAGAATCTTTTTTTGATGAAGTGGAAGGTGCTGATATGCTCATGGTCAAGCCATCTCTTTTTTATCTGGATATTATCAGTACTATACGCTCAGAATCTCTTTTGCCGATTGCCGCCTATAACGTCAGCGGTGAATACTCCATGCTTATCGCGTCCGCCCAAAATGGATGGGGTGACCTGAGGCTGATGGTAAGAGAATCGACAGCGGCTATTGACCGGGCGGGAGCCGATCTGATCATTTCATACTGGGCCAATCAATATAACCAACTCTTGAAAGATTGAATAGATGAAAATTTCCGAGAAACTTTTCAAACGCGCAGTCAAACATATCCCCGGGGGAGTCAACAGTCCCGTGCGTTCATTTAAATCCGTCGGCTCCAACCCCGTTTATATCGAATCTGGGAAAGGGGCAAAAATTTATGATGCCGACGGCAAGGAATATATTGATTTCTGCGGATCATGGGGCCCGCTGGTACTTGGCCACGCTCATCCTGATGTTGTAAGAGCCGTCCGTGCGGCATCCCTGAAGGGATTGAGCTTCGGGGCCTGCAATCGTCTCGAAGTTGAGATGGCCGAACTTTTTTGCAAAATGATCCCTTATGCTGATATGGTCAGAATGGTTAATTCAGGGACAGAGGCGGTCATGACTGCCCTGCGCCTGGCGCGTGCGTTTACCGGAAGAACCCATATCCTTAAATTTGGCGGTTCTTATCATGGACATGCGGATTGCCTGCTTTCATCCGCTGGCAGCGGTTTGTTGACAAACTCCATTCCGTCTTCAGCAGGCGTCACCCCGAACGTAATATCTGAAGTTATTACAGTTCCTTACAACAAGGCGAATGAAGTCAGAAACGCGTTTAAGAAAAATGGGGATAAAATAGCGGCGGTGATCGTTGAACCCGTCGCAGGGAATATGGGTTTGGTGTTACCGGGAAAAGGCTTTCTGGAAACGCTGCGCGAACTGTGTTCTGAGTATGGGTCGTGCCTCATTTTCGATGAAGTTATTACCGGATTCCGTTTCCATGCAGGCAGCTATGCTTCGATTGCGGGAATACTTCCGGATATCAGTGTTTTCGGCAAGATAATTGGGGGCGGTATGCCCATTGGCGCGATAGCCGGAGGACGTAAAATCATGAAGATGCTTGCTCCTCTCGGCAACGTGTATCAGGCGGGAACTCTGAGTGGAAATCCAGTCGCCTTAGCTGCGGGCATTGCCACGCTTGAAATACTCCGCAAAACTAATCCTTATCCCCAAATGGCGGAGCTCGCTGAACGCTTCGCAATGAAGGTCAATAAATTTGCACGGGATCACAGAATTGGGGCTCACGGTGCCGTATATGGAGGAGTTTTCACACTGTTTTTCAGCGGCAAAAAACCATTAAAAAACCTTGAAGATGTAAAGACCTGCGATACTGGCCTTTTTGCTGAATATTTTAACTTTATGCTGCAAAGAGGGTTTTATATTTCGCCATCACAATTCGAACTGAATTTTGTTTCTGCCGCGCATACAAAAGATGAGATTGACGCGGCCGCGGAGGCTTCTATTGAGTTCCTTTCTAGTATTATTGCGTAATCTGCTGATTCATTTATTCACGGCTTTTTAAAAAGATTGCGAATCTTAAAGCGAAAAACCATCAACAAGCGGATTTTGTTACAGACGACTCTTTGAAAAAGACCGCTCTTGGAACACGCATAATAATGACTGAAAATTAGATTTATGCATTATGGTGACGGTGGTGCAGATCAGGCCAGTGGGGATGAGTGTGGCTGAGTGCTTCATGGACATGAGGGTGTGAGTGAAAACCATCCGGCATGACTGGATGTTCATGACCGTGATGCTTGTCATTATGAATATGTTCATGTTCATGGCTTAACACATCATGTAAATGAACATGCTCATGCCGATCGGCGAATATCAACGCAACTGCCGCCGCCAGAATTATTCCGGCAAAAATCTGAATTACACTTATCTCTTCCCTGAGCCAAATCAGCGAAAAGGCTACGCCGAAAAATGGAGACGACGCAAATATCATCTGCGCCCGGACAGCCCCTAATCCTTGTGCCGCCCGTATATAAAGAGTGATACTAAATCCATAAGACAACCCGCCCAGTAACAAAGCCCAGAACCAAGCAGAAGAAATATGCCATGTAAAAAAGGAAATTCCGATAATTAAATTTATCGAACCGGCAATCACCCCTTTCCAGAATGTGCTCGCCTCCGGGCTGATGCTGTCAATCACGGCAGTAAAATTATTGTCCAAGCCCCATGCTATTGCCGCGCCGCTTATACAAAGCAGGCCAATCCAGCCGGACCAGCCCCCGTTAAAACTAAGCAGGATTCCGGACATGACAACTCCGATATTGCCAATCCATGTCCACTTGCCCATATGTTCACGGAAAAGGAAAAACGCAATCACTGCAGTGGCAACGGATTCAAGATTCAGCCACATTGAGACAGAAGCCGACAGCGAACATTTCAAGCCGATCAGAAGCAAAATAGGCCCAATAATTCCACCGAAGAAAATAGCAGCCAATAGATTAAGTCGATTGCGGGAATCCCGTGGAAAAACTATATTCCCAGTTCGTTTTCTGCAGATTATAAAAGGAAGAAGAAAAATACCCGCACCAAGATACAGGAGGCCTGCAAGCTGAGTCAACGGCAGGTCTGAGAGCAAGGTTTTTGAAAACGGGATGGACATCCCGAACATTGCAGCTGCCATTACTGCCATCATAAACGCTCTGCTCTTCAAAAAATCCTCCATACACATTGGACAAATATAGTAACCGAATATATGAATAACTTCAAGCCAGAGGGAATTTTTCAAGGCAAATATAATCAGCTTTATTGCCTATTGATATTGCGTTTGAGGCCAAGCCAAAGTGTTCCCTCGGCGCAAGGGTGGCGGCGTTCAAGACGGCATCATGCGGCAATCCCGCTTTACGCATCAAAGCCAGTTCTTCAAAAAGTCCCTCTCCGTGCTTTACTCCATAACTACCGCCGTCGGAGCCGGCAAGTATCGATATACCCATCTTATGGGCTTTGCACAGATGAATGCTGTGGTTTTCAAGTATGGCGTTGAGTTTATCGACCGTTGCTGGATTCCATCCGCAGTATTCCGGAAAAGCATATTGGAAATGGACAGGAATGAAAGTCGGTGACCATGCTATTTTTTTCAAAGCCATCTGTTCAAGTATGTCTTCACTCATGAAAAAGCCGTGCTCGATGGAATCGACTCCTGATTCGACGGCAATCCTGAGTCCGTCTTTTCCGCTGCAATGCACGAACGTCTTAAGTCCCAGAGAATGTGATATTTCGACTATCAGGCGCATTTCATCCGCGTCAAATTGGAATGGATCTTTTACTGTACCATTTTCAAAATCGATTATTCCGGTCAATATTATCTTTACGGTATCGGCGGTTTCCGCTATTTTTTTTATAGCATCTCTAATGTCGCAACTATCCTCGACTTCGTGCGCCATGAAACTTCCGTAACGCTTTTTCTTTCGAATGCCCCTCCCTGCGCTTATAACAGTCATATCTGAATTCTTAAGAATGTCCCTTAGTCCGTTGTTGATTCCATGAATATCTCCGGCATCCCTTATTGTCCTTATTCCTTTCGCACGATATTTTTCTATGTTTCGCCATGCGGTTTCCACTAATTTTTCACGCGGCGATTTCAGATAGGCCGAACGCTTTTGCGCGTCCAGTTCATCGCCGTCGAGAAAGATATGGCAATGCGACTCGACCATCGAAGGCATTATAAAATTCCCCAGTTTCCTGACAACTTTCCCGTGCCGGAAAGCGTCCATGAGGTTTAAGAAATTTTCATCAGCTGTACCTTTGAGGATGGAATGATATCTGCCATTTGAAACTAAAATAGTATATGGCCCTTTATCATGGAGTTTCTTTCCATCGAAAAAACTCTTAACTTCCAATATCTCGCTCTCCGCTTTCATTTATGCCTCCTTATAAAGCTGCTGTATCCGCATAATTGATTCGACATCATCCAACTGCATGGCCTCATTGAAGCCCTGTAATACAAAATTGTCGCTATCCAGAAATTGATAGTTTCTCCCCGCTGTCCCAATTATAGTATCAAGACCATGGGGCACCGTATTTGTCAGGAACGCCGACTCAAGTAAAACTTTAAGAGGGCTTCCGTCAAGAGCTTTTGGCGGTACCATAATACTGATATTTGAAAGCCCGACAGACATGTGTACTCCCTTCATGTCAGGGCATGACCCTATTTTGCGGATGGCTTGTATCGCCATGCGGGTCAGCCCTTCCATATCAACAGCAACAGGCCCGACAGAAACATCAATAAAAATATCATCGTTTGAAAGTCCGTGGGATCCGGTAAGTTTTTTAACCATGCGCCGTGCTGTTTCCAAAACTTCATCGGCTGTTTTATTGGCGATTTTTTCACCGTTCTCACTGCGTTCAGAGGCCATCAGCAAAACTCTGCACGGCCTGATTTTTAGGAGTTCAGTCATTTCCCAGCGAAGCTCACTAATCGAATTTATTACCGGTTTCTGCCCGCATGCCTTTTGGTGGTCGTAAATCTTCAGGCAAAGCTCCTGTACTTCCATGTTAGGAAAATCAAAGGATAATGGAACATTGACTGTATCCTGCACTCTCAGGATAATTTCTTTCATAAATTCCGAATCGGTCATGGCTCTTGCGCCGATATTGATATTGAGGTGTTTCGCACCCTTTTGGACTTGTTCCGTCGCTAGTTTACAGATTCCGTCAATATCACTGTTGTCAAAAAGTGCTTTGGAGCTTGCGAACCCCGGATTTATACGTTCGCCGATAATTGTCAAATCCTGATAGTGCATATTAATTCTCCATTAAGGTTGTTGTTTAAGCGACCGGAGTCAGTGCATCGAGCAAACTGGATATTACAGAAAAAACATCTCCTACTATGGCAATATCCGCTATACTCATGATTGGGGCCTCCCGATCATGATTTATCGCGATGATCATATCGCTTGACTGCATTCCTACGAGGTGCTGAACCTGACCGGAAATACCGCATGCCAAATAAATCCTAGGTTGAACTGTTTTGCCGGTCTGTCCTATCTGTATTCCATATGGTGCCCATCCTGCATCCACTGCTGCGCGTGTCGCACCCAGCACGCCTCCGATTTTCGATGCAAAACGTTCCAGAAGCTTGAACCCTTCCGGCCCCTTCATCCCGCGACCGCCGGCGACTATGAAGGATGCGCTTCCGAAGTAATTTGAGAGGCCTTCGCTTCTCAATTCCCCGATTACTTTTTTCAGTCCCATATGTTCCGATAAAAGCATTTTTTCTTTTATCAGTATGCCTACTCTTCCGGTCTGAGGTTCTACGGCGTTCATTACTCCCGGCCTGACCGTGGCGATCTGCGGAAGAAAAGAATCCGACCGTATTGTAGCCATCAAATTACCGCCGAACGCCGGACGTGTCTGAAGCAGCGCGCCCGTTTCATTTTCGATATCAAGTCTGGTACAATCGGCGGTAAGTCCGCAATGACACATTACGGCGACTCTCGGAATCAAGGACCGACCGACGGCAGTCGCTCCGGCGAGAAGTATTTCGGGCGAATATTTTTCAATGAGCCGTTTCAATACTGCGGCCTGGTCTTCATCATTGAAATATTTCAACGAAGAATCCTCAACGGCAATGACTCTGTCGGCACCGCACGCCCATAAAGCCTGCAAAATGCCATCATTGAATTTATCACAGAGAACTATCGCGGTCACAGCCTGAGGCCGTTTGGCAGCCAGCTCCGCGGCTGCTCCCAGAAGCTCAAGCGAAACCGAAACTATCTGTCCTTCGCGGAGTTCGCAAAGTACCCATATCCCATTGTATTTCCGTCTTTCCTGAAAATTGCTTATATACATATTATTCTTCCTTAAATGGCGGAGATTATTCTCAGTTCATACAGAAGTTTTCCGGCACTCTCAGCTTCGCTTCCATCAAAGAATGTTGTTTTTCTGTCTCTGCTTTTCGGAGGCGTCGTTTTAACCACACGCGTCGGTGATCCATTCAATCCAAGGAGATTTACATCGGCCCCTATCTGGTCGGCATCCCAGATATCGATCAAAGAATGTTCTGCCTTGAGCCAACCTTTCAATCTTGCGACTCGTGGTTCGTTTATCTCTTTAATCACTGACAAGACGGCAGGAAGCGTTAACAGACACTCATCGTAACCGCCATCAATCATACGATTCACACTCAACATATGGTCTTCAATTCCGTTTATAGCGGAAACGCCAGCGGCGTGAGGCCAATCCTTCATGTGTGCCGCTATTCCAGGCCCCACCTGCGCGGTATCGCCATCAATAGCTTGTTTGCCGCAGAGCACCAAGTCAACATCCCCAATTTTTCTGACAGCCAGCGCCAACACATAGCTTGTACCCCATGTATCAGACCCGGCAAAATGCTTATCACAGAGCAGCACCGCATTATCAGCTCCGAAGGCAAGAGCTTCTCGGATAGACTGTTCTGCCTTTTGCGGCCCCATACTGAGGACCGTAACACTTCCGCCATGCAGCTCGCGCAGGCGGAGCGCTTCCTCCAGCGCATAGTAGTCGAAAGGATTAATCACAGAAATGACCCCATCCCTTATCAGCCGCTTTGTTTCAGGGTCTATTTTGACACTTGAAACACCGGGAACTTGTTTGATGCAGACAACTATTTTCATTTTATGCCTTTATCTGAAAGTTATTGAACTGCGTTTTGAAGTCGAGCAGCGCCAGATAAAATCCATTGGCTGGGTAAGCGTTACGAAGAGATTCGAGACACGCCATAGGATCAAAAGTATCCTCGCTGGCAATGCTATAGCCTATGCAATCCGATAGAAGCTTAATATTCGGGGACATCCATGCCTCTATGATGAAAGGAATTTTTGTTTTGCTCATGACCTTCTCTATCAATTCATTGCGCCCTACCATCGGCTGAGTTACAATGAATTCAGCTCCGGCTTCTATTTTGCGCCTGAATTTGAGAATCTCATGCGCCTCCGGTTCATACTGGTTAAAGGCCGCGCCGAGAATAAATGCACTGCCATATATTTTTCTAATATATCCCAACAGCTCCACGGAGGTGACCGATGCGGAATCGCAGTCGATCTCAGAGGGTTTGAGTTTAGGGAGTCGCACCGATCCATCACCGGAAACCACGAGTATTTCTTTTATCCCAAGTTCCCCGCATGAGTCAAGGATCCAATGCAGGTCAGAGAGTGTATGAAAAGTATTCAAATGGATCATCACTTGTCCGAAACGCACCGGCAGCTTTAATTCCTGAATCAGTTCGTGCCCCTGAAATGCAAGATTGCCCATGGCATTATCTGTTACACATACACAGTGCCCCGCATCAACTGCTTTATTATATTTCTCGTCAAAACGGGTAAGTCTTTCAGATAAATGGTTAACGGCCTGCTTGGGCGGGCTCACTTCAAGTCTGTAACGTTTATAGTTTAAATTCACTTTCGCAGCCTTCACTTGATTTATTGTATATCAATAAACTATACTTTAGCTTTCATATTCTATTATTGCTCCATATTAAGCTAGAGTCAATAGCATATTTAGCTCATTACTGCTCTTGGGTATCATAATATTGCTCTATATTAATATATATACTATTACTACATTAGAGATGCCGGAAAGAGAGAACAAGGGATCTATTATTTGACAAAAGCTGTTAGTGGTAAGTTAGAGATTGTGTTAAATCTGCACCGGATGAATATTTACCCCGGTTAATCATGGGGTCGGCATCATGCGGTTCGGGTCATTATTGCGCTGTCCCAGTATTTTGTAACTGGTTCCAGCCCGAGTCCGCGCATATCGCGGATCATTTCCTCCACGGTCCGCGTATCGTTCAATGAAAACTGACCGAGTTCTCCGACTGGTTCGCAGTAGGCTCCCGGCGAAACCAGTGAACCGGCGCTCATGTTATTTGCACACGTAATGGCGGCGCGGTCGCGAAATTCTTTATTCTCACGGGTTGAAAGCGTCATATCGTATTCGGGAAAAACAATGCGGAAAGCCAATATCATCTGTTCGAGTTCCGCATCGCCGACAGGAGCCGGCGGGATGAATCCAGAGCTTGTCGAGGTTATTCGCGGAAAAGTAAACTGGATTTTGCTCCGGTAGTATTTGCGTTTAATCCAGATTGCCTGGGCCGCCAGTGACGCGGCCTCGATCCGCCAGTCGTAAAGTCCAAGAAGAAAAGCCATGCCTAAGGTACGCATTCCGGCGGCGGCGCCACGTTGCAGAGCCTCAAGCCTGTAGTCGTAATCGCGTTTCGGGCCGAAGGGGTGGAGTTCCGCATAGCGCCCGCGGTTGAATGTTTCCTGAAAAAGCGTCAATCCGTCGACTCCGGCCTTATGAAGGCGGCGGTAAGTTTCCTCGCTCTGAGGCGCTATCTCAATTGAAAGATGGGAAAACATCTTCTTCATCTCGACGGCTGTCTGCTCCAGAAAATCAGGGGTGACAGTATTCGGATCTTCTCCGGCGACGATAAGCAGAGAGTCGATTCCCATTGATTTAATGGCGCGGGCCTCATCGATAATCTGTGACAGGGAAAGTGTTTTTCTCGGCAATGAATTGTCGTAATTAAAGTCGCAGTAGGTACACCCATTAACGCAGCTGCTTGAGATGTAAAGCGGGGTGTAGAGCTGAATGGTTTTACCGAAATACATCCGCCGGTACACCGCCGCGCTATCGCGCATAAGCGGAAGGTATTCTGCCGCCGCGGGAGAAAGCAGAACAAGAAGATCGTCGAATCCGCACCCGTTCTTTCTCAGCACGGCCTCCACCGATTGCGGAGTTACATTCATAATTCGTGCGCGTATAACATCTTCACTAATCTTAAGGTATGGGAACATGATTGATTTTCTTCGGATTAAAATATTTCGTTAAATGAAGCCAAGGGCGATGTCGCGCTGGCACCGAGTCCTCGTGCTGCGGGTCCTGCCTCGCGTCCCATTTCAGCGCTTTGGACGGCGAGCTTGAATGCACAAGCCATTTTTTCGGGGTCATCAGCGGCGGCGATTGCCGTATTTACCAGCACTGCGTCGGCGCCCATTTCGATTGCCGCCGCGGCGTGAGACGGCAGACCGATCCCGGCATCGACGATTACGGGAATATTGGACTGCTCAATGATAATCCGGAGCATGGCGGCAGTCTGAAGTCCCTGGTTCGACCCGATAGGTGCGCCGAGGGGCATCACGGTATGAACGCCGACCTCTTCAAGTCTTTGGGCAAGAGCCGGATCGGCATTGATGTACGGCAGTACTATAAAGCCCGCCTTGACAAGTTTTTCCGCGGCAATAAGAGTCTCGATAGGGTCCGGAAGGAGATAAGTCGGGTCGGGATGAATCTCTAGTTTTATCCAGTTATATCCCGCGGCGCGTCCGAACTGAGCGATTCTGCATGCCTCATCGGCATTTCTTGCGCCTGAGGTATTGAGCATAATCTGGACCTCGTCACTGTCAATAGCGCTAAGGATATTGTCGGTCTCCCGCGAGTTCAAGTCGACTCGTGTCAACGAGACTGTTACCAACTGAGTTCCGCTGGCCGCGATGGCTTTACGAAAAACTGAAGTGGAACTGAATTTACCACTGCCCAGAAAAAGGCGGCTGCTAAAAACCCTGTCTGCTATTTTAAGTTCTTTCATCTCTACAACCAATTTAATTGTCAATCTTTTCGGTAGGCATTCTAAGATAATTTCGTTCCCCGGCATTTCAAGCCTTCAAGATATACAGGAGGGACAGGATGGATAAAAAAGATAAAAAAGGAGAGAAATAGTTGCATTTATTCCGTCCGTGAATATAATTATAACTAAAGAGAGTGTTTTGGTATCAATTAAGGAGTTATCATGAAACTTTCGACAAGAAGCAGGTATGGATTGAGGTTAATGTTCGAACTTGCGTTGGCCTATGAAAAAGGTGCTGTCTTCCTGAAAGATATCGCCGAAAGACAGGCACTGTCAGAAAAATACTTAAGCAAACTGGTCATACCTCTGAAGGCGGCGAAGCTGATTAATGCGTCAAGGGGCGCGCACGGCGGCTACACTCTGGCCAAGAAGCCGTCGGAAATCACCGTCCGGCAGATAGTCGAAGTGCTGGAAGGGGACATCTGTCCCGTCGAGTGTGTAAATAATTCATCCGTCTGTGAGCGCCTCGCCCTCTGTCCCACCAGGGATATATGGTCGATGCTTCAGAGCGAGATATACAAGGTGCTCGAGGCCGTAACGCTCCAGAAGATAATAGACGACTACAAGAATAAAATGGAAAACGGAAGCATATCATATTCGATATAAAATAATGAGGTGAGTATCATGAAAATAGCAAAAGACATCACGGAACTTATAGGGAACACTCCGCTCGTCAAAATCAATAAACTGAATAAGAGTCCGGCGACAGTGGCAGTTAAGCTGGAATACTTCAATCCGCTCTCAAGCGTCAAAGACAGGATTGGCTTCGCCATGATTGACGACGCTGAGAAAAGAGGGATACTGAAGAAAGATTCAGTTATAATAGAGCCGACCAGCGGCAACACAGGCATAGGACTGGCTTATATCGCTGCGGTCAAGGGGTACAGACTCATCCTGACCATGCCCGAGACAATGAGTATCGAACGGCGCAAGCTTCTGAAGGCATTCGGCGCGGAATTGGTTTTGACCGAAGGCGTGAAGGGCATGAAGGGCGCTATTCTCAAGGCTGAAGAGCTTGCAAAGGAAATTCCCGGCTCCTTCATACCGCAGCAGTTCAACAACCCTGCCAATCCAGAGATCCACAGGAAGACGACTGCTGAAGAAATCTGGAAAGACACAGATGGGCAAGTGGACATATTCATAGCCGGAGTGGGTACGGGGGGCACAGTTACCGGTGTCGGCGAAGTTCTTAAGGCAAGAAAAAGCTCGGTACAGGTTATTGCGGTGGAACCCGAAAAATCCCCGGTACTTTCAGGCGGCGCGCCCGGCTCTCACAGAATACAGGGAATCGGCGCCGGCTTTGTCCCTGATGTTTACAATAAAGACATCGTGGATGAAATAATCCCGGTCAAGGAAGAAGACGCGGGAACGACCTCGCGTGAATTGGCCAGGCAAGAAGGCATCCTTGTCGGAATCTCGTCAGGCGCCGCTCTGTGGGCAGCGCTCCAGGTCGCGAACCGCAAAGAAAATGCAGGGAAACTAATCGTGGTGCTCCTGCCTGATAACGGGGAAAGATACTTAAGCACGTGGCTCTTTGATGAAAGTGATTTAAAATGAAATTAGATACCGCTATAGCGCATGCCGGACTTTGCGGCGATCCCGTCACGGGTGCGGTAAGCACCCCTATTTACCAGACTTCGACCTTCCGCCATCCGGCCCTGGGAGAGTCCACGGGATTCGACTATTCGAGATCATCCAATCCGACGAGGAAGGTACTTGAGGAAAGCATCGCAGCTCTTGAAAGCGGCGAAAAAGGTTTTGCGTTCTCGACTGGCCTTGCCGCGATAACAGCCGTCTTTATGCTCTTCAAAAGCGGTGACCATATAATTTTCTCTGACGACCTTTACGGGGGGACATACAGGCTTCTGGACAAGGTCTTCAGCCAGTTCGGGCTTTCGGCGAGTTTTGTTGACACCACATGTTTCAAGAATCTTGAAAAAGCATTCATAAAGGACAAAACGAAAGCGGTTTTCATAGAGAGTCCGACTAATCCCCTTCTCAAGATATCCGACATCCGAAAAATATCAGCATTCGCGCATAAAAACAATATTCTCTGCATTGTTGACAATACCCTTATGACACCGCTTCTGCAGCAGCCGCTTCTACTTGGCGCCGACATCGTCGCGCACAGCGGGACAAAGTTCCTCGGCGGTCACAATGATACTCTCGCGGGGCTTCTGGCAGCAAACGGCTCCGAGCTTTGCGCACGGCTTGCTTTTATCCAGAATGCTACAGGCGCTGTACTTTCTCCCTTTGACAGCTGGCTCATCCTTCGCGGGATGAAGACTCTTTCCGTCAGGATGCAGCGCTCACAGGAAAACGCGCAAAAAGTCGCAAGGTGGCTCTCTGCCAGGAGGCAGGTCGCAAGGGTTTACTATCCGGGGCTTGAATCTCACCCGCATGCGGATATTCATAAAATCCAGTCGGCCGGGCCAGGCGCGATGCTTTCCTTCTCTGTCAAAGATAAATCTCTCGTTGAAAAAATCATAAACAACGTGAAAGTAATCAGTTTCGCGGAGAGTCTGGGAGGCATTGAAACGCTCATCACCTACCCGGCAAAACAGACCCACAGCGATATCCCCGAGGAACTCAGAAACAGAATCGGGATTACCGATGACTTGTTAAGGATTTCCATAGGAATAGAAGACGTAAACGATCTCATCAATGACTTAAAACAGGCAATGGAAAAATGAAAAGCAAACCCGGAAAACGATTTAATTACGATACACGGATTCTACATGAAGCGGGCGCTAAAGATCCTTCAACAGGTGCTTTGAGCGTTCCGATTTTTAACGCATCGACTTACGCGCAGGACGATGTTGACAAACGTCAGCCGTTTGATTATTCCCGCTCCGGCAATCCTACCAGAAAAGCGCTTGAGGATACTCTCGCCGCGCTAGAAAACGGCACGAATGGTTATGCTTTCGCTTCCGGAATGGCCGCCATCAGTTCCGCTCTCATGGCGGTTCTCAAGCAAGGCGACCATCTGGTGATAGCGCAGGACATTTACGGGGGCACTTACAGGCTTGTTACAAAGTTTCTGGTGAAATACGGAATTAAGCACACTTTTGTCGACACCACCAATCTCCAGAATATCGAAAAAGCTATATTGCCGGAAACAAAAGTACTCTTTCTGGAAACCCCGTCCAATCCCCTGCTAAAAATAACAGACGTCGAAGGCGCTGTAAAAATTGCCCGAAGTCACAAGCTCATAAGCATCATCGACAATACTTTTATGTCGCCGTATCTCTTCCGCCCTCTGGACTTGGGCGTCGATATCGTCGTGCACAGCGCCACAAAATTTCTCGGCGGACACAGCGACCTGATAGCCGGAGCGGTAATAACTGCCACAGAAGAGCTTGGACATGAAGTTTACACGGTTCAGAATACCTGCGGAGCGGTGCTCGGACCTAACGATTCATGGCTGCTGATGAGAGGAATAAAAACTCTTGGCGCGAGGATAAAAGCACAGCAGGAAAGTGCGTCACAACTGGCGTTCAGGCTCAGAGAGCAGAAATGGGTTTCAAAGGTCTATTACCCTGGACTGCCGAATCATCCGGGTCACAACATAATGGCGGATCAGGCGGATGGGTTTGGAGCCGTACTTTCGATTGAGACGGATTCACTGGAACGCGCCTCAAGAATAATGAAGAACGTCAAAATATGGTCGGTGGCGGTAAGCCTCGGCGGGGTGGAGTCGATACTTTCCTATCCGGCAAAAATGTCCCATGCCGCCATGCCAGCAGAGGAAAGGTTGAAGGCCGGAATTACGGATAATCTTATCAGACTTTCACCGGGACTCGAAGATGTAACAGATTTATTGGATGACCTTTGCGGGAGCGCGAAAGGATGAAAATAAATCTAAATGGCCAAATGATCGAACTGGACGGGACAGCGATTTCAATAAGCGAATTCGTTAGACTCAAGGAACTCAATCCCGAAAAAATAGTAGTCGAACATAATGGTGAAATACTGGGAGGCGAAGTTTGGGAAAACACTCTTCTCAGGGATTCCGACAGCATAGTGATTGTTTCTTTCGTAGGTGGCGGGTGATGAATAACTTCAGAGAGGAACTCCTTGCGTGTTTAGGGAAAGAGGCATTTGAAAAATTGGGCAAGATCAAAACCGGTATCGCCGGAGCGGGCGGACTCGGGTCGAACTGCGCTGCATTTCTGGTAAGAAGCGGTTTCAGAAAACTGAAAATATACGATTTTGACAAAGTCTCGTATTCAAATCTGAACCGGCAGTTCTATTTTTACGATCAGGTCGGACACTGGAAGGTGGATGCGCTTCGCGTTAACCTCTCAAGAATAGATCCTGACCTGGAACTCGAAACTTTCAATGAACGCGTTACCAATGCAAATGTATCAGGTGCCTTTGCCGACTGCGATATCGTGATTGAGGCATTCGACAGGGCCGAAAATAAAAAGATGTTGACTGAGGCTTACATGAATTCGGGCAAACTTTATATCTCCGCAAGCGGAATCGCCGGGTGCGGAGACAGCGACAATATCACGATAAAAAAGATACATGACAAATTTTTCCTTATCGGGGACGGCGTTTCCGAGGCATCCGCCGCCTTGCCTCCATTCGCGCCAAGGGTAAATATCGCCGCCGCGAAAGAGGCCGACATAGCTCTTTCATGGGCATTGAGAAAAGGAACCGCTCAACATGGATAAAAAGATTGAAAAACTCAGCTCAATAATCATAAGGAGCGGTAGAACAATCGTACTCTTTTCAGGCGGGACAGATTCAGCCTTCCTTCTGAAAATGTGCGCAGTTTTCGCCGGGCCGTCAAATATTACCGCCGTAACTGCCGTCTCAGAAAGTTATACAAAATCCGAATTGGAAAACGCGAGACTTTTCGCAAAAGGATTGAATGTTGAGCACCTTATCATCGAGACTTCCGAACTTTCAAACCCATCCTTTATCGCGAACAACCCGGACCGCTGTTATCACTGCAAAAAGGAACTCTTCTCCAAAGTCCTCAAAATGGCGGCGGAGCGATGCGTAAAAACAATTTTCGACGGCACTAATTACGACGATCTGAGCGACTATCGTCCGGGACGTAAGGCAGCCGCTGAATCAGGCATAATCAGCCCTTTACTGGATGCCGGCTTCACAAAGGAAGATGTCCGAAAATACTCGAAGGAAATAGGCCTTGAGACGTGGGACGCGGTACCGAATCCGTGCCTGGCAAGCCGCATACCTTACGGAAACGCAATAACAGCTGAAAAGCTTGATGCCGTGCGCCTTGCGGAGTCATTCATCAGAGAGTTGGGATTCAGGGAACTCAGAGTCAGACACCACGGAGAAACAGCACGTATCGAAGTCCCGCCCGAAGAAATACCTCGAATTTGTGATGAAAGAATCCGAATCCAGATATGCCAGTATTTGAAAGAACTCGGATTTACGTGGGTCTCGCTGGATATGAATGGTTACCGAAGAGGCAGTTTAAACGAAAATATCAGGGTCGAAGGGAAAAACCAATGAAGGTAGCGGTCGGCATGAGCGGGGGCGTTGACTCGTCCGTCGCGGCATGGCTCCTCAAAAAAGAAGGACACGATGTAATCGGAATCACGATGGCGTTATGGGACGGTGATGATTCTATACCCGTCCGCAAGCACGCATGCTATGGGCCCGGGGAGAAAGAGGACGTTCTGTCGGCGCAAGAATTCTGCCACCGCATCGGAATCCCGTTCCATGTTTTTGACTGTTCGAAGGAATACAAGGAGACAGTTCTTTCCTATTTCAAGAACGAATACAGTGCGGGCCGGACCCCGAACCCCTGCGTAAAATGTAATCACTCCATGAAGTTCGGGTTGCTGCTTTCAAAGGCCAGACAGTCAGGACTCTCATTCGATACCTTTGCAACAGGCCACTATGCGAGAATAAGCCGCGATGCCCGTCAAGTGCTGCGCCGTGGTAAAGATTTAAAAAAAGATCAGTCGTATTTTCTATATCGGCTTAGCCAACAGCAGCTTGCCGGGACAATCTTTCCGCTAGGAAATATGACAAAGGACGAAGTCAGAAAAATCGCGGGCGAAAATAATTTCCCCGCCGCCGACATACAGGAAAGCCAGGATTTCTATTGCGGCGACCATACCGAACTCCTCGGCATTCAACCGAGACAGGGCGTCATAATCGATAAAGACGGAAAAGCTCTGGGACATCACAGCGGAACATGGAACTACACGCCAGGCCAGCGAAAAGGACTAGGGATATCTAATCCCGTTCCGCTTTATGTCATAAGCACGGACGCCGAAAAAAATACAGTTACGGCCGGAACGAAAGAGGAAACATTATCTTCATCCATCTCCATAGCGGACCTTAACTGGATTGCAATTGAAGGACTCAGTACGCCGCTAAACCTTTCCGTGAAAATACGTTCTTCATCGAAAGATGCCGCAGGCGTCCTCGAAAACATGCCGGATGGCAAAGTAAAAATAACATTCGATTCTCCTCAGTCAGCGGCAGCGCCCGGGCAGTCAGCGGTATTCTATAACGGTGATATCGTTGTCGGCGGTGGGGTTATTGACAAGATAATGAAAGCAGAGTGATTTGATTATGGAATTCAGCAGCAGGACAATTTTAAACGCATATAAAGTTCTTGATGGAGAAAAGCTTGAGGAAAAGGAAGCGCTTGCGCTGATAGAGACTGGAGCGCCTTACCTGATGGACTTATATTCGCTTGCCGACAAGGTGCGTAGAAAATATTGCAAAGAATCTTTTATGACATGCGGAATTACGAACGCGAAGTCGGGCGCATGTTCCGAAAACTGTTCATTCTGCGCACAGTCCGCACATAATCCCACAGGTATCAAAACCTATCCGTTAAAAAGTGCTGATGATATACTGAACGATGCCAGAAAAGCAAAGTCCGACGGCGCCGAGTCGTTCTGCCTAGTCCTCAGCGGACGCGGCTATGAAAAACCCGACGAAGAGTTTCTGCGGATACTGGATACAGTCACGAAAGTAATTCAGGAAACGGGCCTGGAACTTCATGTTTCGCCCGGAATATTAAGCGATGAAACAGCGAAGATGTTGAAAAACGCGGGAGTTTCGGCGGTAAATCATAATATAGAGACGGCCCCTTCTTATTTTCATAAGGTATGTACGACGCATTCCGCGGCAAGAAGAATCCTTACCGTCAGGGCAGTCAAAAAGGCCGGAATGAAGGCGTGCTGCGGCGGGATAATAGGGCTCGGCGAAGGACCGCGAGAAAGGGTGGAAATGGCATTGGCGCTCAATGATATCAATGTCGACATAATACCTCTGAACATATTGAGAAAGATAGAAGGAACAGCCGCGAAAAGCGATACTTTAAGTATCAGAGAAATACTCAACACGATAGCGGTGTTCAGGCTGGTGAATCCCGGCAGAATAATAAAAATCGCGGCCGGACGGGAAAGCGCCCTTGAGGATTATCAGGGGCTGGCCTTCCATGCAGGGGCTAACGGAATGCTCATAGGAGGCTATCTTACTTTAGGCGGAAGAAGCCCCGAAAAAGATAAGAGACTTATTGAATCATTGGATTGATAAAGCCCCGGAGAAAAAATGCGAAATATTTATCTGGACAACGCGGCAAGCACTGCGATGGATGAGCGCGTTATCATCGAAATGATGCCCTACTTCAGAGATGAGGCCGGCAATCCCTCAAGCCTGCACTCAAATGGGAAAAAAGCTCATGAAGCGCTCGAAAAAGCCCGTGCCGATATCGCGTCATGCCTGAACGCGGAACCAGATGAAATCATCTTCACATCAAGCGGAACAGAATCGAATAATTTAGCGACAAAGGGATGCGCATTCGCTAACAGGAAAAAGGGGAAACACATCATAATCTCGCAAATAGAGCATGAATGTGTTACAAACTCATGTACATGGTTGAAGGAGCAGGGATTCGACGTCACATACCTGCCAGTAGATTCCGAAGGACTCATTAATACCGGGCAACTTAACGACAGCATAAAGCCGGACACCATTCTTGTTTCAATAATGCACGCGAACAACGAAATAGGCGTTATTGAACCTGTCGAGGCAATCGGGAAAATATGCAGAGAAAGAGATATATATTTCCATACTGACGCCTGTCAGTCATTTGGTAAAATTCCTTTCGATGTAAAAAAATCAAATATCGACATGGCTACGATAAATGCCCATAAAATCTACGGCCCCAAGGGAGTCGGGGCGCTATATGTCAGGCGCGGAGTAAATATCTCCGCATGGCAGCACGGCGGCGGACAGGAGTCGGGGATTCGCTCCGGCACGGAAAACGTTCCAGGCATAGTCGGATTCGCCAAAGCCGCAAAACTCAGCATTGCAGAAATGTTCCCTGAGATGAATCGCCTCATCTCATTAAGGGATAAGATCATAGATACTATTCTCGAACAGATGCCCACCGCATACCTCAACGGACACCGCAACATCAGGATACCTAACAACGTCAACATCGGGTTCCGGGACTTTGAGGGACAGGCGCCGAATCTGCTGACGACACTGGACGCAATGGGGATTGCCGTCTCGACTGGTTCCGCATGTTCCTCAAAAAAGAAATCGTCACATGTCCTGCTGGCAATCGGACGGAACCCCGTTCAAGCCATCGGAGCGCTCCGTATAAGCATGGGAAGATTTACCACTGAATCGGATGTCGATTATTTTTTAAGTGTCCTGCCGGAGGTGATGAAGAATATGAGATCAATTTTTTCCCGTTTTTAAAGAAAGGTTTTGAAATGTCTGATTTTGATATGATTGAAAAAATTGGGATACTCCGTAAAAAAAGAAACGCCATTATATTGGCGCATAATTACCAGCGGCCCGAGATTCAAGATATCGCCGACTTTACAGGTGACTCACTGGAATTGAGCATCAAAGCAAAAAATGTTAAGGAAGATGTTATCGTTTTTTGCGGAGTGAGTTTCATGGCCGAGACCGCAAAAATTCTTTCACCGTCTAAAACCGTACTTCTTCCCGTCGCCGACGCCGGATGTCCGATGGCGGATATGATAGACATCAAGTCTCTGAGAGAGCTCAAAGCGGCGCATCCCGCGGCTATGGTGATGTGCTATGTAAACAGTACTGCCGAGATTAAAGCGGAGTGCGATATCTGCTGCACGTCCGCGAACGCGGCAAAAATAGCCTCCAAAATACCGCGTGAGTCAGAAATTATTTTTGTGCCGGATGCGAATCTCGGTGCATGGTCAGAAAAACAGTCAGGACGCAAGATGATATTATATCCGGGCTTCTGTCCGACACATGTCCGCTTTATACCTGAAATGATCATAAAAAAGAGGAGTGAATATCCGTCCGCAGCCCTGATTGTTCACCCTGAATCCTCTCCCGACGTAAGCGCCCTTGCCGATGCTGTCCTGAGTACCGGGGGCATGCTTGAATTCGCTCGACTGATGCCGTATAAAGAAATCATCGTGGGGACAGAGACAGGGCTTCTTCATCGCCTGGAGAAGGAAAACCCGGATAAAAAATTCATAGCGCTTTGCGAAGAGGCAGTCTGTCCGAACATGAAAAAAACAACGCTTGCAAAGCTGATGCTTTCGCTTGAGAATATGGAAGAAGAGATCAGCGTCCCTGAGGATATTCGACAGAAAGCGGAAATCCCGGTTCTAAAGATGCTTTCATACAGCTAATATATTTATTTCGATAGTTCAAGGGTTTTTCGCCCAGGGACTTCGGACAAAAAAAACAATCGGAAAACATTTTTTCAATAAGAGGTACTATATTTGCGCGCCTGTGCTATATTATCGGCTTTGAATTTGAAATTATCAGAAATGGAGACAAATGCGTAAAATCAGGAACATAGCCATAATAGCTCACGTTGACCATGGCAAAACCACACTCGTAGACGAAATCATCAAACAGTCCAAGCTTTTCAGGGACAACCAGCAGATGAGAGACTGCTTTCTCGACAGCAACGACCTCGAACGCGAACGCGGAATAACCATCCTCGCGAAAAATATGAGCGTACACTACAAGCACGTCAAGATAAACATCATCGACACCCCAGGACACAGTGACTTCGGCGGACAGGTAGAACGCGTGCTCAAGCTCGCCGACGGCGTACTCTTGCTCGTTGACGCCGCCGAAGGCCCCATGCCCCAGACACGATTCGTACTTGACAAGGCGCTTCAGCTCAACCTCAAACCAATCGTCATCATAAACAAGATTGACAAGCCGGACGCACGCGCTCACGAGGTACATTCGAAAGTATTCGACCTTTTTGTTGAGCTCAACGCGACCGAAGAACAGCTCGACTTTCCGCTTCTCTACGCCAGCGGACGCAACGGATGGGCGACGGCAGACCTCGAGAACGGTTCCAGAGATTCAATACTTCCCCTCATGGACGCAATACTCGAATACATTCCCGAACCCGAACATCGCGAAGGCCCCGTAATGATGCAGGTGGCAACACTCGACTACTCGGACTACGTCGGCAGGATTGGCATAGGCCGCGTCTACCGCGGAACTCTCGACATCAAGAAGCCGCTCGTCCAGATAAAGCAGACCAATCCCGATAAGCCACGTGCTGTCCAGTTGAAACAGATTCTGACTTTCGAGGGACTCGAAAGAGAGTCCGTACAGAAAATCTACTGCGGCGACCTA